>Ga0228703_1000013_pt1 | contig 302986 bp, 315 predicted proteins | sample McNCre217_Aug_MG_3_FD_178020 | JGI IMG/M metagenome (GOLD analysis project Ga0228703, IMG submission 178020) | Freshwater microbial communities from McNutts Creek, Athens, Georgia, United States - 29-17_Aug_MG | ecosystem: Environmental > Aquatic > Freshwater > Creek | place: USA: Georgia... | reverse complement strand
ACGGGGTGGCCGATGTGCAGGCGGGGAAGTTCCCGGAGTTGGCCAAGCCGCACCTGATTTTAGCGAGCCCAGTGGGGATTGAGGCGACGACGGCGGGGAGCTTGCATTTGCACTCGGGGGAGAACGTTGCGATCAGCACGCAGCAGAGTTTGAGTGTGGCGAGCTTGGGCGGTTGGTTCTCCAGCCTTCGCGAAGGCTGGCGTTTGTTCACCTACAACGCTGGCATGCGTTTGATTGCGGCAGTGAATGACATTGAATTCAAAGCACTTGCTGGAAATATTGATTTGCTCGCGAAGTTGGATTTGACAGAGACCGCTGAAACCATCGACATCGCCGCCAAGACGGAATTGTTGGTGAACGGCGGCGGTAGTTACACGCGCTTCAATGCAACGGGCATTGCATTGGGAACCAACGGCGCACATACCGTGCATCGAGGTCAACACGGTGGAGCCGCAAGTAAGGACACGCCAGTGGTCATGCCTGCGATGCCCCAAGTGGCCGCTTTTGATGAGCAATTCAGAGCGTTCAACCACAACCTAGATCGCGCTGTCACGCGCATGCCTTATGCGCTGGTGCGTGCCGATGGCACATCGATCGAGGGCATCACAGACCGCAACGGCTACACCGTCCGCGTTCAAGACATGCAGCCTGAAGCAGTGAAAGTGACCTGGGGCGGCTTGTTGCATGAGGGCCTCGTCATCGAAGAAGCCACCGACGAAGAACAGAGTTGTTAAAAGAAAAATATGCCGGACCATTCAAAAACTTGCGATGTTGAGGGCGTGCTCAACGAAAACCAAGGCTCGTGTGTCACGCAACACGTGGCAGGCTTGCGCGTCGTGGAGTACCTCATCACCTTTGACCAAGTGTTGAGCAATTTGCCGTATGCAGTGAACTGGAATGGACGCAAGCAGCCTGAGCAAACAGTGGCGCACTTGCCCAAAAAAAATCCCGCAAAAATACAAATCATGGCGCGGCAGGGGCAAACCGTCGCCTTGTACTTGGGCAGTGATGCATCTCCCGAGTTCAGAAAAGAACCGCTTTACTCCGTGACTGTGGGATCCAATGACATAGAGGTACAGATCACCTACGTCGCGGGCAACACACACAGTGATCAACCAGCAGTCGGTCAACCCGTCAAGACAAATGTCAAATCAGATCACGGAGATCTGAAAGACGTGTACAACGCCGTGCTGACGGGCGATATTTGGATGCAATTCAGTCACAAGTACACCCTTGCTGAAGCTCAAGCGTACGCCAGTGCAATCGGCGAAGTGGACGTGGGCTTGCTTGCATTCTTGGCGCTTGTGTACGGAGGCCAGGTGGCGCAATCGGGTGCGCGTGTGGTCTTTGCCAATGGGCAGGTTTGCAAAATCACGTTTCAAAGCGATGCAGATAAGAACTGCAAAGAACACATCAGAACCTACGCAGAACAAGGCGGATTCTCGGGCGCATGCTTGCCGCGTGTGCATCCGAATACATGGCTGGCGTTTTTGCGTGCACTGCGAGACAACGCCATAGAGGCCGCTGAAATCTCATCGAGTTGGCGACCACGCACGGGGTCTTATGGACACCGCATCGGACTGGGCTTAGACGTCACCACCATCACCAAAGACGGACGCACCCGTGTGTTGAACAACAGCAATGCCAACCTGTGGGGCAACGAAGAAGAAAAGCAAGCCCACCGGGAATGGCAGGACCGAACTGCCGAGCAGCAGGTGGCGCAACGTGAATTTGATGCCGCTCAAAAGGCCGCGGATATGGCGAGCGATGGCTTTGATAAAAAAGGAAGTGGACGGAACTGGAAGAAAGAGCAGTATCCGAATTGGGAGGCTATTGACCAGCGCGAAGTCCGGGCTAAGAGAGCTGTGAGCGAGGCAAACGGGAGGAGTGAGTCGTCAAAAGATAAGTTCAATGAAAAGCATAAGCCGACCCCGCTAGGGGCTTTTGAAAACAGCTTGCTAGCGCAAGTTGATTTGGTGAAACAAGTGTTTTCACCCTTTGTGATGGAAACAGAAATGGGCGACAAGATAGCCCCCAGTGTCAATCCTGACCGATCGGATAGACCGGCCCCTGTTGACAGCAATGAGCACCTCCATCGCAACCATCTGCACATCACCGCTACAGATGCTTACCTCAATCCACGCCTAACCAAGAAAAAATGATGCACGCTACTTTCACAATTCTCAATAGCAAGTTCTTGCGCTACATGTTTCTTTGCGCTTTCGGTGTGGCAGCTGCGTTGAGTGTTAATGCGCAAACTAAGCCACTGACTGAGTTTGAAAAAAGCCGCTACAACTGGAGTTCACAGCCTTGGAATATTCGCTACATCATCGCGACAGACAATGACTACGAAAGTGTGGTCGAGGTCGCCAAGATGGGGAACAAACGAACAGAAAAAAGTGGCTCTCCTGAGTACCGACAATTTGCAGAATATTTTCCGGTGATGCGTCCGTTTGCCGCGTATAAGTTTCCTCATGTTGGGAAAGACTTTGGTTATCAAGTCATTGAGTTTGATCGTGCAGGTCGTGTGGTAACACCACACACCACAGAAAAACCATTGGTTGGTAAAGAACGTTTATTAACGTCAGAGCCTTATTACGAAGGTAATGTACTCATGGTCGAAGGGGATGGATCACCTGGTAACAACTGGTATTTGGTTGCCAAATGGTTTCATGGCACGCCGTCTGACGGTGATGAAAATAGCCCTGCATTGTGTGATTGGTATAACTCGGCGGATGGAGGCCGCTATCACCTAGACAGCCAAGATAACCGCAAGATCTATGACCCCATCGAAGTAGGTTACGACATGGGCCTGGTAGGCTGCCGCGAATGGGCTTGGCAGCGCAACCGGCCTGTCAATGTGCTTGGGCAACGTGGCCACGCCCCCAAGAATGGCCAATGTGAATCGGGCGATGCGCCTGCTAAATTTCGTGGCCGACTCGTCTGTCCAGGTGTGGATGCTGAAAGCAACCTCGAATCCAATGCCAAAGGGTTTGTTCAGCCCTACATTGATATCACCACCTCGATGCGACAGTTGTCAAAGCAGATTCCTGCAGACCATCAGTTTCTCCGCACCACCATGGGCTGGGCCAGCTTTGATGACCCTGTACGTCCGGTCATTGGCAATTACAGCGGCCACTGGATTTGTTTGCACGAATGCCCCGATGGTGAAAAGCCTGGTCTGATCAAAGACATCAAAGCTTGGGTGAACAAACGTGGCTGGCCTCTGCCCAAAACGGTGCCCTTCTTTGGCCCTAAAGAAAAAGGCACGCCTTCCGCCATGTCGGATGAAGATTTTGACGATTGATGTCGGCTTGACTAAGCACGCCGTGCATCACTTCATCTGGGACAATCGCTTGGTCAAAATTGATGTGATCACTCAAGAAATCGTGAGCCAAATCCCTGGGGGTGCGCAATCGATGTTCTTTGCCATCAAGGACGGTGCTGCGTTCCCTGCAACGGCGTGCTGATCTTGCGTTGATCACGCCCCATGCCTTGCTGCCATCGTCATGAAATCTTCCATCCTCTTGGTCGACGTCGACCGCCCAGAAACCTGGACCCGCTACCGCAATGGCCTGTGCGACAGCTGTGCCGCGAACTGCTGCACCATGCCGGTGGAGGTGAAGATGCCCGACCTGGTGCGTCTCGAACTGGTCGACCCGTTTGAAGCTGAGCATGAACAGCCCAAACAGATTGCCAAGCGCTTGAGCAAAGCGGGCTTGATTGAGCATTTCAATTTCAAAAACAGCATCTTCACTTTGAGTCGGCGTGCCAGCGGCGACTGCCAGTTCCTCGATGCCAAGACCCGCCGTTGCACGGTGTACGACAAGCGTCCTAACACCTGCCGCTTGCACCCGCAAGTTGGGCCACGGCCCAATTACTGTCCTTACGGTGTGCTCAAGAAGACGTGATCAAGCCGCATAAAAAAACGCGCACGTCTTGTCAGACGGCGCGTTGTGGCAGTCAGCGAACTGACGCTGATGTTTAGATCAGTTTGAGGCGTTCTGACGAAGGCACCACGCGTGTCAGACGAACGCCATAACGGTCGTTGACCAACACGATTTCGCCTTGCGCCACGACGGAGTTGTTGACCAACAAGTCGAGGGGCTCACCCGCAATGCGGTCGAGTTCCACCACGCTGCCTTGGGTCAGACGCATCAAGTCTTTGATCTTGATTTGCGCACGGCCCACTTCGATCGACAAACTCACGACGATGTTTTGCAACACCTCGGGGTTGATGTTGCCGGGCAGGGTGGGCTTGAAGTCTTCCAGACTGGGCTCCATGTCCTCGGCAGCGTGCTCTTCGTGAGGCGCCTGCGCAGCCGCTGCGGCTTCGTCGGTTTCTGGGGTTGGGTTTTCAGTGGTATCGGTCATGGTGTGATCCTGTCTCAAGGTTTGCCGTGGACGTGTTCGTGGTCAATTTGTACGGCCACTTGCGAGCCGCGCGTTCCAACGTTGACGTGGAAGGTGGGAACGCCGTTGGCACTCATCAGCGAGGTGTCGTCTTTTTTGAAGAACAACAAATCGCCTTCTTGCAAATGGTTCAAGTGGTGCAGGGTGGTTTTGATTTCACCCATCGTGACTTGCAGCTCCAGTTTGGCGTCGCCCACGGCGGCTGCCAACTCTTTGCGCCATTTACGGTCTGACTCTTCGTTGCCTTCACCGCTTTGTACGCGGCTGCTGAGCAACTCGCGCACGGGCTTCAAGGTGGCGTAGGGGTAGACCAAGTCGATGAAGCCTTTGCCACCGCTGGCGGTCGCGTCGGCTTCAAAGCGGCTGAGCACGACCAAGTCGTTCTCATCGGCAATCTGCGCAAATTGGGGGTTGATCTCCGAGCTCACGTGTTCGCATTCCAAGGGCAGCAAAGGCCCCCAGGCTTCGGTCAGCGAGCGGAAGAACACTTCCAAAATGATTTTGATGATGCGCGACTCTGTGGGGGTGAACAAACGGCCCGAGGGCAATTCGCCCACACCCTTGCCAAAACCACCAAAGAAGCTGTCGAGTGAGCTGAACACCACGTTGGGGTCGATGATGATCACCGAATTCCCACGCAAAGGATTCATGCGCACGATGTTGACCGACAAAGGCGCTTTGAGACCTTTGAGGTAATCGCCAAACTTCAAGATTTGCACACGCGTGGGGTTCACGCGCGGGCTGGTACGCAGCACTTCGAGCAAGCCAAGACGGAACAAGCGGATGAAGCGCTCGTTGATCATGTCGATCGACGAGACGTTCACGCCCAAGCTGCTGTCTTCGCTCGCAAGGTCGTGCTTGCGCACCTGCATGCGGGTGTTAAAGCCGGTGTCGGTCTCGATCGAACCGTCGCGCACGCCTTCCGACAGCGCGGCCAGTTCTTCTTCCGAGAGCAGGTTAGATTTCATGGGGGCTCAAAAGTTACTGCATCACAAACGAAGTGAAGAACACGTCTTCAATGCCGCCGAAGTCTTCGTACTTCATGAGCATTTCGTTCATCACGGTTTTGATCTTGGCAGCCAGTTCCGTGCGGAAGTCTGGCTTGGCCACATCGGCTTCGGTGCTTTGACGCATCACGTCCAAGACCGCAGAGCGAATCGCAAACTCATGCTTTTTGACGTTGTCAAACACGCGTGAGTCGTAGTGGGTCATGACCGCAATCTGCACCACCATCACTTTTTTAGAGCTGGTGATGTTGGTCATGAACTCTTTGTCGATTTGCAAATAGGTGTTCTCAAAGCGTGTCGCTTCGGCTTCCTTCTTCACTTTCGAGGGGCCCTCAGGCGTCGCGTTGTGCGCGTCTGCGGCTTCTTTTTCGAGTTCGTCGACCTTTTCGTGGGCGGCGGCTTCGCTCTTATGTTCGAAGTAACCCGACAAATAGAGCGTGCCAAACACCACGGACCCGATCAATACGATCAGGGACAACACGATGACCGCAATCAGAAGAATTGGCTTCTTCTTTTTCGGTTCGCCTTCGGCTTCTTCGGGGGCCGGTGCTGCTGCTGCTTCTGCCATGTTGATTTCTCCTAAGTGTTCAGATTGTCATGCGTAATTTATGCATAGAGGTCAAGCAAGGACGCATTGGCCTTGTTGCGCGCGGCGACGGGGGTGGTGTCGTTGCTGGCGTTGACTTGCAAGGGTGAATTGTCCCCAACTTGCGGCTGTTTTGAAGAGCCATGCGATGGGTTTTGTTGGTTCTGGCTGGCGTTGTTGCCAATGTGGACTTGCCCGGCCTGAATGCCAAAGTTTTCAAGTGCATCGCGCAAACGCTGGCTGCTGTTTTGCAGCAAGTCGCGGGTGAGCGGGTTGTCGGCACGGAAGACAGCGTCGAGTTTGCCGTCTTTCATTTCCAGTTGAATCTCCACGCCGCCCAAGTTGGCAGGGCGCAGACCAAATTTCATTTTCCATTCGCCGTCGCTGAGCTGCTTGTGCATGCGTGCGGCCATCTCGGTGGCCATCTTGTCGCTCAATTGGTCGTACACCTCGCTCATGGGGGTGGACGCTGTGGCTTGCGTGCTGGCGTTGGGGCCCGCTGCGTTGGTGGCGTTGTGACGCGTCATCGCTTGGGCAAAACCGCTGTTGCTGCCGTTGTCGTTGGACTGGCCTTGCTGTTGGCTGCCACTTTCGCCGGCTTCGCCTTGAGAAAACGCAGAGACCAAGGCGCTGATGTCTTCTTCATGGGCAGTGCCGCCCATCAGCGACAACACATCAAGCGTGCTGGGCGTAGCGCCTGCACCCGATGCATGGGTGCCTGCAGGCAAGACCGCCGCGGGTAAAACGGTGATTTGAATCTGTTGGATCGACGCCATCTCGGCCGCCGTCATGGGCTGCAAAGGCGCGTTCATCGACGTGCCGATCTGTGTGTTCAGCGCCGCAGTGGCTTCCACGTTCGTCATCGCAGGCGCCATGCTGGTCGCCAACGCTTCACCCGTGAGCGATGCAGTCACCGCCGCAGGCCCCATGGGTTGGGTGGTTTGAAACGCGAACTGGCTCCGTCCATCGGCGTGCGCATGCAGCGCGGCCAACAGCGCGTTGGGCGCGCTTGCACCTGTAGGCGCGGTGGTGGGGGCTGTTGTGGCCAAGCCGTTCGCGTCCACGGTGGTCACCGTTGTCGCGGGGTCTTGGGCGCTGGGTTGCCCCATCAGCTTTTGAATCGCGGCCTCGTCCAAGCCCATGGCTTTGGCAAAGGCGGTCAGGCTCTCAGGACTTGGCGCTTGGCCAGGGTCCGTGATGATGCGCACCTGCGGGCTGAGCTCGATGGTGTGCAAGGTGTTGGTTGCTGCCGACGCACTCTGCGATGCGGTTTGCGCGGCATCAGCTGGCTGCGCGTCTGGGCGCAATGTGCTGTGTTGGGCCATCCACGAGGGCAGGGTGTCGTCGTGAGACGCTGCCGTGGCGGTGCGTGCTCGTGGGCGAGCTGGTGATGCGGCAGCTGGGTCACTGCGCTCATCGCGCGTGCCATCTTGGGCATCGCGACGGCGGGTCTGTGACGCCGCATCGCTTTGTGACTTTCTATCTGTGGTCTGCTGTGCGCTGTCTTGCGACTGCGCCGAAGCGCGATCGTCTTGTTGCGCTTGCTCACTGTGTGTTTGCGCGTTGTCGGCGGCTTCATTCTGGCGTGTGGCAGCGGCAAGATCTTGCCGCTGTGTGGCGGACATGTGTTGGAACTGCTTGGCCATCAATTGGGCAAAGTCCAGCCCCAATCCATTCCCCGTGGTCGCGCTTGCCCCCGCCGCGGGCCCTTGTGCAGGGCTGGACGTGAGGCTTTTCGACACGCTGGGTGCCGGTGGCATTTGAAGGTAGCGAGACAGGTTCATGTGTGTTTCAAAACGAGTTGGCCCAGGATCTAAGCAAGAACCGTGACAGGACAGTTCTTGCCGTTACAGACTGGCGGGCGCATCAGTGTCAGATTGAGTTGGCACATCGATTGCTTGATGTAACTGCCGACAACTCCAAATTGCGGCAAAAAGAAACCTAAACGTTCCAATTTCAACTGGATTTCACCAATGAGCACTCTCACTCTGTCAACGATTCGACACAACTTGTCGAAGTTTGACCTCTCCGGATTAAGTATTCCGGTGGTGGTGCTCGTCATCATGGCGATGTTGGTGTTGCCACTGCCTCCCCTGTTGTTGGACTTTTTGTTTACTTTCAACATTCTTTGTAGCCTGGTGGTGATCATGATCGCCATCGGCACCCGCAAGCCGCTGGACTTCTCGTCCTTCCCCTCTGTGTTGTTGTTTGCCACCATGTTGCGCCTGGCGCTGAACGTGGCGTCGACCCGTGTGGTCTTGGTTCATGGCCACGAAGGCGCCCACGCTGCCGGTAAGGTGGTGCAGGCCTTTGGTGAGTTCGTGATCGCAGGTAACTATGTGGTCGGTTTCATCATCTTCGGTATCTTGATGATCATCAACTTTGTGGTGGTGACCAAAGGTGCGGGCCGTGTGTCAGAAGTGAACGCCCGTTTCACCTTGGACGCGATGCCCGGTAAACAAATGTCGATTGACGCTGACTTGAACGCAGGCGTGATCGACCAAGACACCGCCAAAAAGCGCCGCGCTGAGTTGGCCCAAGAATCGGACTTCTTCGGCTCCATGGACGGTGCCTCTAAGTTTGTGAGCGGTGACGCCATGGCCGGCTTGTTGATTCTGATCATCAACATGGTCGGTGGCCTGATCATCGGTGTGGCCCAGCATGACCTGCCTGTGGCCGAAGCCGGAAAAATTTACACCTTGCTCACCATCGGTGACGGCTTGGTCGCGCAGATTCCTTCGTTGTTGTTGTCACTGGCCACCGCCATCATCGTGACCCGCGTGACCACCTCCGAGTCCATCTCTGAGCAAGCTTCGATTCAATTGGCCAACCCCACCGCCTTGTTCATCTCGTCGGTGATTTTGTTGATCCTGGGCATGGTCCCCGGCATGCCCCACTTGATGTTCATCACCTTGGCTGCGGCTGCCGCAGGCTTGGGTCTGATGATCGTTACGCGCGAAGTGCAAGAAGAACAAGCCGAACAAGCCATCAAAGATGCCGTGCCCACAGACGCCCCCAAAGAGTTGGATTGGGACGATGTGGACCAAGTCGACCTGATTGGTTTGGAAATTGGTTACGGCCTGATCCCCTTGGTCAACACCGAAACCGGTGGCGAGCTGATGACACGCGTCAAAGGCGTGCGCAAAAAATTGTCTGCCGAGTTGGGCTTCTTGGTTCAACCCGTGCGTATCCGTGATGACTTGAACATCGACCCAGACGCCTACAACATCGTGCTCAAAGGCGTGGTGCGTGGCAAAGGCGAAGTCAAAGTCGGTCGTGAATTGGCGATCAACCCCGGTCATGTGTATGGCCAGTTGGAAGGCATTGCCACCCGCGAACCCGCGTTTGGTTTGGAAGCTGTGTGGATCGAACCTTCACAGCGCGACCAAGCCCGCACCTTGGGTTACACCGTGGTCGATGCTGCCACCGCCATCTCGACCCACTTGAACAAAGTGCTGCGTGAAAACGCCGCCGACCTGTTGAGCCACGACGAAACCCAACAGCTGTTGGACAAACTCGCCGCCAAGTCGCCCAAGATTGTGGAAGACCTGGTGCCCGGCAAACTGTCCTTGGGCGTGTTGACCCGCACCCTGCAAAACTTGTTGACCGAATCGGTGTCGATTCGCGACATGCGCACCATCGCCGAAGCCTTGACAGAGGCCAGCACGCGCACCCAAGATCCCGAACAACTCACCGCCATGGTTCGCCCCAAGCTCGGCCGCATGATCATGCAAAGCTTGGTCGATGCCGACAGCGGTTTGCAAGTGATGACCTTGGAACCTTCTTTGGAGCAGTTGCTGCACAACGTGTTGCAACAAAGCCAACCTGGCCAGCCCGTGGTGATGGAGCCCGGACTGTCTGAGAACTTGTTTGCCGGCCTGCGCGAAGGCGCACGCACGGTAGAAGACATGGGCCACCCCGCCGTGTTGGTGGTGTCCCCCGTGATTCGCGGTTGGCTCTCCAAAGCCGCGCGATTCCGCGTGAACGATTTGACTGTGCTGTCTTACAGCGAAATTCCGGACGATCAGGCCGTCAAAGTGATCCACACCGTGGACGCCAAAGCCCGATAAACCGTAAACCTATAACAAAGACAGAGTGAGCTGACCCTATGGAACTCAAACGAATCCTCGCCCGTGACGCCCGTGCTGCGAATGAAAAAGCCGTTGCCCAATTTGGTCCCGACGTGCTGATCATCTCCAGCAGCCAAGTCAATGGTTTGACAGAGTTGATCGTGGCGGTCGACCTCGCGCCTTTGACGCCGGAAGAAGCCGAGCCGTTCATCAAAACCGATTTCTCGCGCGCACCCAGCGTCGAGTCGGTGGGCAAGTTTGATGTGCTGTTGGGTCAAACCATCGATCAAAACAAACGTGCAGCCCGTGAGCGCCAAGCCACCCAAGTGGCCAAGCCCATCGTGGAAGTGCCGGCCGCTAAAACAGCCGCACCGCAAAAACTCAAACCTGCTGTCAAAGCCGCCCCCAAGGCCGTGATCGACGAAGCCACACAACGCGATGCCCAAGAGCACGACAGCCTGCGTGGCCGTGAAATCGTGGCCCTGGTGCGTGAAGAGCTCGCCTCCTTGCGCCGTGAATTCAAACTCGGTCAACAAATGGCCGCATGGCAAGGCGGCATGCCTTTGCCCGCAGCCTTGTCGCCCTTGCGCGATGCTTTGAACGACGCCCCCATTCCCGTGGCCTTGCGTGCCTTGCTGATTGACAGCATCAAAGACCACGACAACTTGCCTGACGCCATGGGCGCCTTGCAACGTCAGTTGGCGCACTCTGTCGAACAAGACAAAGCACCCACACCGCTGGCCGGCGTGCATGTGTTGGCCGGTCCTTCGGGCGCAGGCAAATCCTTGATGGTCGCGCGCTTGGCGCAAGCTGCGGCGCAAGCGCATGGCAGCGAACAAGTCATGGTCATCAGCTTCCAAGACCAGCGTGCTGGCGCTTGGAACCAAACCCAATTGCTCAGCGCCCAATCGGGCGTGGACAGCTTCCGCGCCACCAACGCGGCTACCTTGAAGTTGTTGCTCGAAGAGCACGACGCACGCACCTTGATCTTGATCGACACTGCGGGCGTGCAAATGAACGAACGCTTGGCCGAGATTCGCGCCATGAACGTGAATGCCCAATGCCATGCCGTGATTCCGGCAGACGCATCCGCTGCCACGCTGCGTCGCGTGTTTGAAAACACCGACAACACCTGGGCTTCGCTGATGTTGAGCAAGCTCGACGAGTCCAGCCAGCCCTGGGCCCTGTTGCAGTTCTTGACCGAGAAAACATTGAACGTCTCTGTGGCCAGCACCGGTGAGCGCACCGCTGATTTGGTGCAAGAGGTGGTCATGGCCGATTTGGTGCAACGCGCGTTGGACCACTTGGATTTGCCCGAGCCAGAAGCCGCGCCCCAAGCTGCACGCGATGCTGCGCTCAACGCGCTGGCAACGTCCAAACTGTCGCAAATCGCGGCGCAATTTAATTCTGAAACCACACAGGCTTGACCATGAGTGAACCACGCAAAACAGAAGTCATCGGCATCGCCAGTGGTAAGGGCGGGGTGGGTAAAACCACCACCTCCATCAACCTCGCGGTGGCCTTGCGCCAGATGGGGCACAGCGTCATGTTGTTTGACGCCGACCTCGGTTTGGCCAATGCGCAAATCGCGCTGGGCGCCCGTGCGGAATACAACTTGGGTCACTTCTTGGCAGGGCAAAAAACGCTGCCAGAAATCATGCTGACCACCCGGCAGGGCGTCAAGCTCATCCCCGGTGCATCGGGCATGCAAGAGCTGGCCGCGCTCAGCGAAGTGCAAGCCGCCAGCATCGTGCAATCGTTTGGCGCGCTGACCGACGAGGTGGATTACTTGATCGTTGACGTGGCTGCGGGCATCTCGCCCTCGGTGCTGTCTTTCTTGGCGGCGTGTCAACGTCGTTTCATCGTGGTCAAAGACGATCCGTCCTCAATTGCCGATGCCTACGGCACGATCAAAATTCTGAGCAAAGAAATGGGCCTGGACGAGATTTACCTCTTGCCCAACATGGTCGCCAGCCAATCCGAAGGCTGGAAGCTGTACAAAAAACTCAACGACGTGTGCGTGCGCTTCTTGGGCGAGTCGGTGCATTACCTGACCTCGATCGAACAAGACGAAATGGTGCTGCGCGCCTTGAAAAAATACCAATCCGTGTTGGAGCTCGCCCCCGGTACTGCCGCGGCGCGCGACTACATGCGCTTGGCAGAGGCGTGCACGCATTTGCGCCCCATCGACCATCCTTCGGGTGGCCTTCAATTCTTCATGGAACGGCTGATTCAAAACAGTCCGTCTGATGAATCATGAAACAACGCTCACCCGTTCAAATGTACGAATCCTGCAAGCCCAAGGGCGAGGATTTGGTCATGGCCCATTTGGGGCTGGTCAAGCGCGTGGCGCTTCACCTCAAGGCACGCATTCCCGCGTTCATGGAACTCGACGAGTTGATTCAAGTGGGCATGATTGGCCTGCTCGAAGCCTCGCGTGCGTTTGACCCTGTCAAAGGCATCGAGTTTGAAAACTTCGCCCACAGCCGTGTGCGCGGTGCCATGTTGGATGAAGTGCGTCGCCTGTCTTTCTTGCCCCGCTCGGCGGTGGCTTTCAACAAAGAACACAACACCACCGTCCACGCTTTGGCCGCTGAGTTGGGCCGTGCGCCCACGCAAGCCGAAATTGCCGACTACATGGGCAAAGATCTAGAAGATTTCCACCGCGAGCGCGGCAAAGCCAAGCGCTTTGAAACCTATTCCATGGAAGTGGTGACCGAAGAAGTCATGAGCATTGCCGATGACTCGTCGCAGCAACCCGATGTGATCGTGGAAGAAGCCGAGTTCATGGACGCGGTCACCGACGCCATTGCCCAATTGCCTGAACGTGAGCAACTGGTCATGCAGTTGTATTACGTCGAAGAGTTCAACCTCAAAGAGATTGGCGAGACCTTGGGTGTGAGCGAGTCACGGGTCAGCCAAATCTTGTCGTCGGTGGTGAAAAAGCTAAGGGGCACCTTGAAGGTCGAGACCCCCGACACGGAGCCCGCCCTCGCTAGGAGACGCGCATGAGTAACTTCATGATGAACATGATTTCATGGGTCCTGCTCTTGCTGGTGATCCTGACCTTGTATTTGATCGACAAGGTGAATCATCTCGCCCGCATGTACGAGCCCCCAGCGCCTCCAGCGCCGCCCGTGCCTGAGCCCACCGATCCGAGCGCTGACATTTTGTTTGCCGGCTTGGACGGCAAAAAATTATGGGACGCGATGAACGGCAAAAAAGTCGATGGCTTTGATTCCAGCCTGGTCGACGCATTGCGTCCGCATTACGAACCGATTTTGCGCAACCACATCGTCGCCACGTTCAAAGATGGCGTGCACGATGCGGCCATCCAAGAAAGCCGTGTGCCCAGTTCACAGCGCGAAATCTCCACCGTGCGTGGCCACATCCAATCGTGGTTGCCACCGCAGCATTTGGGCAGTGTGTACCGCTCGGGTGTTGAGTTTGCGGGCTTGGATGCGCAGCACCCAGACCCTGAGGTGTTGTCACGCCTGAAGCAAACCGTCGACAGCGTGGTGGACATGCTCTACCAACGTGTGGGCATCACCAACGAAGCGCCGTTGTCGGAAGTTTTGTTTGAACCACCTGCACACGCAGCGCCTGCTGAAGAAGAAGCCAGCGACGCCATGCTTGCACTGACCGATGCGTCTGACCAAGCTGAAGTGTTGGAAGGTGACGATGCCGCCCAGCTGGAGCGCTTGGCGCAAGGCTTGGAGCATGCACAGGAATATGAAGACCAGCAGCGGCAAGATGTTGCCGCTGAAGCCGCCGCTGAAATCGTGCCCGAGCACGAGGCTGTGCTCGAAGCCAAACCCGCTTGAAAAGACCGATGAGCCGCACCTTATGTCCCTCAAGTTTGTCAACTCGCAACCGATACTGCTTGTGTAAGCAAGAGAAACACAGGAGTTAGATCACATGCGAGCCAATTTGCGAGCCATTCAAAGTTACGGCGATGTCAAAGTCACCAGCGGCGTAGCCACGGCCAACAATGTGCAACTGATTCAAATGCTGTTTGACGGCCTGTTAGAGAGCCTGTCGACGGCTCGCGGTCACATTCAGCACAAAAATATCACCGAGAAATCCAAAGCCATCGCACGCGCCAGCCGCATTGTGTTGGGCCTGCAAGGTGCGTTGGATTTTGAAAAAGGTGGCGATCTGGCCAACAACCTCAATGAGTTGTACAGCTATGTGACCCGTCGTTTGTTTCATGTGAACGCCCACAACGACATCGTTGTGTTGGATGAGATTCACGGTTTGATGCGAGAAATTCGCGATGCTTGGGAAGGCGTGCCTTCCTTGGTGCCGCCCACCGCGCGACCTGCTGGCTTGATGAACTAAGACGATGGCATTTCCGTCGTGAGACGGAATAGTCCTCTTTTTAAGTTAATCTTGCAGGTTAACGGGTATTTTTTCGGCGCATATCAGAGCTCGCTCTGAATGCGCCAACCTGCTTGGGAGTGTTAGATGTCAGCAATTATTGGTTTGGTCGTTCTGTTCATTTGCGTGTTCGGCGGTTTTGTGATCGCCGGCGGTAGCTTGGCGCCCATTATCAAAGCCACTCCATTCGAGATGTTCATCATTGGTGGTGCGGGTGTGGGTGGCATGATCACCGGCAACTCTGGCGCCATTTTCAAAGGCGCTTGGGGCGGCATGGGCCGCGTGCTCAAAGGCCCGCGCTATCACAAGGAAGACTACATCGGCATCATTGCCGTCATCTCTAAGCTGATGAAAACACTCAAGGCCGAGGGTGCCGTGGCGATGGAATCGCACGTGGAGAACCCGGAGGCCAGTGCGATCTTTGGCGAATGTCCCAAGATGCTGCACGATCATGGCTTGGTCGGTTTGGTGTGCGACACCATCCGTTTGATGGTGGTGTCTTCAGGCACTTTGAGCCCCTATGCGGTGGAAGATGTGATGACCGCGTCCATCAAACACCACCACCACAGTGAAATGCAAAACGCAGATGCACTCTCGACCCTCGCTGGCGCCTTGCCTGCGCTGGGTATTGTGGCTTGCGTGTTGGGTGTGGTGAAGACCATGGGCGCGATTGACCAACCTCCTCCTGTGCTGGGTGCCCTGATTGGTGGCGCGTTGGTGGGTACGTTCTTGGGCGTGTTCTTGGCCTACGGTATTTTCGAACCCTTCGGCAAGCGCTTGGTGCAAATCATTGACGAAGACAGCGAATCTTTGAAAGTCGCTCAGCAAGTGATCATTGGCAACATGCATGGCTACCCCGTGCCGCTGATCATTGAAGCGGCTCGCGTGTGTATCAACCACCACGCACAACCCAGCTTTGGCGAAATCTTTGACGCGCTGAGGAAATAATGGCTGACGAAAAAGACGCCGCAGCGCCTGCTGAAGCCGAACCCACAGAACAAGACGCCGCGGCTGCTGCAGCCGCAGCGGCAGTGGCTGCTGCCAAAGCCGCAGAAGAAGAAAAAGAAGCAGCACCCGCTCCCGTCATCATCATCAAAAAAATCATTGATGATGGCCATGGCGGTGCGCACGGTGGCGCTTGGAAGATTGCGTTGGCCGACATGATGACGGCCATGATGGCCTTCTTCTTGTTGATGTGGCTGTTGGGCGCGTCCAACGAAGACCAACGCAAAAGCATTGCCGATTACTTCAAACCCACGTCACAAAGTTTGGTCGCCATTGGCCAATTGGCGGGTTCCAACGGTGTGTTGGGTGGTCGCTCCATCATCGATCCCGATGGTTTTCCGTTTGCTGCCAAGCAAACCGCGTTGCTGGAACGTTTGACCCCCCGCTCAGAAGGCGGCCCCAACCCCAGCACCGACCCTGGCCAAGAAAACAACAACCCCTACTCAGACCCCGACAAGTTGACGCCTGAGCAGAAGAAAGAAATTGCAGCCGCGCAAGAGAAAGCCGACTTTGACAAACTCGAAAAAGAGATTGAGCAAAAGCTGTCGGAAAACAAAAAGCTCGGTGGCCTGAAAGACCAAGTGTCTGTCACGCGTGACAAGCAGGGCTTGCGCATTGAGATCATCGACAAAGCCGACTTTGCGATGTTCCCCAGCGGCGGCATGAGCATGCAAGGCAAAGCGTCTAACTTGATCACCGAAATTGCGGCTTCTTTGGCTGAAATGCCCAACAAGATTGCGATCCGTGGCCACACCGACAGCGTGCCCTTCAACAACAAAGAAGGCCGCAACAACTGGTCGCTGTCGGCAGAGCGTGCCGAGGTGACCCGTGCTTTGCTCGAGAAGAGCGGCATCAAAGAAAGTCGTTTCGCCCGCATCGAGGGTGTGGCGGACACCGATCCGTTCAACCCCAAAGACCCACGCGACCCGCGCAACCGTCGCATGAGTATCACGGTGCTCTACAACGACCAAGACTGATCGTTGTCACCCCTAAGAAAGGCAGCTCAACAGCTGCCTTTTTTATGCCGAACGCAACTCGTACTTGTTGATCTTCTCGATCAAGGTCGTGCGTTGCAAATTCAGCAGCTTGGCGGTGCGCGACACATTGCCTGAGTTGCGGGTCAGGGCTTGCTCGATGATGCTGCGTTCAATCTGCGCCATGCGCTCTTTGAGCGACAGGCCTTCGGGCGGCAGTTGTGGCATGCCTTGCGCCAACATGATGATGCCTTCGATGTCGTTTTCTTCCGGCTCAGCCTCATCGGGCATCTCGGCCAGCACCTCGGGTGGCGGTGTCATTTCCAACTTCGCCAGCAGCGGGGCCTTGGCTTGCAATTCGGCTTGCGCCGAGATCAAACCCTTGGGCAGCAGGGTAGGGGGGATGGCACGCAAATCCAGCTCTTGACCTGCGTATAGCGTGCTGAAACGGTCGACCAAATTGGACAACTCGCGCACATTGCCCGGCCAGGGGTACTTTTGCAGCGCCTCCATGAAGTCGGGTTTGAAGCGAATCGCCAGCTGGCCGTAGTTGGCGCATTTCTTGGCAAAGAAGGCCAGCAGCTCGGGCACATCGTCTGGGCGGTCGCGCAGCGGTGGCGTGACCACGGGCAACACATTCAAACGATAGTACAAGTCTTCACGAAAACGCCCGGCTTCAATTTCGGTCTCTAAATCGCGATGTGTTGCGGCAACGACACGCACATCGACCTGCACCTGTCGACTTCCACCAATCGGGTCGACCGTGCGTTCTTGCAACACACGCAGCAATTTGACTTGCATGTCCAAGGACATGTCGCCAATTTCATCCAAGAAAATCGTGCCACCATGGGCCAATTCGAAGCGTCCAATGCGGTCCGCCACTGCGCCTGTGAAGGCGCCTTTGCGGTGACCGAAGAGTTCACTTTCTAATAAATCTTTCGGAATGGCAGCGCAGTTGATAGGCACAAAGTTCGCGCCACAACGGTCCGACTGGTCATGCAGCAAGCGAGCCAACAGCTCTTTGCCAGAGCCGCTTTCGCCCGTGATCATGACGGTGGCGTTCGAGTTCGCCATGGTCGTCACCAGGTCTCGCAGTGCTTGTGCCGACGCGCTGGAGCCGATGTAATGTGTGGTGGGTTTCATGTCAAAAATTCCTACAGTCAATTGTCCGGTTGTTCTCAAAATTAACAAGACGCAAAAAGTATTCGTATTGCGGAACGTTAAAGATGCGGGGCTTGGTGTCGAATCGTGTGGGAGACCTATTCAAGGACAACGACATGACACGCACTTTTTATGCGGCACTTGCCAGCGCATTGCTTTTCAGCGGATGCGCGAACAACCCACCCGCCCCGGTACAAGCCAAGTTAGATGATTCGCCCGCTTTGTCGGCGACCATGATCACGCCCATGACCGAAAAGCGCGAGACCTTGGTGGCCACGGGCTACGCGGTCATCAGCATTCAAAACCACCGCAACCCATCGCAGCAACGCTTGTTGGCGATTCGCGCGTCCAAGCTCGACGCCTACCGCGCCTTGACCGAACAGGTCTATGGTCAGCAGTTGGATGCCAACACCACCGTGGCCGATATGACCGTGATGAGCGACACCTTCCGTGCCCGCGTGGAAGGTGTGATTTATGGCGCTGTGTTGGTCAGCATCACCCCCGTGGGTGACGACACCTACGAAACCACTTTGTCGTTGGACCGCTATGTGGTCAACGATTTGCGCTCGCTGTATCTGGCGCAACTCAACAACAAACGTCGTTGATCGACGGCTTGTGGAGATGTCATTGATGCGTCGTTCGGCTTGCTTGCGTGTTGCGTTGCTCTTGTCCTTGAGCTGGGGCAGCGTGTGCGTGCACGCGGCAGACCTCAACCCCGAAGAGCGTTTGCGGGCGATCCGCAGCGCGTTGGTCGAGGCAGCCATGAAGTCCAACACCCGCGTCAGCGCCACCAGCTGGATGGATTCCGATGGCGCGTTGCGCGAGCTCAACCGCTTTTCATCTGAAATCAAAGTGCGCGAATTGCAAGTGCGCAAATACTCGCGTGATGACAACCAAGAGCCACAAGCCGACATGGTGGTCGCCAAGACCGAGGTCGTGGCCCCCGCAAGTTGCGATGCACCCCAAGCCAAAGCGCCCCTGATGCACGTGATGACCGTGGGCATGGACTTGTCGTCTAGCTTGGCACCCAGCCAGCGCTATGCCGCCCAACAAGTGGGCCGCACCGCGCGCACGCGCTTGCTGGAAGCCTCGGCCCAAGCCCAACGCTGGCGCCTGATGACAGACCCGGTGCACACCCGCAGCTACGACCGTCACATGTTCAGCCACGGCGAAGAGCATGTGCAATGGCATCTGCAACTCACCGTGGGTGCCGCCCCCGCAGGCGCGAGCACCGACGACTTGTCGAGCCTGACCCTCATGTGGCAAGTGCGCAGCAACGGCAAATCGCAAGTTTGGTACAGCACACAAGACGTACTGCTGATTGCCCCCGCGCCCGTCACGGTGACCACCCCCAAGATGGACACCGAAACCCAAGAAGCCATCGCACAAGCGGTTCAGCGCTTGGCGCAACACTTGGACAAACAACTCGGCTGCGAGCCGCAAAGCTTTGCGGTCGAGAAAAACGAAGCTGGCCACCTGACCCTCAACGCCGGTGGCAAAGCCGGTTTGCGTGTGGGTGATAAATTGATGTTGGCCGATGCCCGTGTGCTGCCCAAGCACGCCTTAGAGGCCGGCTCACTTGACTCGGCCGTGTTGGCAGAAGTCAAATCGGTCACGGCCTACCAAGCGCAGCTCAAGCAAGTGGCGGGTCGGCCCCAAAAATTCCAAGGTGCCTGGGTCGCGTGGCCTTACACCTACTGATACCGTGATGAACCGTTGGACCGGAGAAAAAACATGAACGCGCTGTTTGCCTTACGACGCATGGGCCTTTGGATGGTGTTGGCCGCTGTGCCTGCTGTGGCCTTGGCTGTAGCGCCTGCAGGTTCCACCTACAAAGTGCAATCGGGCGACACGCTCGACAAAGTGGTGCGCCACACCATGGGCGACAGCCCCTTGAAGCCCGAGTTGCTGCGCCAAGCCTTCATTCAGCAAAACCCCCAAGCCTTCACCAAAAGCACGCCCCGTGCTTTGGTGGTGGGCGCTGTGCTGACGGTGCCTAACCATGACGACGTGTTGCGCATGCACATGAGCCAAGTCAAGCCAAGCGGCGCTGCGGGCACTGGCCGCGCCATGGGTGCGGGCTACGCCACCACCGACATGAACATGAACGAGCGCAAAAACTGGGTGCGCTTTCCCTGAAGTAAGTCATGGCTTTGCTCGGTCCTGAGGGCGTGAGCCATATCCCACGCATTGCGCCTGTGCATCTGGAGATGCGCGTGGCCTATGTGGAGGCGCCCGTCGCGCGCCAACTCGGTTTGCATGACGGCCAAATTGTGCAAGCCATGGTCGCGGTGCGACAAGACCAGCTTAAGCTGGTGCTCAACGAGCATGTGTTCAATTTGCCGCTCTCGCCCTACATCAAAGAGGGTGACATGGCGCAACTCCGCGCTCAACTCTTGCCCAGTGGGCAGTGGGCGTTGCAGCTCTTGCACACCGGCAGTTTTTCGGGGCCCGATCCCAATGCGGGTCTTCAGATTCCCACCCCTTCGCGTTTGACCACCTTGCTCTTTCAGCCCGGTGGATTTGCCAGTTGGCTGGCTTTGCTGCAGCCCGGCGTGTTGGAGTCGTTGGTGCCCGCAGGCAACAGTGATTTGAAAAACCGCATCAACGCCCAGCGCTTGAGCATGGCCAGTCTGCAACCCCAAGCCTTGCGCCGTTGGATCTTGGGCCACACCAAATCGGGCGAAGCCAATTTGTTGGACGGTGTGGCACCTGAAAACGACACCAAAGCCTTGCTGCGTTTGCTGATGAATGACCGACAACGCGCTGGCTTGGAAGAAGCCGGTGCCAAAGACGCGCTGAGTCACGCCTTGGACGAAGTGGAAGGCTCGCAAGTGCAGTCCGCGCAAGACTGGCACAAAGGCGAATTGAATGTGGCTTTTGTCATTCCGTTCAAAGACGCCGACCCGCTGGAGATGCAATTTGAGCGCAAAGGCAACAAGCCCGGGCAGCCCAAAAATCCGCTGGTGGTCAACATGCACACCAAGAGCCGTGTGTTGGGCGAGGTGTGGCTGAAAACCAGCATCACCGACAGCGCGCAGGTCGACTTGACCATGTGGGCGCTCAAACAAGACATTGCCGAACAAGCCCGCTTCAACGCCAGCGAGCTGACCTACGAACTCGAAAACGCGGGCTTGGTGTTGACGCGTTTTCAGGTTTTCAATGCCGCGCGGCCCAACGCCCAAGAAACGCGTCAACCCCCACCGCATGGCGCGTTGGTGGACACTCAGGCCTGAAGCCCATGACGTTCAAACAACCCTACACCCAAGCCGTCGCGCTTGAATACGGCCGCAACAAAACCCCAGTGGTCACCGCCAAGGGCGATGACGAGCTGGCGCGTCGCATCGTGGACGAAGCCAAACGTCAAGGGGTGTATGTGGCCGAAGACCCACGCCTGTTGGCCATGCTCAGCCGACTCGATGTGGGGCAAGAAATTCCAGAGGACATGTTCACCGCGGTCGCCGTGATCTTGGCGTGGGTGTATTGGCTCAAGGGCATGCAGCCCGGGGATGAGCGCAGCGCTTGAGCGCTGGCGCGTGCTTACGCGTCGTTGTAGCCGCGTCCGCGTCGCACGCGAGAGACGCGTCCCAAGCGGTCATAAATTTCAACCGAACTCGTGGGATCTTGCACCTGCAAGCTTTGCAGGGCGCCGCGAATCGCGTCGATCTTGCGGCCAATCAGCACCTCGTTGCGACGGTGCAAGTCACGGCAATGCGCCATGTGTTCTTTGAAGCCATCCCACTCCTCGCCCAAAGCGTCAGCAGACTCGGGGCCTTGAATGCCTGCGAGTCGTGCGAGTTGGCCGAGCAACTCATTTTTGGTCGATTGTGTGGCCTCAAACGCATCGAGGTTTTGCGCTTTCAAGTGCTCGAACTCTTGTTCGAGCATCTCTTCCAGCGTTTGCGCCAATGCCAAAGCCTGCGCCAACGCAGTGGGCAGGCTGTCAGCCGCAGCAGTTGTCGTCATCTCGGTGGGTGACCGATCAGTTCGTGATCATTTTTTCCAACGCCACAAAGCTTTCGGCAATGCGTCGTGGATTGATGGGGTAGTTACCGTCCTTGATGGCCTGCTTGATGGCTTCCACTTTGGAGCGGTCAAAGTCTGGCTGGGCCATGACTTTTTGCGCAACGTTGCTCAGGCTCACTTGGTCTGCTCCCGCTGAAGCTTTCTCCAGCGCTTGTGGTTTGGTGTCATCTGAAGCTTGCGCCGCAGAGGTACCTTTTTTGTCAACTTTTTCGATCCCGCTGCGAACAGCAGCGTTCGATTGGGTCATACGACCATAGTTCGAAATAGCGTCACTCATGATGTTTTCACTTTCTTTAATCCGTCAAAGCGGATCAAAACTTTTTCACAACACTTCAATCGACCTCAAATTTTAAAACTTGAGGCCTTTTCTTCAATTATTTTTCACAAGTTCTTAGTGACTTGTTTTTGAACTCTTTAGGGTTCATTTTTCACTTCAACCTTGCCGTGTTGGGTCCTGTGATCGTTGCAGTTAAAGATCGACCCGACTCTGTATTCTTTAAGCGAATTTGTTCACCTAAGCCGCCATCTTGCTGGGCTTCGGCCCGCATGGTGATGGAAAACCCCTGGCCCTCGCCAGCGGTCACGTGTACTTCTTGTCCGCGTTTAACCAAGACGGCTGTTTTGACGTCAAAAGTTCTCAACGGCGTGTTGGGCGTCAAGTCGCGCACCAACTCCATGTTGACCAGCAACTTGGGGTCCGAAATCAATTGGCTTTCCATGCCCGGCGCTGGCATCTCGCTGGCGGTGAACATGGACGCGGTAACAAAGGTCCCGCGCTTGAGTAATTCTTTAGGTAGCAAAACCTTTTGCAAAGCAGGGGTCGGTAAGCCTTGCGCGTTGACCGGGGAGGGCGCATTGCCGCTGTTGAGCGTCACAAAAAGTTGCCAGACGGGCTGTGCGCAGCGCACACGCACCGACGGTTGGCCGGGGAAGGGCTGATCAAACTGCAGGGATTGTTGACAGTTTTGCACCGTCAAGCGTGTATCCAGCGGCGCCACATGCAAGCTGCGCCCTTTGAAAGAAGGGTGGGTTGAGGCCCATTGAATGGCTTGTTGTTGCAAGGCTTCGAGCGCTGGGCTGGGCACCCCCGAATCGGTCGCCGCGCCAACACTGGCGTGCCATACCAGAGCAATGACGGCCCACCAGCACCGGGCGCTCAGAGCGCGGTGACTGTCGGTTTTTATTAGGCACGGCATTTGCAACATGGTGTAGGTCAGGTGTTGAAGTTTTGACATTCAGTTCAGATGACTACCCCTGATGCAAGAAAGAGACCAACTTTCTGAACCTCAAATTTTTCAACGGACTTCACGGAGCCAGCATGCGACTCGACCCGCCTTTCACGCCTACGGTAAGCGGCACCGATGCCTCGGGCATGCCTCAGCTCGCGCGAGGTCCATTGGCTTATGCGCGTCCCGCACCTGCGTTCACACGCGCGATGGCCGCCGTGGCCCAAACGCCCAACAACGCCTCGGCCAATCTGTCGGGCTCTTTGGCCCCTGAAGGCCAAGCCACGCCCTGGAATGTCTCTGTGCAATCGGGTCAGACCTTGACAGGCATCGTGCGCGAACAAATGGCGGCACGTGGCGTCAACGTCACCAACAGCGAAGCCCTGCGCTTGGCGCAAACGGTGGCGCAGTCCAACAAAATTCAAAACGCCAACCTGATCCACCCCGGTCAGCGTTTGAACCTCGACAGCTTGAGCCCCGTGGTGGCCCAAGCGCAAACCATTCAAAATGCGGTCGCGCAAAGCATGGCCTTGCAAAACACGGCGTCATCCAACAACGTGGCTGCCACTGGTTTTGCTGCGGCGGCACAACCGGGCGCGGCGTCGGCCTTGGCTGGCACGGCGCAAGTTCAGCTGCTGTCGCGCGCTGATCGTGGCAACAACCCGGTGCTGGAAAAAACCATCGACCGTGCGGTTGAAAAAGGGTTCATCCCCGCGCAAGACAAACAAGCGGTGACGAACAAGATCTTGCAGCTCTCGCAACAACACCGGTTCTCGCCGGACGACTTTGCACGTCTGAGTTTGATGGAGAGCGATGGCCTCAACCCCAAAGCCACCAACAACCGGTGCCACGGCATCATCCAGTTCTGCGATGGCCCCGACCGCGGTGCCGCCAGCGCAGGCTTTGGCGCCAACCCGAAAGCGATTTTGGGACACAGCGTGTTGCAGCAACTCGACATGGTGGGCAAATACTTTGAGGACACGGGTTTGAAAAACTACGGTCCTGTCGGCTTGGATGATTTGTATTTGACCGTGCTCACCCCTGCAGCGCGCAATGAAACGCGCCCCAACGTCGCGCTGAACATTCCGGGTCAGCAAGCGGCGTATCTGCACGTCAACCGCGACACCCGTGCGCCCATCACGCGCAACTCCATCTTGGCGGGCTTGCATCAAAACGCCAATGAGCGTTTGGGGGTCGATGTCGCCCAGCGTCAACAAACCCTGCAAGCCGCCCGTTTGAGCGCCTACGCGGCCCAAGCTTCGGTGACGCGCGTCGAGTAACGCAGCCCGACGCGGCAACTCGGCGGCAAACTTTTGCCGCTTCTGGCGTCAAAACACCATGGCACGTCTTTTGCACTAATCGTCACGAGGCCTCACAACTTGAGGTCGGGTGTCAATTAATCGGAGTTAAGCGATGGACGTTTTTTCAAATGCATTCGGAATTCACGAGCGTGCGCTCGCAGTGCGAAGCCAACGCATGGAAGTGCTCGCGCGCAACATCGCGAACGCCGACACGCCGAACTACAAAGCGCAAGACGTTGACTTCAAAGCCATGCTCAAAGAAGCCAAGACCGAATACCTGACAGCCACCAACCCCAAACACTTCGGTGGCCTTCAAGAAGCCCCCGACAACGGCATGCGTTACCGCACACCGTTCAACAGTTCATTCGATGGCAACACCGTCGAGATGAACGTGGAACAAGCCCAATACGGTAAGGCCGCGAGCGAGTACCAAGCCACCTTGCAATTTTTAGAAAACCGCATCGGCGGGCTTCGCAAAGCCATGCGCGGGGAGTAATAGACCATGCAACTCGACAACATATTTGGCATCGCCGGAACCGCGCTGAACGCGCAGACCGTGCGCATGAACGCCACCGCCTCTAACTTGGCCAACGCCAACTCGGTGTCGGGCTCTGAAGAAGAGGCCTACCGTGGCAAGCGCCCGGTGTTCAAAGCCTTGATGAAAGAAGAGATGACCCACGCGGGCGCTCAATTCGTCGGCGGCGTCAAAGTCGACCGCATCGTCAACGACCCCGCACCCGTGCGCAAAACCTGGGACCCAGGCAATCCATTGGCTGACAAAGAAGGCTACGTCTTTCACTCCAACGTGAACGAAATGTCTGAAATGGTCGACATGATGGCCGCCTCACGGTCTTACCAAAACAACGTCGAAGTGGTGAACACCGCACGTCAGCTGATGTCGCGCACCCTTGAAATGATCAAGAGCTAATCATCATGGCCATCACACCTAACACCACCACTTCCGGTCTGAGCTCGTTGCCTAGCAACATCATGACTGCCGCGCAATACAAAGCACAACAAGATGCGGCCGCTTTGAAAAGCAGCAGCTCGGGCATGGGGCAAGCAGCGTTTTTGACGCTGTTCACCACCCAGTTGAAAAACCAAGATCCGCTCGAGCCTGTCAAGAACGAAGCTTTTGTGGCCCAGCTGGCGCAGTTCTCACAACTGGAAGCGACCACCGCGATGAAGACCAGCATGGAGAGCATGGTCTCCAGCATGAGCAGCGATCGCATGTTGGGCGCCTCTTCGCTGATTGGCCGCACGGTGTCGGTGCCGGATGGCCCTGTCACCGTCACGGACACGACCGTGTCGCAAGGCGTCGTCAATCTGCCCACCGGTGCAGACGGCATTCAGTTGCAGGTCTATGACGCACAAGGCATTTTGGTTCGCACACAAATCATTGGTGCACAAGCGGCAGGCAATGCGACCTTGTCGTGGGACGGCATGACCGACGGTGGTAGCCCTGCACCCAACGGCACTTACCGCTATGTGGCCAACGTCAACAGCAGCGGAAAAATCACCAACCCGACAGTCAATACCTTGGCGCGTGTCAACAGTGTCAGCAGTGCAGGCACTTCTGACGGCACCTTGTTGTTAGAGGTCGATGGCGGCAAAACCATCAGCTTGGCTGATGTGAAACGTGTGGGCTTCTAAGCACACACCCGCGACGAATTGAATTGAATTTATCTGGAGTTAACGCACCATGTCTTTCTATACCTCCCTCACAGGTTTAAATGCCGCTACCGCTCAGCTGGGCGTGACCAGTAACAACATTGCCAACGTGAGTACCGTGGGTTTCAAGCGCAGCCGCGCTGACTTTGGTGACATTTTTGCGACCTCACCGTTGCAAAAAGCCTCGTCCACCATTGGTCAAGGTGTGTCGCTCAAGCGTGTGACGCAAGAGTTTGGACAGGGCAACATGACCTTCTCGTCCAACACCTTGGACTTGGCCATCAGTGGTGACGGTTTCTTCCCACTCAAATCGGCGGACGGCTTTCAGGACATCTTCACGCGTAACGGTTCGTTCATGATGAACGACCAATACAACGTGGTGAACTCAGCAGGTCAACGACTCATGGCGGCGTCAGTCGACTCGTCCGGCAAAGCGAACTTGAGCGACATGAACGTGTTGACCATCCCGCAAAAAACCACCGGCATGGCGCAAGAAACCAGCTTGGTGCAGCTGGGCTTGAACTTTCCAGCCGACGCGAAAGTGCTGACCAAAGAATTCAACCGCAACGACCCCACCTCGTACAACAAGAGCACGGCGCTGACGGTGTATGACAAGGGCGGTAACGGTTATTTGGCAACGGTCTATTACGTCAAAACACAAAACGCCAGCCAAGCGACCCCGAACAACAAATGGCAAACCTATGTGTATGTCGGTGACACGCTGGTCGGCGCGGCCTTGCAACAAGCCACCAACGCCACAGGCGAAAAGCTGTATGTCAACCAATACGGTCAGTTGCAGCCTGAGAGCAAAGTCAGCGACATGTTGGTGAACGCGAAAACCAAGATGTTCTCGCTCGACCAATTGAACGACATCCGTTCATCTGTGCCAGCCAGCATCACAGCCGGTAAGGCCACGCATTTGAGTACGTTGGAAGGCATTGCGTTCCCAACCATCCCCAGTACAACCAAGACGCTGACCAACGCGACCAACAACGATGTGGGTGAAATTCAAACCTTGAGTTTCACGGGGACACCAGTTGCTGGCACGATCACCGTGGGTGGTGTTCCGATCACGGTGTCTTCTACCGATGCGACTAGCTTGTCGAGCTTTGCAAGCAAAGTTGCCGCTTCACTCAATACAAACGCTGGTTTCAGCGGTGCAGGTCGCGTGGCCACCTCCAGTGGCGGTGTGGTGACCATCAAATATGCAGCAGCTGACGCTGATGCAGCCCAAATTGCGGTCACGGTCAACAGCACAGGTGTCTCGTCGACCACTGCAACCACACGTGCAGCGATTGCACAGGCGGCTGAAACATTCACCGCAAACGGTCAGTTCTTGCAAAAAGGCAGCTTGAGTTTCACAACGCCAAGCACCGGTACTCTCGTCAACGCCACCTTCACCAAGGCCGATGGCACAACCGTCGCCATGGTGGGTACGCTGAATGCAGCGAGTGGCACAGTGGCTTTCAGTAAAACAGGTGGTGCTAACGGCGTGAACGGCTCTGTGATTTCAGATGACCTGGTCTACACACTGAAAGATGCTGCGGGTACAGATTTAGATTTGACGGTGGGTGGTACATCCGGTAACCGCGTGGTGACCACCAACGTCACCGTGACTCAAGCCGTGTTGGATGCAACACGTGCCCACGATTTGAGCGGCTTGTTCACCATGTCGGTCGATGGCTCTGCGCCAGTGACGATTGGCTTGGAGAACTTGGCTGATTCCGGCTTGACCTTGTCAGGCACTGAAATCGCCAAAGAGTTGACCAACGTGATCAACCGCAAGTTTGGTGATGAGCAATATTTCTTCTCACCTGCCAATAGCGCTGACAAGATCACGCAAACACTCAAAATTCGCGTCGATGGTTCAACAACCGCAAAAACGATTGACTTTTCAACCATTTCTTTGGGCACCGATCTGACGACGGACCAGGTGGCCGCTGAGATTCAAAAGCAATTGAACGCACAAATCACGACCCCTAAAGACGTGGTGGTGAAATTTGATCCTGTCTCACAAGATTTGGTGTTCTCTTCTGCCTCGGGTCACACCTTTGGCATTGACGGTTCGGATGGCTCCTTTGACTTGTTGGGCATCAGTGCCAGCACCAAGCTCACCCCTGATCTGACCACGGGTGTGTTCAGCATGGGCGTGACACCCGCGGGCGATCCCATCCAGCCGCTCAAAGACCAACGCTACGGCATGAAGGTTGAATACGACACGGTGAACGAGAAATTCGTTTTCAAGTCAGGCACCACGGGTGACCAATCCAGTATCAAGATCGATGTCATCAAATACGACGCCGACGGTTTCGTGACCACCGACGGGACAGGCACAGCCAAGGCCTTTGCCACAGGCAGCGGTTCCAACGGCGACGTCAAAGGTTTGGGCTTGACCCCTAGCGATGAAAAAGGCAATGCCATTCAGTACGAAGTGCTGAAGTCTGCCGAAGCCTTGCGCGGTATCACCTCCACCCCTGCGGTGATGATGGGTACGCCAATCGGCATCAACGTGAACAACAACTTCACGGTCGACTTGACCAACAACAAATTTGTGGTGTCGGTCGACAACGTCAAGGGCGTGGTCGAAATTCCCACCAGCTCCAGCTACACCTTGGACAACTTCATCGTGGCTTTGCAAAACGGCATCAACCGTTTGACCAGTGCCTCCGACAACGCTGGCGAAACTGGTTCCTCCGTGAGCGGCGTGAAGGTGACTTATGACAAAGCCACCAACTCGCTCAAGTTCACCACGGGCACGGCATCGACCGATTCGTTCATCAAAGTCACAGGCGACAGCTTGTGGGGTTTGTCCAACGTGGAAGGTGGCCGTGGTTCTACCTCAACCTGGATCAAACCAACCCAATTCACCCAAGATGTGAACGGTGTGTCTGTGTCTCAGTACATCGACGAATTCGGCAAGGACACCAGCAGCGCCGACGGCTTCAAGAGCTTGCCTGAATGGTCGCCTGTGTACTTTGACCGCGGGGAATTGACCTTTGACACCGGTGGTAACTTGGTGTCACCTAAAACAGGTTCGCAGTTGGACACGGTGTACTTACCAGACGGTAAGGGCTCTTTGACCATCAACATCAACTACTCCAAGTCAACCCAGTTCTCCTCACCGTTTGCGGTGTTGTCGCAGTCGCAAGACGGCGCACCTGAAGGTGACTTGGTGGGCTTGGCCATCGGTGACGATGGTTTGGTCAACGCCAGTTACTCCAACGGTGCACAAAAGTCTCTGGGCAAAGTGGTGTTGGTGAACTTCTCCAACCCCGCCGGCTTGCGCCAGATTGGTGACACCAGCTACTACAAAACCTCCGACTCGGGTACACCGAAGTACGGCGAAGCCGGTTCAGCAGGTTTCGGCACCGTGCGCTCCGGCGCGACCGAACGTGCGAACGTGGACTTGACGCAAGAGTTGGTGGACCTGATCACCGAACAGCGTAACTTCCAGGCCAACGCCAAAGCGATTGAGACCAGCACCTCGCTGACCTCGACCATCATTCAGATCCGCAACTAAGTGAGCATCTGACATGGACCGCTTAGCCTTTAACGCGATGGCCGCGATCAACGAGGAACGCATTGGGCGTCATCAGTTGTCCAACGACATCGCCAACGTATCGACCGTGGGTTTCAAAAAAACCTACGACGTCACGTTGCAAGCCCACCAAGCGTCGGGTCAAGGCTTTGACTCGCGCTTGCAACCTCGCATCGTGGTCAACGACCAAGTGCAGCTCGACCCCGGTCCTTTGATGGTCACAGGCCGTGACTTGGACGTGGCCTTGAACCACAAAACCGTGCTGGGCGTGACCGGCAGCAACGGCGAACTGGCTTTCACCCGCCGTGGCGACCTCAAGGTCAACGCCAATGGCGTGTTGGAGACGGGTTCTGGCCACTTGGTGCGCAGCCAAGACGGTGGCCCGATCACCGTGCCACCGGGTTTCAAGATTTCATTCGGTTCGGACGGCAACTTGTACGCCACCGACCCCGCCCAGCAGGGCGTGCCGCAACAACAGGTGATTGCCCAGCTCATGCTGCGCGATGCCAGCACCACGCCTTTGAGCAAACGCGAAGACGGCTTGTTCAAAGTTGTCGGAAAAGCGGCTGGCACGGACTTTGCAACTGGACCAGGGCCAGTATCTTTGACACCGCAGGCCTTAGAGGGCAGCAGCGTCAATCCCATGGCATCGATGGTGAAGCTGATTGAACAGAGCCGCTCGTTTGAGCACCAGGTTCGGATGATCAAAGAAAGCAAATCCAACGACGAGTCGGGCGCCTCCATGATGAAGGTGTCCTGAATTTGACAGATTAAAGGGGGCGATAAGCCATGGACGCATCATTGTGGGTAGCCAAAACGGGTCTTGACGCGCAGCAAACGCGTATGAACGTCATCTCGAACAACTTGGCCAACGTGAATACGACTGGCTTCAAACGCGACCGTGCTGTGTTTGAAGACTTGCTCTATCAAACCATCAAACAACCGGGTGGCCAAACCACCAACGCCACGCAATCGCCCACAGGCCTGATGCTGGGTACCGGTGTGAAGATCAATGCCACTGAAAAACTGCACATGCAGGGCAACATGGTCAACACCCAAGCCCCGCTGGACGTGGCAATCACGGGTGACGGTTACTTCCAAATTCAAATGCCAGACGGCACCACGTCGTACTCGCGCGACGGCAACTTCAAGATCTCCAACACCGGTCAAGTGGTGACGGCCTTGGGTTTTCCGGTGCTGCCTGCCATCACCATTCCCAACAACGCTGCCAGCGTGACCTTTGGTCGCGACGGTGCCGTGTCGGTGGAACTGGTGGCTGGTGGTGGCGCACAAAACATTGGTCAAGTGCAGATCGCTCGCTTTGTGAACCCAAGCGGCTTGAAGCCGATTGGCAACAACTTGTACGAGGCCTCACAGGCCAGCGGCGCCGCGCAGGTCTTGCAGCCTGGTTTGAACGGTGCAGGCACCTTGAACCAAGGTTCTTTAGAAGCCTCGAACGTGAACGTGGTCGAAGAAATGGTCAACATGATCGAGACCCAACGCGCCTACGAGATCAACTCCAAAGCCATCTCGGCCGTGGACGGCATGCTCAAGTTCTTGAACCAAAACGTTTGATTGAGTTCATCATGAAAAACTTGCGCGCTCTCTCTGCCGTGACCTTGCTGGTCATGCTGCAAGGCTGTGCCACAGAACCTGTGGACATGGTCTTGCGTCCTTCGCCTGAATTCCAACCGGTGTACCCCCTTGCCGCTGACCGGCAAAAAGTTGCCACCGGCGGCATTTACAGCAACCGGCAAAGCGACGCTTGGTTTGGCCGTGGCCGCAATTACCAAGTGGGCGACATCATCACTGTGCTGCTCGCCGAATCAACGCAAGCGGCACGCACCCAAAACACCGACGTGAGCCGCGAGGCCAAAAACAACTTGCCCTCAGGCATGAGCACGCAAGTGGGCAAGATGTCCCCGTTCTTGAACGGCATCGACTTGACCGACAACAAAACCAGCAGCACTGGCAAAGGCAAGGCGGACCAACAAGCCTCTTTGGTGGGCTCGGTGGCGGTGACCGTGGTGGAAATTTTGGCGAATGGCAACTTGGTCATTCGTGGCGAGAAAAAACTGGGCCTGTCCGAAGGCACCGAGGTCATTCAAGTCTCAGGCGTGATTCGCCCTGAAGACGTGGGCCCCAACAGCACCGTGCAATCACGCCGTTTGGCCAATGCACAAATTGCATACCGTGGTTCGGGCGACTTGGCCAATGCCACCCGCGCTGGCTGGGGCACGAGCTTGATGCACAAGTTCTGGCCCTTCTGATCGAACGAGACACCTCATGAACCGCTTTCTCCATTCCGTCCGCGTGACGCTCACTTGCTTGCTGGCACTCGCCGCTGGCGCTGCGCACGCAGACCGCGTCAAAGACTTGGCCACGCTCGCTGCCCAACGCTCCAACCAATTGATTGGTTATGGCTTGGTGGTGGGCTTGCAAGGCACAGGCGACGACGCCTCGGTGCCTTTCACCACCCAAAGCATGAAAGCCATGTTGGCCCAAATGGGTGTGCGCATTGACGGCCCATTGACCGACTTTGAACAAGCTGCCACAGCCGCGCGTGTGGACATCAAAAACACAGCCGCTGTGTTGGTGACGGCAGACTTGCCTGGTTTTGCCAAGCCCGGTCAGCGCATTGACATCAACGTGTCGGCCATCGGCAAAGCCACCAACTTGCGTGGCGGCAGTTTGATCATGACCGCCATGCGCGGTGTGGACGGCGAAATTTATGCCTTGGCACAAGGCGCCTTGACGGCCACTGGCATTGACGCCAGTGCGGCCGGTTCTAAGGTCGCGATTGGTGTGCCCACCTCCGCCCGCATTCCTGGCGGCGCGATTGTGGAGCGCATTGTGGACACGCCCTTCGAGACCTCGGAGAACGTGATCTTCAACATCCGTGAAAACGATTTTTCGACCACGACGGCTATCGTCAACGCGATCAATAAAAAATTTGGCGGTGACGTTGCACAAGCCTTGGATGGTGTATCGGTATCGGTACGAGCTCCCCAAAACTTGAATCAACGTGTGGCTTTCATGAGTATGATCGAAGCGCTCGAAGTCACACCGGGTGAACCCCCCGCACGCGTGGTCATCAACTCGCGCACAGGCACGGTGGTCATCAACCGCTCGGTACGTGTGACGGCTGCTGCGGTGTCGCACGGCACGATCTCGGTGGCCATCACCGCGACCAACGAAGTGTCGCAACCCAACATGCTCGCCGGTGGTCAAACCACGGCGGTGCAAAACGCCGACATCCAAGTGGCCGAGCCCAACAAGCCCATGTTCTTGTTCCAGCCAGGTGTGGAGCTGCGTCAAATTGTGGATGCAGTCAACCAAGTGGGCGCTACGCCGTCTGCCTTGATTGCCATTCTCGAAGCCTTGAAAAGCTCCGGCAGCTTGCGCGCCGAGTTGGTCATCATCTAAACGAGTTTTGACATGAGCAGCTCCGTCGACACATCCTCTACCGCCCGGTCCTATTTGGACTTTTCGGGTCTGGGCGAGTTGCGTGGACAAGCGCAGCAAAACCAAGACAAAGCGCTGAAAGAATCAGCCCAACAGTTTGAAGGCCTCTTCATCCAAATGATGATGAAGTCCATGCGTGATGCGTCCTCCGTCATGAAAGACGAAGAAAACGAATCCAGCGCACGCGAAACCTTTGAAGGCATGTTTGACAAAGAAGTCTCTTTGCAAATGTCCAAGCGCGGCGCCATTGGCGTGGCCGACTTCATGGCCAAAGCCGTCAAACAACAAACCGCACCACCTCCCAGCACCTTAGAGATGTTGCAAGCCCGTCAAAAAGGCGGCATTCCCTTGCATGCCAAGGAAAACGCCATGCCGCTGGGCACAGCGCCCGCGCAGGCGATGGAGTTGGTCAAACCCAAAATCAAACCGCTGAATCAAAGCAAGTTACTTAACGGAGGTGCGTTATGAGTGACATGCTTGGCATCAGCAGCAACGCGGTCGGTGCGTACCAACGTGCGTTGAGCACGGTCAGTAACAACATTGCCAACGTCAACACCGAAGGCTATTCGCGTCAAGACGTGGTGCTCAAAGACACCGCGCCTGCCAAATCCGCGAACATGTTTTTCGGCACTGGCGTGGCGTTGCAAAACGTCAAGCGCCAGTTTGATGCGTTTGCAGAATCCAACCTGCGCAACAGCACCAGCGACTTGGCCACCCAAAAACCCATGGTCGATTACACCAAGCGTGTGATGGACATCATGGGCGACAAAAGCGTGGGCCTGAGCTCTGCGCTGGATGCCTTCTTTGCGTCTGCAGGCGCTTTGTCTGCCGATCCTGCGTCGACCGTGCTGCGCACGTCTTTCTTGCGCAATGCCGAGGGCGTGGGCTCGCGCTTTGCCGAGTTGTCGGGCCAATTGGATTTGATTGGCACAGAAACCCGTCAAGCCTTGGAGAGCGCCACCGGCAAGGTCAACACCTTGACTAGCCAGCTCGCACTGATCAACCAACAGTTGGCCAAGTCACCCACGGTCGAGGGACAACCTGCTGAATTGATGGACCGCCGTGACTTGGCTTTGCGCCAACTGTCTGAAATTGCGCGCATCAAAACCAGCTTCTCGACCAACGGTACTGTCACCGTGAGCTTGGGCAGCACCATCACCCAAAGCGTGGTGGTCAATGGCCAAAAGTCACGCCCCATTGGCGTGGACAACTCGGTCAAAGATAAATTGGAGTTGGTGATCGACCCCTATGGCAACACCGAATCCTTGGCCAGTGCCAGCGGTGGCGAAATTGGCGGCTTGCAAACCTTCATCAGCCAAGTGCTGGACCCTGCACAAAAGAGTTTGAACTTCTTGGCCAACACCTTGGTCACCGAGGCCAACAACATTCAAAGCAACGGCATCGATGCGTATGGCGAAGTTGGTCAAAACCTCTTTGCCATTGACCCCACAGTGACCAACGAAGCCGGTGGTGTGCACGTGGTGCTCAACGACGGCATGCGCGTGGCCACGGCTGCACAGTTCCGTGTGAGCGAAAACGCCAACAACACCAGCACCGTGCGCTCGTCGGTCATGTACGCCAAAAGCCCTTTGCCTGTGGGTATTGGCAACACCAACTTGGTGAACAACCCCAACCCCACGGCGGGTGTGTCCATCAAGGTTGATGGTTCGAAGGTGTTCAGCCCAGTGAGCACCATGGCTGCTGGCATGAAGGCCACCTTCTACTTAGACAACGCAGCACCCGGACAGCAGCTGCAAGTGTTGACCCGAGATGGCCGTCAACTGTTGGGCCAAAGCTTGACGGAGACTGAAAAGTTTCAAATGTTCACGCCTGCCAACGGCTTTGTGGCCGATGCAACCTACAGCGATGCCTACTTGAACAAAGTGGGTGACTACAGCTACCGTGACATGAATGTGTTTTACGGTGCCAAAGCGCAGGTGTTGTACACACAAGCGTTTGACAAAAATTTAGACGAAACAGCGCGTTTGCCAGAGCCCGCTGTTTTAGAGACGGGGCGCATAGTGCCTTCGGTGGTCGCGCAAGGTACCAATTTGATTGATGCAGGTGCGATCACGATCAATGGCATTTCAATGGGCGACTTGCGTTTGCAAGATCAAACCGTGGCTTCGGGCACGCTCAAGCCCAGCGACGTGGCTGCGTGGGTGAATTCCAAATCCACCGACACAGGTGTGCGCGCAGAAGTGTTCAACGAAGTTCGCGTTTCTGTGAGCGATTTGGATTTCAACAAGCCCCTCAAACTCAACGGCCAAACCATTCCACCGTTCAGTGATCTGAAGAGTTTGGTTTCGTCGATTAACAACACTTCGAGTGCAGGTGTTCTGGCCACAGTCAATGACAACGGCGAACTGGTGTTGAGCCCGCTGACGGCAGGTGCTGACATCACCGTGGGGCCTGCAGACGATGGCGGTAAACCCAACAACGTCTTGAACGTCAGAGCGTCGACCTACGCGGGTCAAGTGCGCTTGGTTCAAATTGCCGATGAGCTTCACGTGAGCAGCGGTGGCATCGACTTCACGAAACCTTTGATGGTCAATGGCCGTTCCATCTTGCCTCAGCAAGGGGTCACCACAGCCGCATTGTTGAAAGACGCCATCAACACGGCCGCTGTGGGTGTGCAAGCCAGCATCGACGCCAATGGTGTGTTGGTGATGAAAACCACCTCCGACGCTCCCATCACCATCGGGCCAGCCAAAGCGGCTGATGGCACCTACCAAACCAATGCCTTGGGTTTAGAGCCCATGGCATACACCGTCGAAGAGCGCATGAAGCGCTTGTTGGTCGAAGACCCCACCAAGTCCGAAATTCGTATTTCGTTTGGTAAGTATGGCAACCCAGAAAAAATTGGAACGCCTGCTGACTTGGCCAAGATCGGTATCCGTACCGGTGCCTACATTGATGGTGGTACCAAAGACGATTTGTTGGTGTTTGTCACAGGGCAGGGCAGTGCCACGGTGGCTGCCAGCTACCAAGGTGCGCCTACCGATCCTCGCGACAGCTTGCGCCAGCAGTCTTTGGTGGTGAAGTTCACAGCCGCAGATCGTTTCACCATCACGGATGCAGCGACAGGGACTGAACTGGCCAATCGCCACTATGACCCTTCGGTGTTAGAGCCAGTCATTGACTATCAAGGCTTGCAGATCAAATTCACCCACGCACCTGGCGTGGGCGACAGTTATCAGATTGACGGCAACCAAGACGGCTTAGGCAACAACGTCAACATGTTGGTCATGGCCGATTTGGCCAAAAAAGAAGTGGTCAACGGCAAAACCCTGAACAACAGCTACATCGACCAGATCAACTCGGTGGGTAACTTGGCGCAACAAGCCAGCATCACCCAACAAGCCTTGACCGTGGTGAACGACCAAGCCATTGCTTCACGAGACAAAGTCTCAGGCGTCAACCTAGACGACGAAGCAGCGGCCTTGATTCGTTACCAACAGGCCTATCAAGCTGCAGCCAAGGCCTTGCAGGTCTCGGGTCAGTTGTTTGATTCGATTGTGCAAATTCGCTGATAGAGGCTAAGACTTATGAAAATTTCAACCACCCTCTACTTTGACCGTGCCACCCAACAGCTGGGCAATGTGCAAGGTGAATTGGCTAAGACGCAAGAGCAGTTGTCGACCGGCAAACAAATTGTCAAACCCAGTGATGCGCCAGACAAGGCCTCGTTGGTCACGCGCTTGGAGTCTGAGCTCGGCCGTCAAACCAGTTACCAAGAAACACTCAAGTCGGTGCAAACACGTTTGCAGTCGGAAGAAACAGCGCTTAAAAATACAAGCGATGTGTTGGTGCGCGTCAAAGAGCTGTCTGTGCAAGCGGCCAACGACACCTTAAGCCCTGCCGACCGCCAGTCGATCGCCTTGGAAATCAGTTCCTTGCGCGAACAAATTTTGAGCTTGGCCAATACCCAAGACACCAATGGCAACTACTTGTTCAGTGGCAGCCGCGTGGGCGAACCTGCGTTTGGCCCCGATGCCAAAGGGCAAATGGTGTACCAAGGTGACCAAGCCCGTATGAAAGTGGCCGTGGGTGACAACCGTCGCATGAACATGAACATGCCAGGCTCCGATGCGTTTGTGCGTGTGGTACGTGATGACGGTAAGGGCGGCAAAGTGGGTGTGGGTTTCTTTCAGGCGCTGGATGATTTGGCCAAGGCTGTCAAAACATCAGACCAAACCAGCATCCAACGCGGCATCAAAGAAATTGACAGCTTGCAACAAGGCGCAAGCGATGCGGTGGCGCAAATTGGTACCGATCTGAACGTGGTCGACATGCAAAACAGCGTGTTGGATGAAGTGACCTTACGTTTAAAAACGACCAAATCAGACACAGAGGATTTGGATTACACCAAAGCCATCACCAAAATGAACAAAGACCAATTGGCCTTGGAGGCTGCGCAAAGCAGCTTTGCCAAGATTTCTCAGTTGAGTTTGTTCAAGTACATGAATTGATCGCTCAAGTTTTTTGAAATAAAGCCGATCACTTTCTAAAGAATCATATGGCGACCACTGCACTTAGCTCCACAACATCGGCTGCTCTTGCGAGCTCGCCAGAGGCAGTTGCGGCTGCCAATAAGGCCAACGCCCAAAAGTTGATTACTTCGATGGGGGCGGGCTCGGGTGTGGACGTCGCCTCACTCGCTCAAAACTTGGTGAATGCCGAAAAGCTTCCCAAAGAGCAGGGGATTAACACCAAAATTGCCAAGAATGAGGCCCGAATTTCCGGCTACTCGGCTTTGGCCTTTGTGCTGAACGGTGTCAAAACGGCGATGACTGATCTGAAAGATCAGAACAGTTTCAACGCTGTGACGGCGACAAATTCGAACACTTCAGCTTTCAGCATCACAACAAATGCATCTGCTGCTGAAGGCAGTCATTCGGTCGAAGTTCAGCAAATTGCTAAACCGCAACGCGATATCAGCAATGGGTTTTCTAGCCCTTTGGTGCACCTCAATGGCAACGCTCCGATGGCCTTGTCTTTCTCTGTTGGACCGACTTCAGCGATCACGCCAACCAAGGTGACCACGGCCACCGTGCCTCCACAAACAGAAACCTCAACTGTTCAATTTAAAGACTTATTAGGTAGTGAATCTGTCACTGTGGCAGGTTTGACGTTCATCGCGGCCGCGGATATGTCTGCGGCAGACGTTGCAGCTGTTTTTGCTGGTTTGTCAGCGGATCCTGCTACGCCTATATCTCCATCTAGTGGTGTGTTCGTTGGCAACTTAGACGGCTTTAATGCGAGCGCGAGCAGCTCTGGCGATAGCTTGGTTTTTACGTCAATTTCTAGCGGTGCAAATGTTCCGGATATTGATGTCCAAACTGATGCTGCAACCAGCCCTGCGGTAACTACCGTGCAAGGTGATCCTGGCGCACTTGGTTATAACAGCGTGACTTTCAAAGACTTGAAACAAGGTCAGTCTGTGACGTTGGCAGGTCTGACGTTCACTGCATCAGCCGCAATGACTGGAACACAAGTCGCTGCAGCGTTTGCAGGACTGACTGCGGATGTCAACACGCCTGCGAATCCAGCGACTGGCACGTTCGCGGGTCACTTGTCAGGGTTCAACGTACAAGCGGATCAAGGCATTGCGACATTGCGTTTCACGGTCGCCTCGGATGCAGTAGCGCCACAAAGCATGACGATCTCTGCAGACACAGCCAGAATTCAATTGGCCGCAGGTAAAGACACACCACAAGATGTCGTCGACGCCATCAATGCGTCCTCTGCCGGCGTGACAGCTCAGCTGGTCAATACCGGTGATGGTTTGAGCCCCTACCAAGTGGTCTTGACTGGGCCTTTGGGTACTGCAGGGGGCTTTACCTTGTCAACTAGTTATGGCGCAGGCAGTGGCTCTCCTGGGCTGACTTTTTCTAATACCAACCCAGCACGCCAAGCGGCGACAGATGCCATCGTCAAAGTGGATGGTGTTTCCTACACGCGTTCTAGCAATGCCTTGACAGATGTTGTGACGGGCTTGACGCTGAACCTGAAAACGCAAACCAGCAGTCCGGCATCGATCGATTTGACGCGTGATACCAGCAGCATCAAAACAAAAATCCAAGCACTGGTAACCGCCTACAACGATGTGGTGACAATCTTCAAGGAAGTGGGCGACCCTAAATCCACTTTAGATACCTATGGCAAAACCCTGGTGGGCGATTCAACCACGCGTTCGTTGAAAGCTCAGCTGCGCAGCATCATGACAAGCCCATCCTCTACGCCAGGTGCATCCATCAGTTCGCTTTGGCAAATGGGTTTATCGATTGATCAAACCGGTGTCATGACGGTAGATGAAACAAAACTAGATTCTGCGCTTGCCAACAACTACAGCGATGTGGTCAAAGCGTTTACAGGCAATAGAAATGGCGTGACAGCTTTCAATGCGACGCCTGCTGGCATTGCAGGCGATGCATTTGTCAAAATAAGTTCGCTTTTGAGTAAGACCGGCCCATTGCTGACTCAAAGTGAATCGGCGACTTCTCAAAATACCAAATACCAAGCGGAGTTGACCAAGCTTCAAACCCGTATGGACTCATTGCTGCTTCGTTATCAAAAGCAGTTCGCCTCTATGGACAGCTTGGTGGGCAATATCAATAACCAAAAGACCAGCCTGAAGTCGACCTTTGATGGAATGATGGCCAGTTTGACCGGTAAGAATTAAAAAAGTTAACACATAAGAATTCATTCCTGGTTAATTTTTACTTTTTTCAAAATATTTAGATCTTTGCGCTAAAGCTATTCGCGCATCTTCCGATCAGCGTCTACACGTTGTTCTTGTCGCTTTTGGCAAGTCGAAAGGAAGGTTTATATGGTCACAGAAGTTTCTAGCGCAGTTCAAGCTGCTGCTAATAACCCTGCGCCGGTCGCAATGCGCAGCGCGCCAGTTGCTGACCCGGTTGCGGCCGCTCAGCCCAAAGTCCAAGAGCGAAAGCCCGTTGAAATCAAGGTTGACATGGAGGGGATGAGAGCCAATTTGCGCGACTCTATCCAACGTCTCAATGACAGCATGCGCGACGGCGGGAGAAATTTGAACTTTCACATCGATGACAAAGTGGGTGGCCCTGTCGTTCTGGTGAAAAACGCAGATACCGGCGAAGTCGTTCGACAGATACCTAACGAAGTTGTGGTGCGCATTGCGCACAACATTGAGGCCTTCAAAGGTCTCTTGCACAACGAATTGACCTAATTTCAAAATATTTGTTCAGTCTCTCTAAAGTTCAAGGGCAGGCTGACGAATCATCAACCATCAAGAGAACAAATTCTTGAGTTCTTGTTTAAACCCTCAGTGATGCACTTTTTAGGAGAAACATCATGTCAGTGATCAATACCAACACCAAAGCTCTTGCCGCTCAAGGCTCACTGAGCAATGTCAACAACAAATTGGCTACCTCTATGGAGCGTTTGTCTACCGGCCTGCGTATCAACAGCGCCAAAGACGACGCTGCTGGCTTGGCCATCACCAACCGCATGACTTCAGACATCCGTGGTTTTGCTGTGGCTATTCGCAACGCCAACGACGGCTTGTCGATGGCTCAAACTGCTGAAGGCGCGATCGGTCAAGTGACTGACATGCTGCAGCGTATGCGTGAACTCGCTGTGCAATCTTCGAACGGTTCGCTCAATGCAGACAACCGTACAGCTTCTCAGTTGGAAGTTGCTCAGTTGAAGGCTCAAATTGACGACATCGCTAAACAAACTAACTTCAACGGTATCAAACTGCTGGACGGTTCTGCTGGTGCAGTGAAGTTGCAAACTGGCGTTCGTGCTGGTGAGTTGATGACCATGTCGGTTGATTCAGTCCAAACCAAAGACATCGGTTTGGGTTCACGTGCTTCGTTGACTGCAACAGGTTTTAGCGGTGTAGCTGGCTCCTTGGGTAAAAGCATGTCCGCTGGCGATTTGGTGCTGAACGGTGTGACTATTCGTGCATCGTCTGCAGCTGATGATCTTTTGTCCTCTGGTGATAAATCTTCGAGTGCTATCGCTAAGGCTGCGGCGATCAATGCATCTAGCGCACAAACGGGTGTTGTGGCTGTCTTGGGTAACACGACTGTGGGTGGTACAGCGATGTCAGGTGTTGGTGCTGCCGGCGCGATCAAGATCAACGGTGTTGCCACTGCATCGATCACCACCACATCTGATATGGGCGCAAACCGTGCGTTGGCTGTCAATGCGATCAACGCTATCAGTGCACAAACTGGTGTTCGCGCTGTTGATACTGGTGACGTTAACAAAGGTGTTGTGTTGGTTGCAGATGATGCACGCAACATCACTGTTGCGTTCGCAGGGTCACAAACAGATGCGTTTACTGGTGTTGGTTCAGCCGCTGTTTATACCGGTACATACCAACTGTCTAGTACTACCAATGCCCCAATTTCTGTGTCTTCAACCAGCAACGGCAACTTGGTGAATGCTGGTATGACTGCTGGTACTTACAGTGCTAACGTATCAGCTATGACGTCAATCGATCGTTTGGTTGCACAGGCAGCGCCCGCCACTACAACAGGCAGTACAGGACTTTTGCAAGCAGGTACATTGCGTATCAATGGCACATCCATTGTTGCAGCTTCCACAGCAGACGATTCTGCATCTGCAGATACCAACTCTGCAGGTACTGCCATCGCTAGCTCAACCAAGGCCGCGAGTGCCATTGCGATTGCTGCAGCCATTAATAAAGCATCTGCTACAACAGGGGTTACAGCAACTGCTGCTGCCAACGTTATTACAGGTACGACATTTGGTGCAACAGACAGTTCAACCAAAACATTGGTCTTGAACGGTGTCGATATTAGTCTTGCCACTTTGAATACATCAACTTACACACGTAATGATGTGGCTACATTGATCAACAACTACACAGGTCAAACGGGTGTGGTAGCCGCAGACAATGGCAAAGGTCTGACTTTGACAGCGGCTGATGGTCGTAACGTTTCGATTGGTACGGATGGAACTGCTGCAGCCTTGGGTATTGATTCGGGTGCTATCAAGATTGCAGCAAGTAAAACGGCGGCTCAAACAGATGGTTACACAACTTATGCACGTGTGACTTTGCAATCTGACAAGTCGTTCACCGTAGAAGGTGGCTCAGACGGCAACGCTAACTTCGGTTTGTTGGGTTTCAAAACCGGTACCTACGGTGGCGTGGACAACGGCGTGAAGGTTGGCAGCATTGACATTTCTACCCAATCGGGTGCTCAAGTTGCTTTGACTGCTTTGGATGCAGCATTGAAGTCGGTGTCGCTGAATCAAGCCAAGTTGGGTGCATTCCAAAACCGTTTGGATGCTGTGATCTCTAACTTGACCGAAGTGAACCAGAACATGTCTGCATCACGCAGCCGTATTCAAGACACAGACTACGCTGCTGAAACCACAAACTTGGCTAAGTCGCAAATCATCCAGCAAGCTGCTACAGCGATGTTGGCACAAGCAAACCAGTCGTCACAGTCTGTCTTGTCGCTGTTGAAGTAATCTGAATTACTTGGCACCAAAAGCGAGCCCTCGGGCTCGCTTTTTTTATTTGTATTCGCAATTAAAGCTTGCTTGAGTCATGCCGAATCAACAGAGACGATTAGAAATTTAGGGCCTTTGCTGCATCTTTGTGGATGGCAATGGGTTCGACAAGGCGAATACAAAAGGATTGATCATGTCAATATCAGGAATTTCAAACTACACCATCCCGCAAATTCAGGCGTTGTCGACGCGTGACATCCGTTCGTTGGATGCAACGGAGGTGGCAAGTCTGAGCTCTGATCAGCTCAACGCGATGTACGCGGAGCAAATTGCAGCAATCGGTCCTGATGAATTTAAAAGTATCAGTGCACCTACCGTATCGGCTCTGAGCGTTGATCAAATCTTTAACTTGATTACCGATCAAATTGCCGCCATGGGCTCTGGCCAAGTCGGTGCTCTGACAACTGCACAAATTCAAGCGCTTGAAACATCAGATATTCAGGTGTTGACATCTGCTCAAGTTAGTGGGTGGTCTGGTGCGCAAATGGCCGCATTGAATCCAGAACACATGAGTCATTTGGATACGCAAGTTATTGCGTCGTTGAGTTCTGCACAAATTCGAGGTATCGAAGGTGAAGATCTGGCGCAATTAACTACCACACAAGTGGTGGCTTTGAAATCGAGCCAACTCAACGTCATGACTAGCGGGCAAATCAACAGCTTGACGGCGGCAGAAGTGGCTGCGCTGAACTCTGACCAATGGACGGGTTTGTCCACCCAAATTAACGCGCTGTCTAATGAAGCGATTGCTGGTATTGCCTCAAACCAGGCTTCCATGTTGTCAACTGATCAAATCGTTGCAATTACTGAAGATCAGATTTCGCATTTGACGACGGATACTGTGCAGGCGCTCTCCTCTGCACAAGTACAAAAAATTGAATCAAATGACTTGGCGCGGATGTCAATAGACCAAGTTGCGGCTATTACAACTGCGGGTATCAATCAACTGACGAATGCTCAAATTGATGCATTGAGCAACGATCAAATCAACGCGCTGACTACCAGTCAAGCCAAAGCGTTGTCAGGCGCAGCATTAACCCGAATGAGTTCAGATCAAATCGATAATTTGAATACAGATCAAATTGCCGTACTTTCTTCTTCTCAGTTGAACTCTATTCAAACTGCTGACTTGGTCACGATGAGTTCTGATCAAATCCGTGCAATCAGCACAAGCGCTGTTGCAGGTATCGATGCGGACCGAGTTGCAAAGTTAACCTCTGATCAGATACAGGCGCTAAGTACCGAACAAGTCAGAGCTTTGTCTTCGACGGCATTGCAAAACATGACGGCCAGTCAGGTGAAGTCACTGACCACTGATCAAGTCAATGCTTTGACTGCATCCCAAGTGCCAGGCATCGATTCTGCTGATTTAGTGCAGATGAGTACAGAACAAATCGTTGCTATTAGCACTTTAGCGATTTCAGGTTTGAGTTCTGCGCAAATTAATCAACTAAATACAGACCAAATTGAAGCATTAACGACAGACCAGATTAGTAAGCTGACTTCCGATCAAATTGTGGCCTTGAGTTCTACACAAGCTCCAAAATTGACTGCAGGACAAATTGCAGCATTGAGTACGATTCAGGTGAGCAAATTGGGCGTAGATAACTTGAAGGTGTTGTCTTACGACGCGATTGAGGCACTGTCTGTTTCACAGGCTAAGGCTTTGAGTTCAACTCAAGTCGCCGCATTGACCTCGACGCAATTTAGGCATTTAGGTACCAGCGCTATTGCTGCATTGGCTTCGGATCGAATTTCCAATTTAACAAATGATCAAGTTGCCGCGATCACTACAGATCAAATTCAAGCGCTGACGACTAGTCAGATCAGCAATCTATCCAGTACCCAACTCGGGAAGCTCAGCACATCAGCTGTGGGAGCAATGTCAGCGGCACAAGTTAAGGCCATTGATTCTGTGGCGATTGCAAATCTTTCAAGTGATCAGGTGAAGGCTATCAGGGCGGATGCAATCGCAGGTTTGAGTAGCGCACAAATTAGTCAGTTGGTAGCAACATCCCAAGTTAAGGCGATGACAACAGCGCAAGTTAATGCGTTGAGTTCTGCGCAGTTGAAAGCCCTTGATTCTGTGCAAATGCAAAATCTGAGTACAGCTCAAATTTCGGCGGTTAATGCCCTTCAAGTTAAGGGTATTGATTCTGAAGATTTGAATGCTTTGACGACAGATCAAATTCAGGCCTTTAGCACTGCTGCTATCAGTGCAATGAGCGCTGCAGACCAAATTGCGAATCTGTCAGGTGCAAATATCGGTGCACTAACAACAGCACAAGCGCGTGCTTTGACATCAGCGCAAACTGCGGTGATTACATCAGCACAAGCCGGGTCTTTGACATCTGCAGAAATTGGTGCCATGGGTAATACCCAGGTTGCAAGTTTGACCTCTGACGTGATCAGCAATCTCAGTAATACAGCGATTGCTGGAATAACTACTGGCCAAGCTAAATTACTGACGTCTGATCAAATTGGTGCGCTTAGCTCTGCTCAGTTTGTGAATCTATCGACTGCAGGTGTTTCAGTTCTTAGCTCAGAACAATTTGCTGCAATTTCTTCAGATGTAGTTCCGAATTTAACGACTGCGCAAGTCGCGGCAATCAATACCGCAACGCTGAGCAATTTGGACGCATCGGCTCAGTTTGCAACTTTGACGTCAACTCAAATTGGCGCGTTGACAACCGCACAAGCCAAAAGTTTGACCAGCGATCAATTGAAGGCTCTAGACTCCGCACAAATCAGCAAACTTTCAGCGGCAGCTGTTGGGGTACTGAACTCTGAACAAGTGTCAGGCATCAGTTCTGAAGACTTTGCTGCGCTCAGTACTGATCAAATCAGGGCGTTAGGTACTTCCAGCTTGGCATCGTTGTCTAGTGAGCAATTCAGCAAATTAGACTCTTCTCAGCTGGCTGCGTTGACTACGTTGCAAGCCAAAGCGCTGACTTCAGATGAATTGGCCACATTAGATTCGGCCGAGATCACCAGTCTGACGACAGGTCAAATTGCAGTTCTCAGTTCTTCCCAACTGAATGCAATCGCTTCAGATGTGATTGGATCATTGACCAATGATCAAATACAAGCGATCAGTACAGGTGCTTTTAAAAATCTGGACAGTGACCACATTGCGGGTTTGAGTTCGACCCAAATGTCGGCAATTACGGTGGCTCAAGCCAAGGTCATGACCTCTGACCAATTGCATGCACTCACTTCAGATCAGCTGCCAAATTTATCTGTAGCAGGCATGTCGGGATTGAATTCTGCACAGTTCACAGGAATTGATTCTTCTGTTATCTCTGCACTTACTGCTGATCAGGTGAAAGCTCTGAACACGTCAGTCATTGCAAGTTTGACAGATGAGCAAGCTAAATCTTTGACCGGTGACCAGGCCTCTGCATTAACTACAGCACAAGCAAAAGCTTTGACTGTGGCATCGTTGACTGCTATGGAGTCAACACAGCTCAATCAGCTTTCGAATGCAAGTGTCTCGACATTGAGTGCAAGCCAAATTAACGCCATCGAGTCGGCAGATTTGGTATTGATGAGTGCTGATCAAATCAAGTCTATCAATACGGCTGCAATTGCTGGCATGTCTGCAGATTTAGTGACCAGTTTGACTACTGATCAAGTCTCTGCGCTGGGTACTGCACAGATTCGTGCGCTGAAATCTGAACAAATCGTAGCTCTGGATTCATCGCAGGCGGCAGTTTTGTCGAGGGCCCAAGTTGAGGCCTTGACGACAGGCCAACTTAAATCGATGGATTCAGAAGACTTCGGTTCTCTAAGTGCCAGTGCGATTGCAGGACTTAGTGCTGCTCAAGCTAAGGTCTTGAGCAGTAAGCAGATAGTTGCTTTAACGACAGATCAGGTAAGCCAGCTAAGCACAGCTGTATTGAGTGCGTTGTCGAGCACGCAGTTGCGTGCCATTGAGTCAGATGACTTGATGCAGCTCACCACGGCTCAAATGAAGGCTTTGAGTCCTACGTTGATTTCGACTTTGGGCAGTGCACAAGTTGCTGTTTTGAAAACTGACCAACTCGCTGCTTTGACCACAGCACAAGTCAAAGTTATGAAATCGGAGCAAATTGCAGCGCTGACCACTGACCAAATTAATGGCCTGAATAAGGCCCAGTTTGCAGTGATGACTTCGCAACAGGTGAATGCATTGGCTTCTGATGTGCTCAAGGCTATGTCGACCGATCAAGTGCGCGCGCTGAATGTCTCCACACTGAGCAAGCTTTCTAGTGGACAAGTAGCGCTCTTGACGACTGAGCAAGTGGCGGCACTGACTACCACGCAAGTTCGTGTGTTGACGTCTGAACAAGTGAAAGCTTTGGATTCAGACCAAATGGCTAGCTTGACCACAGCGCAAATGGCAAACCTCTCTGCAACTCAGCTCAATGCGATTGATTCTGAAGACTTGCAGGCTATGAGCGCTAACCAAATTACAGCACTCACCACAGCGACATTGTCAAAAGCAGATTCTGCACACATTGCCGGTTTGACGACTGATCAGGTGGCTTCTCTAACTACCTCTCAGATCAAATCATTGGCGTCTACCGCTATGAAAGCGCTGACTTCGGATCAAGTGTTGAGTTTGACTACATCTCAAGTGTCTAACCTAAGTACAACGCAATTCAATGCGCTGGATTCCGCAGATGTAGCGGTGATGACTGTTGATCAAATCAAAGTGTTATCAAACACCGTGGTTGGAAAAATGGATTCAGCTCATGAAGCTGCGCTGACCAGCGATCAAGTGGCTGCCTTGACACAAACACAAATACGAAGCTTGACAACTGAGCAGGTGAAGAATTTAGCCGCAGATCAAGTGGCGAGCCTTACAACAGCCCAGATGGCAGTGATGAGCACAACGCAGCTTGTTGCTATCGAGTCGACTGATTTTGCGAGTTTGACCACAGACGTGATTGGTGCATTGAATACGAGCCAAGTAAGCGCTTTGAGTTCGGCCCAAATGAAAAAGCTCACCTCCGATCAATTGCAGGCATTGACCGTCCAGCAATTGGGGGCTTTGAAAGCTAGTCAATTTAATGCAATTGACTCCACGCTGATTAACACTTTGAGTTTGGATCAGATCAAAGGCCTTTCAACAGCCGCGATATCGGGTATGGATAGTGCTCACCTCACATCGCTTTCTACTGATCAAATAACTGCCTTGACAACTAATGCTGTAAAGGCATTGACGTCTAGCGAAATGAAGTGGCTGACATCTGATCAGGTGTCCAGTTTGACCACCACGGCTCTCCAAGCACTCTCTTCAGCACAGGTAGGCGCTATTGATTCGGCAGACTTGGTGACCTTAGGTGCTGATCAAGTGGCCGCACTAAGTACTTCGGGTCTTGCTGGATTAACCAGCGGGCAATTGGCCAACATGACCACCGATCAAATTGGTGCTTTAACGACATTGCAGGTTAAAAACCTGAAAACATCGCAAATCGTGGCGTTGGATTCAAGTCAGATGTCGGCGCTGACTACCACTCAGCTGGGTGCTATTACATCTGCACAAGCTGCGGCTTTTGAATCTATAGATCTTATTCAATTAAATACAGATCAAATCAAGGCCTTCACTACAACAGCATTGACTGGCTTAACTTCAGTGCAAGTTAGCAAACTGACGAATGCACAAGTCGGTGCCTTGACGACGGACCAAACTAAGGCCTTGACGACATCCCAGATTGTGGCTCTGACCAGCGGACAAGCCGCAAGCTTGAGTGCTGACCAAGTTGCAGTTCTGACGACTAAGCAAATCAGTGCCATGGAGAGTGCAGACTTTGCCTCGCTTAGTAACGATGGTCTGGGCGGTTTGACGTCTTCTCAAGTGACGGCAATCAACACTGCTCAAATTCGCAGTTTGAGCTCAACACAAGTCTCCTCTCTGAGTGCTGATTTCGTTGCTGCATTGAGTGGTGCGCAAGCTGCAGCCCTGGACAGCACGGTGTTTAGTTCATTAAGCACCGATCAAGTTGCAGCAATGTCTACCAAGGCAATCGCTGCCCTGTCTTCAAGTCAGGTATCGCGACTTTCAACTGATCAGGTTCAGGCGCTGACAGGTACGCAAATCGGTGCATTGACATTTGGTCAAGTAGCTGCATTTACGCCTGACCAAGTCGGTGCATTGACTTCTTCACAGGCAGTTTCACTGAGTGCTAACCAAGTCTCGTACATCAGTTCTTCTGCCATACCCCGTTTACAACAAGGTACATTGAACTCCATCAATCCCTCGATGATGACTTCGCTGTCGACGGCGCAATTGAGGGCCATGGGCACAGACATGCTTCCCTTATTGACAGGTACGCAAGTCGCAGGGCTGTCCGTTCAGCAAGTGAACACGTTGGCTTCTGAGCAAATTACTGCATTGACGACCAATCAAGTCAAAGCTTTGACTACAGATCAAGTGCAAGGCATGAACTTGAACCTGTTCACGAAGTTGTCCACATCACAGGTTGAGAGCCTGACGGCGACGCAGGTACGGGCTATTTCTTCGCAGAATATTTCGTATTTGGGTACTGATCAAATCCAAGCGCTGAATACCAATGCAGTGAATGGATTGGCCACAAATCAATTCACACAGCTGACAACTGGACAAATCAAGGCCCTCAGTACGCAGCAAATGCAAGCTTTGACCGCAACACAAGTGACAGCGATGACTACCACTCAAGCGGGTGCCTTGTCCGCCGATCAACTCTCTGCGTTGGGGGTGTCCGCGTTGAACGCCGTCAGTCGATTTAACATTGAGGCTTTGTCTACGAGCACCATTGCCGCACTGGAAACGTCGGTGATCAGAAGTTTGTCGAATACACAAATTTCCGCGTTCACTACGTCTCAGCTAGGCGCTTTGGCTGATGAACAGGTTAAGTCCATCACCAGCAGTCAGTTCAATGCGTTTAACGTGCGTAACTTCTCGCAGTTGAGTGGATCGCAATTACAAGCAATTGATGTATCGACGTTCTCTGCGATCTCGTCAAGCTTGATTGCTTACTTAACAAAGGAGCAAGTGCCTTCGTTGACGCTCAACCAAGTGGCGGGGATGACTACAGCTCAAATCGGTGCTTTCTCGCAAGAGAAGCTCGATAGCATGACTTCTGATCAAGCCAATGCGCTCACCGTGGTTCAAAAGTCAACCATCGTGAATGCTGGTAAAAAGGTACCTGGCACCGCTTAAGTAGATAAATCATGAGTTTCAGGGTCGCTAAGTGATAGCTTGGCGACCCTTTTTCCTTTTACATATACTTCATAACATGAAAATCAGATTAGTTGTTGCTACACGTGTCAGTGAAGAAGAGTTTTTTACCTCAACATTGACAGGTCGTTCACTGAGAGCGAACCAACCAGACTTCATTGATCTCAAGCTATTTGCCAACAACACGACTGGGTTGCCTGCGCTATACAACCAAATCATTCGTGAGTCTCGGGATGACCCTGCTACCTTAGTTTTTGCACACGATGATTTGTTATTTTTAGATTTTTATTGGTGCAAAAGATTGATTGAAGGTTTAGAGCAATTCAGCGTTGTAGGGTTGGCTGGCAATATAAGCCGTGCACCGAAACAACCCACGTGGTGGTTTGTGGATGACCAATTTAACTGGGATAAACGAGAAAACCTCAGTGGTGTGATTGGGCATGGGGATGAGTTTCCACCGGGAAATATTAGTTTCTATGGCGCACCACGGCAGCAGGTTAAATTGATGGATGGGGTATTAATAGCCGTTCACAGCAGCACGCTTATAGATAATGATTTATGCTTTGACGAGCAGTTTGATTTTCACTTTTATGACTTAGATTTTTGTCGTCAAGCTGAGATGAAAAATGTCGATTTAGGTACTTGGGATATTTCGTTTGCACATGGAAGTAAAGGTAATTGTGGTACTGAAAGTTGGCGAAATGGATACACAAAATACATAGAAAAATGGAGTCAATGATGCAACAAACACCTGTCCATGATTTACACAATCCAGACTTGTTAAGTGTTATGGATTTTTCCAGTAACAAGGTGTTGGAGGTTGGCTGTATGTCAGGAGCCTTAGCGCGTGAATTTAAAAAAGTAGCGCCAGTTGTTCACTATACTGGGGTGGAAATTGACGCAGGATACGCTGAGTTGGCAAAAAAATATTGTGATTCAGTTTATATATTAAATATTGATGAAGCACCTGAATATTTCTGGAAGATGCATGCCAATGTTGACGCATGGATCTTTGGTGATGTTCTTGAACATTTAAAAGATCCCTGGCGCGTTTTGACACAAATACGCAAGCACATTCCGAAGGACGGTTACATTGCTGCCTGTATTCCGAATGCACAGCACTGGTCTATTCAAGCCAGGCTTAGTATTGGTGACTTTCGATATGAGGATAGCGGTCTGTTCGATAGGACCCACTTACGCTGGTTTACAAGGCAAACTATTTATGAAATGTTTGAAAGATCTGGATTTCAGATCGTGCAAGAAATCCCTAGGATTTTCCAATCAGAAAAAGATACTGATATTTTGAAGGCGATTGGCCATACTGCTTCTGTTTGTGGATTTGATTCAGGCATAGCAATTCAAGACGCATTGCCTTTACAATATGTTGTAAAGGCAATTCCATCTTAGATTGGTTAGTTTCATTTATTAAATTTACTTTTTTAGTGCTATTGTTACGAATGAAGTATTTGTTTCTTGGAATGAAATGATTGAAAAACCTGTCATCGATAAAATTTTATTAATTGAATTTTCATTGTATACATGATGATGGAGGCATCTATTGCTAAAGTTGTCAAGGCTTCTAATTGTAAATTGTTCAAAATTCCCTGCTGCTGGGTCTTTACTCAGATCATGAAGACTTAATATTTCTCTCAAATGCGTTAGGTCTGATTCTTTTGTATCTTGTTGATAATCATCTAAGATGTGTTCAAAAGTCGTAAATTCTCTTTGATGGTCGAAATTGCTTACTTTATTTGGCAATACGAGTAACATCAAGTGGTTGGTTTTTAAGATCCGATTCCATTCTAAGAGTGCCTTGATTGGATTTGCTATATGTTCTAGGCAATCAGAGGAAAGAAGGAATTCATATTTTTCTGAAGGTATTTCCGATAAGTTTGTTCCGTCAGAAATAAATTGATGTCCAAACTGATCAGGTAGATATTGATAAGTTCTCCCCGCGTGGATCTCACCTTCCCACACTGTTTTATTTGAAAAATTTACACCATCTATTGCTTTAGCATTGGAATAGACAGGTATTAATGAGCGGAATATATTGGATGGTCCTCCAATTTCAATCCCTATCTTATTTTTCACATAGTTAAGCATATTGAAAATATTTTCAGTGTGATGAATTGTTATCTTTCGACGAAAACAAAATTATTTGCTTTTCCAAAGACGCTGTTAGCAACTTTGGATTTTTTTGTTTTCTTAGCATGCTATTTTTGACACTTTTAACCAGTTCTTTCTGATATTCAGCATCATTGGCAATTTTTACGGTGATGTCTTCGTATTCAGTGAAGTTGTTCGCAATCAATTCATGCAAGCCCAAAGCGCTCAACATACTGCGCCCCATACGAGACACCATAGTTTTGCCCGACAACGTCACCATGGGCAAGCTGCAATTCAGCACATCATGAGTGGTGGAGCCGCAGTTGTAGGGGTAGCTATCCAAGAACACATCAGCCACTTGTAGGCGAGCCAAGTACTCTTGATAGCTGGTACGAGGCGAGAATTGAACTTGATGCGCCGCCACACCGATTTGTTTGAGCTTGCGCTTTAGCTCTGCAGTTGTTTTTTCGTTGTCGTCCATCAACCAAAGTACGGCATGAGGGGCTTGTTTCAAAATATTTGCCCAAGCACCCAGTAGGCCCTCGTTGATTTTGTAGACATTGCCAAAAGCCGCCATCACAAATGCATCTTTAGGCAACCCTACTTGCTCGCGTGTGATGGGCGCAATGTCTGTCATGTTCTTATTCAACGGCAAAAAGCTTCCGTCTAGGTACAAGGGCTTTTCTGTGAAATACGGTGTCAATTCTTCAGGCAACACGTGGCGATCGGCAATCACGAAATCCAACCACGGCATGGCAGTGGTGCCAATAAAGCCCAAATAAGTCCCCTGTAGCGGGGCAGGGTGCAGTGCGCAAATGCCAGGACGTGCGCCTGAACTGAGGCCGTGCATATCGATGAGCACATCAATTTCTTCTTGAAGGACCAGTTCTGCGACTTGCCTGTCAGTTAACTGCCCGACCGAGTGAAAATGTTCAAAGGCTTTCTTCAGTCGAGCGCGATAGGGCGTTCCGTCTTCGGGGCTGTAATCGAAAGCGTAGATTTCAAACTTGGTTTTGTCATGAGCTTCTAGAAAGTCGGCCATGAGCAGACCAACAGCATGTGTGCAAAGGTCGCCCGATAGATAGCCCAGTCGGATACGTTTGTGTTTGTATTGTTTGTCCTTGCTTAAGAATTCTTCCTTAAACCCATAGGTTCTGCCGACAAAGGCGTGCGCTGAGAGCAGTTGAATCACTGGGTCATCGTGCAAAGACAGCATGGCCAAGGGGGAGGTACTCATCAGCATGTCGTTGGCTGACACATTGGGCAGACTTTGATAAACAGGCCACATGCATGCTTTTTGACGGATGTGTACCCAATGCTGAATCACGCCCGATTGTTTGGGGTCCATCTGCAGACTGCGGCGCAATGCCTGTTCAGCCATTTCATATTGCTTTAGGTTTTCGTACACGCGACCGATGTGATTGAGTGCGGTGACTTCCATCAACTTATCGCTTGATGGGTTCACAACGCCCTGTGCGATCACGTGCGACCATTGGTCCAAGGCTTGTTGGTTTTGTCCTTTGCGTTCAAGTACCAAGCCTAGATTGATGTGGGCTTGTGCCAATTTTGGCTCGGTGGCCACGCATAAGCGGTAGGCTTCTTCAGCCAAGTCGGTCATGCCCATGGTTTGTAGCAGCGAGCCGTAATTAAACAAGGCCAAATATTTTTGAGGGTCTTGAGAGTGTTCAATCCATTCGCGATAGAGATGTGCAGACTCTACGAGCCGCTGATCAACCTGTAAGGCGTCGCACTTGTACATAAGCTGATCGAGGCGCAGCTTGCCCATGCCGGCTAACAGCATGTAGTTATTGAGTTCTTCGTCTTGTATTGCCAACGGTGCGCTCGTCACGGCGTGAATCACCTGAGGCGTGTCTTCTTTTTTACGCTTGACTGTTTTGACAGGTAAAAGCATGGAAGAGGGGGTTCGAGCATTCATGGCGGTCCGTGACTGTGAATATGAGTTCTTGCGTTTAAGCAGATTTCATGCCCGTTGCCATACTGATTTATTGACACCTCTTGGCGTATACCGAAAGCTAGCTCTGCGTGATCTAGTTCACCACGATGGCTTCAAGGCCTGCGCTGTTTCGATAGGGCGGTATTTGGTGTGTGCCTGCCTGATAAAAACATAACGAGTTGTTTGGCATCGGTTTTGCTTAGAAAGACACGAGCCCCTCGCAAACCCGCGATGGGCATGTTTTTCTGACACCTCAAGCAGGAGCATTCCATGACCCTCATTCAAGAACTGATGAACCAAGCCGCCGTCGGTGGTTTGTTCGACGCGCAAACGATCAAACGTTTCAGCCCTGCTGAAATCCGTGAATCAATTCAATCATTGGTCGCGACCGAGCAACTCGACTTGGCCAACGCACTGGGCGACGCTGGCTTGAGTTTGTACCCACACAGCGAAGACATCTTGGCCATCACAGGCTTGTTGGCCATGATGAACCAAGACTGGCAACTGTCTGTCGAATTGCTCGACGAGTTGATGCAATTGCAGGGTGACAACACCCAGCCTTTCACCTTTGTGATGTTGGTTCGCGCACTGCGTTGCAACCTCGACCCTGAGCGCGCTTTGGCGGTTGCTCGTCGTGGTTTGTCTCTCTACCCTGAACAACTTGAGTTGCAAGCTGAGAAGCTGTCGCTCGACGATTTCAGCGATTCCATGATGCCCACAGCGGGCCTGCAGCATTAAGCGGCAACACGTTGCTGACGGGCGGCAAGCGGCAACCGCTTGCCGTTACAGCGACAAAACCTTGCCACTGAATACTTTCATTTGCGACTTAAAACGCAAAAAAATGGGTAAACCCTTATTTAGAGGTGCCAAAAAAAGTTGGCACGAGAAGTGCTTAACCAGTGGCAAGTTTGATTGACCCGATGAGGTCAGGAGAAAAAAATGGCAGTTATCAATACCAACGTTAAAGCTTTGTTCTCGCAGATGGCACTGGGTGCCTCTGGACGAGCTCAAACCGTCGCAATGCAGCAGTTGTCTACAGGCAAGCGCATCAACTCCGCACGAGATGATGCAGCCGGTATGGCGATCGCCACCCGCATGACGCAGCAGATTCGCAGCTTGAACCAAGCCGTGCGGAATTCGAATGACGCCATCAACCTGATCCAAACCGCGGAAGGTGCCACCAACGAAATCACCGACATGCTGCAACGCATGCGTGAGTTGGCCATCCAAGCAGTCAACGACACCAACGACAACGCGCAGCGCAGCTACCTGGACTTGGAGTTCCAACAGCTGAAGCAGCAAATTGTTCAGGTTTCTGACAATACCGAATGGAACGGCTTCCCCGTCCTCAACGGCACCGCCGGTGAGCGCGTGGGTGAGATGCCTGTTTACAAAGCAACCTCCAACAACCTGTCGGGCAGTGTGTTCATCAACCCCACCACCACACGCACTGTTGCGGGTGCTGATGCGGGTGAAAAGCAAACCTTGACGTTCACGGGTACAGCTGCTGCAAGCACGCTGGCAACCGGAACCATCAAGGTGGCAGGTGTTGATGTCAACATCACCACTGCGGATGCTGTCGACGAAACGACATTTGCCGCAAAAGTTAAAGCAACACTGGAAGCTACAAGCGCTTTCAGTCCAACGACTTCAGGTCGCACCATCACGCAAGCTGCCGGTGTCTTGACATTCACCTACAGTGCCAACGACGGCAATGTGGCTGATATCCCTGTCATCGTGAACGCCACCATGACGACGGCGCCTACTGTGGCTACTACGCGTCCTGCGGTCGCCCAAGTCGGTGAGACCTTCACGGCCAACGGTGCCTTCACCAAGAGTGGTGCACTGAGCCTGAGCGTTTCTTCTGCAGGTGTGGTGAGTGCATCGTTCTTAACCAACGACAACCAAACCATTCCGCTGACAGGCACATTGAGTGCAGCGGCTGGCACGATCACGTTTACCAAAGACACTGGCACCAACGGTCAAGTGTTGTCTGATACGGTGGTCTACGCGATCAAAGACTCCACTGGGACAGCGGTCAATGCAACTGGACGTGCCGTCTCTTTGTCGATCGATGTGGCTGGCAGCATTCCTGCATTGCGCTCTGGTGATTTACAGATCAATGGCGTGGACATTGGCCCTTCCTATCCATCAGACGACACGCTGTCTCCTGTCAACAACGCGGCGGGTAGTGCGATTGCCAAAGCAGCGGCAATCAACCGCAAGGCTGTGGATAGCGGCACCACACAAGGTGAATCGCAAAGCTTGACCATCAGTGGTACGCCTTCTGTCGGAACCATGACAGTGGCAGGCATTGAGGTGACGCTGACTGCACAAGACAACACGCCTCCATTGGTGGCGGCCAAGATTGCTGCAGCGCTGAAAGCGAACCCTCAGTTTGACAACACAACAACAGGCCGTATCGTGAGCTACGCCCCTGGCAGTGCGACTGTGAACGTCACCTTTGCCTCGAAAGAAGGCGATGTGCCCACCATGTCTGTGTTGCCTGGTCCGACAGGTGTCACCGGTACTGTCGAAACGACAGCCAAGAGTTTCACTGCAACTGCAGGCACAGGTGTGTTTGCCAAGGTGAACGAAAACATCATGACCGGTAAAGCCATGACGGGGGCCTCTGTGGTGACCGGTGTGGTGTTTATCAACGGCTATGCCAGTGCCAATATCACCACGGTGATGAACAACACCCGTGCATCACGTGCCAGCGTGGTTCAGGCGATCAACATGATCACTGACAAGACCGGTGTCAAAGCAATTGACACGGGCTCTGATGCCAAAGGCATTACCTTGCAAGCGCAAGATGGCCGCAACATCGAAGTCCGTTTCGAGACCTCGGCCAATGCCGATGTGTTTGGCGATCGCACAGGTTTGAACCAAGGTGTGCAAGCGGGTACTTATTCGCTGGAATCCAAAATTCAAGCGCCCATTGTGTTGACTTCTAGCTCAACAGGTGACATCACCCGCGCTGGTTTGATCAGCGGCAACTTCTCAAAGAATGAGTCGGTGGTGAACACCAGCCCACGCAGCGTCGTGGGACCAGCGCAAGCGCAAGTGGAGAGTGTCACATTGGGCGGTACTGTCGCTGCGCTTGACACAGTTTCGGTCACGGTCAACGGTAAGACTTTCACAAGTGCAAATACCTTGACGAGCCCGCAGGCAGCCCGCGATTCATTGATCGGTTTGATCAATGCAGATTCCACGCTGGGCGTCACTGCCGTAGGCGGTAACTCCACAGGTGAATTGCTGTTGACCGCTGCTGTGCCGGGTACATCGTTCACACTGACTACAACGAAAACCAACACGGCCACAACGCTCAGCGCGGTGAATTTGAAGCCCAATGCGCCAAGTAATTACAAGCCTTTAGGCATGGACGATTTGGTGATCAATGGCATCAAAATTCGCCCAACCACCACAGCCGATGACTTGTTCTCAAGCACCGCATCGATGAGCAGCAACCGCAGCGCCAGTGCGATTGCGATTGCAAACGCCATCAACTCGCAGTCCACCGAGACCGGTGTGCGTGCGATTGCAAACGGCGCGATCAGCAATGGCTCAATCACCACGACATCTGTCCCTGCCAGTGGCAACTACACCTTGTACGTGAACGGCACCCCGATCAACGTGGCTTTTGTCAAGGATGAAGACCCAACAGTACGTCGTCAAAAAGTGGCAGCCGCCATCAACGAACGTGTGGGTCAGCATGGCATCACCGCCAAAGACAATGGCAATGGTTTGAGCTTGAACTCCGATGGTCGAAACATGTCTGTGTGGTTTGACTCGAATGTGAAAGACCTGTCGGCTGCCAGCTTTGGTTTGGACAAAGGTGGTTCTGTTGCGCAAGTTTCGCGCATTTCTGCCGGCGGTACTGTGGCAGTGGGCGACACTGCCTCTGTGATGATCAACGGTGTCAAGATCACATCGGCTGCAACCACTGTAGCTACGCCAGAAGATTTAGCTACCAAATTAGAGGCAGCCATCAACACAGCCATCTCAGGCAACGACACCCTGAAGAACATCAGCGTTGTGCGTGTGAACGGCAACATCGAAATCACTTCGAAAATTCCCGGTTCACCGTTTGAATTGAAGGGTGCTTCAACTGTTTCGGCTGCTGGCACCTTGGGCTTGTCCACGGTGACCGCCAACAGCATGGGCAACAACGACGTGACCGCCATCGGCAGCATTCCTGCTCAGACCATTGGTGGCGTGAGCTACCCTGCACAGCCTGTGTCTGCTTCGACGATGGCCAAAACGGTGTATGGCACGGTGCGCATGATTGCTGATTCAGCCTTGCTGCCGAAGACGCCAGCTCCCGGTGGTGCGCCTCCTTCCGATCAAATGGCCAAGCTCAACGCGACGGGTAATGCCTTCACTGTTTCTGCTGGTTCGGATGGCTTTGGTCTCAACAGCAACTTTGCTGCTTTGGGTTTCCAAGAAGGCACATTTGGTGGTCGTTCAAGCGAAGACATGGACCCACCCAAGGTTGGCCGTTTGGCTTTCCAAGTGGGGGCCAGTGCCAACCAATTGGTCACCATTGACTTGGCTGACTTTGGCAAGAATGGACCGATCACCGGCGAAATCACAGGTGACATAGACCTGAACGTTGAACAACGCACCGCACGCATCAGCACCTCTGAAGGCGCGAGCGCTGTGCTGGCCAAGTTGGATGCTGTGATGGACCGCGTCAACGCGACACGTGCCACCATGGGTGCCGTGATGAACCGACTTGACCACGTGGTGAGCAACTTGACCAATGTGTCGATGAACTTGTCTGCTTCACGCAGCACGATCGAAGACGCAGACTACGCCTCGGCTTCCACCGAGTTGGCCAAGACGCAAATCATGCAGCAGGCCGCGACTGCGGTGCTGGCGCAAGCCAACACCAGCCAGCAGTCGGTGCTGAAACTCTTGGGCGGTTAACCACACCGCTTTTGAGTCAAGGCATGAAAGCAGCTGAGGGCGATGCGCCCAAACCCACCAAAGGCCCCAATTGCTGGGACTGTCGCTACATGGCGATCACGTGGGACGTGCGCTTGCCTTACGGTTGCAAGCTCATGGGGTTTCGCTCCAAAGTCATTCCTTCGCTCGAGGTGCTGCGCACCGATGGGCGTTTTTGCGGCGGTTTTTCGCCCAAACCTGCCAAACCCGAGGCTGCCAAAGCCTCTTCCAAGCCTGTCGATAACTCGTCGCAACGTCGAGAAACTGACCTTCGCAGGCCCATGATTCACATTAACTTAATCACTTAGGTTTCAAAATGCGTTGGCACGCACTTTGCATAACAGTCTTACCTTTATTTCAGGCTGTTCAAAGTGATTGCTTCTTCTGTCAACGTTATTCATGCAGTGTGGTTGGACCCCTTCAGTCCACTCGACGCCGCAGATCGCGCCCAGCTGAGTGCCGCCGGTATCAGTCTGGAAACTGTTTCTACCCTGGGTGACCTCACGCTGGCTCTGCGCCGTGCGCATGTGCTGGTGATTCGCTTGGGCGATAGCGCCGAGCTGCTGCAAGAAGTGCAGACCTTGGTGGCCCAACTCGGTCACACCGTGCCTGTGTTGTGCCGCGTCGATCGCCGTCGCATGGAAGTCGCTGTTGACGCCATGCGCTTGGGTGCTTTGCATGTGTTGCCCGCCGACGAATGGTCCAGCAACGCTTGGCAAGACGCTGTCAAAGGCCTCAACGCTCCCGAACTCAAAACCAAAAGCTATGTGTTTGTCGACCCCACCAGCCAACACCTGTTGGCCCTGGCCCAACGCGTGGCGCAAACCGAAGTCACCGCATTGTTGGTCGGCCCCACAGGTGCCGGTAAAGAAGTGTTGGCCCGTGTGTTGCACGAATCGTCACCCCGCGCTAAAGGCCCGTTTGTGGCGCTCAACTGCGCAGCCATGCCAGAGCACCTGATCGAAGACATGTTGTTTGGTCACGAGAAGGGCGCTTTCACCGGCGCGTTGAAAGAACACAAAGGCTTGTTTGAACAAGCCCACGGCGGCACCATCTTCTTGGACGAAATTGGCGAAATGCCCATGCAGTTGCAAGCCAAGTTGTTGCGCGTCTTGCAAGAGAAAAAACTCAACCGCTTGGGCGGTGAGGGCACGGTCGACTTGGATGTGCGCGTGATCGCCGCCACCAACAAAGATCTGAAGCTCGCCATCGAGCAACGCGAATTCCGCGAAGACTTGTATTTCCGCATCAGCACTTTCCGCTTGCGCATTCAAGCGCTCAAGGACCGTCCGGGCGACATCGTGCCTTTGGTGGCGCAATCGTTGGCGCGTCATGTCAAAGGTGGTGTGCCTTTTAACGTCACGGCCGAAGCCCAAGCCATGCTGCAAAGTTACCCTTGGCCTGGCAATGTGCGCGAACTTGAAAACGTGGTGCAACGCGCTGTGGTGCTTTGTGGTGGTCGCACCATCAGCCCCGCGCATTTGATGTTTGACGATGCACAGATGGACGAACAAGCGTTGCCCGCTGTGCAGCAAGCCATGGTTGCGCCTGTTGCACCGGCTATGCCCATGCACACGCCTGCTGCGCCTGTGTCTGTCCCCGCCTACTTTGCGCCTCACCCACCGATTGAAGTGCGCGAGACGCCCGAGCCCGTGAACCTGGAAGACGCTGTCAAGAGCAGCGAGCACCAAGTCATCATGGCCGCCATTCAAAGCACCGACAGCCGCATGGAAGCGGCTGCCAAATTGGGCATCAGCCCACGCACGCTGCGTTACAAGCTGGCGCAGTTGCGCAGCCGCGGTATGTCTGAAGGAGTGTCCGCATGATCGATCGCATCTCAAACAGCAACATCCAGTCGATGTTGGAAACGCTACGCGCTCATCAAGCGCAGTCCATGGGCAACACCAACACGGTGAACGAGCCCGCGGCCACCAAGGTCGGGCAGCCCACATTTTTTGACTCGGTCAAAAACGCCATCGACAGCGTCAACGACTCCCAACTCAAGTCATCGGCTATGCAAGACGCCTACGACCGCGGCGAAGAAGTGCCCTTGACCGAAGTGGTCCTGAGCATGCAGAAATCGTCGCTGGCTTTTGAAGCCACCCTGCAAGTACGCAACAAAGTGATGAAAGCGTACGAAGAAATCATGAACATGCCGGTTTGATGCTGGACTGAGAGACTGATATGGCAACTGATACCTTAAACATGAACCCCATGGCACTGTCCAACGCCCCTGGCGCGGACGCTGCTTCCACCGGCACCGCCGTCAAGGCGAGCGCCACCGGTGGCATGGCCGGCTGGCTCAACGCCAAAGAGGGCCCTGGCGCTTTGGTGGGCGACATCTTGCGCCAACCCACGGTGCGCAAAACGCTGCCGTTTGTGGTGATCTTCATGCTGCTCTTGTCGGTCGCGGTGTTCTTCACCTCGCTCAAGCCCACGCCTTACCGTCCTTTGGTGTTGATGCTCAGCGATGCGGACAAACAACAAGCCATTGAAGCCTTGAAGGCCGCCGAGTTCAAGCCCGAGGTGGATGCGAACACCGGTCAAATTTCGGTGCCGACCTCACGTTTCCAAGAAGCCCGCATGTTGCTGGCCTCCAAAGGTTTGCCACGCACCGAAGCCTCGGGCATGGAGAACCTCAAAGACATGCCCGCCATGACCACCAGCCAGTTCATGGAGCAGGTGCGCTACAACAACGCGATGGAGCAAGAGCTCGCTCGCAGCATTGTGCAAATTGGCGGCATCAAAACAGCCCGCGTGCATTTGGCCGCGCCCAAGCAAAGCGTGTTTGTGCGTGACCGCGCGCCCACCAAGGCATCGGTCATCATCACGCGTTTGCCAGGCCGCACCATTTCGTCGGCCAACGTGCAAGCCATCATCCAATTGGTGGCGTCGAGCGTGCCTTACTTGGCGCCTGAAAACGTGTCGGTGGTCGACAACTTCGGCAGCTTGATGAACGAGATGTTGGTCGAGCAGCCCTTGGGCCTGACCTCTGCCCAGCTGACGCAAAAGCAGCAGATGGAAGACCTGTACCGCACACGTTTGATCCAGTTGCTGGCCCCCATCGTGGGCGAGAACAACGTCAGCGCGCAAGTGAGCATGGCCTTGGACTTCACCCAAACCGAAGTCACCACCGAAGACTTTGACTCGCAAGACAAGGGCCCCAAAACCCGCTCTGAATTGTTTGTGGAAGACCGCAACACCTTGCGTGACGCGATTGGTATTCCCGGCTCTTTGTCGAACACGCCACCCACACCGACCAACCCTCAGTCGACCACGCAAACCAATGCGGATCCGCTGAAGGGCGTGAGCGAGAAGGGCGTGCAAGTCACGGCGCGTAGCACCAAGAACTACGAACTCGACCGCTCCGTGCGTCACACCAAAGGTGCGATGGGCAACATCACCAAAATTGGTGTGGGCGTGTTGATCAACGAGCGTCCTATTCCTGCCGGTGCCAAGGTCGAAAAAGCGGCCGATGGTTCTACCCCTACGTCCATCCCCTACACCCCTGAAGAGATCGAGCGTTTGAACCAATTGGTCAAAGGCGCTGTCGGCTTCAGCGAAACCCGCGGTGACGTGGTCACCGTGGTGGCGACCAAATTCGAACCCCAAATTGACCCCACCGCCATCCCTTGGTACCGCGATGAGAACTACCAAGTCATGGTCAACGCTGGCGTGATTGGGGGTATCTTCTTGCTCGTGTTGTTGACCGTTGTTCGCCCCATGGTGCGTCGCTTGGTCACCCCACCGATCGACCCAGCGGCTGTGGCTGCGGCTGCTGCCGAAGCGGCCAGCTTGGAAGCCAAGATGGCGATTGATGTGGCCACCGCTGAATCGGCGGCTGCCCAATCCTCGGCCCTGGCTGCCAAAGAAGCACACGAATCTGAAATTGCCCGCATCAGCGAAGAGGCCATGAAAGCGGCGGCAGAATCTGCCCGCATGGCTGAAGAAGCGAGAATGGCTTTTGAAGCCAAAGTCGCTGCCGACGCCTTGGCTGCTGAAGAGGCTGCCAAAGCCAAAGAGCAAGCCCACGCTACGCAAATGGCGCAAGCCGCACAGGCCAGCGAAGACGCGGGCCAAGAGATTGAAATTCAAGAAGGCGAAACGCTGGAAGAAGTCAAAGCCCGCATGGCGAGCTTGAAGCCGAAGAAACAATCCATTTCGGCCGACTTGCTCAACACCGCCAATTCGTACGACGATAAGGTGGCCCTGATCCGCATGATCGTGGCTGAGGACTCGACCCGTGTGGCCGGTGTGCTCAAAGGCTTGATTCAGCCGACCGTTAAATAAAGAAGTTTGAGGACTTAACCATGGCCGACGATTCCATTGTGATGACCGATGCGCTCAGAAATGAGCTCGCTGCGATCACGTCTACCCAGCGCGCTGCTGTGCTCATGTTGCTCTTGGGCGAAGACCAGGCGGCAGACATCATCAAATTTTTGAATCCCAAAGAAGTGCAAGCCCTGGGCGCCGCGATGGTGTCGGTGGCGGACTTCTCGCAAGAGGCGGTCAACGTGGTGCTCGACGAGTTTGTGGAGCACTTGAAGAAGCAATCCACCCTCAGCATGGGCAACACCGATTACGTGGAAAACGTGATGCGTCGCGCCCTGGGTGACGACAAAGCCGCTTCCGTGTTGGGCCGCATCATGCCGGGCCAAGGCACCAAGGGCTTGGACATCCTCACCTGGATGGACGCGCGCGGCATTGCCGACATGATCAACGGCGAACACCCGCAAGTGGTGGCGATTATTTTGTCGCTGCTCGAGAGCGAAGTGGCCGCGGACGTGCTGAACTACTTGCCCCCCGACGTGCGTCCCGAAGTGATTCAACGCGTCGCCAGTTTGGACACCGTGCAACCCTCGGCCATGGCCGAGTTGGAAGCCATCATGAAACAACAGTTCTCCAAGAGCGCGTCGGCCCAGTCGTCGAGCTTTGGGGGCGTGCAAGCCGCGGCCAAGATCATGAACTTGACCAAGACCGCGCTGGAAGCCAGCATCATGGGCGGCTTGAACGAGCTCGACCCCGATTTGATGCTCAAGATTCAAGACAACATGTTCACCTTCGAGAACTTGGTCAGCGTCGACAACAAAGGCATTCAAGTGCTCATGCGCGCTGTGGAGCCTGACATGTTGATGATGGCCTTGAAGGGCGCGAGCGATGGTTGTAAAGACCGCTTCTTTGACAACATGTCTGAACGTGCCCGTGGCATGTTCCGTGACGACATGGAAGCCAAAGGCCCACAACGCATGGCCGATGTGGAAGAAGCCCAGAAGAAGATCATGCGCATGGCGCGCAAGCTGTCGGACTCGGGCGAGTTGATCTTGGGCGGCGCAGACTTTGTTTAATCAACCCACCCCTTCTCGGTCTGCCAAGCCGTGGCAGCCGAACGCGCGCTTGGTGTCTGACGACACCGGCCGTGGCTTTGCCACGACCCAGTGGACGCAGCAAGAAGGGGCAGGTTTTGCCGAGGGCGGTTTCAAATCGCACGCGACGGGTTTTTCTGCCGACCGCTACCAAACGGTGTCTATGGCCTTGTCGGAGAAATCACGCACCACCCTGCGGCTCATGGGTGAGACCGACGGTGCGGATGACTTTGCTGCTGACGCAGTGAAGCGCACCGAACCCGAATCGCCCAATGCCCATTTGCCATTTGTGATGGATGTCTATGGCGTCAAGCCTGCGGCCAAAAAAGCCGCTGCGCCATCGCCTGAACATGGCCTTGCACAGCGCACAGAGGCCTTGGATGCAGAGGCTCAAGCCGAAGCTGAAGCTGAAGCCAAAGAGGCAAGCGCAGATGCACATGCTGCTGAAACAGCAGCAGACACCCCACAAACGGTGGACGCTCCTGCGGGCACTGCAGATGTGACCAACACAGAAGCGGCAGACGGGCCGTCCGAAGAAGAGGCCCTGCAAGCGCAGGCCGTCGAAGACGCCGTCTCTGAATCCGAAACAGCTGCTGCCGAAGACCAAGCCCAAGACGAAACAGCAGACGAGGCGCAAGCCTTAGAAGCACACGCCTCAGAAGCGCAAGCCGAAGCAGAGCCAGAACAAGCCGCAGAGGCCGAGCCAGATTTGGCCGAGAGCGAACTCGTCAGCGACGACCACTCGGGCGAACCACAAGCCTTGGCCGCTGAAATAGAAGACGTGCTCGCACAAGAGCCCGTGCCGCCCGCCGCGCCTGTGGTGATCGGCATTGACCCCGACGAAGTGGCTCAGCGTGAAGCCGAGCACTTTGCCCAAGGGTTGGCGCAAGGCCTGGAAGAAGGCGAGCGCAAAGCCCGCGAGGCCATGCAGCAAGAAGTCGCCGCCCAATGCGCGGTGTTGTCGGCGGTGTCGCACGACTTGAATGCCTTGCTGCAAGACCCGAAAAAGTTTTTTGAACCCCTGAAGCGCTTGGCCCTGCATGTGGCCGAACACGTGGTGATGAAAGAACTCAGCACCTCCACCGAAGCCATCGAACGCTTGGTGCAGCGCTGCTTGGACGAACTCGATCACCCCGCCAAAGGCGCTGTGGTGGTGGAGCTCAACCCGCAAGACAAAGAACGTTTGCAAGCGCAAGACAGTGCCTTGGTGGCTGGCATGCGCCTTGACGCCGTCAAGGGCATGAAGCCCGGCAGTGTGCGTTTGTTTGCCAACGACACCGTGGTGGAAGACTTGGTCGAACACCGCTTAGAAGCCTTGGCCCGTTCCCTCATGGTGGACGTGGAAGACTGGCGCGCCAAGTCTGCCTTGGCACAGCCCGAGGTCGTTGCCCCTGAATCTGAATCCGAATCTGAAGTCCAAGACGTGGAGCCCAAAGATGTTCATTCCTGACGTCATCAATACCCTGCTCATGGGTCTGATCTTCATGGTCATTGTGGTGACCGTGATCCGTCCTTTTGTGTTGCACATGTTCGCCGGTCCGATGAACACCGAGGACATGCAAAAAGCCGCCATCGAAGCCGTGCAATACGAAATGATGCGCGCCGCCGAATTGGCCGAAGCACAACGCGGCGACAAGATTCGTTTTCAGCAATTGCTGCTGCAGTTGCCTGAAAAGCCCAAACCCAAACCTCAACCAGTGGTGGTGCCCGAGCCCGAAGTCAGCCCAGAGCCTGTGGCCGAAGAGGCCCCAGCAGAAGCTGCACAAGCCTTGGATGCCAACGGCATGCCGCTGCCTGCCACGGGCGACATTGCAGACGCCGAAGCTGGCGTGGCGGGTGCAGACGGTGTCACCGACGAAGCCAACGCAGAGGCCGCCGAGGATGACGACCTCGTGCCCGGCGAAATTGAAATTCGCGAAGGCGAGTCTTTGGCCGAGATCAAAGAGCGCATCAAGAAAGAACAACAAAAGGCCAAAAAGCCGACCATTCCGCCGGAGTTGCTCAACAACGCCAACAGCTACGAAGACAAAGTCGGTGTCGTGCGCATGGTGGTGCAGACCGACCAGAACCGCGTGGCCGCTGTGATTCGCAGCATGATCGAAATCAAATAATTTCCAAAGCCCGTGATGCTCGACTTTGACCAAGAAGTACAGCGCAGCCTGCCCAAGCTGCGTGTGCCCGAACCCCAACGCAGCGGCACGCTGGTGCGCTTGGTCGGGTTGACCTTGGAGACGCGCGGCATCATGGCGCCTCTGGGCGCGTGTTGCGAAGTGATCGGCCAACGCGGCCATCGCATCGAAGCCGAGGTGGTGGGTTTCAACGACAAAACGTTGTACCTCATGCCTTTCACCGACCCCGTCGGCGTGGGTCCAGGCGACACCGTGCGCGTGATGAACAACTCAGGCCAAGTGCACTTGGGGAATGGCTTGCTCGGTCGTGTGATCGATGGCCGTGGTCAGCCCTTGGACGGCAAGCCCATGCCTGCCTTGCCCGATCGCATGAGCTTGTTGGGCGAGCCCCTCAACCCCATGGAGCGCGGCCCCATCAATGCGGTGTTGGACGTGGGTGTCAAAGCCATCAACGGTGCCTTGACCATTGGACGCGGCCAGCGCATTGGTTTGGTGGCCGGTTCAGGCGTGGGCAAGAGCGTGCTCTTGGGCATGTTGACCCGCTTCACCAAAGCCGATGTGGTGGTGATTGGCCTGATTGGCGAACGTGGCCGTGAGGTGCAAGCCTTCATTGCCGAGTCGCTGGGGGCTGAAGGTTTGGCCAAGTCGGTGGTGGTGGCTGCGCCTGCCAACGTCTCGCCGGTGTTGCGCCTCAAGGCCACGCACATGACGCACGTGATTGCCGAGTACTTTAGAGACCAAGGCAAAAACGTGCTCATGCTGTGCGACAGCTTGACCCGCGTGGCCCATGCCCAACGCGAAATTGGTTTGGCGATTGGCGAGCCACCGACGGCCAAAGGTTATCCACCCTCGGTGTTTGCCTTGCTGCCCAACTTGATTGAGCGCGGTGGCGTCGGCCGTCATGGCTTTGGTTCGATCACCTCGATTTACACCGTGCTCGCCGAAGGCGATGACGCGTCTGATCCGATCGTGGACATTGCCCGCGCCTCGTTGGACGGACAGGTGATGTTGTCGCGCCGCTTGGCCGACCAAGCGCATTACCCCGCGATTGACTTGAACGGTTCGATCTCGCGTGTGATGCAAACCTTGGTCAATGCCGATGAATTGCGTTTGGCCAACAAGCTGCGTCGCCTGTGGTCGGTCTACCAACAAAACGCCGACTTGGTGCAGGTGGGCGCTTACGAGGCGGGCACCAACCACGAGTTGGACGAGGCCATTCGCCTGCGCGAGCAAATGCTGATGTTCTTGCGCCAAGACATGCACGTGGCCGAGGACTACGAAGTCACCCGTGAACAACTGCGTCACATCCTGTCATGAAGCCCCGTGCCGCCTGGCCCGTGTTGGCCAAAAAAGCCAAAGAAAAATGCGATGAAGCCGCGGCCGCCGTGGTCAAAGGCCGCGAGCGCGTCACGCATTTGCAGCAAAGCCGTGCGCGCATGGAAATGCTGTACGAAGACTATGTGCGTCGCTCGCGCGAGGCCGAGAGCAAACCCCACAGCATGGCCGAGACTTTGAATTTTCGGGGGTTCATGCAACAGCTCCAAGCGCTGATCATTCGTGTGGACCACGATTTGCAAAAAGCCAATGACGACCTCGATGCCTTGAAGCGCGCGCTGCGCGGTGCCGAGCACAAACGCATCCAAATGGAAACCTTGATGGAGCAAGACCTCAAGCGCGTGCGCGAACATGCCATGCGACGCGAGCAGCGCGAGATGGACGCTGCAGGCGTGATGCTCTACAACTTGCGCACCTGATTCAGCCGTCCATCAATACGCAGGCACCCAGCCCGCTTGCAGCCAGTGCCAGTAGTTGGGTTTGAAGGCCCACGGAATCAAGGTGGTGGGTGTGTCGGGGGCGAACACCTCGCGCGTCAAGTGGTCGTGCCACACCTCTTTGGCGCCCACGTGGCTCAACAAGGTTTGTGCATAGTTCGCTTCCACCGCGTGAGCGGGCACCTCGTGGTGGGCCCAGCTCAGCCAATCCTTGGCCAACGTGCGGCCATCGGTCGGGCCTGAATACACGTCGTGCACGCTGCCCCAGCTGCGTCCTTTCAAGGTGTGTTGCAGCGTCGCCAGTTCTTGCTCGACCCGCGCCTCATCGCGTACCCGGAATCGGTGCTGGCCCAACACGTTGTCAAACCACACACAGGCTTGCGGATGCTGTTGCAGCAAATCGGGCAGGGTGGCCAGCGCGTCTTGGCGATGCGCGGTCAGCTGCACGCCCAGCTTGCGCAAGTGGCGGCCATGGCGCCAGTGAAACAAGGTGGCGGCCAAGGGGTCGATGTCGTAGGCGTCGATGCGTTCAAAACGGGCCAACCAGCTCGGCGGCATCATCCAGCCTGCGCTGCATCCCACCAACAACAGGTGCTCGGTTTGCGGGCGCACCTGTGACAAAAATTGATCCAGCAAATCCACCGTCGGTTGCCAGCGTTGGCGGGACTGGTGCGCATGCAGGTGCCAGTTCAGACCCCCGGTGCCTCCGGCATGGATCAAGTCACGCATCAACCCCATGGTCTGTGGCCGTTCAGCAGACCAAACGCATGATTTTGAAAATCGGGGTCTCGGGCGGCACGGGCTCGAACGGGCCGATCACACCTTCGGTGGACAAGACCTCGCCACTCAAACGCACCCCGGCGTGGTACGACAACGACAAGCTGCGCACGGTTTGGTCTTTGCAATCGAACTCCATTTGCATGCGGGTCGATTTGTAAGGCTTTTTGCTGTGTTGGTTGGTTTGCGGGTTGCGGTAGTCCAGCGATGTCCAGACCTTGCGGTGGTCACCCACACGGGTGACGTTGTCCAGATCCACATAAAACGTGCCGATGTCAAACAGGCCCACGGCCGTCCAGGTGTTGGCCTGCGCTGCAGGGTTGCAGAGCAAGGCGGCGGAGAGAAAGAGAGCTTGAAGGGTGCGCATAGCCGAACTATAGCGTTGAGCGCCCCTGCCAAAAAGAGCTGGCATGGCCATTGCAATACCAGTTCATACAGGCACGCCATGTGTCAAAAAACCGTCATCGCGCACAGGAAATTCATCATGCAAAGTTTCGATTGGGTCCAATTCATTGCAAGCACGCTCAGCGTGTTCTTGCTGTTGGGTGGCGCTTTGTGGTGGGTCAAGCGCAACAAAGGGTTGGGCGGCCATTTGCAATCCGATCGCCGCATTCAAGTGCTCGAGGCCTTGCCTTTGAGCCTCAAACACAAGATGGTGTTGATTCAGGTCGACCAGCAAATGGTCTTGGCCAGCGTGAGCCCCGGTGAAGTCAAAACGCTGCATGCATGGACGCAGGAGTCTTCTCATGCTGCGTAAGCCCATCACCAAAAAAATTCTCTACGTCATCTTGGCACTGCTCTTGATGGCGTTGGCGGCTTTGCCCATGGTGTCCCATGCGCAAGGCATTCCGTTGGTCAACGTGAGTGGCGGCAAAGCCGGTCAGCAATACAGCATGAGTCTGCAATTGCTGGGCTTGATGACCACGCTCACGCTGCTGCCATCCATGCTGCTGATGATGACCTCGTTTGTGCGCATCATCATCGTGTTGTCGATCTTGCGTCAGGCCTTGGGCACGGCGCAAACGCCGCCCAACACCGTGTTGGTGGGCTTGGCTTTGTTCTTGACCTTCTTCATCATGTCGCCCGTTTTCGAGCAGGTTTACAAAGAGGCCATTGGCCCCTACATGAACAGCAACCTCGACTTTGACAAAGCCTTGATGAAAGCCGAAGCACCCGTGCGCGACTTCATGACCAAGCAAACCCGTGAAGACGACATTGCCATGTTCATGCAAATCGCCAACCGTCGCGAGCTGGACGATTCGGCCCAAGTGCCTTTCACCACCTTGATGCCTGCCTTCATCACGTCGGAGATCAAGAGCGCGTTCACGATTGGTTTTCTGATTTACATCCCCTTTGTGGTGATCGACTTGATCGTCGCCAGCGTCTTGATGTCCATGGGCATGATGATGTTGTCGCCCATGATCATCTCCATGCCCATCAAGTTGATGTTGTTTGTGTTGATCGATGGCTGGACGCTTTTGATGGCGTCACTGGCCAACAGCTTTGTGTTTTAAGGAGCAGTCTCATGGACAGCGCAGCCGTTGTGGATTTGGCCCGTCAAGCTTTGTGGATGACCATGATCATCTCGGGGCCCTTGTTGGGTGTGGGGTTGATCGTGGGTTTGGTGGTCGGTATTTTTCAAGCTGCCACCTCGATCAACGAACAAACCTTGAGTTTCATTCCCAAGATCTTGGCCGTGGGTTTGACCATGTCCTTGGCGGGCGGTTGGATGATCAACACCATGGTGGACTACACCAAGGGTATCTTCACCCGCATTCCCAGCTTGTTCATGTGACCACGCCCCATGAACGCTTCGATCATCGACATCCTTGACAAGTTTTTGGTCGTCATTTGGCCGATGCTGCGTCTGTCGGCGTTTTTAGCGTTCACGTCTATTTTTTCCATCCGTGCCGTCAACATGCGGATCCGCGTGTTGTTGGGTTTTGCGATGGCGTTTTTTGTCTCGCAACAAATTGAAATTCCCCGCATCGACCCCGTCACAGCCGATGGCTTGATGGAAATCGCGCGCCAAATCTTGATTGGCTTCACCATGGGCTTGGTGTTCCAAATTGCCTCGGCTGCTTTGGTGGTGGCCGGTCAGGCGATTTCGGCCTCCATGGGTTTGACCATTGCCAACATGATTGACCCCAACATGGGCAACGTGCCTGTGCTGTCGCAGTTCTTCAACATCATGGGCACCTTGGTGTTCTTGGGCATGGGCGGTCATTTGATTTTGTTTGGCTTGGTGTTGGAGTCGTTCACCCTGATTCCCATTGGCCAAGAGTTCTTCAACCAAGACATGTTGGGCAAGATGATTCACTGGAGCGCCATGATGTTCTTGGGCGCTTTGTTGATCGCCTTGCCTGTGATGATGACCTTGCTCTTCATCAACGTGGGGTTGGGCTTTGTGGCCCGTGCGGCCCCCAGTTTGAATATTTTCACGGTCGGTTTTCCGGCCCTGATCTTGACCGGTTTTGTGATCCTCATCTTCTCGATGGGCAACAACGTGGCCCGCGTGCAATGGGTGTGGACGCAAGCGTTCTCCATGCTTCGCTCGTTCTTAGGAGGCTGACATGTCAGAAGAAAGCGGCCAAGACAAAACCGAAGAACCGACGGCGCAGCGGCTCAAGAAAGCCCGTGAAGACGGGCAAATCGCGCGCTCGCAAGAGCTGGCCCCTGCCGCCATGATGGTGGTGGCGACCTTGTTTTTCACCATGATGGGCCAGTACCTGTTCAGCGGCATGGGCAATTTGTTCAAGCACCAGCTGCAGTTTGACCGCCGCATCATGGACAAGCCCGAATTGCTGCCCGCTATTTTTGGCAGCTCCATCGTCGATGGTTTGTTGATCGTGCTGCCCTTGGTGTGCGTGTTGTATGTGATCGCTATTTTGTCGACCACCTTGGCTGGGGGCTTCATCTTCTCGCCTCAAATGATCTTGCCCAAATTCAGCAAGCTCAACCCGATGACGGGCTTGAAGCGCATGTTTGGCCCTGACGCCTTCATCAACTTGGCCAAATCGGTGGCGAAGTTTTTGGTGGTCGGTGCGATCTTGTTGATCTCGGTGATGAACAACTTGAACGACTTGACCAACATCTCCCAAATGGACTTGGGCCAGGCCGTCAAAGTGGCGGGCACCATCATTGTGGATTCTTGTTTTTGGTTGAGCTTGGGGCTGGTGCTGGTCGCGTTGGTCGATGTGCCTGTGCAGCGTCACCAACTCAACAAGAAGTTGAAGATGACCAAGCAAGAGGTGCGCGACGAGATGAAGAACTCGGAAGGTAGCCCCGAGGTCAAAGGCCAGATTCGCCGTCGTCAACACGAAATCTTGAACAACAAAATGATGGGCAAGGTGAAGGACGCCGACGTGGTCATCACCAACCCAACCCACTTTGCGGTGGCCTTGTCGTATGACCCCACCGGTGACGGTGCGCCCCTGTTGGTGGCCAAGGGCGAAGACGGTTTGGCGGCACGTATTCGTGAGGAAGCCAAAGAGCATGGCGTTTATCTTTTTGAGGCGCCTTTGCTGGCTCGCGCCTTATACTTCACGACCAAGCTGGATCATCCGATCCCAGAGGCTCTGTACCACGCGGTTGCGCAGGTCATTGCCTATGTGTTCAGCCTGAACCAGTCTTATGGTCGTGGCCAGGAAGTGGTCAAACCCACACCATCCATCCCTGATGAGATGAAGTTCGACGCCAATGGCGTTTTGATGAACTCCTGAGATGAGCTGAACCCCGCATGACAGATATTTTCCAAAGCCCCGGTGATCGCTTGCGTTTTGAAATCCTCCTCAAGTCGCTGACTGAAGGGGGAACCAACTTGGCCGTCTTGAGCGAGCACGACAAGGTGCTCGACTTTTATGGCGACTTGTTTGAAGAGCGTTTGCTGGCGCAGGGCAATGGCCATGTGGAGTTTTGTTCCTCGACCAACTCTGAGCGCTTGGTTCAAAAGTTCAACGAAATCTTGTCTGAGCTCACGCTCAACCAAGCGCTTGAAAAAGACAAAAAACACGCGCCCCGTCGCTACCTGGTGTTTCGCGACTCGATCTTGATGCAAGACTTTGAGCTGCAACTGTTGGCCCGTTTGGTCAATGGTTTTCCAGCCAGCAACATCACCGTGATCTTGCTCATCAACAGCGCAGGCAACTACCGCAACAAACTGCAAGCCTTTGGCAAAAGTTTGGTGGAGTGGGAAGTGGAGACGCAAGCCGGCGAGCCCAAGAAAACCTTGGGCGATGACTGGGTGCTCTCAGAGCCCGAGCCCACGCCCGAACCTCCGGTGTTGCGCGACGAAGTGGCCCCGGTGGCCCAGCTGCTGAACATCCCTACCAAAACCTCTTGGCGCGTGCCCGTGTTTGGCAAGCGCCAAGAACCCGTGCTCACGCCCGATCCTTTGCCGCCGGTGCCCGGTGCGCCTGGGCTGACGCCTTCGTTTGCCAAAGCCTTGGCCGATGCGGCGCCTGCTCCCACGCCTGCTCCTGTGGTGGCTGCTGTCGCTGCGACGCCTGTGCCTGCTGCAGCGTCCGTGCCGCCGGCCGATGTGTCGCGCGAGCCCGCCTTGCGCGAAATGGTCGCCCAGCCCAACGCGGCGGATGCCGACACTGAGTTGTTCAAACGTCCGGCCCGCAGCATCAGCTGGGGTTGGGTGTTTGTGCTGTTCGTGATGTCGGCGGGTGTGTTTGGTGTGATGTACCAAGACCTGGTGCTCGACGAAGTCGATCAGTTCAAAAAATACCTGTTGCGTGGTACGCCCGCTGTGGCCGCGCCCGCAGAGAGCGCCGCCAGTGCCGCTGCTGCCTTGCAAGCCGCCAGCGAAGCGGCTGCGTTGGCCGCACAAGAAGTGGCATCCAGTGCAGCCTCTGCGGCGAGTGCGGCAGAGTCAATGCCTGCCAGTGCGGCGCTTGACCCGAAAGAATCGTTGGTGGCTTCTGCCCCTGTCGTGGTGGCTGCTCCTGTATCTGCACTTAAAGCAGAGACCAAAGCAGAAGCTAAACCAGAAGCTAAACCAGAAGCCAAAGCTGAAGTGAAAACGCCAGCCAAGCCAGACGCGAAGGTGGACACCAAAGCCGAAGCCAAGGCCCCCGCAGAGCCGGCTGACAAAAATGCGGCTAAACCTAATGCCAAAGAAGCCGATACCAAGTCGGATGAGGCTTGGGTGAACCAATTGCCTGCCAACGGCTATGTGTTGCAGTTGGCGGCGTTTGACACCGAAGAGGAAACGCAGTCTTTCAAACGCGGGCAGGCGGTGTACGCCAAAGCGCGCGTGGTGCGTGTGTACAAGAAAGACAGCAAAAAGCGTTATTTCATCTTAGTCGCCGGCCCTTGGGCGACCAAGGCAGAGGCCGATGCGTTCATGCAATCGAGCCCTGTGTTGGCCAAGGGATGGTTGCGCAGTGCCAAGTCACTGAAAGCCCAATTTACAAAGCCTTGAGGCTGAGGTCAGGAATGAAGTCATGAAACCAGAAGAAGTCAGCGTGATCCGTGCCGATCACGATGCGACCACCACCGTCATCGACGAAGCGCCTGCCTTTGAGCCCGGCTACCAGCCCGAGCAATTGCCCAAATTGGAAGTTCCCAATTTGGATGCCGAGGCACAAAGCCTGTCTGCTGCCGAGTTGGCCCAAGTGCCCACCCTGATGGAGCAAGTGGGTCAGGAGCCGCAAGAACCCGTGGTGGCTGCCGCTGTGGCACCTGCCGATGCGGTGCTGGCTGAGCCAGTCCCCGTCAGCGAGCCAGAGAGCCCCGCTCAAGAGATGCCAGTTCAAGCCGATCATTTGTTTGAGCTGTTTCAGGTGCGCATGGACACATTGGTGGCTGACATCAAGAAGCTGAACGATCGACTCGATCAGCTCGAAATTAGATCAAAGGTTTGAATATGGCGGAATCCCAACAACCCACAGACGACGCGGCAACGCCACATTTGGATGTGGAGGAAACTGCTGATCGCTTGACCGAGCTGGCCAATCAATCGATGGACAGCAATGAAGTCGCGCGTCAAATCGAAGAGCTCACCTCGGTGGTGCTCGACTCGGCCGAGGTGTCCACACGCTCGGCCTCGATCGCTGCAGACGTCAGCGCGACCATGCGCGCCGTGGTGGCCAAGATTCAAGAAACCAACCGTCGCAACGTGCTGCATTCGCGCATCACCTTGGCGGCGTTTGTGGCGTGTTTGGTGGTGGCCATGGGTGTGTTTTTGGCGGTGACGCTGAAGATGACCAAGTCCATCAAAGAACTCGACACCATGATTTACGCCATGGCCAAGCGCGTGATCGAAGTCGATGCGAGCTTGACCGCGATTGGCAAAACCAACTCTGACTTTTCAGAAATCACTGAAAAGCAAGAGGCCATGAACACCACGCAAACCCAAGTGGCGAATCGACTCGAAGAGTTGAACAAAGTGCTCACGGGCATGCCCACGGTGATTGCCACGCAGTCGACCAAATCGACCGAGGCGCAGTTCCAAGCCATGCAAAAACAATTGCAAGCCGTGGAAGCCAAGGTGCAAACCTTGAGTCAGGCGGCGGCTGCGCGTCAACCAGCAGCTGCACCGGCCAATGGTCCAAGCACCTTGGCCTTGATGGCTGAGATTCAAAAGCTCAGAACCGACGTGAGTGCCGGTTTGCAAGCGCGCGAAAAATCGCAGTCTGCGGCTGAGCAAGCCGCGGTGAAGACCTTGGAGAAATCCGCCGACAAAGCCATGGCTGCGGCTGCGGCGGCAGAGCGCGCGGCAGAGAAGGCCGCTGCATCTGAAAAAGCATCGGCGGCTGAACGCTTGGCATCGCAAAAAGCAGCGGCTGAAAAAGCCGCGGCCATGCGTGCAGCACCTCCCGCGCCGCCTGAGAAGTCGGCCGAGAAAATTGCGGCAGAAAAAGCCGCCGCTGCGGCAGCCAAAGCCGCCGCAGACCGTGCGGCGACCGAACGCGCCGCAGAACGCGCGGCCAATGCCGAACGTGCGGCTGAGAAGGCCCGCGCTGCAGCAGCGTCTGCGGCATCGGCTGCTGCGGCTGCGTCAGCTGCCCAAGCCGCAGCACCTGCTCAACGCGATCGTCCGATCCAATACCCTCGCGTGCCTCCTGCCTCTGCAGGCCAGTGATCAGGCTGGGTTGAAGCCGAACTGTGTCGCGCTGGCCAAGTGCCAGTCGCGGTACACGAGCGGCAAAGCGCTGAGATCGTCTTTGAGCAAGGCACCTGCTTCTAAGGTGTCGACCAACTCCGACAAATGCAAGGTTTGTGTTTCGCTCACGCGGCGCATGATGTGCCGCGGGGTGATGTCGCTGGGTGTTTTCAGGCCCGAGGCTTCCATCAACTCTTGCAGCGCTTCGAGCGTGTGGGTGTGAAAGTTGTGCACGCGCTCGGCCTTGCTGGGCACGACCAGGGCCATTTGGCGCTGTGGGTCTTGCGTGGTGACGCCGGTGGGGCAGTTGCCCGTGTGGCAGGTCTGCGCTTGAATGCATCCCAAGGCAAACATGAAGCCGCGTGCGCTGTTGCACCAGTCGGCGCCTAAGGCCAAGGCACGTGCCATGTCGAAGGCGCTGACAATTTTGCCGCTCGCGCCCACACGAATTTGATCGCGCAAGCCCGCACCCACCAAGGTGTTGTGCACCAAGCGCAGCGCTTCTTGCAGCGGCATGCCCATGTGGTCAGAGAACTCCAAGGGCGCGGCCCCTGTGCCGCCTTCGGCACCATCGACCACCACAAAGTCGGGGCGGATGCCGCTTTCCAACATCGCTTTGACCATGCCAAACCATTCCCAAGGATGGCCAATGCACAGCTTGATGCCCACGGGTTTGCCTTCGCTCAAGGTGCGCAGTTGTTGCACGAATTGCATCATCTCCAGTGGGGTCGAGAAGGTGCTGTGGCTGGCGGGTGAAATGCAGTCTTCGCCGATGTTGACGCCGCGGGCTTCGGCAATTTCTTCGGTCACTTTGGGGCCGGGCAGCACGCCACCGTGGCCGGGCTTGGCGCCTTGGCTGAGTTTGATCTCGACCATCTTGACTTGGGGCGAGCGCACGTTCTCGACAAAGCGCTCGGGGCTGAAGTGTCCGGATGCATCGCGGCAACCGAAGTAGCCTGAACCAATCTCCCAAATCAAATCGCCGCCGTGTGTGCGGTGGTGGCGCGAGATCGAGCCTTCGCCCGTGTCATGCGCAAAACCACCCATCTTGGCGCCCAAGTTCAGCGCCAAAACAGCGTTGGCGCTGAGCGCACCAAAACTCATGGCCGACACGTTGAACAAGCTGATGCTGTAGGGCTGTGTGCATGCGCTGCCGCCGACTTGCACGCGAAAGTCGTGGTCGTGCAATTGCGAGGGGGCGATGGAGTGGTTGATCCATTCATAGCCCACGGCACGCACATCGAGCTGTGTGCCAAAGGGGCGTTTGTCGGAGGCGCCTTTGGCGCGCGCATATACCAAGGTGCGTTGTGCGCGCGAGAAGGGCGAGGCCTCTGTTTCTGACTCCAAGAAATACTGGCGAATTTCAGGCCGAATGGTTTCGAGCATGAAACGCAAATGCCCGATCACCGGGTAGTTGCGCAAGATCGCGTGATGCTGTTGTTGCAGGTCATACAAACCCACCAAGCTCAAGAATAAAAAGAACACGGGCCACCAGCCACTCAGGCCGGTGACGCCTGCACCCAGCAGGGTGAAGATCAAGAGCACGACCGAGGCGATGAAGGCGGTGTAGCGCACCGGATACATCTGATTGAGTTTGTCCAGCATGCGTGAGGCCTCCTAGGCGACGGTAAAAAAGTTAAGGCTTGAGTTTCGCCGCTAATTTGGTTTGCGCTAAGGCCGAGACTTCCACCCGCAATTGCGCGGCGGCCAGTTGTTCGTCGGCGGCTTGTTGCACATCGTTCAAACGTTCCATGATGGTGCCGCGCAGATCAACCAAGTCTTGGTCGAGCTTGCGCAGCCGTTCTTGCAACTCGCGCTGCAAGGCCATGCGTTGGGTCAGCAGGTTCACTTCGGCAGCAATGGTGCGCCAGGTTTGTGTCAACTCGTCGGTGGGAGAGACGCGCAGTTGCTCAAACAGTTCGTTGATCAGCGGATCGAACAGGGGCGAGGACGGGTCTTCGCTGGGGTCTGGAATGTCGGTCAGCGTGGGCACGTTGTCAGGCACTGCGGCATGTGGCTCGTTGGCAGGCGTGGGCGGTGTGGTTTGTCGATGTGCTTGCAGCACATCGTTGACTTGCCCCCAGCCTTGCTCGGGGGTGTATTGCTTGAGTCCTTTAAAGGACAAAAATTGCGGCTCGGCACTCATTTGCTGATCACACCCATGGAGATGCGTTTCAAGAATTGAGGAATGCCCATGGCAGCCATGTGACCTGTTGCGGTGGTGGGCTTGGCAACGGGTGCCGATTCGTCGGGCCGCACTTTGTGCAAGCGGTGACGACCCAGTACCGAGTACTGACTCGACAAGGTGCTCGAGGTGGCTAAGAGGTTGTGACGCGCGGCGGCGGCCGTGGCGGATGCATGGGCACCCAAGATGCCATTGCGCAACGGCGGGCTGGTGCGCACCGCGCTGTTGGCGGGGCGTGCGGTGTTTTGCGCTTGTGCGGTTTGACGCATGTCGCGTGCGGCGCCCACGGCTTTGCCGAATTCCACAAAGGACGCGCCACAGGCGTCGGGCAAATCCATCAGGTAGCCACGCTCAAACATTTCGCGTGCGGTTTGCGCTTCCAAGATGGGTGGCGCAAGCATGAAGCTGACGGGAAAGCGCTGCTTGGAAAACACATCGCTGCGCAGTTGTTCGGGTTGCACGCGGGTGGGGCAGACCAGCAGCGTGGGGGGCGTGTGAATGGCCGAGTCGAACACCCAACGGTGGCGGCTCAAGAAACCTGCGGTGGCGGCCAGTTCCATTTCTGAGACCGACGTGGGCACGATGACCAGGTCGTACTCAAACATCAATTCGCCGGCGATGGAGTCGGTCCAGGTGAGGTCACAAATCACCACTTCCGAGCTGCTCGCAGCACGGCGCAAATGCAAACGCGCATCCAAGATAGGACGGTTGCCGCCTTGGTCCAAGGGCAAGATGTGGTGCTGAATGGCAACCCCAATTTGGGGGGCGCGGCGTAACCAAGTGCTGGAGGAGCCGTGGGTGTCAAAGTCAATCAAAGTCACCGTTTGACCTTGGCTGCGCATGTAGGCCGCCAAGTTGGCAGAGACCGTGCTCTTGCCGACACCACCTTTTTGACTGGTGACCAAAATTTTGAAAGTTGACATGTTGCTTCTCCATCCGCGCCAAAAATCAGCGGGGGAATGGAATTTACATGTGACGCATGACAAGCGCAATGCAAGCACTGGCGCGGCTTCTAGGGGATTTCAACGCTGAAAAGCCTGCTTATGAATACCTTTGAATTAGTAAATTCAATAAAAGAAACGAAATTAAGAATATTTGGCATGTTGTTGATTTATAAAGTATTTTTCAAAATGTCAAAAAAAACAACACTTTCAGCCCGTTAGGGCTGGCATGGCGTGCCGTGACCGTCTTTTCAAGCGTGTAGCGCGCTTGTCATATTCAACAAAGTCCGTCCGTTAAAATTAATGGGTTAACTTTTTAAAAACATTCACTTCATGTCCAAACGTCACATCGCGCTTCTTTCTTTTGTTTCATTGGCCTTCTTGTCGGCCTGTAGCTCCACCAAGTTGGACAACAACACTTCGGACGTCACCGGCAAAGCGGTGGACGCCACTGGCGTGAGCAATGTGGCTCCTGTGGTCGCCGACCACTTGAACCCCAACAGCTTGATTTCTACACAACGCAGCGTGTACTTTGACTTTGACCAGTTCAACGTCAAGTCCTCTGAAACTGCCGTGGTGGAACGTCAAGGCAAGTACTTGGCTTCCAAGCCCAACCTGGCCATCCGTTTGGAAGGCAATGCCGACGAGCGCGGTGGTCGTGAGTACAACTTGGCCTTGGGTCAAAAGCGTGCCGAAGCTGTGGCCCGCGCACTCAAGGTGTACGGCGTGAGCGACAAGCAAGCCGAACCTGTGAGCTTTGGCAGCGAGAAGCCTAAGGCTGCCGGTCATGACGAAGCCGCTTGGGCGCAAAACCGCCGCGTTGACTTCGCATACCCTGCGAAGTAATGCACTTCGCTGAGCGCGTGCGCTGATGCAACTCAACAACGAAGTTGTCACCACACCACCCAGGGCTTCGGCCACGGTGGTGTTGTTGCGTGACACATCACACGCGGGCTTGGAAGTGTTTTTGTTGCGCCGCCACACGGCTTCGGCTGTGTTGGGCGGTGCTTATGTTTTTCCGGGTGGCAAATTGGACGAGGCCGATTGCGCGCCTGCCCTGCATGCGCACTTGGACCGTTCTCCCGAAGCTTTGCACCAAGCACTGGGCGAACCCGATTTAGAGGTGCACACCGCCGCAGGCTTGTATGCCGCTGCGGTGCGTGAGTCTTTGGAAGAGTGCGGCGTGTTGTACGCCCGTGCCCGCCACCAAGACAGCTTGGCGCATGACGCTGCACAACGCCAGCAATGGCAACAACAATTGCATGCCGGTGCCACATTTGCCGACGTGCTGCGCGGTGCAGATTTGAGCGTGGACACACAGCACCTGGCCCCTTGGTCGCGTTGGATCACCCCGCTGCAACCTTCGGTCACCAACAAACGTTTTGACACCCGATTCTTTGTGGCGGCCTTGCCCGAAGGGCAGGCACCGATTCATGACAACGTGGAAGCGGTGGACAGCGTGTGGTTGACGCCGCGCGATGCCTTGCATCGCTACTGGGCGCGTGAGCTGGCGTTGGCACCGCCTCAAATCATGACCTTGGTGAGCTTGCAGGCGCACAGCGATGCGGCTAGTGTGTTGCGCGCAGCCGCCGCCCAACGCCCGCCCACCGTGCAGCCTGAAACTTTCGACGAAGACGGCATTCGCCACATTTGCTACCCCGGTGACCCGCGTCATTCGGTGTCCGAGCGTGCATGGCAAGGCCCGTCGCGTTTGCGCTTTATTGACGGACGCTTTGAGCCCTACGGTGGCTTAGACGCTTTGCTCAATCCCTGATTTCAATCAGATGACATGGACCGTGGCCTCCATGCCATGGCCAACACGATAGACCGCCATGAACGACATCACAGAAACCACCAACGACCCTCAGAACGAGTGGCTCGAAAACTATCCCTACGACACCATCGTGCTGGGGCAAGCGGCACGCATGGTGCGCACCTTGACCTTGGCGGATATCCAAGCCTTTGCTGCGGTGTCGGGCGATATCAATCCCGCCCACCTCGATCCCGAATATGCCAACGCCACGCTCTTTCATGGCGTGATTGGTCATGGCATGTGGGGTGGCGCGTTGATCTCGAGTTTGTTGGGGACGGTGTTTCCCGGGCCCGGCACGATTTACCTCGAACAGAATTTGCATTTCAGCCGCCCCGTGCGCATTGGCGATACGCTGAACGTGACGGTCACCTGTGTCGACAAGCATCCGGACAAAAAGACCGTGGACCTCGATTGCTTGTTGGTCAATCAAAAAGGGGAACGCGTGTTGTACGGCATGGCGCGTGTGATGGCGCCACTGGAGAAGTTGCGCATGCCACGTCTGCATGCGCCGCACATCAGCTTGTTCGACCCCGAGATGCGTCACCGCAATCTGCTGGCGATGGGGGCGCATTTAGAGCCCGTGCGCTGCGGCGTGGTGCACCCCTGCGATGCGGATTCACTGCAAGGCGCGATGGATGCGCATCGTGCGGGTCTCATTCAGGCGGTGCTGATTGCGCCAGAAAAGAAACTGCGCGCCTTGGCCGCCGAGGCTGGCATTGACATCAGCGATGTGACCGTGATCGATGTGCCGCACAGCCACGCGGCGGCAGAGATGGGGGCGCAGATGGCGGCCAACCAAAAGCTTGAAGCCTTGATGAAAGGCAGCTTGCACACCGACGAGTTGATCCACGCGGTGGTCATGCAGCCGGGCTTGCGCACGGGGCGACGCATGTCACACGTCTTTCGCTTTGAGGCGCCGATGTACCCGAAGCCGCTGTACATCACCGATGCCGCATTGAACATTGCCCCTACCTTGCAAGAGAAAGCAGACATCGTGCAAAACGCGATTTTGTTTGCGCAGATCATGGGCGTTGCCGAACCCAAGGTGGCGATTTTGTCGGCCGTCGAAACGGTGAACCCCAACATTCCCTCCACCCTGGACGCTGCCGCGTTGTGCAAGATGGCCGATCGCGGGCAGATCAAAGGTGGCGTGTTGGATGGCCCTTTGGCGTTTGATAACGCGGTGTCCACCCATGCGGCAGAGATCAAACACATCAGCTCGCCTGTCGCGGGCCAGGCCGATATTTTGGTGGCCCCAGATTTAGAGTCGGGCAACATGATGGCCAAGCAGCTGGAGTACTTGGCTGGTGCCTCGGGCAGTGGTGTGGTGTTGGGTGCTCGCGTGCCCATTGCCTTGACCAGCCGTGCCGACACAGCCACCACGCGCAGCGCATCGGCGTTGCTGGCGAAATTGATCGCTCACCATTACCGCACCCATCCCGCATGAGCATTCTGTCTGTCAATGCGGGCTCCTCGAGCCTGAAATTCGCGCTCTATCCCATCGCGGGCGAGGGCATTGCCGAAGCCGAAGTCACGGGCAACATCGAAGGCTTAGAACCCGCAGGCCAACCCCGCATCAGCTTTGGTGTGGCGGGTCAAGCCAAAGCCACAGCGGCGGTACCCGTGCAAGCGGGGCAAGATGTATTCGATGCGGCCTTGCTGACGCTGAAAGATTTGCTGGCCACGCGCTTTGCGCATGTCCGTGTGCAAGCCATTGCGCACCGTGTGGTGCATGGGGGCTCGCATTTCTCAGCCAGCGTGTGCGTCACGCCCGAGGTGTTGACGCAGCTGGCGACCCTCAATGCCTTGGCGCCTTTGCATCAGCCGCATAACTTGGCGGGGATTCGTGCCTTTGCCGAGTCGTTTCCGCAGCTGCCTCAGGTGGCGTGTTTTGACACCGCGTTTCACCGCACCTTGTCACCTTTAGAGACCACCTTTGCAATCGACAAAGCACTCACGGCAAGCGGTGTGCGCCGTTACGGTTTTCATGGGCTGTCGTACCAATATGTGAGCCAAGTGTTGGCACGTGTGTCACCGCGTTCTGAGCAGCGCACGGTGATGGCGCATTTGGGCAATGGGGCCAGCGTGTGCGCCACCACGGCGCATGCAAGCCGCGCGACCACGATGGGGTTTTCTGCGCTGGATGGTTTGATGATGGGCACGCGCAGTGGGGCCATCGATCCAGGGGTGTTGCTCTACTTGATGGAGCAAGGTTGGAACCACGACAAAATTCAAAAGCTGCTCTACAAGCAAAGTGGCTTGCTGGGCGTGTCGGGCGAGAGTGCCGACATGCGCACCTTGCGTGCCTCTGCGTCCGAGGCTGCACGCTTTGCGGTGGATTTGTTCACCCACCGCGTGGTGCGCGAAGTTGGCGCGCTGAGTGCCTGTGTGGGCGGCTTGGATGTGCTGGCCTTCACCGGAGGCATTGGTGAGCACGATGCTGTGTTGCGCCAACACGTGGGGGAGGCCTTGGCTTACTTGGGCGTGCGTGTGGATTCGTCACGCAACCAAGCGGCGGTGGGAGATGCCACCCAAGCCATTCACGCCGATGACAGCCGGGTCGAGGTGTGGGTCATTCCCACCGATGAAGGCCGTGTGGCGGCGCAAGAAGCGTTGTCACTGCTCCCGCTCGCTGGATGACGAGTCGTCGCTGCGAGGTTTTTTCTTCTTCGAAAAAATCTTGTATGTGGCATAAATGGCCAACACCAAGAACACACCGCAGATTGCCATTTCGGTGTGGGTGAAGTTGTCGTCGAACAAGTCGACATCCTGGTAGGTGGACAAGGGCGTGTTCACCTCTGGATTGGCTTTGCGGTATTGCTCGTAAGCTTTGTTATCCATCCCTGTGTCCTTGTATGGCTGAGTAAATTGAAATTATCGACGAAGCAAGGATCGGCTTACTCACCGGGGATGCGCGTGGGGTGCAAATGCACCACTTGTTTGGCACGTTTTCTGAAGCGGATGTTGAGCAACTCCACCATCACTGAAAACGCCATGGCAAAGTAGATGTAGCCCTTGGGGATGTGATGCCCAAAGCCCTCGGCCACCAAGACCACGCCGACCACCACCAAGAAGGTGAGGGCCAGCATTTTGATGGAGGGATGCTTGGACACAAATTGGCCAATGGCCGATGCAAACACCATCATCAAACCGACAGAGGCAATCACGGCGGCAATCATGATGGCCACTTCATCCACCATGCCCACGGCGGTGATGATGGAGTCGAGCGAGAACACCAAGTCCACGACCATGATTTGCAAGATCACGTGCGTCAAAGTAGCGCGGCCTACGGCGCTGGCATGGTCTTCTTCACCTTCCAGTGATTGATGAATTTCACCCGTGCTTTTCCAGATCAAGAACAGACCGCCCAAGATCAAAATCAAATCGCGTCCCGAAATGTCCTGTTCAAAGACGCTGAACAGTGGCGCCACCAGTCCCACAATGACCGAGAGCACCAGCAGCAAACCGATGCGCATGAACATCGCCATGAACAAACCAATGCGACGTGCCAGTTCACGTTTTGCGGCAGGGAGTTTGTCAACCAAGATCGAGATGAAGATGATGTTGTCAATGCCCAGCACCAGCTCCAGGGCGGTGAGGGTGGCAAAAGCGATCCAAGCTTGTGGGTTACTGAGCAGTTCCATGTCTTTCTTTCAATTCAACCGCAAAGGATAGTCAAGGAAATGAAGACATTGAATTTGTAGGGACTAAGCCAACACCTGCCATGGCCACTTCGCGCGTGACGGATTTATGGCTTTCCATTTTGCGGGGCATGCGTGACCAGTCGAGCGAGCAATTCGGTCAGCAGATGGGGCAGCAAGTCTGAACATTTCAACCAACGCCAAGGGCGTGTGGCCGCCAGACTGCCTCCTACAACGGCGGCACCCAGCATCAACCACCCAGGATGGCGTTGAGCAGCGCTGCGCAACAAGGTCTCAGCAGTCTTGAGGGTTGAGAAATCTTGAGACTGCTGGCGCAGTGGGGTCGATCGACGGAGCAATTTTTCGGCGACAGCGATCAAAGCCAAACCTGCCAACACATGAGGAATTGTGGATTCAGCGCTGGTTTTCAGATCGGTGTTGGACGATGTGTCCCCCAGATTTTTCTGTGCCCAATAGTGTGAGATGGCCTGACGTGTGTCTGCCAGCTTGGCGATCGCGCGGGGGCTGGTGTCAGTGGGCATTGTTTTTCAGCAAGGCAACATCGATGGAGATTTGCGCTTGCAACTCGCGCCACAGTGGCGTTCTTCGTTTGCGCAGTAACGCAACCAAACTGAAGACGGCACCTGCCAAAGGGACGCATGGGACGAGCCACAACACCCATGCGTGCGCGTGGCCTTCGGCTGGTGTTGTGCCCCACAACAGCAAGGCCACACCCAGCAAGCCCACAAAGAGCAAACCAAAGCCCAACAACATCACCAGCATCAAGCTGCGGTAGCGCAGCTCCGCCACGGCAAGTTCAGTCTCATCGCGCATGAGCATGGCGTAATGGCTCAGGTGAGCCGCCAAGAGGTTGGGTTGCGACAGCAGCAAATCCCACAAACGTTCGACCATCGCAGCGGCATTCATGCCATGCATCATTTGATGCGTTGACTGAGCCAGTTGCTCAGCAACACCAAGGCAGCGCCTGTTGCCGCAGCAATGAAGACAGACTTGACGGGCTCGTGTTGGATGTAGCCCAATGTTTTCTCGCGGACCTCTCGAACTTGCGTGCGCAAGTGCTCGGTTTGTTCGTGCAAGGCTTGCGAGCTTCGATGCATCAACTCTGCAGCTTCTGCATTGATTTCTTCCACGGTTTTCTTCACCGTTTCACTCACTTGTTCTGCGGTGGTGTGCGTCTGGGCGTTTGACTTGTCGGTCTGAGGTGTAGGCGTGTTCATGGCCAATCTGCTTTCAGAAAATAAAGAGAAAGCGATCATGAATGGCCGTCTTTGAAGCGTCTGTTCGCCGACACACGCTGGGCAGCACCAAAGCAAAACGGCCCCCATTTCTGGGAGCCGCTTTGTGATTTTGGTGGTGGTAGCGGGATTTGAACCTGCGACATCAGCATTATGAATGCTGCGCTCTAACCAACTGAGCTATACCACCGAAGCCCAGAATTATAGCGTATCTCAGTGCCCGCTTTTTAAGCGATCCTCAGCTGTTCAAGCAGGTCTGCTGGCGTCTGTCCGCTTGTTTGATCACGGCAGCCAACTGCGAAAAGTAAGCGTCGGCCCATCAAAAATTGGACTATTTGCTCGGGTGAAGCGCTGCAGCTTCTGTCATCACTTGGCCAAGGTTTGCAAAATATTTGTCTGCTGCTGGCGTGGGTACGAGGTATTTTGTGCGGCGATTTTTGCCTTCAAAGACTTGTTCAATCAGACCGGCCTCGCGCAAGTCGTCGATTTTTCTGTGCAGCGTTGCAGGGCTTGCAATCGCGCCCATCGTCATGGCTTCGGTGACCGTCAAGGGCTTGTTGTCTGCGTGGCGCAGTGCAATCGTATTGAGCAGTTGCTTGGCTACTTCATCGACAGATGACAACGCACCAGACGCGGGGTCCATCGCGTGCATCAGCGACAAAAAGCGCAAGTACGTGTTTTTCATGCTCAAAAGTGTAGGGACAAAGCTTGTTCGTCGGTGAGTTTGTGAAGGGCTTAGGTGCTCAACTTAACAAAACATAGCCTTTTTGAATCAGGCATTGGCGCACATCAATGATGGCGTTGTTGGAGATGTATTTATCGCCGTATTGCTTGAGGATCTGCTTTTGGCACAGGGCCACATCTTCTTCGTACTTGCGGCGCTCCTCGCCTTTCAAGTTCACATCGGGGACGTAGTTGCCGTTGGCAGTAGGCAAGCTGAGGCTCCAATTTGAAGAGCATGCGCTCAGCATCAGCAGAGCACATGCACAGAAGAAATTTTTGTTGGAGTGGGTCAGCATAGTATTTTCTCGAATTTGATAATTCTATCAAATAGAAAAGAATTATCTTCTTGGAGATACTGATCTCGCTGACCCTGATCCACACAGGGCGGGTGCGCTTTATTGGTGCTTGAATTCAGCCTTGCGTTTGTTCACGAACGCGTCCATGCCTTCTTTTTGATCGGCGGTGGCAAACAAGGCGTGGAACAGGCGACGTTCAAACATCACGCCATCGGCCAGGCCGCTCTCGAATGCACGGTTGACGGACTCTTTGGCGGCCATGACCGCGAGTTGTGAATAGTCACAAATCATCAGGGCGGCACCCAAGGTTTCTTCCATCAGCTTGTCCAAAGGCACGATGCGGCTCACCAAGCCGGCTTGCTCGGCTTCGGTCACGTTCATCATGCGACCGGTCAAGGCCAAGTCCATGGCTTTGGCTTTGCCCACTGCGCGCGGCAAGCGTTGTGTACCGCCCGCACCTGGAATCACGCCCAGTTTGATTTCGGGTTGTCCGAACTTGGCGTTGTCTGCGGCAATGATGAAGTCGCACATCATGGCCAGCTCGCAACCACCGCCCAAGGCAAAGCCGCTCACTGCAGCGATCACGGGTTTGCGGATGCTGCGAATGGCCTCCCAGTCACGCGTGATGTAGTCGTCCTTGTACACATCGGCAAAGCTGTACGTGGCCATGGCGCCAATGTCGGCACCGGCAGCGAAGGCCTTTTCATTGCCCGTGATGATCATGCAGCCAATGGCGCGGTCTGCGTCGAAGGCCTTCAAAGCTTGACCCAACTCGACCATCAGCTGGCCATTCAAGGCATTGAGCTGCTTGGGACGGTTGAGGGTGATGACGCCCACTTTGTCTGCTTCGGTGTGGACGGTGATGAATTCGTAAGCCATGTGGGCGCTCCAAAAAACGGGTTGAAAAACAGGATGGCTTCAACTATAGCCAAGCCCATGCAAGGGTAAACATTAACCAACCGATCGGTCGGTTAATGATAAATTTCTTTCAGGAGACAACCATGACAGCATCCCAAGAGACATCCACCGTCTTGTACGAAGAGCGCGGCCCTGTGGCCTTGGTCACGCTCAATCGCCCCCAAGCACTCAACAGTTTCACGCGTCAAATGCACCACGATTTGTGGGCCGCATGTGACCGCGCCGAAGCCAACCCAGCCATCCGCGCCATGGTCATCACCGGCGCGGGCCGTGGTTTTTGTGCGGGTGCTGACTTGTCTGAATTTGACTTCGCGCCTGGGCCCAACTTGGTGGCGCGTGCCGATCCGGGTCCCGTGATCGACAAAGCGTTCAATCCCTCGGCACGCAAGCTGCAAGCTTTGCGCATGCCCACGGTTGCGGCAGTCAATGGCGTGGCCGCCGGGGCTGGCGCGTCGCTGGCCATGTGTTGCGACATCGCCATTGCTGCGCCCGCTGCCAGTTTCATCCAAGCCTTCAGCAAGATTGGCTTGATTCCCGATGCGGGTGGCAGCTGGTTGTTGGTCGAACGCTTGGGCCTCGCACGTGCCATGGCCTTGGCCATGACGGGCGACAAATTGGGCGCAGCCCAAGCCAAAGAGTGGGGACTGATTTGGGATGTGGCCGAAGACAGCGTGGCTGCCGCGTTGGCCATGGCCGAACGTCTCGCCGTGATGCCTACCAAAGCCTTGGTTCAAACCCGTCACCTCTTGCGTGAGGCAGGCACACGCAGCTTCACACAGCACCTCGATGCAGAGCGCGACGCGCAATCGGCCTTGGGCCGCACACACGATTACATCGAAGGCGTGACGGCCTTCTTAGAAAAACGCGCTCCGGCGTTCAAGGGCGAATGATGCGTCACGAATTGCAAAACGATCCACAAGCCATGGCAACCGCCAAGCAAGTGGCAGCGTCGATGTTTGCGGTGGACACCGCCACCAAAGACACCATGGGCATGGAAATTTTGGTCTGCGAACCAGGACGTGCCGTGCTGCGCATGCCTGTGCAGCCACTGCACTTGAACGGTCATCAAATTTGCCATGGCGGATTCATCTTCACGCTGGCGGATTCGACCTTTGCCTTTGCATGCAACAGCTACAACAAAGCAGCGGTGGCTGCAGGTTGCAGCATCGAATTTTTAAAACCCGCCAAGCTGGGCGATGTGTTGACCAGCGAAGGTGTGGAGCAAACCCTCTCCGGCCGTCACGGCATTTACGACATCCGCGTGACCAATCAACACGGTGACACCGTGGCGATGTTTCGTGGCAAAAGTGCACAAATTCAAGGAACGGTGATCCCCGAATGAAACACGTGGCCCAACAATTCCCGCTGGAACCCATCGAAAAAGCCAGCATCGATGAGCTGCGCGCGCTGCAGCTCAAACGTCTGCGAGCCACCTTGCATCAGGCCTATGCCCATTCGCCGGTGTACCGCGCCAAGTTCGACGCGGCAGGTGTGCATCCCGACGATTGCCGCAGCTTGGCCGACTTGGCCAAATTTCCTTTCACCTCCAAAGCCGATTTGCGCGACAGCTACCCGTTTGGCATGTTGGCCAAACCACGTGAGCAATGCGTGCGTATTCATGCGTCAAGTGGCACCACGGGCAAGCCCACGGTGGTGGCCTACACCCAAAACGACATCGACACATGGGCCCACGTGGTGGCGCGCAGCATTCGCGCCGCAGGCGCTCGCCCCGGCGAGATGGTGCATGTGAGTTACGGCTACGGCTTGTTCACGGGCGGTTTGGGCGCGCATTACGGTGCTGAGCGTTTGGGCCTCACCGTGATTCCGTTTGGTGGCGGCCAGACCGAACGCCAAGTGCAGCTGATCCAAGACTTCAAGCCCGACCTGATCATGGTCACGCCGAGCTATATGCTGGCCATCGCCGATGAGTTTGAGCGTTTGGGTTTGTCTGTGGCGGAGTCGAGCTTGCGTTTGGGCATCTTTGGTGCTGAGCCCTGGACCAACGACATGCGCCGCGCGATTGAGCAGCGCTGCGGCATCGATGCCGTGGACATTTATGGTTTGTCGGAAGTCATGGGGCCAGGCGTGGCCAGCGAGTGCGTCGAGACCAAAGACGGCCCCACCATTTGGGAAGACCACTTCTACCCCGAGATCATCAACCCCGAGACGGGCGAGCCCGTGGCTGATGGCGAAATGGGCGAGTTGGTGTTCACAAGCCTGACGAAAGAGGCTTTGCCCATCATCCGTTACCGCACCCGCGATCTGACGCGTTTGCTGCCCGGCACAGCGCGCACCATGCGTCGCATGGAGAAGATCACAGGCCGCAGCGACGACATGATGATCGTGCGCGGTGTGAATGTGTTCCCCTCACAAATCGAGGAATACATTTTGAAGCGCGCAGAGTTGGCACCGCATTACCAATGCGTGTTGACCCGCGAAGGTCCGATGGACAACTTGCATGTGGTGGTGGAAACACGCCCAGGGATTGATCCGCACAGCGCTGCGGCGCAAGCGGCTGCACAGCAGCTCAAGCACGACGTGAAGATGTTTGTCGGCACCAGCATCGGCGTCGAGCTCAAAGCCGAAGGCGGCGTGGAACGCAGCCAAGGCAAAGCCAAGCGCGTGGTGGATTTGCGGCAACTCAAGTGAACGCGCTGCAACAGCGCATGGCAGCGCGCTTCAAGCACCCAGTACTTACGCCAACCAAGCTTTGACTTTGGCCTTGTCGCTCGCGGCCAAGCGCCAAGTGGTGGGCGTGTTGGCTGGCGGCAGTGTCAAGGTCAGGCGCAGCAATTGCGCATCGCGGCTGACCCAAGCGGTGACTTTTTTGGCGGTGCCCGCGTAGAGCAGCACCTCGTCGAGTTTTTTCAAACGCCAAGCCGATGGGTGTTTGCCACCCACTTCCAAACCCAGCCACTCGTCACCGGGCGCAAAGCCTGCGCGGTGCGCAGCACTGCCATTGAGCACTTGCTTGATCTGCACGCTGTGGTCTTCGCTGACGCGCAGGCCCAAGCGTTGTGCCAGTTGTGCGGGATCGTGATGCACGGTCACGCCGTGTGCGGTCAGTAATTTGTCGACGGGAAGTTCCCGTGTGCCATGCACCCAGGCTTTGATTTCAGGCGCCCACGCACGACCGGTGAGTTCTTTGAGCACCGCCAACAGATCCGCTTCTTGCATGGGGCCTGCTTGGCAGCGGGTCCACAGGGCGCGCATCACATCGTCTAAACACACGCTGTGGTTGCGCACACCGTGCTGGCGCAGCGTCAGGTCTAGGCACAGCGCCACCAAAGCACCTTTGGTGTAGTAGCTCACCGTCAAGTTCGGGCTGTTGGCATCGGGGCGGTAGTACTTGGTCCAGGCTTCGAAGCTCGACTGCGCCACGCTTTGTACTTCCCGCCCGGGTGTTTGCAGCACTTGGTTGATGGTTTTGTTGAGCAGTCGCAGGTACTGTGCATCGTCGATCAGACCCGCCCGTCGCAGCAGCAGGTCGTCGTAGTAGCTGGTGAAGCCTTCAAAGAACCACAACAACTCGGTGTGGTTTTCTTGGGTGTAGTCGTAGCGCGCAAACTCGGCAGGGCGCAAGCGTTTGACGTTCCACGTGTGAAAGTATTCGTGGCTGATGAGTCCCAAAAGCGTGGTGTAGCCCTCGCTCAGCGGTGCGTCCTTGGCGGCGGCATCGGCCACACGCGGCAGGTCTGCGCGTTGACAAATCAAGGCGGTGGAGTTGCGATGCTCTAAGCCACCATAGCCATTGGCCACGGCGTTGAGCATGAACACATAGTTCTTGTGTGGAATGGCCGAGCGCTTGTTGCCGTGCCAGAAACGGATGGCGGTTTCGCAAATTGTTTGGCTGTCGCGCAGCAAGCGTGCGCCATCGAAAGAGGGCGGAGCGCCCGCCACCACAAAGCGGTGTTCCACACCACAAGCAGTGAAGGTGCCTGACCAAAACGCACCCATCTCAACGGGGCAATCGACCAACGCGTCGTAGTCCGCCGCCATGTAGACGCCAAACCCTTGACGGTTTGTTTTGACCGCTTGCAGTCCGGTGGCCACTTGCCAGTTGGCCGTGTGGGGATGCGGGGCTTCGGGAGACACCAATTCCAGCAGATGAGGCACATCGCTTTGCCCCTGCACCTGCAAACACAAACTTGTGCCATTGAAGAAGCCGCGTTGTGCATCAAGCCATGCTGTACGGACCGAGTCGTCATGCGCATGCACTTGGTAGTGCAGCGTGAGTGGGGCGTCGTTGGTGCAATCGATGTCCCAGGTGCATTTGTCGATCTGTTGCACGGCAACGGCGCGTGTGCCTTGGCGTGCGCTGATGCTCAGCAGCTGCTTTGAAAATTCACGCACCATGTAACTGCCTGCAATCCAAACGGGCAAGGACACGCGTTGCTGTGCGCTGGGTTGGGCAATGGTCAGGGTGACGCCATACAGATGCGCATGTAAGTCTGCGACTTCAACGAGGTAGTGCTGCATTTATGTCGCCGCTGCGCCCAACAAACAAGACAAGGTGGACACCACGGTGAGGCGAAAACGCATGGTCATCCAATCGCGCAAACCGGCTTCGGGCCAGGTTTTGCGATCGACCAAATAGCATGCAATCAGCAGCACGCTCAACACAGGCAAGCCAGCATAGGCGGGCATGATCACGGCAATCCAAGCCACCAATGAGGGCACCACGCCCCACACCATGTGCAGCTTGCGCTGTGGTGCGTTGTGACGCAAACCAATGCCCCAATGAATGCCGCCTAAAAAAGCGGTGATGGTGGCGGCATACGCGCTCAAGGCGATGGACACAAAAGGGTGTGCTTCGGGGGTGACGATCCACATCAACAAGGCCAAGCTCACGAATGGAATCAAGCCGGCGTAGCCCAAGCGTTGAATCAAAATGCCCGCGTTGCTGTCGGGATCGATGGGGGTGTGAACCATGTCGTTGCTCGCTTATTTGCTGGCGTCGGCCAGAAGTTTTTCAATTTGTGCGGTGTTGATGGCGCCAGGAACGCGTGAGCCGTCTTGCGCGATCAAGGTTGGCGTGCCGGTGATTTTGTGTTTGCGACCGAACTCGATGTTGCGTTCAATCGCAGCGGTGCTGCACTGTGCGCTGGCGGGTGCTTGGTCGCGGCTCATGAGTTGGGTCCAGGCGCTGGCGGGGTCTTTGGCGCACCACACATTGCGTGACTTGTCGGCTGAATCAGCACTCAAGATGGGGTACAAAAACAAGTAGATGGTGACGTTGTCGACCTTGCTCAAATCGCGCTCGAAGCGTTTGCAGTAGCCGCAGTTGGGGTCTTCAAAGACGGCGAGCTTGCGTTTGCCGTTGCCGCGCACCAGGGTGATGGCGTCTTTGAGGGGCAGGGTGTTGAAGTCGATGGCGCTGAGTTTGGCTTCGCGCTCTTCGGTGATGTTGCGACGGCTTTTGGTATCGATCAAGCTGCCTTGAATCAGAAAGTTGCCTTCCGCATCGCTGTAGTAAATCTCGTTGGTGCTCAAGCGCACCTCAAACAGACCGGCCATGGGGGTTCGGCTGATTTCTTCGATCTTGGGAATTTGCGGAATGCGCTCGCTCAGGTTTTTGCGGATGGTGGCCTCTTGGCCTTGCGCCCACGCGTTACCCAGAACCAGCCCCAGAGTGACGATGGCAGCGAGGCGTTTGAAGATGTGTTGCATGGTGTCTCGATTCAGAAAAAATCAGTTCATCGCTTGTTGCATGGTCCAGCGTTTGATGGCGCTGAGGTTGTTGAACCCGTTCATGCCCCAGTTGCGCAATGCTTGCACGCTGACGTGAGGGTGTGCAAACAAGCGTTGCAAACCATCGCATGCGGCCCATGTGGGCATCATGTGGGCTTTGCGCGCGCGCTCGTAGCGGCGTAAAAAGTAGCGGTCGCCCACGCTGCGCCAATAGTCTTGGCCGTCGCGGGCTTGGAGCACTTGTGCCAACTCGGCCACATCGGCCAAACCGAGGTTCAGGCCCAGGCCTGCCAGTGGGTGGATGTTGTGTGCGGCGTCTCCCGCCAGCGCCCATGCGCTGCCGTCGGCAAAGGTGCCTGTCCAGCGCTCGGCGCGGGCGAGTTGCAGCGGCCACATGGCGCGTTCGCTGATGAGTTCCAGCTGACCGAGCACGCCGTGGCTGGCTGCTTCCAAGGCTTGGGCAAAGGCCTGCGCGTCCAGTGCCAGCATGTCTTGCGCGCGTTCGGGGGGCAGGGACCAGACCAAACCTGCGGTGTCCCCATGGACACCCCCCATCGGCAGCAGGGCCAGAATTTCCAAACCTTTGCCGTGATGGGCAAACCATTGCAAGGCTTGCTGGCGGTGGGCGATGCTGCCGCGTACACGCGCAGCGACGGCGTGTTGTTGATAAGGCAGCACCTCAAAGTTCACGCCCAATTCATCGCGGGTGCTGCTTCGGCGTCCTTCGCACACCACGGTCAGCGCAGCGGGGGCGGGCGCATCGAGCCGGGTGATCTCCGCTTGATAGCGCACCGCTTCGGCCAATTGCGCTTCCAGCGTGGGCACGTCCACGATCCAGGTCAAGCCCTCGGGTGTGGGGCTTTCGAAATGCGCAAAACCGCCGTCATCACCCCACACACGCATGTGTTGCACAGGGGTGGCATGCAGCGCGTCAGGCCAGCATCGCAGGCTAGAGAGCAAGTCTCTGGAAGCGCTGTTGAGTGAGTAGGCCCTCACGTCATCTTTGTGATGGTCCGTTGCTTGTGTGGCGTGTGAGACCAGCCCCACACGCAAGCGCTGGTGCGCCAGAAGCAAGGCCAAGGTGCGTCCCACCATGCCATCGCCACGAATACAAACGTCGAATTTCTGAGCCATGGCAAGGATTGTAGGAGGGCGGCACAAGACGCCGTGCCTCAGCCGCCAGTGACCCTCATCGGCGCAGAACGTTTGTTTCGACCCATGGGTCTTTCTCAACGTGGGGCGTCATGGCTCACGCTGTTGTGTGATCGCTCGTTGCGTGGTTTTGTAGCGTTCCAGACGCGGACCGCCGATGGCGACCGCTTGGGCAATGGCTTGGCTGGCTGCCTCCCACTGATGGGTTTCGTACAAGACCTGCGCCAAGTTGTTCCAAGCATCAGCGGCTTCGGGATGATCACGGGTGGCTTGTTCGTATTGCGTTTGGGCGGCTTGCACATCACGTCGTTGGTAATCACGGTTGCCCAAGGCCAGCCGCGCTTCTAAATTTTGTGGCCATCTTTGCAGTGCGGTGCGATAGGCCTGAGCGGCTTGCTCAGGGGCCACACGCTCCAGGGTGATGGCGGCTTGCACGAACTCAGCGGCAGAGGCGGTGGCGGGCAGTTGATCGGGGGGCAGCGCGACAAAGGCCCACTGTTTGGCTCTGTCCCAGCTTTGCTGGAAATCAGCCACCGGCATGACCAAGCGTTTTTCATTGCCGGAGCGCAAGGTGACCGTGTTCGCCGTTTGGTCGTATCCCACCAGCACGGCGTAATGCCACAAAGGCAACCAATCCCAACGCAAGTTTTGCAACACAACCACAGGGTGGCCAGCTGCCACCTCTTGCCACAAAGCCTGAGGTTCGCCTTTCAACACATAAGGCACCACGCCTGCGCGTCGTGCGCCACCCAACATTTCCAAGGGCAAGCTGCCTTGGCGCTGCGGCACATACACATCGGCGCGGAGCTGTTCCAAGTTGCGCGCAACGCCTGCATGGTGAAGCACGGTTGCCAGCGCGGCGGGACCGCATTGGTCTTGGGTTTGTGGATAAAACGCGACTTCGGTGAGCTCCACGTCGGCAGGCAGCAGAGTCCCTGTGTTGAAGCTGCTCACGCTGGGCGCTGTCGCACAGCCCGAAAGGTTCAGCACAAGGACGACAGCGAGCCCGCAGATGCGGCCTGATTTAGAGACCACCCAAATCCTGAATCGCATCGACCACCATGCTGGTGCCAACCGCAATCAGCAAGATGTCACTGGCTGCACGCACATATTTGTAGCCCGCAGGCGGCGTGCCCAAGCTGCGTTGCAACTGAGGGGGAATCGGGTAGAGCACCAAGTCTGGAGGCAAGGCTTGGCCAATGGCCCAACGTCGAGCTTGTCCAGGCGGCAAGCAGCCGTTGTCTTTTTTCGCTAAGCCTGGTGGGCATCGGCCTTGGGCGATTTGTGGACCGTACAAGTCGCGCACAGCTTGATGGTGACGAGGCTCAAAGTACGAACCCTGTCCTTGGCGAATTTCTCGGTGCTCTCTGTTTTCTCGGGCTTCTTCTGAGTAACGTCCTTGCTCTTGCATGCGGGGATGTTTGCCTTGGCCCACACCCTCTGGACGGTCCGCCCAAGTGACCGGCGCAGCAAATGCGCTGCACAAGACAAGCAGGAGCCCCCAGCAGGGAGACTGCATCGTTGAATGCTTAGACATAGAGGCCTCTTGGGTTAAATAGCAATGGCAACCAAAATCGCAATCAGCAAAATCACCACCATGTCCATTTGGCTCAAGGTGCCCCCTGCAGGCATGGCGTCAATGCGTTGTGCCAAGGCGTGAACTTCTTGCTCGCTCAAAGCCGCCACGCGGTCTTTGGCCAGCAGCCCCGCAACGCCCATGGTTTCGAGTTTTTCTTTGACCGAAGCACGCTCTACAAAGCTTTGCACTTTGGCCCGGTCTTGCTCTGTTTGGTTTTGTGTCGCGAGCTCTTGTGTCTCTACAAGTTCTGCGCGAGCGATGGGTGAGAGAACCAGCATTGCAGCAGCGACTGCCGTGATGATGGAATGAGAAAAAGAAGTTTTATTTGTCATGGTGTGTACCTCGGTGGTGGATGAATGATTACGCGTCTGCGCTGATGTCTGTGGCAAACCAACCGCTCGCGGATCGGATGGCTTTGACTTCAATACGGCTACCCACTGCCAAGCTGATGCCATGCGTGTTGGTCGTGTTGTCATATTTGAATGTGATGCCGCGTAGTGCAAATGTCAGTGGGCTACCGCTCACAGCAGTGACTAGGCCGTGAAATTCGAACTCGCGCGATTCGATATCTGAGTTGTTGGGTGTCTCGATCTTGGTCGCGACCAAAATGCCGTTGGTGATGGTTCCGTGAACCTCGACGCGTTTGCTTAGGGCCAGCGTACCGGGTGACAAGCGTGCATTTGTGCCGTCCACGGTGAGTCCATTCACGACGAAGTTTGAATCGGACACATAAGACGTGATGAACCCATGGATCTCTGCTTCACGCCCCTCGCCATTGCCCAGCTGCGCCAGCGCAGAGGTGAGCAAACTGATTTTGGATGCGTGCAAGGTGGTGGCATCGAGGGTGACGCGCACAAACACATCGTTGGACCACCCCGTGGGAATGGAGGTGTCGGTTCCCCACGTGATGGGGGATGTGAGCGGTGGAGTCGCTTGCAGTTTGAACGACTTAGCGCTGTTGTCAAAATTGGTTGTCACACCGCTGAGCTTGCATGCACTGAGATCGGGGGCCACAACTTCGACGCGGGAGGCCTGAAGATGGCCGTTGGTCCGATCCACATACCCATGAACTTCCACGAAGTCCCCAGCGCTTAAGTCTGCAAGTTGGGTGGCTTGTCTGCCTGTAACTTCGCTCTCAAATTCGGTGTTTGTCAGCACATCCACCGTCATCCCCAAAATCTGGAAGCTGGAGCTGCCGATGTTGATGGCTGACACGGGGCCTTTCCACTCGCTACCGCAGCTGATACGGCTCGCTGTTGCCGTGGCCGTTCCACCCGTGGTGGTTGCGGCTGTCACAGATGAGCCTTCGATCGAGACCACCATCCCGACCTTCAGCGTCCCCCTGAAGGTTGAGTCGTCGTCTCGGGAGATCAAGGTGGCGTTGTCATCGTTGTAGCGAATGCCATTCACGATGATCGATCCCAGCCCCGAAATCGTGCCGCTTGTGAACGAGCCTGTGCCGCCACTGGACAAGCCAGCCACGTCGGCGCCACCGCCGCCGCAGCCTGCAAGTTCAGCCACGGTGCCGACCATGCCCAAAAGAATGGTGCGGCGTTTGAATGTAGGGTTGTGTTGAAGTGATGTCATTTGGAACGCTCCGTTCATTCGGATAAATCGGTAGGAACTTCTGGCGATGGCATCGCCTTTGAGAGGGAGTACAGACCAATGCGCACGGCTTGGTCTTGTGCTCGGTTGGCAGCTTTGTCTGCATCCATCAAGGCTTGCAGTTGTGGGCCGAGTGTGGTGATCAGGTTGCGCCACTGGGTGCTGATCAGCGCTTGGGCTTGGATGACGGACTCTGCGGACAGCTCATCCGCCAGCAGTGCTTGCTCAAAGTGCTGGTGGCCATCGCCCAAAACGTTGGTCACAGCAGCTTCCAAGTGATCACCCACGTTGGTGCCCAAGAACCCCACCATTTGTGGCCAGTCGTTGCTGGGCACAAAAATGTCTTCCAGCAATTCAACGGTGTCTGTGGCTTTGCGATGCGTCACCAAATTGAGACGAATCATTTCGGCCAACAAAGAACGGGCATGCACATCTTTGGTCACGCTGGCGGCCAACGCTTCAAAACTAGGGGCTGGACCTTGACGTGGAATGGCAATGGGTTTCTTGGCTGTGTCGACATAACCGACCTGCGATGTCCAGTACGTCAGCAGGTCTGTCGCAGCAGAGCGTGTGGCGGGTAATTCCGGTGTCACCGTTTGCTGAATGCGGGCGACTTCGCGACGTGTCAGTCCCGTCATCGTGCTGATGCGGCTGGTCAAACGCTCGGGGTTGTCGCCCTCACACGCTTGTTTGGCTGCATCCACGTACGCATGGCGAACCCGCTCTTCAATCGCCTGAATCGGGACACCTTTGGCCAAGCACAGCTTGGCAAAAGGTCTTAGCAAATGGCCGATGGCTGCCAGCAAGGCCTGTTGTTCTGTGTGCAAGACGTCGGTGGTGTTCTTGTTCATGTGATAGCTCGAGAGTTGCGTTGAGTATAAATGTGCAAAATGCACATTTAATAAAGATGTAGTGAATTAGTCGGGTATTGGTGCTCGGTCTTTGGGTTGTATTCCAAAGGGCGGCGTGCTGGGCCACGGGGGGAAGCCGGCTGCTGATTAGTACAATGACGCACAGTTCCCCCAAGACAAAACGAGGACAAAACCGTGTGCGACGCAGGTTTTGTTGGCTCGATTCGCACCTGACACCGTTTACCGTTTCATATGTGGGTCAGGCACGTTCACCACAACCCACGGGGCTCGATGGTGCAACTGGGGTCTTGATTTCTAAGGATATTTTTATGAGTTTGAAATGCGGCATCGTGGGTTTGCCCAACGTTGGCAAGTCCACCCTGTTCAACGCCCTGACCAAAGCGGGCATCGCGGCTGAGAATTACCCCTTTTGCACGATCGAGCCCAACACGGGCGTGGTCGAAGTGCCTGACCCACGTCTGCAGCAGTTGGCCGAGATCATCACGCCAGAGCGCATCGTGCCTGCGATCGTGGAGTTTGTGGACATCGCTGGCTTGGTGGCGGGTGCCAGCACAGGCGAAGGCTTGGGCAACAAGTTCTTGGCTCACATCCGCGAGACCGACGCCATCGTCAACGTGGTGCGCTGCTTTGAAGACGACAACGTGATCCATGTCGCCAACAAGGTGGACCCGATTGCCGACATCGAGGTCATTCAAACCGAGCTGTGCTTGGCCGACTTGGCCGCTGTCGAAAAAGCGATCCATCGCGTGAGCAAAATTGCCCGCTCGGGGGACAAAGAAGCCGTCAAGCAAATGGCCATTCTCGAGAAGTGCCAAGCCGCGCTGAACGACACCAAGCCCGTGCGCACCATCGACTTCAGCAAAGAAGAGCGTGCCGAACTCAAGCAGTTCTTCTTCATCACCGCCAAGCCCGCCATGTTTGTGGCCAACGTGTCGGAAGACGGCTTTGAGAACAACCCCTTCTTGGACCGCCTCAAAGAGTTTGCGAAAGCGCAAAACGCGCCCGTGGTGGCCATTTGCGCCAAGATTGAAGCCGAGTTGTCCGAGATGGACGACGCCGACCGCTTGGAGTTCTTGAAAGAACTCGGCCAAGACGAGCCAGGCCTGAACCGCCTCATTCGCTCTGCTTACAACTTGCTGGGCCTGCAAACCTACTTCACCGCGGGTGTGAAAGAAGTGCGCGCATGGACCATCCATGTGGGCGACACCGGGCCCCAAGCCGCAGGCGTGATTCACACCGACTTTGAGAAGGGCTACATCCGCGCCCAGACCATCGCGTTTGACGACTTCATTGCCTTCAAAGGCGAACAAGGTGCCAAAGACGCGGGCAAGATGCGCGCCGAAGGCAAGGAATATGTGGTCAAAGATGGCGACGTGATGAACTTCTTGTTCTCGTCTTAAGTCACTGCTTTGCAGTCAAGCGAAAGCCGCTCAGTGAGCGGCTTTTTTTCGTCTTGAACTTTAACTGCCATCAGTCGAACGCAACTAGGCTAGACGCTATCGACAAACTATACGCTGATTGCGTACAATTGTATGGAAGCTGTTTTTGTAGAGTTACCAGCGTTTTCTCGCTACCGAGCTGACTACCTAGACGACGAAGGCTTTCGCGGGCTGCAAGCTGCCATGATGAAGAACCCTGAGTCAGGGGATGTCATTGAAGGCACGGGTGGGCTTCGCAAGTTACGCCATCCAGATGCGCGTCGAGGTAAAGGCAAACGTGGTGGCTTGCGCGTTATCTATTACTGGTGGGACGGTGCGAGCCAGTTTTGGTTGTTCACGCTGTACGACAAAGACGAAATGACGGATTTGAGTCCTCATGAAAAGAAGGCACTCAAACACATGTTGAAAACCGAGCTGGAGGCGCGGCGATGAAAAAGAGAAATTTGTTTGCAGAATTGACCGAAGGCTTTGATGCCTTGGGCAATGCACGTGCGGGCAAACAAACGCTACGCACGCATGTGGTGGAGGACAAGCCAGCGCCTGAGGTGACAGCGGATGAAGTGATGGCGTTGCGTGAGCGCCTGCATTTGTCACGCGCGGTGTTTGCACGTTATTTGCGGACCAATCCGCGAACACTAGAGAACTGGGAGCAAGGGCGGGCTAAACCCAATCCGCATGCGGCTTTGCTCATTCGTCTTGTCGAGAAATATCCAGATACGGTTGAGCGGTTGGCTGCGGTTTAGTAATCTCTTTACAGACTGGTATCAAATTTCTTTGGTGCCAAGATCAGCTAAATATGAATACACGGGATCGTAGAAGGCCGGATACGTCTATTTCTGGGGTTTTGCTCTAGTGTCCCGCAAGTTTTTCGCTCGATGGATTCCTCTTTAACCAACGCCCCAATGCTGCGGAAACACCCACAGCAACCCACCCGTCATCACCACATACCGCAACAACTTGCCCACGGCCATATAGGCCACGCAGGGCCAAAAAGGCAGACGCAACCAGCCGGCGACAGCGCACAGCGGGTCGCCCACGCCAGGCAGCCAGCTCAACAGGCAGGCTTTCGGGCCCAGGGCGTGCAGCCAGCGCAGGGCGCGGGCGTTTTGTGTTGATGTGTCGTTGCGGCGGAGTTTGTCGCTAACTTTGTGCGCGCCATGGCCCATCCACCAGCTGATGGCTCCGCCCACTGTGTTGCCAGCCGTGGCCACCCAAATGGCGGGCCAAAACAATTCCGGGTTGAGTTTGACCAGGCCAAACACCACGGGCTCCGAACCCATGGGCAGCAAGGTGGCCGACACCAGCGACACCACAAATACCGTGCTCAAACCGAATTCGGGCAAGGCCAAGGCGCTCAACACAGATTGCATCCAGATTTCCATGGGTTGGAGTGTAGTGAGCGCTTGATTCACCGCGTTGTGTTCGATGACGCATTCGTCATCGAATGTCCATTTGCTGAAATTTTAGGCAGCTACAATTGCGCCTCCTTTTTAAGCAGCCCCCACATTCTTCTCCCCATGCAGATCGGTCCCTACACATTGGCAAACAACCTGTTTGTCGCGCCAATGGCTGGCGTGACCGACCGGCCGTTTCGCATGTTGTGCAAGCAGTTGGGTGCAGGCTATGCGGTGAGTGAGATGGTCACCTCGCGCAAAGATTTGTGGACCAGCCTCAAAACCTCACGCCGCGCCGACCACACGGGCGAGAGCGGCCCCATCGCTGTGCAAATTGCCGGTACCGATGCGGCCATGATGGCCGAGGCCGCGGTGTACAACATTGAGCGCGGCGCGCAAATCATCGACATCAACATGGGTTGCCCCGCCAAAAAGGTGTGCAACAAATGGGCGGGCTCAGCCCTGATGCAAGACGAGCCTTTGGCCATGTCCATCGTGCAAGCCGTGGTCGATGCCGCGCAGCCTCACAACGTGCCCGTGACCTTGAAGATGCGCACCGGCTGGTGCGACGCACACAAAAACGCCGTGGCCTTGGCCCGCGCTGCCGAGGCAGCAGGTGTGCAAATGATCACCGTGCATGGCCGCACCCGCGAGCAAGGCTACAAAGGTTTGGCCGAGTACGACACCATCACCGCAGTCAAGCAAGCGGTGCGCGTGCCGGTGGTGGCCAATGGCGACATTGATTCGCCTGAGAAAGCCAAAGAAGTTTTAAAACTCACCGGCGCCGACGCGCTGATGATTGGCCGCGCCGCCCAAGGCCGCCCTTGGATATTCCGCGAAATCGCGCACTACTTGGCCACGGGCGAACACTTGGCGCAGCCCTTGGTGGAAGAGGTGAGCCGCTTGTTGCTGGCGCACCTCGACGAGCATTACGCCCTGTACGGCGAGAGCACCGGCGTGCGCAGCGCCCGCAAACACATTGCTTGGTACATCCGAAGCTTGCCCGGTGGCGAGGCGTTTCGCCAACACATGAACACACTAGAAGACAGCGCGTCGCAACACCGCGCCGTGGCTGCCTTCTTCGATTGCCTTGCGCAGGCGCACGAGCGCTTGCCCCAGCCCGTTTTATCTGTCGACTCTTTGGCTTTTCATGAGTAAAAAACACATCGAAGAGGTGGTACGTGCCAGCCTCGAAACTTATTTTGGCGACTTGCGTGGCACCGAGCCCGACAACCTGCACGACATGATGGTTCGCGTGATGGAAAAACCGCTGCTTGAAGTGGTCATGCAGCGCGCCGATCACAACCAATCACGCGCGGCCGAATGGCTGGGCCTCAACCGCAACACCTTGCGTAAAAAACTTCTCGATCACAAACTTCTCAAATAAGCCTCTTAGCAAAGAAAAGCATGAAAGCACTCATTTCCGTCTCTGACAAAACCGGCATCGTCGAACTCGCGCGCGACCTGCACGCCTTGGGCGTGGGCCTGATCTCCACCGGCGGCACTGCCAAGCTCTTGGCCGAACAAGGCTTGCCCGTCACCGAAGTGGCCGAAGTCACAGGCTTTCCTGAAATGCTCGATGGCCGTGTGAAAACCTTGCACCCCAAAGTGCACGGCGGCTTGCTGGCACGCCGCGACACGCCCGAGCACATGGCGGCTTTGAAGGCGCACAACATCGACACCATTGATCTGTTGATCGTGAATTTGTATCCGTTTGAAGCCACCGTGGCCAAGCCCGGCTGCACACTGGCCGACGCGATTGAAAACATCGACATCGGCGGCCCCGCCATGGTGCGCTCTGCCGCCAAGAACTGGAAAGACGTGGGCATCGTCACTGACGCCAGCCAATACGCGGATGTGATCGCTGAGCTCAAGGCATCAAAGGCTCAAGGTCAATGCAAGCTGTCCGACAAACTGCGCTTTGCCCTGTCGGTGGCCGCGTTCAACCGCATCAGCCAATACGACGGCGCGATCAGCAACTATCTGTCGAGCGTGAACTTTGAAGCTGAAAAACTCAGCGAAGAGTACGTGCCCGAACGTGCCCAATTCAGCGGCCAGTTCAACGAGCAATACATCAAAGTGCAAGACCTGCGCTACGGCGAAAACAGCCACCAGCAAGCTGCTTGGTATCGCGACTTGGCCCCAGCCGCTGGCTCGCTGGCAACAGGCGTGCAATTGCAAGGCAAGGAACTCAGCTACAACAACATCGCCGACGCTGATGCCGCTTGGGAATGCGTCAAGAGCTTCGAGACCTCGGCCTGTGTCATCGTCAAACACGCCAACCCCTGCGGCGTGGCCGTGGGCGCCAACCCGCTCGAGGCCTACAGCAAAGCCTTCCAGACCGACCCCACCAGCGCGTTTGGCGGCATCATCGCCTTCAACCGCCCTGTGGACAAAGCAGCCGCCGAAGCCGTGAGCAAGCAGTTTGTTGAAGTGTTGATGGCCCCTGACTTCAGCGCCGAAGCGCTCGAAGTGTTCAAGAGCAAAGTGAACGTGCGCTTGATGAAGATCGCCTTGCCCGCCAACTACGGCGACGTGCGCAACGCTTTGGAAACCAAGCGCGTGGGCTCAGGCCTTTTGCTGCAAAGTGCGGACAACCACGAGTTGGCACTGGCCGACCTCAAAATAGTCACCGTCAAACAACCCACCCCTGAAGAGCTGAACGATTTGTTGTTCGCTTGGAAAGTGGCCAAGTTCGTCAAATCCAACGCCATCGTGTTCTGCAAAAACGGCATGACCATGGGCGTGGGCGCCGGCCAAATGAGCCGCCTCGACTCCGCCCGCATCGCCAGCATCAAGGCCGAAGCGGCCAAGCTCAGCTTGCAAAATACCGTGGTGGCGAGTGATGCCTTCTTCCCGTTCCGCGACGGCCTCGACGTGGTGGTGGATGCAGGCGCGACCTGCGTGGCACAACCTGGCGGCTCCATGCGCGACCAAGAAGTCATTGACGCCGCCAACGAGCGTGGCGTGGCGATGGTGTTCACGGGCGTGCGTCACTTCCGTCATTGATCGCGCACATTGACCATTGACCACCACAACGCGCCGCTTGATGCGGCGCAATCTGTGCTGAGCTTTGCCCAGCTCGGCCTCAACACTGAGCTGCAAAGCTCTGCAGCTCAAGCAGGCTTTACCGTACCCACACCTGTGCAGGCGCAAGCGATCGGCCCCGTGCTCCATGGCCGCGATGTACTGGCCCAAGCCCAAACCGGCTCAGGCAAAACAGCTGCTTATGTGCTGCCCGTGTTGCAGCTGCTCATGGCCACTGCGGCCTCACGTGACGAAGCACCCAAAAAGCGCATCACCCAAGTGCTGGTGCTCGTGCCCACACGCGAACTCGCCACACAGGTGAGCGATGTGTTGCGCGATTTGGCGCGACCCCTCACGCAGTCCATCAAAGTGGGTACGGTGTTTGGCGGTGTGTCGATCAACCCGCAGATGATGAGTCTGCGCAGCGGTGCCGATGTGGTGGTGGCTACGCCCGGGCGCCTGCTCGACATCGTGGACCACAACGCCTTGAACTTAGGCCACGTGCAGCACCTCGTGCTGGACGAAGCCGACCGGTTGCTCGACCTTGGTTTTGCCGAAGAGTTGCAACGCGTGCTGGCGCTGCTACCTGCCCAGCGACAAAACCTGTTGTTCAGCGCCACCTTCGAGCCTGCGGTGCAAACCTTGGCCGAGGCGCTGCTGCACAACCCCGAGCGCATCACCATTGCCCACACCGAAGCGCACGCGCCTGACATTGCGCAACGCGCTATTCAGGTGGATGAAAAAAGCCGCACCGCTTTGCTGCGCCACCTCATCAAAACCCACGCGTGGAAACGCGTGTTGGTGTTTGTCGCTACGCGTTACGCGTGTGAGCATGTGGCCAACAAGCTCTACAAAGCGGGCGTGTTTGCCACGGCGTTTCATGGCGAGATGAGTCAAGGTGCGCGTCAAGACGTGCTGGCCGAGTTCAAAGAAGACCGTTGGGAAGTGGTGGTCACCACCGACCTCGCGGCGCGTGGCATCGACATCGCGCAGCTGCCTGTGGTGGTCAATTACGACTTGCCGCGCTCAGCCACCGACTACACCCATCGCATTGGCCGCACTGGTCGTGCGGGCGCCAGTGGTGAAGCCGTGAGCTTTGTCACCGCTGCCACGCTGGCGCATTGGCAGCTGATTCAAAAACGCGCCCACGTGCAGCTGCCTGTGGAAGTGCTGGAGGGCTTTGAACCCACCGAAGCGCCGCCTCCTGCATCACCCCTGAATGACGGCACGGGCGGTATCAAAGGCAAACGCCCGAGCAAGAAAGACAAGTTGCGCGCGGCGGCGGCGGAGGCCGCAAGGCAGAACACGCTGTAAATCAAACACGCGACGAAGAGCACTGCGTTTGCGGGCAAGCGCTTGAGTCTATGCAGTGACGGATACGGGGTTCTTCGTTTTCGTAGGGATCAATCGCCGCTCAAATCGCAAAGTGGTACCAACGCATAGCCGGCGGCTTCAAGTGCCAAACGGATAGCCTTTGCTGTTGCCACCGCTTCAACCCCATCACCGTGCACACAGATGCTGTCGATACGACATGGCAAATGAAGACCGCTTGTGGTCACGATCGCTTGGGCCTTGAGCATTCGCAGCACATGCTCGACGCATGTTTGGCTGTCGTGAATCACCGCACCTTCGCGCGACCGAGGTGTGAGTTGACCATCATCTAAGTAGGTGCGATCCGCGAAGACCTCATACCGCACAGGTTGACCGGCATCTTGCGCGGCTTTCGCCAGGGCGGAGTGTGCTGGCGCCAACAGGATCATGGTGGGATCTAACTTGCGCAAGGCATTCACAACCGTACTGGCCACCGCAGGGTCCGCGCATGCAACATTGTGTAGAGCCCCATGAGGCTTCACATGGGTGACGCGTCCACCCTCTGCTGCGGCAATGGCTTGCAATGCGCCGATTTGATAAATCAGGGTGCTCTCTAAATCTTTGGCGGACATCTGCATCACACGCCGTCCAAAACCTTGAAGATCTGGGTAGGAAGGATGTGCGCCAATGCTGACGCCTTGGGCCATGGCAAGGCGCACCGTCTCTTGCATGACGGTGGGGTCTCCGGCGTGGAAGCCGCAAGCTACGTTGGCACTTTTGACGATGTGAAGCAGTGCTGAATCGTCACCCATTTTCCAGGCGCCAAAGCTCTCGCCCAAGTCCGCGTTCAAGTTGATACGAGAAGTTGTCATAGTCAGGGTTCCAATCACAGTTCTGCGCGCAACATGCCGCTTACAAGGTTGCAGTTGTAGAGCGCCTTTTCATCAATGAATCCAGGCGGTAAAAACGATTCACGTGTCGCAAGCCATTGCATCCAGGCCTCGCGTTGTTCTTTGAGTGCTTGGCGGGCTTGCGCACCTGTCACGCTTTGAAAGCGCAGTCGAGATCCTGGCTTGGCATGCGCGAGCTTGGGAAGGTCCGCCTGAATGACCGTCGCGATCTTCGGATAGCCACCGACAGTTTGGCTGTCAGCCAGCAACACAATCGGTTGTCCGTTGGCCGGCACCTGAATGGCACCTGGCGTCACGGCGTCAGAGACGATGTCGGTGGCAGCTGCGTTGAGGTGACACAACGCAGCACCGCGAAGTCGCAACCCCATGCGATCTTGTTCGGCCGTTGCCTCCCAGGACTGTTCTTGGAATGCTGCGATGGACTCGGGCAAGAAATGATCGTGTTGCGGACCCCACATGACACGTATGACACCGGTGTGCTCAGTCCATGGCTCATGGCTGTGCCATTCGCTCACGTCAGTGCCCGTCCATGTGTGGCAAGGCAATGAATCACCGGGGCGCAATGCGCGCCCTTGCAATCCCTCGAACCCTGCACGCCAATAGCTGGATTGGCTGCCCAATAAGCTTGGGAGTTGAAGGCCCCCTGCAACGGCCAGATAAGCGCAGCCTGTTTCGGCGACACCCAGTGTCAATCGGTCGCCTGTTTGCAGGGTGGCGGTTTGCCAGGCAGGCAGGGGCGTGTGCGTGTCATCTTGCTTTGACCATTTGGCGGCAATGACGCCTGCCAATGCCAGCCGCACGGGGCCCGATGTGATGCGCAGTTCAGTGCCCATGCCACGCAACTCCAACACGGCTTCACCACCGGCGTTGCCGACCAAGGCATTGGCGGCTTCTGCCAATGGCGCATCCAACCAACCAGACAAAGGGATGCCTTCATGGCGGTGTCCGGCACGTCCTCTGTCTTGGATGGTGGTGCCGATACCCGGTTGCAGGATTTCGATCAACCCTTGGGGTGTTCGGTTCATAGGGCCTCCCTCGACGAGAGAAAGGCTTCACGCGGCAGCTCACCGTTTCTGCACTGAGAAAAAAGATCGTCGTAGGCCGCGCGCTCAATGGCATACCAGCTGACTGTGTCGCCGGCTTTCAGCAGGGCGGGTTGGTCAATTCTTTTGAGATCAAACAACTGAACAGGCGTTTTGCCGATCAAGTTCCATCCCCCTGGACTTTCCCATGGGTAAACAGCACACATCTCGCCTGCAATCGCCACAGAGTTGGCGGGAACCCGTTGCCGTGGACTGGCCAGTCGTGGCATCGCCAGTTCAGGTGCCAAGCCTCCCATGTAGGGGAAGCCCGGCAAAAAGCCAATCATGTAAATTCGAAATTGGGTGTTCAGCAGGCGTTCAATGAGTTGGCCTTCCTCCAGGTGTTTGGCCTTTGCCCAAACCGGTAGATCGGGCGCAAAGCTTGGATCAAAGCAAGCCGGTAAGCGCCAATGCTGACCTTCAATCGCCTGCTGTTGACTGTTCTGTGCCAGCACCAACAGCTGCTGTGCGAGGGCCTCTGCATCGGTCACTTGCGGAGAAAAATGAACGCTCAGCGAGCGAAAGGTTGGCACCACATCTGTGACCCCCGCGAATAACGGGTGCTCTAGACGCGCTTGTGCAATGCGATTTGCAAACGCCATGACCTGTGCATTCAGTTCGGGACGAATGTCCGTCCCGAACTCCACGGTCCAAGCGCTGTCGCCAAGTGCCAGAAGTCGCGTCGTCATGGGCTGCATGGATGTCTCTCAAAGGGATGCAGCGGACCGAGCGGCTTGGTCGTAAACACCCGACAAGACGCGCAGCAGTCTGGCCAATTCGCCAATGTCGCGATTCAGAGATTCGTCCGCTTTCAAGGCGTTGATCAGGCAGCCTTCACGAATCTCGCGGTAGCGCTGCACATAGTCGTTGCCTAGGGCGGTCGAAGAGTAGGTCACCTCTTTCCCGCTTTTGCGCGAGGCCACCACGCCCAGCGCTTGAAGTTTTTTCAATGAGTAATTGATCAGGTGCGTGTCTTCCACATTCATGATGAAACAAATATCAGACAAACGCTTGTCTCTCGCGCGGTGAGAGACGTGGTGAAGCACCAACACATCGAGCGGCGTCAGGTCTTTCAATCCTGCAGCGGACATGCAATGAATGATCCAACGATGAAACGCATTTCCGGCCACGATCAAGCCAAATTCAAATTCGCTCATCTCAGCGCTGCGAGGTGATACCAAATGCGACGATGAGACGATCGGCACACTGGTGTGTTGCTCAGCGTTTGGTTTTTTTGCCATACATGCTTTCTTCTCTGATGGTTCAATGCGTCGTGTGATGGGTGATCATAAAATTAAATTGTCGACAAATTGTTAACGATTAGGGAATATACCTATGATGAATCGTCGATAAAAAGGTAAATTTAATCCGTCGTCACTTAACTATTGTTTGGAGGTGTTTCATGAAACGCACGTATCTATCGTTGGCTGCTTTCAGCCTTGCAGGCTGCCTCTCTGCTGGGCTTGCACAGGCGCAAACCAAATGGGATTTGGCATCGGCTTATCCGGCCAACAACTTCCACTCCGAGAACTTGATGCAGTTTGCAACCGATGTGGAAAAAGCCACAGCGGGCAAGCTCAAGATCACCGTGCATTCAAACGCCTCGCTTTTCAAAGCCACAGAAATCAAACGTGCGGTGCAAGGTGGGCAAGCACAAGCCGGTGAAGTGATTCAAGCCAGTTTGCAAAACGAATGGCAGATCTATGGCGCAGACGGACTCCCGTTCCTCGCGGATAGCTATGACGAATCGGTCAAGTTGCAGACCGCTCAGCGTCCCTTGGTGGAAAAGAAATTGGCGGATCAGGGCCTGGTGTATCTCTACGCTGTGGCATGGCCTCCACAAGGCATCTTCACCAAGAAGCCGATTGCTTCTGCAGCCGATTTGAGAGGTGTGAAATGGCGTGCGTACAGCCCCGCCACGGCCCGTATCGCGGATTTGGTGAAGGCGCAACCTGTGACAGTGCAAGCTGCAGAGCTCTCGCAAGCGTTGGCCACAGGCGTGGTCGAGGCGACCATGACGTCTGGTGCGACGGGTGTGGACAGCAAGCTGTATGAACACCTCAAGTATTACTACGACGTGCAAGCTTGGTTGCCTAAGAACATGGTGATCGTGAACCGCAAAGCATTTGACGCCTTAGACAAGGCCACCCAAACAGCCGTCATGACCGCTGCTGCTGCTGCAGAAACACGTGGACTGGCCGCCAGCAAGCGCGTTGACACGGAGTCAAAAGCCAAGCTCAAAGCCAATGGCATGCAAGTGCTCGAGCCCTCTGCGCAGCTCAAGACCGATTTGCAAAAAGTGGGTGAGACGATGTTGACCGAATGGCTGGAGAAATCTGGTGCCGATGGTCAGTCACTGCTCGCCAATTACAAGCGTTGATCATGAACAGCACAAACGCGACCCAACCCTCTGGACTGCGACGCAGTTTGGATGGGCTGTATGCGCTGGGAGGGGCTGTTTCCTCCCTGTGCGTGCTGATCATCTTGCTGCTCATGGTCGGCGCATCTCTGGGGCGTAGCTTAGATTGGCGAGTCTCTTGGATCAATGACGTGGTGTCTTGGCTGTGTGCGGCAGCAGCCTTCTTTGGCATGGCGTACAGCTTCAAGAACGGTGACTTTGTCCGAGTGACTTTGTTGCTAGAGCAAGTGTCACCGCGTGTTCGACATGGCTTGGAGGTGGTGTCCCTGGCAACGGCCAGCGTGGCTATTTCTTACCTGGGATTCTGGGCGGCACGCTTCACCTATCAGAGTTGGGAATTCAACGACATCGCAGGCAATATGGTTGCGATTCCGCTGTGGATTCCACAGCTGAGTTTTGTCATAGGTGCTGCCATTTTGTTTGTGGCTGTTTTGGATGAGTGTGTTTGCGTCTTGCGTGGTGGCAAGCCCAGCTACGTTGTCCGTGTGGAAGAACGTCACGCACGTGGTGATTTTTCCGAGGAGTTGTAATGAGCTTGCTTGAAATCGGCGGATTTTTACTGCTGTTGATGCTCTTGATGTTGAGCGGCGGTGTGTGGATTGCCATGACCTTGGCGATTGTGGGTTGGGTTGGTCAAGCCTTCTTTACCAACACCGAGCCTGGCATGAACCTGTTCACGGCGTTTTGGGAAACCACCGCCAGTTGGGAGCTCGCTGCTTTGCCCTTGTTCATCTGGATGGGTGAGATTTTGTATCGCACCCGTTTGTCAGAACAAATGTTTGATGGCTTAGCGCCTTGGTTGAACCGAATCCCTGGACGGCTGATGCACACCACCATTTTGGGCTGTGGCATTTTTGGCTCTGTCTCTGGTTCGTCTGCTGCAACCTGTGCCACGATTGCCAAGGTCGCATTGCCTGAATTGGAGCGACGTGGCTATGACAAAGGGCTGGCACTGGGATCACTCTCCGCGGCTGGCGGGTTGGGGATTTTGATCCCTCCCTCCATCACCATGGTGGTTTATGCCGTGGCTGCAGATGCCAGTGTGATCCGCTTGTTCTTGGCCGGCTTTTTGCCTGGTTTTTTGCTGATGGGATTGTTCTCTGGCTACATCATCTGGTGGAGTCTTCGCCATCCCGACCGTGTTCCGCCTCCTGAGGCAGAGACCACATTCATTGAAAAACTCCGTCGTTCAGGTAGCCTGATTCCTTGCGGCTTGTTGATTGTGTTCATCGTGTGGGTGCTCGTCAGTGGACTGGCGACTGCCACCGAATGTGCCGCCTGGGGCGTTGTGGGTTCGCTCGCCATTGCCGCCGCAGGACGAAGCTTGAATTGGGAGAACTTTTGGGCCGGCTTGGCAGGTGCCACGCGCATCAGCTGCATGATCATGTTCATTTTGGCGGGCGCGGCTTTTCTCACCAAAACCATGGCCTTCACAGGCATACCGCGCGAGTTGGCGGAGTTTGTGCAAAGCCTGGATCTGTCGCCTTTTGGCTTGATTGCCGTCTTGGTGCTTATTTATCTGGTGCTAGGAACCGCCTTAGACGGTATCTCGATGATCGTTTTGACCAGCGCAGTGGTGCTGCCCATGATTCAAAAGGCTGGCTTCGATCTGGTGTGGTTTGGCATCTTCATCATCATGCTGATTGAAATCGCAGAAATCACACCGCCTGTTGGCTTTAACCTGTTCGTGTTGCAAAACATGACGGGCATTGACAGCAACCGAATCGCTCGCATGACCTTGCCGTTCTTTGGCTGCATGATTCTGGCCATTGTGCTGATCACGATTTTTCCGGAAATCGTCACCAGCGTGCCCAACTGGGTCATGGGCAAAGAGATCTGAGCGATCGTCAAGTCACCGAGAACGCTTCAATCGTCACCGTCGTCAAAACCATCCAAGGCGTGGCGTTCTTGGTGCTCACGCGCTTCGCCCGCTGGACGTTTGGCGCGCACACCGTGCTTGGCCAAAATTTCGATGTAGAACTGCTTGGCTTGGTCTTTGGCGGCGGTGTCGATGCAGGTGATCACGTTGGCCAAGTGCACCACCTCTGCGGTGTCTTCGGTCAAACCGAATTTGCAATCGAAGTCCCAAAAGTCAGCGCCTTCAGGTAAGTCACGACGGCGTTCGCGTTTGAGGTATTTGCGAATGTCGTGCTTGATGGCTTCGAGCAAACGGTCGGGGTGTTTGCCTTCGACTTGCAGTTGGAATGTTTTTTTCATGTGAGTCCTTGTGGGGAAATACGCCCGAGAGGACGAGAGAGAAAGAGATGACGCCGGCCGTTCGTTTTACAACTGCGCAAAAACGTCGGCCGCTGCTTGCACGGTCTGGGCAATGTCTGCGTCGGTGTGTGCCGCGCTGACAAAACCCGCTTCATACAAAGCAGGGGCGATGTACACGCCACGGTCAAGCAAGCCGTGGAAGAGTTTGTTGAACTTGGGGCTGTCGCTGGTCATGACCTTGGCGTAGTTTTGTGGCAGCTCGGGCAACAAGAAAAAGCCAAACATGCCACCTTGGCAGTCGGCGCTGAAGGGCACGCCTGCTTTGGCGGCTGCGGCGCTCAGGCCGTTCACCAAACTTTGTGTGCGCGCACCCAAGGTCTCATAGAAACCAGGCTTTGCAATTTCGCGCAGAGTGGCCAAGCCGCATGCAGTGGCCACCGGGTTGCCGCTCAAGGTGCCTGCTTGGTACACAGGGCCTGTGGGGGCGAGCTGTTGCATGACGGCACGCGGGCCACCAAAGGCTGCCAGGGGCATGCCGCCACCAATGACTTTGCCCAACACCGTGATGTCGGGTTGAAAGCCTGGAATGAGTTTGGCATACACGCTTTGTGCGCTGCCCAGCGCGACGCGGAAACCGGTCATCACTTCGTCAAACACAAACAGGGCGCCGTATTCGGTGCACAGCTCGCGGCAGCGTTTCATGAAGGGCACGCTGGCACGCACAAAGTTCATATTGCCCGCGATGGGTTCGATCATCACGCAAGCCAATTCTTTGCCGTGCAGCTTGAACGCTTCTTCGAGTTGCTCGACGTTGTTGTACTCCAGCACCAAGGTGTGTTGCACCACTTCGGGGGGCACGCCTGCGCTGGTCGGGTTGCCAAAAGTGGCGAGACCTGAACCTGCTTTGACCAGCAAGGCATCGGCATGGCCGTGGTAGCAACCTTCAAACTTGATGATCTTGCTGCGCCCTGTGGCGCCGCGTGCCAAGCGCAACGCGCTCATGCCCGCTTCGGTGCCCGAGCTGACCAAGCGCACCATGTCCATCGAGGGCACATGCTTCAAAATTTCTTCAGCCAGTTCAATCTCGCGCTCGGTGGGCGCGCCGAATGAGAAACCGTCCAGGGCTGCTTTTTGCACCGCTTCGAGCACCACGGGGTTGCCGTGGCCCAAGATCATCGGGCCCCAAGAGCCGATGTAGTCGATGTACTTTTGGCCGTTGGCATCCCAAAAATAAGCACCTTGCGCACGTTGCACAAAGCGCGGTGTACCGCCCACGGCACGAAACGCGCGCACAGGAGAGTTCACGCCGCCGGGGATGACTTTGGCGGCACGGTCAAACAAGGTTTGGTTCAAGTCAGTCATGGTTTTTCAGGTTCAATGTTTGGTTTCGTGGCGAGGTAGCGAGAAGTCTTCCGCCGTGGCGGGGCCTGAGTCTTCGTCGCCTTCTTCATCCAGCTCCGCCCAGAACAGACGGTCGGGCAAGAGATGGCCCATGCCAGGGCGATAGCCGCTGTTGAGGCTTTGGTCCAAGAAGGCCAGGGCTTCGTGGGTGGCTGCTTCCAAGTCGGTGCCCGCGGCCAGCAACGCCGCCAGGGTCATGCTCAGCGTGTCGCCTGCGCCGGCAAAAACCGCATCGAAACGCTCAAAGCGTTCGGTGGTCATCACGGTGTGCGGTGTGGCCAGCACGTTTTCAACATGCTGATCGGGTTGGTTGATGCCCGTCACCAGCACATAAGGCACGCCGACCTCTGCGGCGGCACGCGCAATGTCACGTGGACCCGGGCTGCGCTCGTTGCTCCAATCGGGCAAGAGCCAGCGCCACAAGGTGTTGTGATTGCCCACCAGCACCGTGGTCTGGGGCAGGATCAATTCGCGAAACGCGTCGAGGTAAGCGTCGATTTTTTCGTCTTCCCACCACGACAGATTGGGCATGTAGGCCACCACGGGCACTTCAGCGTAATCGGTGGCGATTTCGGCAATCGCACTCAGGTTTTCGGGATTGCCACAAAACCCAACCTTGATGACTTGCACGCTCACGTCTTCCAAGACGCTGCGGGCTTGTTCTGCCACGGCCTCTTCGTCGAAGGCGATGTGGTCAAAGATTTCAGCCGTGTCGCGCATGTACGCGCCGGTCACCACGGGCAGGGCATGTGCACCCACGGATGCACACGACAAGGTGTCTGCGCTGATGCCGCCCGCGCCACTGGGGTCGTTGGCGTTGAACACGAGCACGCAAGGGGGGACTGCCGAGCTGTCGTCAGACAGCGCAGTTTCGGGGATGAGGGGGTGTTTTTCTTGCGCCATGAGCCGGTCGATACAATGCTTTTCATTCTATGCGTTGACGAAAGAAATGCCGTGGCAAAAACTTGGATGTGTCTGATTTGTGGCTGGATTTATGACGAAGAGGTCGGTGCGCCAGACCATGGCATCGCGCCTGGCACGGCTTGGGCGGATGTGCCCATGAACTGGACCTGCCCCGAGTGCGGCGCCCGCAAAGAAGATTTTGAAATGGTGCAGTTCTAAGCTGACTGCCCAGACATGCGCGTTCGTCGTGATTTTGAACACCATCTGCTGACCTTGCTGAGGCACCGGCCGGTGATTCACCTGCCCTCTGTCAAACGACTGTTGGGCCTGTGCGAACAGCAAATGCAGCGCGAACCGCACTCCGGTTGGCTCACTTTTTGGTCGTTGGCGGCCCATTACTTCAGTGGCTTGCAGCACGATCCGGGGCGTGAATTCACGGCGGCTGAGGCCGCTGCCGCCAGCCAAGTCTTGAGCGGCTTGTTGCTGCGCGAGCAATTCAACCCCGACCAAAGCCCCTCGGCCGACAGCCTCGAGGTGGTCAACCATCTTTTGTTTTTAGACCAAGCCGATGTGATCACCCAGCGCTTGGTCAACACCTTGCATGTGTGCGCCACCGAGCCCGAACCCGCCGTGCTCGACAGCTTGCAAGAGGACGCTCGCCGCATGGCGATGCTGGCCCATGACGTGTCTCTCGCTGCTGTGCAACAAGTCGCCGATGCCTTGGCGTCTCAACTGGCACGCTTGCGTGCGCAGCGCGTGGTGGTCGATCTGTCGGCCAGTTTGCAAGGGGCGCAAGAGGTGAGCCGACTGCTGCATCAGTTTGCCGTCGGCAACAGCCATGTGCCGCAAGAAACCGTGCTCGCTGCTTTGCGCGGCGAGTGAGCGCAGCACACCACACCACACACAGCCGTTGTCTGCCCCGCAGTCGTCTGTGCGTCTCGTTGGACGCACTTTGTCACTTCACTTTTTTCACCACGCCATAGCGCTCTAGCGTGAGCGCCCGCGCCTGTGCATGGTCCACGATGGGTGACGGGTAGTCGCGGCCCACCACAAACCCAGCAACTTCTAACTCCATCGGTTTGGCCAACCAAGGCGCATGAATGGCCGCATTGCTGAGCTTGGCCAGCGCGGGCACGTAGCGTCGGATGAACTTGCCTTCGGGGTCAAATTTTTCGCTCTGGCTGATGGGGTTGAAGATGCGAAAGTAGGGCTGCGCATCGCAGCCGCTGGAGCTGGCCCATTGCCAGCCACCGTTGTTGGCGGCCAGGTCAAAGTCGTTCAAATGTTCGGCAAAGTAGCGCTCGCCCCAACGCCAATCGAGCCCCAAGTCTTTCACCAAAAAGCTCGCTACCACCATGCGCAGGCGGTTGTGCATGTAGCCGGTTTGGTTGATTTGCGCCATCGCTGCGTCCACCAAGGGGTAGCCGGTGCGGCCTTCGCACCAAGCGGCAAACAGTTCTTTGGCGTGTTTGTTGTGCTCCCACTTGATCGCGTCGTATTCAGGCTTGAAAGCGGCCGTCACCACGCGCGGGTGGTGGTGCAAGATTTGGTGATAAAAATCACGCCAAATCAGCTCGGACAGCCAGGTCTCTGCGCCTTTGGAGCCGGTGAGCATGCGTTGGTAGGCGGTGGATGCCAGTTGCCGGATCGACACCGTGCCAAAGCGCAGATGCACACCCAAGTAGCTGGGGCCCTTGACGGCAGGAAAGTTGCGGGTCTCGTCGTAACGGTCCATGCGATCGAAGAAGTCTTCAAACAAGGCCAAGCCACCAGGGCTGCCCGTGGGCACATGCAGGCTGCTGAGGTTGGTGACTTCGAAGCCAATCGCTTCCAAGCTGGGCACCGCTTGGCGGTAGGCCGCAGGTCGTGGGGCCAAGGCTTTGATGTATTTGCCCACAGGGTAGCTGCGCAGGTAAAAGTCGTTCACTTTTTGCAGCCACGCGTTCTTGTAAGGCGTGAACACACCGTACGGCTTGCCCATTTGCGTCAGCACTTCGCTGCGCTCAAAAATCACATGGTCTTTGTAGGTTTGAAAACCAATGCCTGCATTGGCCAAGGCGCCACGCACCGCCGCATCACGGGCTTGGGCGTCGGGTTCTTCGTCGTGGTTGGCAAACACTTCTTGCACGCCCAGTTCGCGCGCCAGGCGGGGCACTTCGTCGGCGGCCACGGAATGGCGCACGATCAGGCCCGCTCCGGCTTGGCCTGCGACTGCGTGCAGCTCGGCGTCTAGGGTGACCAAGGACTCCCGGATGAACTCCACCCGGCGGTCTTTGCGGGGCAGGCTGTCCAAAATGGCGCGGTCAAACACAAACACGCAATGCACCTGTTTGCAGCTTTTCAGCGCGTGGTACAGCGCTGCGTTGTCAAACGCGCGCAGGTCGCGACGGAACCACATCAGCCCACTGGCCACGTGGGGCGAATGGTGGCTTGCATGAGAGATGTGGTTAGGCATGTTCACCCTTTAAAATTGGCATATGACCGCCGATTCTGCCTCCATCAACCTGACGCATCACTTTTTGATCGCAATGCCCGGGCTGGAGGACGCGACCTTTGCCAAAAGCGTGGTCTATTTGTGCGAGCACAGCGAGCGCGGCGCACTCGGCTTGGTGATCAACAAACCCAGCGACTTGTCGATGACGGGTTTGTTTGAAAAAGTCGATCTCCCCCTCTACCGCCAAGACCTGATCAACGCTCCCGTCTTGCAGGGTGGCCCGGTGCACACCGAGCGCGGCTTTGTGTTGCACGAAGCGATGATCGCCCATCCGTCCGACACCCTCACAGAGGCGGACGCCTTGAGCGCGGTGTCTGACCCGGCGCCTGCCCAAGAATCGGTCTACGCCTCGACCATGGTCATTCCAGGTGGTTTGGAAATGACCACTTCCAAAGACGTGTTGGAAGCTCTGTCCACCGGCGCAGGCCCGCGTCGTGTGTTGGTGTCTTTGGGGTATGCCGCATGGGGTGAAGGCCAGCTCGAATCGGAGTTGGCCGAAAACAACTGGCTCACCGTCGGGGCCGATGCCCACGTGATTTTTGACACGCCGATCGAGCAACGCTACGAACGCGCCATGAAGCTGCTGGGCCTCGAGCCTTGGATGCTGTCCAACGACGTGGGACACTCATGAGCGAACAAGCCGCGCCTTTGGCATCAGCGCCTAAGCCCGTTGTGCCGGCCCACTTCCAATCTTTCTTAGCGTTTGACTTTGGTGTCAAACGCACCGGCGTGGCTTATGGCAGTCGTATGTTGCGCGAGGCGCAACCTCAAGCCACGGTCAACGCCGAAGGCGATGCGCGTTGGACGATCATCACCCAACGCATTGCCGAGTGGCAGCCCGACGCGCTGGTGGTGGGCGTGCCGTATCACCCCGACGGTGCGGCGCACGAGAACACGGCCAAGGCGAAAAAATTTGCACGTCAGTTGAATGGACGTTTCAACCTGCCTGTGTTTGAAGTGGACGAGCGTTACAGCACCACTGAAGCCCACAGTCAAGGCGCCAAAGATGCAGACGCTGCCTCGGCTTGCATCATCCTCAATCAATTTTTTCGAGAGAACTTATGAGTACCCACGGAAACCTCATGCTGGACGCGGAGAGCTTGTACGCCGAGCTGCTCAAAGGCGTGCGCAGCATGCTCACGCCCACCACACGTTTGGTGGGCATCACCTCGGGTGGTGCTTGGTTGGCAGCACGTTTGCAAAAAGATTTGAAACTCGAAGGCGAAGCCGGCAGCATTTCGTCGGCCATGCACCGCGACGATTTTGCGCAACGCGGCTTGGCCGATGGTGGACAAACCAAATTGCCTTTTGAGATCAACGGCGCGCACCTCATCGTGCTCGATGACGTGCTCTACACCGGCCGCACCATCCGTGCTGTGCTCAATGAACTGTTTGACTACGGCCGTCCTGCCCATGTGCAGCTGGCCGTATTGGTGGACCGTGGTGGCCGCGAATTGCCCATTCAAGCCGACTACGCTGCGGCGCGTGTGGCCTTGCCTGCCACCCAATCGCTGGCGCTGACCGTCGAGGCCAACGGCCAATTTAACTTTTCAGTCGAGAGCGAATAAAGGCCAGACATGCTCTACAAACGCAACCCCCAACTCAATAAAAACGGCGAGCTGATTCACCTGCTCTCCACCGAAGGTTTGTCGCGCGACATCCTCACGCACATCTTGGACACTGCGGCCAACTTCGTCTCGGTCAACGACCGTGAAGTGAAGAAGGTGCCGCTCTTGCGTGGCAAGAGCGTGTTCAACCTGTTCTTCGAGAACAGCACCCGCACCCGCACCACGTTTGAAATTGCCGCCAAGCGCTTGTCGGCGGACGTGTTCAACCTCGACATCGCCCGCTCTTCGGCAGCCAAAGGCGAGTCGCTGCTCGACACCATCGCCAACTTGAGCGCCATGGCCGCCGACATTTTTGTGGTGCGCCACAGCGAGTCGGGTGCGCCTTACCTCATTGCCGAACACGTGGCACCCCATGTGCACGTGGTCAACGCCGGTGACGGCCGTCACGCACACCCCACGCAGGGTTTGCTGGACATGTACACCATCCGTCATTACAAGAAAGATTTCACCAACCTCACCGTGGCCATCGTGGGTGACGTGTTGCACTCGCGTGTGGCACGCTCGGACATCCATGCACTCACCACACTGGGTTGCGCCGAAGTGCGCGTGGTGGGCCCCAAGACCTTGGTGCCCAGCGACTTGTCGGCCATGGGCGTCAAGGTGTTCAACAACCTCGAAGATGGCATCAAGGGTTGCGATGTGGTCATCATGCTGCGCTTGCAAAACGAACGCATGAGCGGTGCCATGTTGCCCTCGAGCCAAGAGTATTTCAAATCGTTTGGCCTCACGCCCGAGAAGTTGCAGCTGGCCAAGCCCGACGCCATCGTCATGCACCCTGGCCCGATCAACCGTGGGGTCGAGATTGACTCTGCCGTGGTCGATGGACCGCAAAGTGTCATCTTGTCGCAGGTGACGTTTGGTATTGCTGTGCGTATGGCCGTGATGTCGATCGTGGCGGGGAATGAAGCATGAACATCCTGATTCAAAACGGTCGTGTCATCGACCCAGCCTCTGGTTTTGACCACCTCGCCGATGTGGCGGTGGCCGATGGTCGCATCGTCGCGATTGTCAAACGTGATGCCAAAGCAGGCGAGCAATTGCCCGCCCACTTCAAAGCCGAACAAACCATTGACGCCAAGGGCTGCATCGTTGCGCCCGGCTTGGTGGATTTGCAAGTGCGTTTGCGCGAACCCGGCTACGAACACGAAGGCATGCTGGCCTCCGAGCTCACCGCTGCTGTGGCCGGTGGTGTGACCAGCCTCGTGTGCCCGCCCGACACCGACCCGGTGTTGGATGAGCCCGGCTTGGTCGAGATGCTCAAGTTCCGCGCCGAAAAATTGCACCGTGCACGCGTGTTTCCTTTGGGTGCTTTGACCGTGGGTTTGAAAGGCGAAGTGCTGACCGAAATGGCCGAGCTGACCGAAGCGGGCTGCGTGGGCTTTAGCCAAGCCGAGGTGCCGTTGGAAAACACCCAAGTGTTGCAACGCGCCTTGCAATACGCCTCCACCTATGGCTACACCGTGTGGTTGCGCCCGCAAGAATTGCATTTGGGCAAAGGCGTGGCCGCCAGCGGCCCGCTGGCGACGCGTTTGGGTCTGAGCGGCGTGCCTGTGGCCGCCGAGACCATTGCTTTGCACACCATCTTCGCGCTCATGCGCAGTACCAAAGCGCGCGTGCACTTGTGCCGCATCTCCAGCGCCGAAGGTGTGGCGTTGGTGCGTGCCGCCAAACAAGAAGGCTTGGCGGTGACGGCCGATGTGAGCATCAACTCCTTGCATCTGAGCGACCACGACATTGGCTACTTCGACAGCCGCGCCCGTGTGACGCCTGTGTTGCGCCAACAGCGTGACCGCGATGCCTTGCGTGCCGCCTTGGCCGATGGCACCTTGGATGTGCTCGTGTCCGATCACACCCCCATCGACATCGATGGCAAGACCTTGCCTTTTGCCGAAGCCGAATCGGGCGCCACAGGCTTAGAGCTGCTCTTGAGCTTGTCGCTCAAGTGGGCGCAAGACGCCGGTGTGAGCGTGCTGCGTGCACTCGACGTGTTGACCGCCCAACCTGCCCGTGTGCTGGGCGCTGTGGCAGGCGAGGGCAATGCCTTGGGTCAGCTGCAAGTGGGTGGCGTGGCCGACGTGGTCGTGTTTGATCCCGCCATCGAATGGCAAGTCACGCCCGAGGCCTTGCACAGCCAAGGCAAGCACACCCCCTTTGCGTTTGACATGACGGGCATGATCCTGCCTGCCCGCGTCAAAGCCACGGTGGTGGACGGACGCCTCGCGTTCCAAGCCTGAACACCGGACACACATGCGCGCGCTGCGAGCTCTTTGGAAGTTTGCGCGCGTGCTGCTGTGGGTGCTGCGCGGCTACTGGCGCGTGCGCACCGTGTTTCCCCAATTCACTGACGCGCAGCAAGCCCGCGCGGTTGAGGTGTGGGCGCGTGGCATGTTGGCCATCATGGGCATCGAGGTACGTGTCAAAGGCCACCCCTCGCACGGGCCCGTCTTGATGGCGGCCAATCACATTTCGTGGCTGGACATCTTGGTGATGCATGCGGCCTGTCATTGCCGTTTTGTCGCCAAGTCTGAAATTCGCAGCTGGCCCTTGGTGGGCGTGCTCACCACAGGCGGTGGCTCGCTCTACATCGAACGTTCTTCTCAACGCGATGCCATGCGTGTCGTGCATCAAATGGCCGAGGCCTTGCATGAAGGGCAAGTGTTGGCCGTGTTCCCAGAAGGCGGCACGGGCGATGGTGTGACGCTGTTGCCCTTCCACGCCAACTTGTTGCAAGCCGCGATTTCAGCCGACGTGCCCATTCAGCCGGTGGCTTTGCAGTTCATCGATGCCGCCACAGGCGCGTCTAGCTTTGCACCTTGCTACCACGCGCAAGACACCTTGCTCAGCTCACTGTGGCGCACCTTGTGCGCGCCGCCTTTGTGGGCTCAAGTGCGTTATGGCGCTGTGCAAAAGGCACAAGGCCGCAGCCGCCGCCTCTGGGCGCAAGACCTGCGCGAGACCATTGCCGATTTACGCAAGTGATATCCTCTTTCTATGGCAAGCACAACCTCACGCTCTTCAGCTTCTTCGACCAAAGCGGCGGCCAAAACCGCGCGTCAAGTGGCGCCTTCAACCGCTGTTAAAAAAGCAGCGGCTAAAAAAACCACCAAGGCCACAGCCAAGAAGCGCACGCATTCTCCTGAAAATTTCGACCTCATGTTCGAAATGGCGGCGGACACGTTTCGCGTCATGTCAGCGCCCATGCGTTTGAAGATCATCAATTGCTTGTGCAACGAAGAAAAAAATGTCGGCCAGTTGCTCGAAGAAATTGATACCACCCAGCCCAATATGTCGCAGCACTTGAACACCTTGTTCAAAGCCAAAATCTTGGGGCGTCGCCGTGAAGGGGTGCAAATTTATTACCGCATCATCAACGACCGTGTGGTCACGCTTTGCCGCGCTGTGTGTACACAAATCGCGATAGACAGTGATCTGCCGCACTGACCGCATGCGATGCATGCCAAGCAAAAGTCTCAAACAAAAGGCCCGCAATTGCGGGCCTTTTGTTGGGTGGTGCTGAAGGCCTCAAGGCTTCAAATACACAAACCCTTCTTTGGCTTGCAGGCGCGCTACTTCAGCCACACCTGAAGGCACGATCTTGGCTTCCATCACCACTTTGCCGGGGTCGATGTTGCGTGAGACCAAGGTGTTGTTGCACACACGGAACTGCACGCCTTTCCCCGCCAAGTCACCCACCAAGCCGCTGAACTCCCGGCCTTTGGAATCTTTGGCACCTTCAAGCAAAAAGTCGATGCCAGGGCCATGCGTGACCACGGTGATCTTCACCGTGGGGTCGGCCGTGAGGTGGTTGCGCACATTGCCCAAGGCGGCTGCGGCAGACTCGATGCCGGTGTTGACGTGGTAGACCACCTTCACGTCTTGTGCCCAAGACAGGCTGCAGCTCAGGGCCAGCAAGGCGCTCAGGCCCAGTGCTTTGATGTGTTGAATGAAGTTCATCGTGCGTCCTTAGAGCAGGGTGTCTGCCCAAATGTTTTGCGCCCAGTTCCAAGCGTAAATACCTTCCAACTCATTGGGCGCGGTCGAGACGCCGCCTGAGCCAGGCACGGTTTTGTAGGTCTTGTCTTTGGCATCGTATTGGTGAACCGAGGCCACGTGCACCACCAATTTGTCATTCACAAAGCTGTAGCAGGTGTTGCTCAAGAACGGTTCGGGGTTGACCGGCATGTCCGAGAGTTGCGCCACGATGGCCGCTGCGGTGACCTTGCCATGCGAATTGGCCATGTGGCCCGACTTGGGCATCAATGGCGCAATCATGATCGAGTCCCCAATGACGTGGATGTCTTTGGCTTGTGTGGACTCAAACGTTTGGTAGTGCACGCCACACCAGCGCGCGTTGACGTTGGCCAAGTTGGATTGCACCGCAATGCTGCCGGCGCGCATGGCGGGCAACACGTTGAGCACGTTGGCTTTGACGTCGTTTTGCACATCAAATTTCAAGGTGTTGGCTTTGGCATCGACAGCCACCACTTTGTGTTGTGGCATGTATTCCAAGATGCCCTTGTAGTTGTCGGCCCAGAACTTCTTGAACAGCGGACCTTTGGATGTCACGTCTTGGTTGGCATCCAAGATCAGCACCTTCGACTTCGGCTTGTGTTGTTTGAAGTAGTGCGCCACTTGGCTGGCTCGCTCATACGGACCAGGAGGGCAGCGGTAGGGCGCTTCGGGAATGGCGATGGCAAACACGCCACCGTCGGGCATGGCTTCGAGTTGCTTGCGCAGGTTCAAGGTTTCTGGGCCGGCTTTCCAAGCTTGCAAGATTTGGCCAGAGGTGTTGGCCTCTTTCAAACCTTCGATGGTGTTGAACATCAAGTCAATGCCGGGCGACATCACCAACTTGTCGTAGCGGATGCTGGGGCCACTGGCCAAGGTGACGGTCTTCTTGGCGGCATCCACGCTGGTCACGTAGTCGCGCACCATCTGCACACCGTGCTTGCCCGATAACTTGTCATAAGGCGTGGTGATGTCGGCCATGGTCTTGCTGCCACCAATCACCAAGTTCGACACGGGGCATGACACGAAGGCGGAATCGGGCTCGATCAACACCACATCAATTTGGTAGTTCGAGAGCATGCGCACATATTTGGCAGCGGTGGCACCACCGTAGCCGCCGCCAATCACCACCACACGGGCTTTGCTGGGGATGTTGCCTGTGCTGGCACAACCGACCATGCTGCCCAAAGCACCAACGGAACTGAGAGCCAAAGAGGCTTGAACAAAACTGCGACGTTTCATGAATGTCTCCTGGCGGCTTAGCGCTTGGTGTTGGCGTAATAGTTGGCGATGGTGTTGACCTGCGCATCGGTCAACCCCTTGCTGATTTGGTGCATCACCGTGGCGGGGCGAGAACCTTCTTTGAAGGCTTTCATCTGCAGCACCATGTAGTCTTTGGGCATGCCCACCAGCGATGGGATGGCCGATCCTTCGACCGTGCGGCCGTCGGTGCCATGGCAGTTCGAACACATGGCCGCTGTGGCACGTTGGTGCAGCGCTTCTGCGCTTTGCTGCGCGTAGACGCCAGACACGCCACTGGCGCTGAGCAACAGCGCGCAGGCGAGTTTGAGAAGAGGTGTGGATTGTTTGACCATGATGAGCTCCGAAAAGTCGGGGATGTATAAATCAGTCAGGGGTAATATATAAACAAACCCCTCCGCGCATGCCCCGGGTAAACACCCGGCGTCATGCACAGCTTCCTCATCAGTTTATGCGGTTTTTAGGGCTGCATCAGTTGGGGTGCGCTCTGGGGCGGTGGGTCCATCCAACGATCGACCAAACCAGCCCCCATCCACATGCCGATCAAGGCTAACCAAGCGGTGAGCGCAAAGATGGCGCCTCCCGTCACGCCGGCACCGACTGCGCAACCGCCTGCCAGCATCGCACCAAAGCCCATCAGCACGGCGCCGCCCATGTAGCGCCGCATGCTGTAGCCATCTTTGAAGCCTTCGAGTTGGAGTTCTTTGCCCAGCCATGCTGCGAAGAAAGAGCCCATGAACACACCCGGTAACAACCCAAAATCAAATCCGATCGCCGGTGGATTGGGAGCCAGCACACGCATCAGCCATTCGGCCGATGGACCGCTGAAGGTGATGCCTTGAATATGAACCACCTCGAACGAAGCCTGCGACACGCGGTACGAAAACCACCAGGCCAAGGCCACGCTCAAGCCCGCGCCAATGCCACCCACCCACATCCAAGCACGTTGTGCGGTGCGGGTGGTGAAGTACAGCGCCGCCAACATCCACACCACGCCCACCAGCAAACCTGTGCGGTGGCTCCAACCCAAAATGGCCAGCACGTCACGGCTGGCACCGCCTTCGACGGTCCACAAGCTGGCCAAGGCTTCACGCGCAGGCGACAGTGCGCCAGACAACGCAGACTGGGCCGAAACCGCAAAGATCAAACCCGAGAGCAGGGCGCGCAGATTGCCGTTCGCCGACAAAATCAGCAAACGGCTCGCACAGCCGCGCGTCATGATCATGCCGGCACCAAACAGCAAGCCGCCAATCAGAGCGCCCGACAAACTGCCACGTGCAGCGAGCTGGCGTGTGGTGCTGACATCCAAGTCGCCGAGCACGATCAGGCCCTGAATGGCAATCACGGCAGATGCAAAAGTCAGCAGCCACACCGAGAGCTTTTCACCAAACTGGTGGTGCCAAAACTCAATCACCGCCGCGCGCAGACAAAACTTGGAGCGTTGTGCAAAAAAACCAAACAGCAAGCCCACGACGCAACCGCCCACGGCCAAGACGCCTGATTCGCCGTATGTTTCATTCAAGACTGTGAGATTCATATGATTTAGTCTATGCTTATATATGTGCCATGCTAAATGTTGAGATCGAGGTCTGGTTTGATGTACATCAAACGACCCAAGCTGGTCGATGGGGAGAAGTTGATGATGAAAACCACTGTGATGCGCCGTTGGTGTATGGGGCTGTATCTGTTCTGCGTTCATGCCTTGATGTGGGGTAGCGCACAGGCGCAAACGCCCGCGCCGTTCATGCAAGCCCGTCAAGTCACGCCGCAGGTGTATTTCGTCCAGGGTGCGTCTGAGATGGGCTCATCGGCCAATCAAAACTTCATCTCGAATGCTGGGTTTGTGGTCACGCCAGCCGGTGTGGTGGTGATCGATGCGCTGGGCTCTCCCGAGTTGGCGCGCCGCTTGATGAAAGAAATTGCCAAGGTCACCTCGCAACGCGTTCACACGGTCATCGTGACGCATTACCACGCCGATCATATTTATGGCTTGCAAGTGTTCAAGGATGCTGGCGCACGTGTGGTGGCGCACCAAGCAGCCCGTGAATACCTGACGTCTGACACCGCACGTTTGCGCTTGGAAAGTTCACGCCAAGAACTGTGGCCTTGGGTGGATGACAAAACCCGCTTGATTGCGGCCGATCATTGGTTGTCAGGACCTGAAACGCTGACGATCGGTGGTGTACGTTTTGACATTCAACCCGTGGGGCCTTCGCACACGGCGGAAGATTTGGTGATTTATGTGCCAAGCAAAAAAGTGCTTTTCGCCGGAGACTTGGTGTTTCGCAACCGCATTCCTTTCGTCGGTTTGGCCGACAGCCGGCATTGGATTGATGCGATGCAAAACCTGCTCACCTTTGATGCGCGTTGGGTGGTGCCCGGCCATGGCCCCATCTCGACCGATCCCAAAGGCGACATGACCTTGACCCGTGACTATTTGATTTACCTGCGTGAGAGCATGGGACGTGCAGCGCGGGAGATGACGCCATTTGACGAGGCTTATCAAATCACCGATTGGAAAAAATTCGAGAATATGCCTCTGTTCAAATCGGTCAACCGCATGAACGCCTACAACACCTACTTGCTCATGGAGCGCGAAGCCCAGTGAATTCAATCGCCACACCACGCCGTCGTCTTTTGCATGGCCTGCTCGCGGGCCTTGCCGGCGTGAGCTTGCCTGTTGCGCAAGCACTGGCCGCCGATTCACCCTTGCCCAGCACGACGTCGCTGCCCGAGGCGCTGGCCAAAGCCTTGCACACCAAACAGCCTTTGGTGGTGATGGTCAGTTTGCACGGGTGTCCTTTTTGCAAAGTGGTGCGCGAAAACTATTTGCGCCCCCTCTTCGAAGCCGGCTTGCCCGTGGTGCAACTCGACATGCGCGACACGCGCCTCGTGCTCGACACCGATGGCAGTACCGTGACGCAAGATGCTTGGATCAAAAAACGCGGCATCAAGTTGGCGCCTACCGTCTTGTTCTTGGGCCCGCAAGGCCGAGAGGTGGCCGAGCGACTCAAGGGCGCGTACCTGCCCGATTTTTACGGCGCGTACTTGGATGAGCAATTGGCTGTTGCGCGTCGCGCCCTGCAGGCATGATCAAACGGTTTGACCGACCTTGACCCACGGAGACGCACCATGAAAAAAAGTTTGCTTGCCGTTGTTCTGATGCTGGCGGGTGTGGTCCATGCGCAGCAGCATCCACTCTTCAAAGATGCCGACCACGCGTTGGGCGAAAAGCTGATCGCTGACAACAAGTGCGAGGAGTGTCACAAGCGCCGAGCCGGCGGGGACGGCAGTGACATCTACAACCCCAAAGGTCGAATCAACACGGCCGGCTCGTTGCGCGGCATGGTGGAGTACTGCAACACCGAACTCAATTTGGGATTCTTTCCCGAAGACACCACCGCGGTGGCCGCCGTCTTGAACAAACGGCATTACAAATTTAAATAGCTGTCTGTGGGCTTGGGTACGGTTTGCGCGTAAACCCGATGGTTTAATTATTTGCAATCGTTTATATTAGCGGTTGTTGATATATAAATTGCTTGCACGGAAGGACTGTCTGTGAACACACCAGATGGCATTCAATCGGGTCGCATTCGAAAAGCGCCTGAAAATTTTCTAGACCGCGAAGGCATTCGCACGGTCGCAGCTGAAGGCAAAAGCGGGCGTCGCCATTTCATCCGCCAGGCATTTGCCGCGGCAGCAGCCGGTGCTGCCGCGCCCATGGCCTTGGCGCAAGGCAACCCCGTGCCCACCGAGGGCGGTGACCTCAACATTTTGAATTTGCCCGAGCACGCCACGGGGCTGGGCCAAGGCGTGGCGGCCAACAATGGCTATGGCATACCGTCGAAGTTCGAGTCCAATGTGCAGCGCCGTCAAAGCCCAGGTTTGACGCAGACCACCCAAGCTTCGGTGTCGTTTGCGCCCTTGCAGTCTTTGTTTGGCATCGTCACACCCAGTGGTTTGCATTTTGAGCGTCATCACCAAGGTTGGTGGGACATCGACCCCTCCAAGCACCGCTTCATGATCAACGGCATGGTCAAAACACCCAAGGTGTTCACCATGGACGAGATCATGCGTTTGCCGTCCGTCTCGCGTTTTCATTTCATCGAGTGCGGTGCGAACACGGCCGTTGAATGGGGCAACGTGGCTGTGCCCACGGTGCAATACACGCACGGCATGGTGTCGTGCAGCGAGTTCACCGGTGTGCCTTTGATCACCTTGCTCGAAATTGCGGGCGCTGATTTGAAGAACGGCAAATTCATCTTGGCCGAAGGGGGCGATGGGTCGTCCATGACCCGCACCATCCCCATGAGTCTGATCCTGTCGGGCGAAGTCTTGGTGGCTTACGGCCAAAACGGCGAAATGCTGCGCCCCGAAAACGGCTATCCCTTGCGCTTGATCGTGCCTGGGGTGCAAGGGGTGAGTTGGGTCAAGTATTTGCGCCGCATCGAAGTGGGCGACATGCCCTACGCCGCCAAAGACGAAGCTGTGCACTACATGGACTTGATGCCCGATGGCCAACACCGTCAGTACACCAACATCCAAGAATGCAAGAGCGTGGTCACCACGCCCTCTGGTGGCCAAGTGTTGTTGGACAAAGGCTTCTACAACATCACCGGCCTCGCATGGTCGGGCCGTGGCAAAGTTGCCAAGGTGGATGTGTCGGTCGATGGGGGGCGCAACTGGCGCCAAGCCCGTTTAGAAACGCCGGTGCTCAGCAAAGCGTTGACGCGCTTCAACATCGATTGGGTGTGGGACGGCAAGCCCGCCATCATCCAAAGCCGCGCCACCGATGACACAGGTTTTGTGCAACCCACTTACAAGCACTTGCGTGCCGCACGTGGCACCCGTTCGATTTATCACAACAACGCCATTCAGTCATGGTTGGTGCAAGAGAACGGGGAGGTCAAGAATGTCCAAGTTTCGTAAGGTCGTTTCGATCGTTGCGTTGCTTGCCACCACTGCAGGCGCAGTGTGGGCGCAAAGCACGGCCTATCCAGGTGTGGGTCGTCCGGCAACGGCCAAAGAAGTGGCCGCATGGGACATCGATGTGCGCCCCGATTTCAAGGGCTTGCCTGCCGGTTCAGGCTCTGTGGAACAAGGCCAAGACATTTGGGAAGCCAAGTGCGCCCAATGCCACGGCGTGTTTGGTGAGTCCAATGAAGTGTTCAGCCCTTTGGTGGGCGGCACCACCCGGGACGACATCAAAACCGGTCACGTGGCCAATTTAATGCGCCCCGATTTCCCAGGCCGCACCACCTTGATGAAGGTGGCCACCGTGTCCACCTTGTGGGACTACATCAACCGCGCCATGCCTTGGACGGCACCCAAGTCCCTCAAGCCCAACGAGGTCTATGCGGTTACCGCTTATTTGCTGAGCTTGGCCGATGTGGTGCCAGACAACTTTGTGCTGTCTGACCAGAACATCGCCGAGGTTCAAAAGCGCATGCCCAACCGCTACGGCATGACGACGCAGCACCACCTGTGGCCCGGCAAAGAGTTCAAAGGCACGGGCAAGCCCGACACCGCCAACGTGGCCTGTATGAAAGACTGCATCCCCGAGGCCAAGGTCGCCTCCATGCTGCCCGACTACGCACGCAATGCACACGGCAACTTGTCGGAGCAAAACCGCATGGTGGGCCAGCAAAAGGGGGCGGACACCACGCGTCCTGAAAGCAAAGCCATGGCGGCTTTGGGCGCCGCTGCCGCGACGCCTGCGGTGGCCAAGCCAGCCCCCAAACCGGTGGACCCTGCATTGGCTTTGTTGGGCAAACACAATTGCACCGCGTGTCATGCCCAAGACCGCAAAGTGGTGGGCCCTAGCTTCAACGACATCGCCAAAAAGTACGCTGGCAAAACAGACTACTTGAGCAGCAAGATCAAGTCAGGGGGTTCCGGCGTGTGGGGGCCTATCCCCATGCCAGCACAGACAGCCCCGGATGGGGACATCAAAACCATCGCCAACTGGCTCGCTGCCGGTGCGGCAAAATAAACCCAAACCATTTCAGGAGATGTAAATGCAAACTCGTCGCGAGACCCTCAAACACAGCGCTGCTGTGGCAGGCCTGTTGGCCTCCACGGGCCTGTTTCCTCAATACGCGCAGGCGTTTGACAAAGCTGCTTTTGATGCCAAAACCATTGCCGAGGCGGTCAAAGCCATGGGTGGTGCTGCCCCTGTGGAAAGCAAAGACGTGACCATCACCGGTCCCGACATTGCTGAAAACGGTGCCGTGGTGCCTTTGGGTGTCAGCACCAGCTTGGGCAACGTCAAGCGCTTGTTGCTGTTGGTTGAAAAGAACCCGTCTGCTTTGGTGGCCATGTTCAACATCAGCCCCGACGTCGATGCGAACTTTGCGACGCGCTCCAAGATGGGCCAATCGTCAGATGTGTATGCCGTGGCGATCACCAACGACGGCAAAGCTTTCTTTGCGAAGAAAGAAGTCAAGGTCACCCTCGGTGGCTGCGGCGGTTAATCGATACTGAATTTAGGAGAACAACATGGCAGATCCAATGCGCATTCGCGCTCAAGCATCCGGCGACAAAGCCACCGTTCGTGTGTTGATGAGTCACGAAATGGAATCAGGTCAACGCAAAGACGGCAATGGCAAAACCATTCCTGCTTGGCATATCCAAGACGTCACCGCCACGCTCAACGGCAAAACTGTGATGACCGCCGAATGGGGCCCCGCAGTGTCTAAGAACCCGTTCTTGCAGTTCACCATCAAAGGTGCCAAGGCCGGTGACAAAGTGGGCATTGTCTGGAAAGACAACAAGGGCGACAGCCGCACCGACGAAGCAACCGTTTCGTGATTTCAATGAACGCAGTGGAGACACACGCATGAAAAAAATAGCACCAGCGTCCAGGCTCATCGGCTCATGGGCCGCTGTGGGGCTCATCGGTTTGTCAACCGCTGCGTTCGCCCAAAAATCATCGACCGACAGCATTGCCGAATACCGCGCCATGCTGCAAGACGGCAACCCCGCCGACTTGTTTGAAGCCAAGGGTGAAGACCTGTGGAAGCAAAAACGCGGTCCTAAAAATGCGTCGCTCGAGAAGTGCGATTTGGGCAAAGGCCCTGGTGTGGTCAAAGGGGCGTGGGTCGAATTGCCACGCTACTTTGCAGACACCGCACGCGTGCAAGACCTCGAGTCGCGCCTGGTCACCTGCATGCAAGAGCTGCAAGGTTTCAACGCCGACGAGATTGCCAAAACACCATTTGGCAAAGGCGAACAAAACAACGTGACGGCACTGGCCACTTGGATTTCTGCGGAATCCAAGGGCATGAAGTTCAACCTCTCGCAAAGCCACATCGAAGAACGCAAGATGTATGAAGTGGGCAAGCGCCTGTTCTTCATGCGCGGTGGTTCGCACGACTTTGCCTGCGCCACCTGCCACGCACAAGATGACAAACGCATCCGCCTGCAAGACTTGCCCAACCTCACCAAGAACCCCGGTGCTGGCAACGGCTTTGGTGCTTGGCCCGCTTACCGCGTGTCCAACGGCCAGATGTGGGGCGCTCAGTTGCGCATGAACGATTGCTACCGCCAACAGCGTTTCCCGTACCCCTTGTTTGGCAGCGAAGCCACCATCGCCTTGGGCGTGTACATGGGTGTGAACGGCAAAGGTGGTGAGGCCACCGCCCCCGCCATCAAGCGTTAATGCAGCCAAAGGACATGACCATGAAAAACAAATACGCTGTGTGGACCGCTGCGGTCGCTGCCACCTTGCTCACGGCTTGCGCCGCACCACTGCCCTCGAGTGCCGACCTGGACAAACTCACGCAAGACATCATCGGCCGCTCTTTCCGCGCCGAAGGTCAAGCCAAGTTAGACCGCGTCAGCCCCGATGCCGACAACTTGGCCTGCGCCGAAGCCGATCGCACCGGCGTCGCCCTCGATGCCAAGCTGGCCCAAGCCATCGAAGAACGCAACATGAAAACCATCCAAGCACCTGCCGATGGCAAGTATTTGGGCGACTTCAAAGAAGGCGAAAAAATTGCCCAAAGCGGCGCGGGTAAAACGTGGACTGACAAAGAAGGCTCCGTCAACGGCGGCAATTGCTACAACTGCCACCAAATCAGCAAAGAAGAGTTGTCGTTCGGCACACTCGGTCCTAGCCTCTACAACTACGGCAAGCTGCGTGGTGTGAGCAACCCCAGCAGTCCAGAAGCCAAACCCATCGTGGAATACACCTGGGGCAAGTTGCAAAACGCACGCGCCTACAACGCCTGTTCCAGCATGCCGCGTTTCGCACACAAGGGCATCTTGACCGAGACCCAAATCAAACACCTCATGGCCTTGTTGCTCGACCCCGCATCGCCCGTCAACAAATAAACCTGTTTGAACCCGCAGTGCACCCTGTGTCTGCGGGTTTTCTTTCTTGAAATTAATAAGTGATTGCTCATATGAACTTGACCAAACGTGAATTCATGCAAGTCTTAGGTGCTGGCAGCATGGCTGGCATGAACATGAATGCCTTTGCGCAAGCCGATGCAGGCCGTGCCGCAGAGGGCATGTACAGCTTGCCAAAGTTTGGTCAGGTGTCGTTTCTGCACATGACCGACTGCCACGCGCAGCTCAACCCCATTTACTTTCGTGAGCCCAGCGTCAACCTAGGCATTGGCAGCATGAAGGGCAACTTGCCGCATTTGGTGGGCGAGCATTTACTCAAAACCGCGGGCGTGCGTCCGGGCAGTGCCGAAGCCTATGGCATGAGCTACCTCAACTTTGAAACTGCAGCACGTCGCTTTGGCAAAGTAGGCGGCTTCGCGCATCTGGCCACCTTGGTCAAACGCCTCAAAGCCAGTCGCCCCGGTGCCTTGCTGCTCGATGGGGGCGACACGTGGCAGGGCTCAGCCACCTCGTTGTGGACCAATGGTCAAGACATGGTTGACGCCTGCAAGCTCTTGGGCGTGGACGTGATGACAGGCCACTGGGAGTTCACCTACGGCATGGAGCGCGTCACCGAGATTGTCGAAAAAGACTTTGCGGGCAAGGTCGACTTTGTGGCCCAAAACATCAAGACCCAAGACTTTGGCGATCCGGTGTTCAAGCCCTACGTGATCCGTGAAATGAACGGCGTGCCCTGCGCCATCATTGGTCAAGCCTTTCCGTACACGCCGATTGCCAACCCCCGCTACATGGTGGCCGATTGGGCCTTCGGCATCCAAGACGAGAACATGCAAAAGATGGTCGACGAAGCCCGCGCCAAAGGCGCGCAGGTGGTGGTCGTGCTGTCGCACAACGGCATGGATGTGGACTTGAAGATGGCCAGCCGCGTCAGCGGCATCGACGCCATCCTGGGGGGCCACACGCACGACGGCATGCCTGTGGCCACGTTGGTCAGCAACAAAGGCGGCAAGACCATCGTCACCAACGCGGGCTCGAACGGCAAGTTCTTGGGCGTGCTCGACTTTGAGGTGAAGAACAAACGCGTCACCGACTTCCGCTACAAGCTCTTGCCCATCTTTGCCAACATGCTGCCTGCCGACAAAGAGATGGCCGCGCTCATCACCAAAATCCGCGCACCGTATGAAGCCAAGCTCAACGAGCAACTGGCTGTGACCGAAGGCACCTTGTACCGTCGTGGCAACTTCAACGGCACGGGCGATCAGTTGTTGCTCGATGCCTTGATGGATGTGCAGGGGGCAGACATGGCCTTCTCACCCGGTTTCCGCTGGGGGACGTCGCTGCTGCCTGGTCAAGCTATCACCCGCGAATGGTTGATGGACATGACGGCCACCACCTACTCCTACGCCACCGTCAGCGAGATGACCGGCGAGACCATCAAGACCGTGCTCGAAGACGTGTGCGACAACTTGTTCAACCCAGACCCTTATTACCAACAGGGCGGCGACATGGTGCGTGTGGGCGGTTTGGAATACGTGTGTCGACCCATGGAGCGCATGGGCAACCGCATTGGTGAGATGCGCCTGCATGGCAAGCTCATTGATGCCAGCAAGAAATACAAAGTGGCGGGTTGGGCGCCTGTGGCGGAAGAGGCCAAGAGCCAAAACCTCAAACCGGTGTGGGAGTTGGTGGAGCAGTGGCTCAAGGCCCAGGGCGGCAAAGTCAAAGCGCGCAAGCCCAATGTGCCCAAGCTCGAAGGCGTGTTGCCCAATCCCGGCTTTGCCGCTTGAAGCTGTGTTTTTCTAAATAGGAGTTGATATGACAGTTGAACGTTGGATCCGTGTGATCGCTGGACTTTTCATCATGGTGTCCTTGGCGCTGGGCGTCGAAGGCAGCCCCGTGTTTGTGAGTCGTTGGGCCTTGGCCTTCACCGCTTTTGTGGGCTTGAACTTGTTTCAGTTTGGGTTTAGCAATGTCTGCCCCATGGGGTTTTTCTTGCGCAAGCTCGGCGTGCCCGATGTCGCGCCTTGCGAAACAAAAACTGAATAAGCGCTGATCGCGCAAGGCATGAAAAAACCCGTTCTGAGACGGGTTTTTTCATGGGTGCTCACCGCTTTCAGGGCGCAGCGCGTTGACGCTGCCAGGCATCACACACCACCATCCCCAGCAGCATCGCCAGCACAAACACCAGTGCTTTGTCGTAGCCAGACGCCAAAGCCACAAGTGCAGGGCCAGGGCAAAACCCCGCCAGTCCCCAACCGATGCCAAACAACAAACTGCCGATCACCAAAGGCTTGTCGATCTGTGTCATCTGTGGCCAGTGAAACGGGGCCCCCAGCACACTGGCGCGTCGTTTCTTGGCTGCGCTGAATGCGATCAGCCCCACCAAGACGCCGCCGCCCATCACAAACGCCAAGGAAGGATCCCACGCGCCGGCCAGATCCAAAAAGCCTTGCACCTTGCCGGGGTCGGTCATGCCCGAGAGCAGCAAGCCGATGCCAAACAACAAGCCCGCCGCGAATTCAAAAATACGTTGCAACATGTTCGCCCCTTACAACACGTGACGCACGAGGAACACCGTCACAAAGCCCGTGCACATGAAGGACAGCGTGGCCACCAAGGAACGCAGCGACAAACGGCTCAAGCCGCAAATGCCATGACCGCTGGTACAGCCTGCCCCATAGCGTGTGCCAAAGCCCACCAGCACGCCCGCCACCACCACCAGGGCCCAGCTGGCCTCGATGCGCGGTGTGCCGATGGTGCCCGCAGGCAACAAACCTTTGGCCACCACAGGGGCCAGCAGCAAGCCCAACACAAACATGACGCGCCACGCGGTGTCACCGGCCTTGGGCGGCAGCAAGCCTTCCACGATGCCTGTGATCCCCAAGATGCGCCCACTGCTCAGCAGCAACAGCGCAGCCGCCAAGCCCAGCAAAAGCCCGCCTGCCAGCGAGGACCAGGGGGTGAAGTGAATCCAATCGATCTGCATTAGGCCTTCCTTTTTTGAGGTCAACATTATTGCGTCCCTGTGTCCGATTGCAGCCTTGCTGCACAGGGCTTAGATGTTTCGGTAATAAACAACCAAAAACTCAGTCGTTCCCTTTTGTGTCGAGGACTCACAGAATCCATCCATCGCCAATTCAAACGAACTCCAAGGGAACACCATGATTCAACGCAAACACTTTTTCAAAACGCTGCTGGCTACCGCTGTCGTGGCCGTGAGCGGCTTGGCCGCTGCACAGTCCGCACCGGTCACGCTGCTGAATGTCTCTTACGACCCCACGCGTGAGCTCTACAGCGAGTTCAACACCGCCTTCTCCAAATACTGGAAAGCGCAATCGGGTCAAGACGTGACCGTCAAGCAATCGCACGGCGGCTCGGGCAAACAAGCACGCTCGGTGATCGACGGTATTGACGCCGATGTGGTCACCCTGGCCTTGGCCGGTGATGTGGACGCGCTCTACAAACACGGCGGCTTGATTCCACAAGATTGGCAAAAGCGTTTGCCACACAACTCAGCGCCTTACACCTCGACCATCGTGTTGGTGGTGCGCCAAGGCAACCCCAAGGGCATCAAAGATTGGGACGACTTGGTCAAGCCCGGCATCAGCGTGATCACGCCCAACCCCAAAACATCGGGCGGGGCACGCTGGAACTACTTGGCCGCTTGGGAATTTGCCAAACGCAAATACGGCGGTGATGCCAAGGCCAAAGACTTCGTGACTGCGCTCTACAAAAACGTGCCCGTGCTCGACACCGGTGCGCGCGGCTCATCCGTCACCTTTGCGCAGCGCAACCAAGGGGACGTGTTCATCTCTTGGGAAAACGAAGCCCATCTGTTGGAAAAAGAATTCGGCAGCAAGGTCGACATTGTTTATCCCTCCCTCAGCATCTTGGCCGAACCGCCGGTCACCGTGGTCGACAAAAACGTGGACCGCAAAGGCACACGCAAAGTGGCAGAGGAATACCTCAAATACCTCTACAGCGATGAAGGCCAAGACATTGCGGGTAAAAACTTTTACCGCCCTATCTCCGCCAAAGCGCAAGCCAAGTACGTCAAGCAATTGCCCAAGCTGCCCTTGTTCACCATCGAGCAAGCTTTTGGCGGCTGGGCCAAGGCAGACAAAGACCACTTCATTGATGGTGCGTCGTTCGACCAAATCTATTTGAAGAAGTGAGCAAACCATGTCTGTGCTTTTGATTGCAGGTAGTCCTTCCGAACGCTCACGCACCGCAGCTTTGCTCAGTGCGGTAGGGCAGCGCCTCGAGTTTCGTGGTGCACACACAGAGCAGTTGCGTGTGCGTGACTTGCCCCCGCAAGCGCTGCTCTTGGCCGACTTTGCACACCCCTCTGTGGTCAGTGCCACGGCACAAGTGGCCGAGGCCGACATCGTGGTGGTGGCCACACCGGTGTACAAGGCCGCGTACAGCGGCATCTTGAAAGTCTTTTTAGACCTGCTGCCGCAAACTGCGTTGAAAGGCAAAACCGTGTTGCCGTTGGCAACTGGGGGCAGTCCACACCACATGCTGGCGCTGGACTACGCGCTGCGCCCGGTGTTGCAGTCCTTGGGGGCGAAAAATATCTTGCCCGGTATTTATGCCACCGATGCGCAAGTGGTGCTCAGCCCAGAGGGCACTTACCAAGTGGCCGACGATATTGCGGACCGTTTGGACGAAGCCGTCAACACCTTGATCAACGAACACATGGGCCCCACGCTCACCCATGCAGGCCGTTTCTCGGCGGTGCCTTTCTCGCAGGTGCGATGTAGCGTTTAACCCCGTCCCCGTGGTGGCTTGAGGCGCAGCTTCAAGTCATCGTCTTTCCCCATTCTTTCCATTTTTTTGAAACCGCTGTGAACGCGGTCTGGGCGAAGCCTTGGCCATTCACCGCTGGATTCACCCGAACAAGGACACTGTCATGACCTTTGCCTCTGATTTTTCTCGTCGCCGCTTTCTCTCGCTCGCGGCAGCAACCACCGCTACTCTGGGTATCGGCAGCACCAGCGTGCCGGCGCTTGCACAAAAGGCCGCGCGTACTTTGCGCATTGGTCACCAAAAAGGTTGGCTCTCCATCCTCAAGGCACGCGGCACTTTGGAAAAACGTTTGGCCCCTTTGGGTGTCAACGTCACGTGGACCGAATTCAATGCAGGCCCCGTCCAACTTGAAGCCCTCAACGTGGGCGCCATTGACTTTGGTGATGTGGGAGAAGCCCCGCCCATCTTTGCGCAAGCTGCCGGTGCGCCGCTGGTGTACGCCGCAGCCACCGTGCCCCGCCCAAGGTTAGAAGCCATCATCGTCCCCAAAGGTTCGCCCATCAAAACCGTGGCCGATCTCAAAGGCAAACGCGTGGCCTACAACAAGGGCTCCAACGTGCAGTACTTCTTGGTGAAGTTGCTCGAAAAGCATGGCCTCAAGTACAGCGATGTGCACTCGGTGTTCTTGCCACCGCCTGATGCACGTGCTGCGTTTGAGCGTGGCGCGGTGGACGCGTGGATCATTTGGGATCCCTTCCTGGCATCCGCCCAAAAAACATTGGACGCCCAAGTGTTGGCCGACGCCTCCGGCGTGGCCAAGAACCGTGGCTACTACTTCACCTCACGCGAGTTCGCCACACACAACACCGATGTGCTGCGTATCGCGATTGAAGAGGTCAACAACATCGACACCTGGGTCTCTAAAAACAAACCCGCCGCTGCCGCAGAACTGGCGCAAGTCTTGGGCTTGGACAAGAGCATCACCGAGGTCTATGTGGGACGTGCAGCGTTTGGCACGGCCCCTGTGACACAAGGCATCTTGGAAGAGCAGCAAAGCATTGCCGACACTTTCTTTGAGCTCAAGCTGATTCCGAAAAAGCTCAATCTCTTACACGCCGCGCCGGTGAGTTTGAACTAAGGCTGAGCCCAAGGAGTTGACATGACACACCTCAACAACCGTCGTGAACTGTTGCGCTTGCTGGCTCTGTCAGCGGGTGCATGGGGACTCACCGCACCCTTCACTACGCCCAGTGCGTTGGCACAAAGCAAAGACAAAGCCACAAGCGCAGCACCATCCAAGCCCTTGGACCAACTGCGCATTGGCTACCAAAAGTCTGCGGTCAACTTGGTCATCTTGAAGCAGCAAGGCGTGTTGGAAAAACGCTTTCCCGCCACCAAGGTGTCGTGGATTGAGTTTCCTGCTGGCCCTCAGTTGCTAGAGGCCTTGTCGGTGGGCGCTTTGGAGTTTGGCCTGACGGGCGATGCACCGCCCGTGTTCGCCCAAGCCGCAGGCAAAGACTTGTACTACGTGGGGGCCGAACCTGCCAAGCCAGAGAGCTCGGCTGTTTTGGTATTGCAAGACTCGCCCATCAAACACCTGGCCGATTTGAAAGGCAAGAAGATAGCCTTGCAAAAAGGGTCCAGCGCGCATTACCTGTTGGTGCGTGCGGTAGAGAAAGCCGGTTTGCAGTGGGCTGACATTCAGCCCATCTACCTCACCCCTGCCGATGCACGTGCTGCGTTCGAGCGCAAGAGTGTGGATGCCTGGGTGATTTGGGATCCTTTCTACGCCGCCACCGAATTGGCCTTGCCTACACGTGTCATCACCACGGGGGTGGGCTTGTCGGGCAACAACTCCTTTTACCTTTCGTCCACCGCCTTGGCCAAGCAACACCCCGAGGTGTTGCTGGCCTTGTTTGAAGAGCTCTCACGTGCTGACCGCTTTGTGCAAGAGCACCGCCCTGAGGCCATCAAACTGATTGCCGATTTCAGTGGCTTAGATGCCGGTGTGGTCAGTCTTTTTTTGAAGCGGCGCCCTCGGTCGCCAGTTGGCTTGCTGACTGCAGACGCAGCCACCAGCCAACAGCAAGTGGCGGATGCTTTTGCACGTTTGTCCCTCATTCCTAAGCCTGTGCGTGTGTCCGACATCGTGTGGCGCTTTGCCCGTTGATTCATTTTCAAAACCTCACAAAGAAAACACCATGAACATTTTTTGGTTTATCCCCTTGCACGGCGATGGCCGTTACCTGGGTACGTCACAAAGCGCACGCGCTGTGGACCATGCCTACATGAAACAAATTGCCCAAGCGGCAGACAAGCTGGGTTATGGCGGTGTGTTGTTGCCCACAGGCCGTTCGTGCGAAGACCCTTGGATTGCTGCCGCGAGTTTGATTCCGGTCACCCAGCGCTTGAAGTTCTTGGTGGCCTTGCGCCCCAGCATCATGTCGCCCACAGTGGCGGCGCGTCAGACCGCCACATTTGACCGACTGAGCGAAGGCCGCTTGCTGGTCAACGTGGTGGCAGGTGGCGACAGCAGCGACTTAGAAGCCGATGGCACCTTCCTCAGCCACGACGAACGCTACGAACACGCCCGCGAGTTTTTGGATGTGTACACCCGTGTGCTCTCGGGCGAGACCGTGGACTTTGAAGGCAAGCACGTCAAGGTCAAAGGCGCACGTCAGTTGTTTCCGCCGGTGCAGCGTCCCTACCCACCGCTGTACTTCGGTGGCTCGTCTGACGCCGCGCACGACTTGGCCGCTGAGAAGGTCGAGCTCTACCTCACCTGGGGTGAGCCACCCGAAGAAGTGGCCAAGAAGTTTGACGACATTCGCAAACGCGCCGCCAAGCTGGGCCGCCAAGTGAAGTTTGGTGTGCGCTTGCATGTCATCCCACGCGAAACCAACGAAGAGGCATGGGCTGCGGCAGACGACCTCATCAAACACTTGGATGACGCCACCATCGCCAAAGCCCAAGCAGGCTTGGCCAGCATGGACTCTGAAGGCCAACGCCGCATGCGCGCTTTGCACGGTGGCAACCGCAACAAGCTAGAAATCAGCCCCAACTTGTGGGCCGGTGTGGGCTTGGTGCGTGGCGGCGCAGGCACAGCCTTGGTGGGTGATGGCGAAACCATTGCCAAACGGCTCAAGGAATATCAAGAGATTGGCGCAGACACCTTTGTGTTGTCGGGCTACCCGCATTTGGAAGAAACCTACCGCTTTGCCGAGTTGGTGTTTCCACATATTGGTGTCACACCACAAACCACGGCAGCAAATGTGAACTTGGTCAGCCCCTTTGGCGAAGTCATGGCCAACAACCTGGTACCCGTTGAAAAACGTGTGTCACACAACGAAGCGAGTGCGCATGTCTCGAACATCTGATCAACAACTCGCTGCCTTCACCGCCATGGAGTCGGGCGTTCAACAAGCCACCTGGTATCACAGCCACGAAGATGCTTGGTTTCCTGGCGCCAAGCTGCGCAGCTTGGTGCATGCCGTGTTCCAACGGCTCTTGCCTTGGCTAGTGCCTGTGCTCTTGGTGAGCGTCTGGCAAATCTCTTCTGTGCAAGGTTGGATTTCAGTCCGCGTGTTGCCTGCGCCCCTCGCCGTGGTGGACGCAGCGTGGACTTTGGCCGAATCAGGTGAGCTGTGGAAACACGTGCAAATCAGTGCGGGTCGTGCGCTGCTGGGTCTGGCGGTGGGCGGTGGTTTGGGTTTGGCCTTGGGGCTGCTCACGGGCTCCATCCGTTGGGCTGAAACCTTGTTGGATTCGACCATCCAAATGGTGCGCAACATTCCTGCACTTGCTTTGATTCCCTTGGTCATCTTGTGGTTCGGCATTGATGAAACTGCCAAGCTGTTTCTGATTTCGGTCGCGGTGTTCTTTCCGATTTACATCAACACCTTCCACGGCATTCGCAATGTGGACACCGGTTTGATTGAGATGGGGCGCACCTATGGTCTGTCGCAATGGGGGCTGTACCGCCACATCATCTTGCCCGGTGCCTTGTCGTCCATCTTGGTGGGACTGCGCTTCTCGCTGGGGCTGATGTGGGTCATCTTGATCGTGGCTGAAACCATTTCGGCACAAGCAGGTATTGGCTATCTCACCATGAATGCGCGTGAGTTTTTACAAACCGATGTGGTGTTGGTGGGCATCTTGCTCTACGCCATTTTGGGCAAGTTGGCCGATGTGTTTGCCAAAGCGCTGGAGCGCTACTGGTTGCGCTGGCACCCCGGCTACCAATGATCGAAAGACAGACATGACAACCACATCCACAAGCACGAGTTCAGGCGGCGTTCGCCTGTCCATTCACAACGTGGGCAAAGCCTACGGTCAACGCCAAGTGCTGCACCACACCCAGCTCACCATCGAGCCCGGCGAGTTTGTCGCCATCGTGGGGCGCAGTGGCTGCGGCAAGAGCACCTTGTTGCGCTTGGTGGCAGGCTTGGAGGCGCCCACACAAGGCAAGCTGCAGGTGAATGGACAAGCGATTCACGGACTGCGTGAAGACACCCGCATCATGTTTCAAGAGGCGCGTCTTTTGCCATGGCGACGCGTGCTCGACAACGTCGCACTGGGCTTGCCCGATGCGCAACGCGACGAGGCTGCCCAGGTCTTGACTCAGGTGGGTTTGGGCGACCGTTTGAACGAATGGCCCGCCAAACTCTCAGGCGGCCAACGTCAGCGTGTGGCCTTGGCACGTGCCCTCGTGCACAACCCACGCTTGCTCTTGCTCGATGAGCCCTTGGGCGCATTGGATGCACTCACCCGCATCGAGATGCACGCCTTGATCGAACAACTCTGGCGCGACAACGGCTTCACTGCCTTGTTGGTGACCCACGACGTGCAAGAAGCGGTGGCCTTGGCCGATCGTGTGATCTTGATTGAAGAGGGTGCCATCGCGCTGGACGAGCGCATTGATTTGCCCCGCCCACGCTCACGCGTTGATGCCCGATTTGCTGCGTTGGAAAAACGCATCTTGGACCGCGTGCTGCAACACCCCGACGAACCACAACCCCCTGCCAACGACACGTCGTGGCCAGGTCTGTCCGCGCATGGTTTGCGCTGGGCTGTTTAACCCCCGATTTTTTTCACGGACTATTTAAGGAGAAACCCATGTCCATTCAAGCCATCAACGTTCGCAACCAATTCAAAGGCAAAGTGCGCGAAATCATTCGCGGCGATGTCGTGTCAGAGATTGATGTCGAGACCCCTTGGGGCATCGTCACTTCTGTGATCACCACCCGCTCAGTCGATGACTTGGCGCTGGTGGTGGGCTCGGAGGTCGTGGCCTTGGTCAAGTCGACCGAAGTCTCGATTGCCAAGCTCTAAAGCCGCGTGCCCAGAAGGAGAAACTTTCCATGACACAAGCGACACGACAACTTCATCTGGGCGCCTTCCTGTTTGGCGCTGGGCACCATTTGGCGGCCTGGCGTCATCCGGAGGTAGACCCCAGCGGCTTCACCCAGTTGCACACCTTGAAAGAGTGGGCGCGACTCGCAGAAGCCGCCAAATTTGATGCGATCTTTTTCGCCGACAACGTGGGCATGAGCGATGCCCCTGCAGACACTTTGGCACGCAACGCTTTGCCGCATGTGTTTGATCCCTTGTTGGTGCAATCAGCGCTGGCTGCGGTGACAGAGCGCATTGGTTTGGTGGCCACGGTGTCGACCACGTATTTGCCACCCTATCACCTGGCCCGCAAGTTCGCCACCTTGGACCACTTGAGTGGTGGGCGCAGCGGTTGGAATTTGGTGACCTCGGGCAGCGAGTTTGAGGCCCGTGCATTTGGCTTGCCGCATCAGCTCGAACATGCCGAGCGCTACAAGATTGCACATGAGTACGTTGCAATCGTCAAAGGCCTGTGGGACTCATGGGAAGACGGCGCTTTCATCCACGACAAAGTGAACAACCGTTTCTTTGATCCAGCCCAGTTGCACCGTGTGACGCATCAAGGCGCCAAGTTCAATGTGCGAGGTTCGCTGCAAGCGCCGCGTGCGCCGCAAGGCTATCCCGTGCTGGTGCAAGCTGGCTCGTCCAACGATGGTCAAGACCTGGCAGCAGCGTCGGCAGAGCTGGTGTTCACGGCACAGCAAACCGTCGAGGACGCACGAGCCTTTTACCGTTCGTTGAAATCGCGTTTGCCTGCATGGGGGCGCAGCGAAGACGACTTGAAAATCTTGCCCGGTCTCTCTCCTTTTGTGGGGCGAACGCAGCAAGAGGCACAAGACAAATTTGAACAGCTGCAAGATTTGATCGACCCTGTGTTGGGTGTCGGTTTGCTGTCTGCATTCCTAGGCAACATTGATTTGTCGGCCTATCCCATCGATGGGCCATTTCCCGTGGACTTGCCGGTGGGCGAGGGCTGGAAAAGTCGCCACGCGTTGTTCAACAAGCTCGCCCAGCGCGACAACTTGAGCATCCGTGATTTGTACAAGCGCGTGGCCACAGGCCGTGGGCACTGGACCTTGGTGGGCACACCCGAGAGCATCGCCGATGAGATCGAACATTGGTTCACCACGGGGGCTGCGGACGGCTTCAACATCTTGTCACCGACCTTGCCCCATGGCTTGAAAGACTTCTCGGAGTTGGTCATTCCTGAGCTGCAACGGCGTGGTTTATTTCGCACCGAATACACCGGTCACACCTTGCGCGATCACTTGGGCTTGCGTCGACCTGTGCACCCCGCTGTGGCCGCGGCGCGCGACCCAGCGTTGTTGCATATCGCATAGATCGAATAGAAATAAGCAAACAATAAATGATTCGTTTGTGATTCAGACATGGCCGCACACAATCTCGGTCATGTCAACAACACCCACCCTCATCATCGTTCCCGGATGGCGCGATTCAGGCCCTGGCCACTGGCAAAGCTTATGGGCTGAGTCCTTGGTTGGCGCGGTGCGCGTGCAGCAAGACGACTGGATTTCACCCGTGCGCAACGCCTGGGTGCACTGCATCAGCCAGACCATCTTGGCCCAAGACGGCCCCGTGGTGATTGCCGCCCACAGCCTGGGTTGCATTGCCACCACCCATTTGCCACCCGAGGTCACACAGCGCATTCAGGGGGCGTTGCTGGTCGCGCCGGCCGACCCTGAGCGGCGCAGCGCATTGGTGGACTTCGCCCCTGTGCCGTACCACACCTTGCCGTATCGCAGCGTGTTGGTGGCCAGCAGCAATGACCCGTTTTGCCCTGTGCGCACCGCCGGTGCGTATGCGCGTGCTTGGGGCAGCGAATTTGTGCGCTTGCAAAACGCAGGGCACATCAACATCGAATCTGGCTTTGGGGACTGGCCTTTGGGGCTGGCACTTTTGCAGTCTTTGGTGGGTGAGCCTTTGGCCTTGCAGGCCTCTGCACAGGCTGCACCCGTTTCTTCTTCTGTCTCTGCTTTGGGATTTCAAATCGCATGAAAAAAATCATTCACACCAGCCTGGCCATCGCATTGCTGAGCGCAAGCGCTTTGACATCGGCTCAAACCTTGCTCAACGCTTCGTACGATGTGGCCCGCGAGTTCTACAAAGACTACAACGCCGCCTTTGTGGCGCATTACAAAAAGACCACCGGCAAAGACGTCAAAGTTGACCAAGCCCACGGCGGCTCTAGCGCGCAAGCCCGTGCGGTGAACGACGGCTTGGAGGCCGATGTGGTGACCATGAACACCACCACCGACATCGAGTTCTTGGCCAACAACGGCGTGGTCGCCAAAGACTGGGCCAAGAAGTTTTCCAACAACGCGTCACCCACCACCTCGACCATGTTGTTCTTGACCCGCAACGGCAACCCCAAAGGCATCAAAGATTGGGACGATTTGGTCAAGCCCGGTGTGCAAGTGATCATCGTCAACCCCAAAACCGGCGGCAATGGCCGCATGGCGTACTTGGCGGCGTGGGCCTATGCACGCAAGAAAGGCAACACCGATGCACAAGCGGCAGAGTTTGTCGGCAAGCTGTTCAAGAACGTGCCTGTGTTGGCCAAGGGCGGTCGCGATGCCACCACCATCTTCTTGCAGCGCAACATCGGCGATGTGTTGGTGACCTTCGAGTCGGAAGTCGTGTCGGTGGACCGCGAGTTCGGCGAAGGCAAGGTGGATGCCGTGCATCCCTCGATCAGCATCGTTGCTGAAAACCCCGTGGCTGTGGTGGAGCGCACCGTGGCCAAAAAAGGCACAGGCGAATTGGCCAAAGCGTATTTGAATTATTTGTATTCGGATGAGGCGCAAGAAATTGCGGCCAAGCACGCCTTGCGCCCCCGCTCACCCGCTTTGCTTAAGAAATACGCCAACACATTCAAGCCCATTCAGTTGGTGCCTGTGAGCGAGTATTTCGGTTCGCTGAGCGAAGCGCAAAAAGTCCACTTCAATGACGGTGGCCAGTTCGACAAGATCTACACGGTGAAATAAGTTTCATGGCATTGTTTTCTTTATCGCGCAGTCATCGGCCTGCGCGCGTGTTGCCAGGCTTCAACATCACCTTGGGGTTCACGCTCACGTACCTGAGCTTGATTGTGTTGATCCCGCTCTCGGCCTTGGTGTTCAAAACATTCACGCTGACCTGGGATCAGTTCTGGGCCGCGGTGACCGGGCCGCGCGTGTTGGCGTCTTACCGTTTGACTTTTGGTGCCTCGTTGATCGCAGCCTTGGTCAATGTGGTGTTTGGTTTGCTGGTGGCTTGGGTGCTGGTGCGTTACAACTTCTTCGGCAAAAAAATCATCGACGCTTTGGTGGACTTGCCCTTTGCGCTGCCCACGGCGGTGGCGGGTATTTCGCTCACCGCCTTGCTGGCAGGCAACGGTTGGGTGGGCCAGTATTTGGAGCCTCTGGGCATACAGCTTGCGTTCAACCCCAACGGCGTGGTGATTGCACTCATTTTCATTGGCCTGCCGTTTGTGGTGCGCACTGTGCAGCCCGTGCTCGAAGATGCCGAGAAAGAACTCGAAGAAGCCGCCACGTGTTTGGGGGCCACGCGTTGGCAAACATTCAGCCGGGTGATTTTTCCGAGCATCGCGCCTGCGCTGCTGACCGGTTTTGCCATGGCCTTTGCCCGCGCCATTGGTGAATACGGCTCGGTGATCTTCATTGCCGGCAACATGCCCATGGTGTCAGAGATCACGCCCCTCATCATCATCGGAAAGTTAGAGCAATACGACTACGCCGGCGCCACGGCAGTGGCGGTGGTGATGTTGGTCATCTCATTCGTTTTGTTGTTGGTCATCAATGCGCTGCAAGCGTGGCAACGTCGCCACACAGGAGCGCCGGCATGAGCACCACCCTGAATCCCTCACAGCGTCGCGCACAAGCAGGCACGACCGAGCCCGCCTGGGTGCGTTACAGCCTCATTGGTGTGGCGCTGACCTTTATGTTTTTGTTCTTGGTCTTGCCCTTGGCCGCGGTGTTCACCGAAGCTTTGCGCAAAGGGGTGGATGCGTATTGGCAAGCGCTGCAAGAACCCGATGCGTGGTCGGCCATTCGCTTGACCTTCATCACTGCGTTGGTGGCTGTGCCCTTGAACTTGGTGTTTGGTGTGGCTGCTGCCTGGGCGATTGCCAAATATGAATTCACAGGCAAAGCTTTCTTGACCACCTTGGTGGATTTGCCGTTCTCGGTGTCACCCGTGGTGGCTGGTTTGATTTATGTGTTGATGTTTGGAGCCCAAGGTTGGTTTGGGCCTTGGTTGCAAGCGCATGACATCAAGATCATTTTTGCTGTGCCTGGCATTGTGTTGGCCACAGTGTTTGTGACGTTTCCGTTCATCGCGCGTGAGTTGATTCCGCTCATGCAAGCGCAGGGCAGCGACGAAGAGCAAGCGGCCATCGTGCTCGGCGCCACCGGTTGGCAAACCTTTTGGTTTGTGACCTTGCCCAACATCAAGTGGGGCTTGATCTACGGCGTGATCTTGTGCAACGCACGTGCCATGGGTGAATTTGGCGCGGTCTCGGTGATGTCGGGCCACATCCGCGGGCAGACCAACACCATGCCCTTGCATGTGGAAATTTTGTACAACGAGTACCAGTCGGTGGCGGCATTTGCCGTGGCCTCGTTGCTGGCCTTGCTGGCGTTGGTGACGCTGGGCATCAAGTCGGTGGTGGAGTGGCAGCATGCCCGCGATCTCAAAGCCACCGCCGATTTGCCGCCTGAGCGCCCCACAGCTTGAACGCACACCGTGCAGCGCTGTGCGTCCCCGATCTTTCAGAACATGAGTACCGAAAAATGAGCATCGAAATCAGAAACATCCACAAACAGTTTGGCGACTTCCAAGCGCTGGGCGATGTGAGCTTGGACATTCACTCGGGCGAGTTGATTGCCTTGTTGGGCCCTTCAGGCTGCGGCAAGACCACCTTGCTGCGCATCATCGCGGGCTTAGAAACCGCAGACGCGGGCACGATTTTGTTCAGCGGTGAAGACACCACCCATGTGCATGTGCGCGAGCGCCAAGTGGGTTTTGTGTTCCAACACTACGCCTTGTTCCGTCACATGACGGTGTTTGAAAACGTGGCCTTTGGCTTGCGCGTCAAACCACGCAGCGAACGCCCCAGCGAAGAACAAATCAAGAAAAAGGTCCACGACTTGCTGAACCTGGTGCAACTCGATTGGCTGGCCGACCGTTACCCCTCGCAGCTCTCAGGTGGGCAACGTCAGCGCATTGCCTTGGCGCGCGCTTTGGCGGTGGAGCCCAAAGTGCTGTTGCTCGACGAGCCCTTTGGTGCTTTGGATGCCAAGGTGCGCAAAGAACTGCGCCGCTGGTTGCGCCGCTTGCACGACGACCTCAACGTGACCACCATCTTTGTGACCCACGACCAAGAAGAAGCCCTCGAGGTGGCCGACCGCGTGGTGGTGATGAACAAAGGTCATGTGGAGCAGGTGGGCAGCCCACAAGAGGTGTGGGAACACCCGGCCAGCCCGTTTGTGTACGGCTTCTTGGGTGATGTGAACTTGTTTCATGGCCGCGCCCATGAAGGTGAAATGCACATTGGCGTGGAAGACCAAACCGTGCGTTTGGCCAGTCCCGAACACCATGCGGCGCAAGACGCCAAAGCCTTCGCCTATGTGCGCCCGCACGACTTAGATGTGCGCCGCTACACGCAGGGCCGTGAGGAGGAGGGTGGCATCGTCGCGCAACTCACACGCGCGATCGTGGTGGGGCCAATTGCACGTTTGGAGCTGGTAGCCGCGGAGGGGGACAGCCCGTCGAACGAGCAAATCATCGAGGCCCAAATTCCTGCGCAGCAGTTTTACGAACAAGGCTTTGTCGAGGGGGACACCTTGGTGCTCACCCCACGCAAGGCGCGGGTGTTTGTGGCCTGAAAGCCATCTTCTGTGACGCCACGCTGAGGACTCAGACGTGTTGCTTCATCCAAGCGATGGCGCGGTTCCATCCATCGACGGCGGGGCCGGGCGTGTAGCTGGGGCGGTAGTCGGCATGGAACGCGTGCGGTGTGTCGGGATACATCACAAACTGGCAGGCCTTGGCGGCGGCATTGCCTTGCGCGCCGGCTTGGGACAGCGCAGTTTTCATGCGCTCTACCGAGGCGACAGAAATGCCGGTGTCGGCGGCACCGTACAAGCCGAGCACAGGCGCTTTCAACGCTGCGGCCAAGTCCACCGGGTGTTGCGGCGTGTTGGGTGTTTTGTCACCTTCCACGCGGCCATACCAAGCCACACCGGCTTTGAGTTTGGGGTTGTGCGCGGCGTACAGCCATGTGATGCGGCCCCCCCAGCAAAAGCCTGTGATGGCCACTTTGTTGGCGTTGCCGCCGTTGGCCGCCGCCCATTGCACGGTGGCGTCTAAATCGCCCATCACTTGCGCATCGGGAACTTTGGAAATGATGTCGGCTTGCAGCTTGGCGATCTCGCCGTACATGCTGGGGTCGCCTTGGCGCACAAACAGCTCTGGTGCAATCGCCAAATAACCGGCTTTGGCAAAGCGCCGGGTGACGTCGGCAATGTACTCATGTACGCCGAAGATTTCTGAAATCACCAGCACCACGGGCAAATTGGTTTTGCCTGCGGGTGCCGATCGGTAGGCGGGCATTTTGTAGCCGTTGACGTCGATCATCACCTCGCCTTCGAGCAGTCCATCGCCCGAAGTTTTGATGGCGGTTTGTGCCATCAACGGTGCAGCCGCTGCGGCGTAGCCCAAGCCCAAGGCGGTTTGCAAGGCCAGACGGCGCGTGGGGCGCTTGGCGGAGCCAGGGGTGCTGTGCAGCAGGGCGTGTGTGTCTTCGACGAGGTTGCGGTTCATGGTAGCTCCCAAATTTGTGTGCATCGTACGTGTTGCGGCAAAGCCGTGGCCTGCTTGGGCTTATTGCAGCAGGGCGTTGACTTCTTGCAGCTGCGCTTCGCCGAGCTCGCTGCTGGCGGCGTACAAACGCAGGCGTTCCATCACGGTTTGGATGCGCAGTTGCAGCCAAGCCAATTCGGCTTGCGCGGCGTCGTGGTCAGCCCCCAGCCATTCCATGGTGGTGCGTGCGCCGGTGCGGTGTGCGTTGCGTGTGGCCAGCAAGCGCGCTTTGCTGGCTTTGTCGGCTTGCTCCAAGGCTTGCAGCCGCACCTGGGCGCTGTGGATGTTTTGCCAGGCATCGCGCACTTGCGATTCAATCACCAGCTCCACTGCTTCTTGGTCAAAGCGCAGTTTGTCGATTTGCTTCAAGGCTTCCAGTTCACGTGCTTGCAACACGCCGTTGGTGCTCAGCGGTGCCTGCAGCTGAAGGCCCACCATGTACTGCGTCATTTGGTTGCTGGCAGAGCCAAACTTGCCTTGGCCCGACAGCAGGTCGTGCTGTGCCTGTGCCACCCAATCCACGGTCATGGCGTGGCCTGCTTTGATGCGTTTGACTTCTTGGCTTTGGATGGCTTGTTGCAATTGCATCAGCTGCAAGGTGGTGGACTGTTGCTTGGCGCGCATCACCCAGGTGTTGGCATCGGCCAAGGTGGCGGGTGCCACCACAGTGCTGGCTTTGAGCGTGGACAGCTGCGTGGGTGCATGGCCCACCAATTGGCGATAGGCCAAGCGCTTCATCTCTAAGTTGTTTTCCAAGTTCAGCACTTGGGCGCGCACTGACGCCACACGGGCTTGCGCTTCTTGCACGTCCATCACGCTGGCGTCACCCACGCGTTGGCGTTTGGTGATTTCGGCGGCGGCTTGGTTCACCGCCAGTTGCTGGCGTTGCACGATGCTCAGGCTTTGCTCTGCGGCCACCACGTCCAAATAGCGCTGCGCTGTGCGCAAGATCAGCGCTTGTTGGGCTTGCTGCCATTGCACATCGGCCATTTGTGCGGCGAGTTGCAATTGCTGACCTTGGGCATCGCGCTCAGGGCTGATCCAAGGTTTGAGCGCCGTCACGTTGGCACGCGCCAAGGCGCCCACATTGACCGAGGTGTTGAACGACATGTCGCGCATGCCATTGCTCTCAGCGCCTTGTGTGCGGCTGTCTTGTCCGCCCACACCCACGGTGGCGCCTGCACCTATGCGTGGCTCCCACAGGGCATGGGCTTGGTCTTTTTTCGTGGCGGCTTGTTCCACGACCACGCGCGCGGCGGCGAGTTCGGGGTCGCGTTCTTGCGCGGCTTTCCATGCCCCGATCAAGTCGGTGGCTTGTGCCGAGGCACCGAACACCACAAGGCTGGCAAGAGCCCAAGAGCGGCGGTTCAAGTTCATGCGTGTTCTCCAGAAACCAGGGCTTGTACGCGGTGCTGATAAGCCATGAAATAAGACAAAGGAATCACCAACAAGGTGAGGACGGTCGACACAAAAATGCCAAAGATCAAAGAGATGGCCAAGCCATTGAAGATGGGGTCATCCAAGATGAAGAAAGCCCCCAGCATGGCGGCCAGTCCCGTCAACACAATCGGTTGTGCACGGGTGATGGCCGAAGTCACCACGGCCTCTTTGAAGTCCACGCCCTGGGCCAGTTGCAAGCGGATGAAGTCGACCAACAAAATCGAGTTGCGCACGATGATGCCGGCCAAGGCGATCATGCCAATCATCGACGTCGCGGTGAACGGTGCGCCCAGCAACGCGTGACCTGGCATCACGCCAATCAGCGTGAGCGGAATGGGTGCCATGATGATCAATGGCACCAAGTAAGAACCAAACTGCGCCACCACCAACAGATAAATCAGCACCAAGCCCACGGCGTAGGCCGCACCCATGTCGCGGAAAGTCTCGTAGGTCATTTGCCATTCGCCATCCCACTTGATGGCGTACTGCGTGTACGGATCCAGCGGTTGGTGGATGAACAGCTCATCCAAGGGTTTGCCGTTGGGGGTGGTGATGCTGGCGAGCTTGTCGCGCATGGAAAACATGCCGTACAAAGGGCTGTCAACTTGACCGGCCATATCGCCCACCACATACGTCACGGGCAACAAGTCTTTGTGATAAATCGGTTGTTCGCGCCAGGTGTCGCTGACGGTGACGAGTTGGCGAATGGGCGTGATCTCGCGTTGCGAGTTGCGCACACCCAAGTTGAGCAAGTGGTCGAGCGTGTCTTGCTGGTTTTTGGGCAATCGAATGACGATGGCACCCGCGTATTTGTTTTGGTCATGCGCGTAGACCGTGGACTCGCCCCCCAAAGCTGCGTGCAGCGTGCTGACGATGGCTTGTTGCGACACGCCCATTTGCGCTGCTTTTTGGCGGTTGATCAGCAGCACTTGGCGAGGCGCTTGGCTGATGCTGCTGTCGTCCACATCGACCACGCCGTGTTGCTGCGCAAACAAGGCACGCACCGACTTGGCGACTTGGATGCGACCCGCGTCATCCGGCCCATAGACCTCGGCCACGATGGGGGCCAACACGGGAGGTCCGGGTGGGACTTCAATCACCTTGACATTGGCGTTGAATTTTTTGCCAATCGCTTGCAGCGCTGGACGCACGCGGGTGGCAATGGCGTGGCTTTGTGCTTTGCGTTGGTGTTTGTCTTGCAGGTTGACTTGGATGTCGCCCACGGCACCTCCGCTGCGCAAATAGTATTGACGCACCAAGCCGTTGAAGTTGATGGGGGCACTCAGGCCTGCATAGGCTTGGTAGTCGGTCACCTCGGGCACGGTGGCCAAGTGCGCGCCCAGGGCACGTAAAACCTTTTCGGTTTCTTCTAACCGTGTGCCGGCGGGCATGTCGACCACGACTTGGAATTCAGACTTGTTGTCAAACGGCAGCATCTTGAGCACGGCCCAGCCACCCACGGGCAAGGCCACCGACACCGCAATGGCCGCCAAGATGCCTGCGCCCAAGCCCCAGCGGTTGCGAGCGCCAGAGCGATCGTTCAAGAACGGCTTGAACACGGCTCTGAAGAAACGATCCAACTTGGTTTTGAAGGCGCTGGGTGGTGCATGATCTGCAGTGTTGGCAGGATGTGGCTTCATCCAAATGCGGGCCAACCAAGGTGTGACGATGAAGGCCACCAACAAAGACAACACCATGCCCATGCTGGCGTTGATGGGGATGGGGCTCATGTAAGGCCCCATCAGGCCGCTGACAAAGGCCATGGGCAACAACGCCGCGATGACGGTGAAGGTGGCCAAAATCGTGGGGGCCCCCACTTCGTCGACCGCACCGGGAATGATTTGTGTAAGCGATTGCCCAGGATGCAAGGCCTGATGGCGGTGGATGTTTTCCACTACCACGATGGCGTCGTCCACCAAGATACCAATCGAGAAAATCAAGGCAAACAAAGACACACGGTTGAGGGTGAAGCCCCATGCCCAAGAAGCAAACAAGGTGACGGTCAAGGTCAAGATCACGGCGGTGCCCACGATGGCTGCTTCGCGTCGACCCAAAGCGATGAACACCAAAGCCACCACGGAGGCGGTGGCGAACAACAGTTTTTGAATCAGCTTTTGGGCTTTGTCGTTGGCGGTGGCGCCGTAGTTGCGGGTTTCAGCGACCGAGACGGTGGGTGGAATTTTGCTGCGCTGGAGCAGGCTGACTTGGTGCAACACCGCATCGGCCACCTCGATGGCGTTTTCGCCCGGCTTTTTGGTGATGGCGATGGTCACGGCGGTGCGTTCCAGCGGGGTCGTGCCCGCGATGCCGTGCCACACCGCGGTCTGGGCTTGCGCACCACCGTCACGCACATGGGCAATGTCTTTGACGTAAATCGGATTGCCTGCGCGCACACCGACCACCACCTCGGCCACATCACGCGCGCTGCTTAAAAACGGACCGGACTCAATGGCAATGGCGTGTGACCCCACCAGCAGTTCGCCCACGGGCGCGCCCAAATGGGCAGACTGCATGGCCATGCGCAATTCCGGCACGGTGATGCCGACCGCTTGCATGCGTGCGGGATCGATCTCGATTTGGATAGCGCGTGAGGGGCCACCGACGGTGGTGATTTCGCGGGTGCCTTTGACACGCTTCAAATCGGCTTCGATGCTTTGCGCCACGCGCTCGAGTTCGAAGGCGCTGAGGTCTTGGTCTTTGCCATGCAAGGTCAAACTCAAGATGGGCACGTCGTCAATGCCTTTGGGTTTGATGAGCGGCTGCAACACGCCCAAGCCTTTGGGCAACCAGTCTGCATGCGAGTTCACGGTGTCGTACAGGCGCACCAAGGCCTCGGTGCGCGGCACGCCCACTTTGTATTGCACGGTGACCACCGACATGCCGGGTTGGGACACCGACATGACGTGCTCCACACCCGCAATTTGCGACAGCACTTGCTCGGCAGGCACCGACACCATTTGCTCCACGTCTTTGACCGAAGCGCCCGGAAACGCAATCAGCACGTTGGCCATGGTGACGTTGATTTGCGGTTCTTCTTCGCGAGGGGTGACCATCACGGCAAAGACACCCAACAAGAAGCACACCAAGGCCAGCAGCGGTGTGATTTGGGCCGATTGAAACAAACGAGCCAGTCGGCCAGAGATGCGAAGGTGGTCAGGCATGGGGTGTTTTGTTAAATAAGTGAGTTATTATTTAATTAATCAATTAAATAGTCAAGTGCTTAATTAAAGTCTAGAATGAATTTCATGACCGAACTTCCAGAGCAAGCGATTGACCGTGTGGCAGCGTACTTTCAGGCGTTGGCCGAGCCCACGCGTTTGCGTATTCTGAATTTGCTGCGCCAACAAGAACACAACGTGGGCGAGCTGGCGCAAGCCTGTGGCTATACGGCGGCGAATGTGTCGCGCCATTTGTCACTGTTGATGCAGCAGGGCTTTGTCAAGCGCGATTGCCGCGGCACCAGCGTGTACTACCAAATTGCCGACCCCACGATTTACGACTTGTGTGATTTGGTGTGTGACCGTATCACCCAACAGCATCAAGACCAAGCGTGGCCCCAGGGGATCACGTTGAAGAAAAAGCGCTAACGCACACAACGCCGTTGTTTATTTCATTGAGAGGAGCGTGAACCATGAGTACCTTTGACTATGCCGGTTTGATTCAAAACATCAATGAGGCCCTGGGCCCATTTCGCAAAAGTCAGCCCGAGGCCATGCAAGGCTTTGGCCAGCTGGCACGTGCTGCCATGGCCGAAGGGGCGGTGAGCAGCAAGCACAAAGAGCTCATCGCGTTGGCCATTGGCATCACCCAGCATTGCTCGGGCTGTGTGGGTTTTCATGTCAAAGCCTTGCACAAACTGGGTTGTACCCGCGAAGAGCTGGAAGAAATGCTGTCGGTGTGCGTCTACATGGGCGGTGGCCCAGCGTTGATGTACAGCGCGGAAACGCTCAAAGCCTGGGACGCCTTGGCCTGACACCATGAACCGACATCTTTTACTTCTTGCGATCGCTCAGGGCTTGTTCTTGACGAACAACGTCACCTTCATCGCCATCAATGGCTTGGTGGGTTTGAGCCTTGCGCCTGTGGGCTGGATGGCCACCTTGCCGGTGATGGGCTATGTGGTGGGCGGTGCATTGAGCACGGGTTTGGTGGCCAAGTCGCAGCAACGCTTCGGTCGTCAAGGCTCTTTTCAGTTGGGCTTGTTGGTGGCATTGCTGTCTGCCGCCTTGGGCGCTTGGGCTGTGATGCATCAGTCGTTCTGGCTGCTGGTCACGGCGACGGTGGTGGCGGGCTATTACAGCGCGAATGGCCAGTTGTATCGCTTTGCTGCGGCTGAATTGTGCGTGCCGGATTACCGCGAAAAGGCCGTGTCCCTGGTGATGGCAGGGGGCTTGATTGGCGCCATCGTGGGCCCCAACTTGGCCAAGCTTAGCAAAGACGCTTTGGCTTTTCCGTTTGCTGGTGCTTATGTGGCCTTGGCCGTTGTGGCGGTGTTGTCGATGCTGGTGATGTCTTTCATCCGTTTTCCTGCGGTGCCTGTGGCCAGCAGCGATGACGCCCAGGGAAGGCCTTTGTCGGTGATCATGCGTCAGCCCGTTTTTGTGGTGGCTGCGCTGTCGGCGGCTTTGGGCTACGGCGTGATGAACTTGCTCATGGCGGCAACGCCTTTGGCCATGCAAGTGTGTGGACTGTCGTTTGAAGACACCGCGTGGGTCTTGCAATGGCATGTGATTGGCATGTTTGCTCCCGGCTTTTTCACAGGGCATTTGATCAAACGCTTTGGCGTGTTGTCTGTGATGGGGGTGGGCGTGCTGCTCAACTTCGGCTGCATTGCGGTGGCGCTGTCGGGCGTGGATTTGCACCAGTTCTTGGTGGCTTTGTTTTTACTGGGGGTGGGTTGGAACTTCTTGTTCACCGGCAGCACCACCTTGGCCATGCGTGCGTACACACCGCAAGAGAAAAACCGTGCTCAGGCCGCGATCAACTTTTGTGTCTTTGCCACGATGGCCGTGACCTCATTCGCGTCGGGCGCATTGGTGACCACACAAGGCTGGACTTGGCTCAACTGGGGGTCGTTGCTGCCCGTGGTGGTGACAGGTGCTGGCTTGCTGTGGTTGCAATTGAAAAAAGCATCAGCCCCTGCGCAGGGCTGATGCTTCAAGCCGACCGCTCGCTTTGTCAGTGCGAGGCGGCTTGGTCTTCCTCGTTCTTCATGGGGCATGTGTTGATGCCCAGCAGTGTGTAAGCACCGCAAAAACTGAACACACCGGTCGCCAACACGATCAATCCCAGGTAGCCCCATGGGCCAATCGTGTTGGTGATGGCCAAGGCGACCAAGGCCAAGCCGACAACGATGCGAAACACGCGATCAAATCCACCCACATTTGCTTTCATAAATTTCTCCTCAGTGATGACGGTTGATTAGACCTCTGCATCATGCGCTCATGCTTGATACATATCAAGTAAGACACGACCCATGCCGTGCAAGGGGCCGATGTCAGTGCGGTGGTACGCTTAAAGGATGACTTTTTCTTTGACCACACCTTCTCGGGCGCATCTGTCCGGTGACATTTGGGGCGGCTTTGCCGCGATGTTGGTGGCCTTGCCGTCGGCCATTGCGTTTGGCGTGACCATCTTCTCGCCGCTGGGCGCTGAGTTTGGTGCCAAGGGCGCCTTGGCGGGCATGTTGGGCGTGACGGCATTGGGCTTGATTGCGGCCACCTTTGGTGGCACGCAGCGTTTGATTTCTGCCCCGTGTGCACCTGCGGCGGCGGTGTTGTCTGCCTTGACCATCCAGATGACCCAGCAGGGCTCGGGCGTGGGGGCGGTGGTGCTGAGTTTGTTTTTGGTGGCACTCACCAGCAGCTTGGTGCAAATTGCGTTTGGCATGTTGCGTGTGGGGCAGCTCATCAAGTTCATGCCGTTCCCTGTGGTGAGTGGTTATCTGAGTGGCGTGGGCGTGATCATTGTGTTGAGCCAGTTGCCCAAATGGATGGCGTTGCCCAAGGGCATGAACTGGTGGCAAGGTGTGCAGTCGCCAGGGCTGTGGCAAGCCCCGAGTTTGATCGTGGGGGCGGTGACGGCGGCGGCGATGTTGTTGGCACCGCGCCTCACCCAGCGAGTGCCTGCGGTGATCTTGGGCTTGTTGGCGGGCATGGCCACGTATTGGGCTTTGGCCTTGAGCGCTTGGCCTGCTTTGCTGGCCTTGCATGACAACCCCTTGATCATTGGCCCCTTGTCTGTCGGCGGCGAAGGCTTTTTAGAAAGCCTGATTGAGCCTTGGCGCAGCTTGTTGCATTCAGGTGTTCCCAACTGGGAGCAGGTGTTGTTCCCCGCGCTGACCTTGGCGGTGCTGTTGTCGATTGACACGCTCAAAACATGCGTGGTGTTGGACGCGCTCACAGGCTCACGCCACAACTCAAACAAAGAGTTGATTGGTCAAGGTCTGGGCAATTTGGCCTCGGCATTGATTGGTGGCGCCCCCGGTGCGGGCACCATGGGCGCGACCTTGGTCAACAAGGCCAGCGGTGGGGCGACGTATTTGTCGGGTGTGTTTCAGGGGCTGTGGTCCTTGTTGGCCATCTTGTTGTTGACCTCGGTGATTGCCTGGGTGCCTGTGTCGGCCTTGGCCGCTTTGTTGATCGTGATTGGCGTCAAGATGATCGACTGGCATTCCTTGCAGATGCTGCGCAACAAAGACACGGTGCTGGACTTCTGTGTGATCATTTTGGTGGTGCTGGTTGCCAACACCGTCAGTCTGATTGCGGCCTCGGGTGTCGGCGTGGCGATGGCTATTTTGTTGTTCTTGCGTGAGCAAATTCACACCACCACCATCCGCCGCAAGACCTATGGCGACAAGGTGTTTTCATCGCGTGTGCGCGGTCAACATGAGCGCGAGGTGTTGGCCGAGAAGGGCGCACACACCGTGATTTTTGAGTTGCAAGGCAGCTTGTTCTTCGGTACCACCGATCAGCTGTACACCGCCATTGAACCTGAGTTGAACAATGCACGTTTTGTGTTGTTGGACTTCTTGCGTGTGCAATCGATGGACATGACTGCGGGCCACATGATCGAGCGCATTCGCAACATGTTGGCTGAAAAGAACGCGCGTTTGATCTTGACCCGCGTGCCCGATCGCCTGCCCAGTGGCCGCGATTTGCGTTCGTATGTGGACCACATCGGTTTGCTGTCTGACCACACGGCCAAAATTTTTGACGAGTTTGACGAAGCCTTGGAATGGATTGAGGACGAAACCCTCAAGCTCGCAGGTCACGCACACACCTCGCGCGAAGGTTTGCCTTTGGCCAAGTTTGAAATTTTCCACGGCTTGAATGAAGCCGAGTTGGATGCGCTGGCGCAATGCGCGGTGCACAAAACCTACCAACCGGGCGAGCTGGTGTTTGGTGCCGACACGGTGGGCCATGAACTGATGTTGATCAGCCGAGGCGAGGTTAAAGTCACGCTGCCCATGGCCGATGGCAAGACGATTCACTTGACCACCTTCAGCCGGGGGCAGTTCTTTGGTGAGATGTCATTCTTAGATGGCCGTGCCCACTCGGCCGATGTGCATGTGACGCGCGACACAGAGTTGATTGCGATTGATCGCAAGGCCTTTGCCCGTGTGGCCACCGGTGATCCAGTGATGAGCATCAGCGTCATGCGTGCTGTGGCGTTGGCGATTGCAGACCGGCTGCGCCATGCCAATGCAGAGTTGCGTGAAATGCGTCAGGCTTGACGCGAGACAGCCGGGCGCTGCGTGCGCCCGGGTTTTCACCGTTTGCGCAAACCTAAAAACATCACGGTAGCCACCACTAACAATCCGCCCACGACTTGAATCGGGGCGATGGCTTGGTCAAGCAGCACCCAAGCCAACACCAGTGCGAATACTGGTTCCACGTTCATGATGGCCGAATTGCCCACCACGCCTAAACGCGGCAGCACGGTGAACATGATGGTGAAAGCGGTGCCATACAAAAACGTCAATGCCGCCAAACCCCACCAGCCCGCAGTGGCCGTGGGCAAGTGCAAGCCACCTTGCCCCACGGTGACGGCCAGCCCCAACACAAACACGCAGCCCATGGTGCTGAAGGTGCGCACACGGCCATCCAAATCACCGGCTTCGTGTTGGGTGAACACCAAAGCCAAACCAAAGGTGGCCGCTGCGGCCAGGGCAAACGCCACGCCCACCCCAATGACCGACCACTGCGCCTGTGCGCCCAGCCCCGATGCTGCGCCCAGCACGTCCAAGGCCATGGCCAAACCCAACAGCATCACGGGCATGGTGCGCAGCATGATGGGTTCGGGGCGGTGCTTGTACACAATGCGCGCCCACAAGGCGGTCCACAAAGGGTAGGTGTTGAATGCCAGCAAAGCCAAGGCCACAGGCAAACGTGCCACCGACGAGTACAAACACAAGCTCTGCACGCCCACCAACAAGCCGATGGCCAACAAGGCGCGTTTGTGTTGGGGGGTGAGTCCGAATTGAACTTTGTAGCGCCACAGCAGCAGAGCGACCACAGAGGCGGTGATGCCGCTGCGCACGGTGACAGCCGTCACCACGTCCACACCGTTTTGAAATGCAAAGCGCGCAGCCACATGGTTGGAGCCCATCATCAAGGCGATGAGCAGCAAGGTGGCAAAAGCAGCGATCGACAGAGAAGGGCTCTTGGCAGGTGATGTCATGGCCAGAGCTTAGCGCGGCTGGTGATGGGGGAGGGTCACCACGGTGTCTTGAGGGGAGGGATGGTGCCTCCGACAGGAATCGAACCTGTATCTACACCTTAGGAGGGAGTCGTTCTATCCATTGAACTACGGCGGCAGCCAATGGGTATTTTAAAGGTCACTTGCTGAGCATGCGCATGGCATCTTCCAGGCCTTTGAGGGTCATGGGGTACATGCGGTTGCTCACCAGCTGTTGGATGATGCTGATGCTTTGACGGTATTGCCACACGCCTTGAGGTTCGGGGTTGATCCATGCGAACTTGGGAAAGGCATGGGTCAAGCGCTGCATCCATTCGGCACCGGCTTCTTCGTTGTTGTATTCCACGCTGCCACCGGGCTGCACGATTTCATACGGACTCATGGTGGCGTCACCAATGAAGATGAGCTTGTAGTCTTTGTTGTATTTGCGAATGATGTCCCAGGTCTCAAACTTCTCTGCGTAGCGGCGCTTGTTGTTGCGCCACATGAAGTCGTACACGCAGTTGTGGAAGTAATAAAACTCCAGGTGCTTGAACTCGGCTTTGGCGGCAGAGAACATTTCTTCGACGCGGGCAATGTGTTCATCCATGGTGCCGCCTACATCCATGAGCAGCAGCACTTTGACGTTGTTGTGGCGCTCAGGCACCATCTTGATGTCCAAGAAACCCGCGTTGGCAGCGGTGGAGCGGATGGTGTCAGGTAAATCGAGTTCTTCGACAGAGCCTTCGCGCGCAAATTTACGCAAACGACGCAAGGCCACTTTGATGTTGCGTGTACCGAGTTCTTGGGTGTCGTCGTAGTCTTGGTAGGCGCGCTGATCCCATACTTTGACGGCGCTCTTATTGCCGCCTTTGCCGCCGATGCGAATGCCTTGCGGGTTGTAGCCGCCGTTACCAAAGGGCGAGGTGCCGCCTGTGCCAATCCACTTGTTGCCACCTTCGTGGCGTTCTTTTTGTTCTTCAAGACGCTTTTTCAAGGTCTCCATCAACTCGTCCCAGCCCATTTTTTCGATGGCGGCTTTTTGTTCGGCGGTGAGTTCTTTTTGAAGAATTTTTTCCAGCCAATCGAGTGGGACTTCTTTGGTGAAGTCGGTCAACATCTCGACGCCTTTGAAGTAAGCACCAAAAGCGCGGTCAAATTTGTCGAAGTGTTTTTCGTCTTTGACGAGTGTGATGCGGCTCAGAAAGTAGAAGTCATCCAAGCTGCAGGCGTCGCTGCCTGGACCGATGACTTGTGCTTGCAAGGCCTCGAGCAAGGTGAGGTATTCCTTGACGGAAACGGGCAACTTGGCAGCACGCAAGGTGTAGAAGAAGTCAATCAGCATGGCTGCGTCCTCATCACTCGGGTTGTTGTGTTCGGCGCTGACGCAAATGACGTGCGCCTTGCAAGCCCATGCCACCGCCGATGCCGACCAACACAATGGCCACAATGCTGCCCGTGCCGTAGCCTTCGGCAAAGAGGTTGAGGCCCAAGGTCACACCCAGGCCATAGCCGAGCAGGGCGCCCACCACAAAGCCCAGGGCGTCGGTCAAACCTTCAATCAAGGATGCAAGCATGTGGATGATCAGCGGTTGCGGCTTTGCATGAAGACCAGTTTTTCAAACAAGGTGACGTCTTGTTCGTTCTTCAACAAAGCACCGACCAGCGGTGGAATGGCCACTTTGTCGTCTTGTGTTTGCAGGGCTTCAAGCGGAATGTCTTCTGCGACCAAGAGCTTGAGCCAGTCCAGCAGTTCACTGGTGGAGGGCTTCTTTTTCAAGCCAGGCAAGTTGCGGATGTCAAAGAAGGTTTTCATCGCCGCATTCAACAACTCTTGCTTGAGTGTGGGGAAGTGCACGGCCACGATTTGACGCATGGTGTCAGCGTCGGGGAACTTGATGTAGTGGAAGAAACAACGACGCAAGAAAGCGTCGGGCAATTCTTTTTCGTTGTTCGAGGTGATGAACACCAGGGGACGATTTTTGGCTTTGATCAGCTGGCGCGTTTCGTAGCAATAAAACTCCATGCGGTCGATTTCGCGCAACAAGTCGTTGGGGAATTCGATGTCTGCTTTGTCGATTTCATCGATCAGCAGTGCCACAGGTTGTTCTGCGGTGAAGGCTTGCCAGAGCACACCTTTGACGATGTAGTTCTCGATGTTTTTGACGCGCTCGCCGCCGTCTAAGTCGGCCATTTGGCTGTCACGTAGACGACTCACGGCGTCGTATTCATACAGACCTTGTTGAGCCTTTGTAGTGGATTTGATGTGCCACTGCAAGAGGGGCATACCCAGGGCTTCGGACACCTCTTCTGCAAGCATAGTCTTGCCTGTGCCGGGTTCCCCCTTGACGAGCAAAGGACGCTTGAGCGTGATGGCCGCGTTCACCGCGAGCATCAAATCTTGGGTTGCAACGTAGTTGTCTGTGCCTTGAAATTTCATGGGAATTCCGTCTATTATTGATTTACATCAACCTACTGGGATTGTGACTGCAAAATGAAAAAGTTTGTTTCGATTGCCTTTGCTTTGGCTATCACTTCGGCGACCTCTGTGTCTTTCGCGCAAGACATCAAAGGCGATGCTAACGCAGGCGAAAAGAAAATTGCGATGTGTATCGGTTGCCACGGCATTGTGGGCTACCAAGCTAGTTTTCCAGAGGTTTACAAAGTTCCCAAAATTTCGGGCCAAGGTGGTAAGTACATTGCTTCTGCTTTGACCGCCTACAAAAAAGGCGAACGCAAACACCCAACCATGCGCAGCATTGCTGAAAGCTTGAGCGATCAAGACATTGCGGATGTGTCTGCTTATTACGAAGCACACGGCAAAGTCGAAGGCGCAGCCTTGCCAGACAAAGCCACTGAGCCCAAAGGTAATGTGGCTGCCTTGTTGACCAAAGGTGCTTGTGCGTCTTGCCACGGCGAGAACTTTGCCAAGCCGATCGACCCCAGCTATCCCAAGCTGGCCGGTCAAAATGCCGACTACTTGTATGTGGCTCTGAAGTCCTACAAGGCTGAGGGCACATCCACTTGGGGCCGTAGCAATGGCGTGATGGGCGGTGTGGCCAAGCAGTTCAACAATTCGGAACTCAAAGAGTTGGCCAACTACGTGGCAGCTCAAAAAGGCGACATCAAAACAGTGCCTCAGTCGAAGTTCCGTTGATTCGATGCTTCGTATGAAAAAGCCCCGCATCGCGGGGCTTTTTATTTGGTGACGTGGTTTTGTGCGTCGTTAATCGCGTGTGGCGCGACGTTGCACGGCATCGATGTAGGCGTGCCCATCGGGCGGCCGGCCGCTGCGTTGACTTTCCCAGATCATTTGACCGAGTGCGTCCATGGTCTCGTGGTGTGCGGTGTGCAATGAGTCACGACGGGCGGTCAATAACTCGACGGCTTGGCGAATGCCGCGGGGTTGATCGATGGAGCATTGCTCGCTGACCGATAAATGCATGGACAGGTGCAAGAACGGATTCACTTTGCCGTCTTTGACGTCGTACATGCGTTCTAGCGCAGCATCGACATCTGAAAAGTCTGCGTGGTATTCGGGGTGTTCGGCCACCCACTGGCTGGCCAAAGTTTCAAGCGCATCCATGGGTTGCGCTTGACGCCATTTGGCATAGACCGAACAAAAAAATCGCCGGACATCGGCTTGGCTGGGTTCAAACATGTGGTGTATTTTCACCCAGCTTGTATCGCTGCGGCGTTGGTGACAGTGGCTGTGTGTCTGCGACCTTAAACTGCCTTGGCAGGCGTTCAGCCATTGTTTAACTTTCTATTTGATGGACACCCCATGAATCAAGCTTTTATTTGTGATGCGATCCGTACACCTTTTGGCCGCTACGGCGGCGCTTTGTCTTCGGTGCGTGCGGATGATTTGGCGGCCGTACCGCTCAAGGCCTTGATGGCGCGCAATCCGAATGTTGACTGGCTGGCTGTGACGGACCTGATTTACGGCTGTGTGAACCAAGCCGGTGAAGACAACCGCAACGTGGCGCACATGGCCAGTTTGCTGGCTGGTTTGCCACTTGAATTGCCGGGTGCCACGATCAACCGTTTGTGCGGTTCTGGCATGGATGCCATTGGCACAGCCGCCCGTGCGATCAAAGCCGGCGAGGCCACGATGATGATTGCGGGTGGTGTCGAGAGCATGAGCCGTGCGCCGTTTGTGATGCCCAAAGCCGAAAGCGCTTTCAGTCGCAGCAACACCGTGTACGACACCACCATCGGTTGGCGCTTCATCAACAAGTTGATGAAAGAGCAATACGGCGTGGACTCTATGCCCGAGACGGCAGAGAACGTGGCGACCGATTTCAAGATCAACCGCGAAGACCAAGACAAGATGGCTTTGGCCAGTCAAATGAAGGCTGTTGCTGCTCAAAAGTCGGGGTACTTCGATGCTGAAATCTGCCCCGTCACTATTCCCCAGAAAAAGGGTGATGCGGTGGTGGTGAGCCAAGACGAACACCCCCGTGCCACCAGCATGGAGTCGTTGGCCAAACTCAAACCCGTCGTGCGTGCTGACGGCACGGTGACCGCAGGTAACGCCAGTGGTGTGAACGATGGTGCTTGTGCCGTGTTGTTGGCCGATGAAAAAACAGCAGCCAAGCAAGGCCTCACACCACGCGCGCGCATTGTGGGCATGGCGACGGCTGGTGTGCCACCGCGCATCATGGGCATCGGTCCTGCACCTGCGACGCAAAAGGTGCTGGCGCTCACAGGCTTGAGCTTGGCTCAGCTGGATGTGATCGAACTCAACGAAGCGTTTGCTGCACAAGGTTTGGCGGTGTTGCGCCAATTGGGTTTGCAAGACGACGATCCACGCGTCAACCCCAATGGCGGCGCGATTGCTTTGGGGCATCCCTTGGGCGCGAGTGGTGCACGTTTGGTGACCACAGCCATCAACCAATTGCACCGCACCAACGGTCGCTATGCCTTGTGCACCATGTGCATTGGTGTGGGGCAGGGCATTGCCATGATTGTCGAGCGCGTGTAATTTCTTCGCGCTGACTCGCTAGAAAAACAAAGGGCCCTGAGTGTGAAACTCAGGGCCCTTGTTCATGAGCTGTGTTGGCTTTATTGATCGGCGAAGGCGCGTTCAATCACAAAGTCACCGGGGGTGGTGGTGTTGCCTTCTTTGAAGTTGCGCACTTCGAGCATGTGTTTCAAGTCTTTGAGCATCTGTGGGCTGCCGCAAATCATGATGCGATCGTTGGCGGGGTCGAGTGCGGGCAAGCCGAGGTCGCTGAACATCTTGCCGCTTTCAATTGCGTCTGTCAGACGGCCTTGGTTCTTGAAAGGCTCACGCGTGACGGTGGGGTAGTACAGCAGTTGTTTGCTGACCATCTCGCCCAAGAACTCATGCTTGGGCAGTTCTTGTGTGATGTAGTCGTGATAGGCCAGTTCTTTGACCTCGCGCACGCCGTGCACCAAGATCACTTTTTCGAAGCGCTCATAGGTGTCGGGGTCGCGGATGACGCTCAAGAACGGTGCCATGCCAGTGCCCGTGGAGAGCAAGTACAGGTTCTTGCCTGGCAACAAATAGTCGATCAGCAAGGTGCCTGTGGGTTTACGGCCCACGACAATTTTGTCGCCCACTTTGATGTGTTGCAGTTTGGAGGTCAGAGGGCCGTCTTGCACCTTGATGCTCAAGAACTCCAAATGCTCTTCGTAATTGGGGCTCACGATGCTGTAGGCGCGCAGCAAAGGTTTGCCGTTTTCACCACGCAGACCGATCATGGTGAAGTGGCCGTTGGAAAAGCGCAAGGCTTGATCACGGGTTGTGGTGAAGCTGAACAAACGGTCGGTCCAGTGATGGACGGATAAAACTTCTTCTTCGAGAAATGCACTCATGGCTTGTAAAAGAAACAATAGAAATTAGCCCTCTAGTGTAGGTGACCGCTTCTAACGCGGCGCTATATGCATATAGCGTGTACGCTGATGAAAAGCACGGTGATAGCATCCATGCTGTTGATAAATATGCCTAGATATGTAGGTTTTATGCCCTCGAATGACCTCAAACCCTTGCCTCTGACCGATTTGCCCGGTCATTACATTCGCCGCTTGCAGCAGATTGCGGTGGGTTTGTTCATGGAAGAAACGCATGCGTTTGGCATCACGCCGGTGCAGTTCGCTGCGTTGAATGCCGTAGCTGTTCAGCCTGGCATTGATCAACGCACCTTGGCTGCGGGGATCGGATTTGACACCTCGACGATTGGCGGGGTGGTGGATCGTTTAGAGGCCCGTGCCTGGGTGCAACGCCAGGTGTCGCCCGAAGACCGCCGCGCACGCTTGCTGCATGTGACGGCCGAGGGATACAAAGTGCTGGAAGACGTGAGCGACGCTATTTTGCAAACCCAAAAACGTATCTTGGCGCCGCTGCCTGCGGATGAGCGCAAAGAGTTTGTGCGCATGCTCAAGGTCTTGGTGGATGCCAACAACGATGCCAGCCGTGCACCGCGTGTGGGCGAGTAAGCCTCATGTTATTGGTCTGCGGCTGTCTCGTTTTCGACAGCCCTTCTTGCGGTTTAGGTTCAAAGTCTGCGCATGAAAATATTTGACACACTCCAGCAGGTACAAGAGTTTGTGAATCAAGGTGAGGTGGTGAGCGATTGGCTCACGGTCACGCAAGCACAAATCAACCAGTTCGCGCAAGCCACCGGCGATGAGCAGTGGATCCACGTCGATCCCGATCGCGCCAAAGACGGCCCGTTTGGTACGCCCATCGCGCATGGCTTTTTGACCTTGTCTTTGTTGCCCGCATTTTTTGCGACGGCGTTCAAAATTCAGAATGTCCGCATGGGCGTGAATTACGGACTGAACAAAGTCCGTTTCACCTCGCCCGTACCCGTGAACAGCCGTCTACGTGCACGCTTGGTGCTCAAGGCCTGCGAGCCCATCGACCACAACGGCGTGCAACTGACTTGGCTCGCGAGCGTGGAGCGCGAAGGCTCCGACAAGCCGGTGTGTGTGGCGGAGTCTTTGGCTAGGCTTTATGTGTGAAGCCGTTTTGGCGCCAAGCTTCAAACACGATCACCGCCACCGCATTCGATAGGTTCAAGCTGCGTTGTCCTTCTCGCATGGGCAAGCGCAGTCGCTGCGGCAAAGCGAATTGGTCTCGGATGTCCGCAGGCAACCCGCTGGTTTCTGATCCAAACACAAACCAATCCCCAGGCTGAAACTGCATCTCATGCGCGGTGCCAGAACCTTTGGTGGTCATGGCAAACATGCGTGCGGGGTCAGGCTGTGCGCTGTTTAAAAAACTTTCCCAGCTGGCGTGACGCAGCACGGGGGCGTACTCGTGATAGTCCAAGCCAGCACGGCGCATGTGCTTGTCTTCCATCGAAAACCCCAGAGGTTCGATGAGATGCAAGGCGCAACCGGTGTTCGCGGCCAAGCGAATGACATTGCCCGTGTTGGGCGGAATTTCGGGGTGAACGAGGACGATGTTGAACATGCGTCCATTGTCTCGCAAGCGCTGATGCAGGGGGCGTTCAGCGCTGAGGTGGTGCTTCTGTGCGTGCGAACACCATGCCAGTGACGTGTGCCGCCCCTGCCGATTTCAGCGCGCGTGCAGCTTCGTGGAGTGACGCGCCTGTGGTCATCACATCGTCGATCAACACCAAGCGCTGCCCGCGCACGCGATCAATTCGTGTGGCGTCGACCCAAAACGCATCGCGCACGTTGGTCAACCGATCTTCTCGGGATGCGCCGACTTGGTGTGTGGCTTGTTCAATGCGCAACAGAGTGTGCGCATCGGCTTTGCCAGGCGCGAGGTGTCGGGCAAGCTCAAACGCTTGGTTGAAGCCGCGTTCACGCAAGCGCGAGGCCGACAGAGGCATGGCGACGACAAGGCTGGCGCTCTCGATGGCGGGTTCTACCCACGGTGCGTGGCGCATCAGATCTGCCAGGCTGCGCCCCAAGCCTGAATCGGCTTGAAATTTAAATCGTGTGATGCAGTCCGACCAAGGGAATTGATAGCTCACGGCTGCGATGCAGGCATCTAGCCCGCTTGGTGGCGTGGCCAAGCATGAGCTACAACTGTTGTTCGATAAGACCAGGGCGCAGGTGGGGCAGCGCAGGGTGGGTTGGGCAAAGCGTTCGATGCATCCGCTGCACAGGGGTTGGCTTGGCCATGCGTGACAAATTTGGCACAGGCTGGGCCAGTGCTTGGCATGCAACCAAGACCCTGAGGTTCGTGCCCATAAGCGGTGAGCGAGCGACGCGTTCGGCATGGCCTCAATATACTGCTCACCTCATGTCTGACACTCCCCGCTCCGAGCTTCCCCCCACCCTTGACCCTGTCGCCAGCGCCCGTTGGGCCACTTGGCTGCATGAGCGTTCGCCTTGGCTCAATGAAGAGGTGGCGCGTCGCATGGAAGACCGTTTGCAATGGATCCGTCTGCAGCCCAAGTTGTGGGTGGATTGGTCTCCGTTGAGTGGTGGTTTGGACAACCATGTGGCGTTGCGGGCCCGTTACCCGCAAGCGCGCTGTCATGTGGTGGAAACCAGTCCTGAACGCGCCGCACATGTTCGCCAAGCCATCCAAGCTCCTTGGTGGAAGCGATGGTTGCGATCGGATGCCTTGAGTTTTGAAGCGCCTGCCGCAGGCACTGTGGACATGTTGTGGGCCAATATGGCTTTGCATACGGCACACGATCCGCAGGCTTTGTTGCAGAAATGGCACCAATTGTTGGCGGTGGATGGCTTTTTGATGTTCTCATGTCTCGGACCGGACACCTTGCGCGAGCTCAACAGTGTGTACGAAAGCATGGGTTGGCCGCCCGCTTGTCATGCCTTCACCGACATGCATGACTGGGGTGACATGTTGGTTCACGCAGGCTTTGCCGAGCCCGTGATGGACATGGAGCGTTTGACCCTGACTTATGACAGTCCAGAGCGGCTGTTGACCGAATTCAGGGCCTTGGGGCGCAATTTGCATCGACACCGTTTCGCGGGATTGCGCGGTAAGGCCTGGCGAAAACAACTCGAAATAGCGCTGTTAAAGCTCGCGAAACCGGAGCAAGATGGGCGAATCACCCTGACAGTGGAAGTGATTTATGGCCATGCATTGAAGCCTTTGCCACGCCTGAAGGTCACGTGCGAGAGTACGGTTTCATTACAAGACATGCGAACCCTATTAGGGCAATCCCTGAGTGGCTGATCTGTAGAATTTTCAACGGAAACTTATAGGGCAAATCCTAGTAAAGCGCCTTGAGATAGATCAGCGTTTTGAGGGTTTGCACTCGTGAAGGCTAAACATTGAGGCAATCAAAGTGATGAAGAACAATCTTTTCCAGAAGTTGGCTTCAGGTCTGCTGTTCGTCGCCGCGTGGGCGAGTACGGCGGCTTGGGCGGTGAATGACTTGGCTGGCGGACCTGCTGTCAGGCAACTCAACCTCCAACCCGGTGCCACCAAGATTGCGCAAGAGCAAGGTTGGCTGCATTGGTTCATGCTGATCATTTGCACGGTGATTTTTGTCGCTGTGTTCGGCGTGATGTTCTATTCCATTTGGAAGCACCGCAAATCGGTGGGTCACAAGTCTGCGACATTCCATGAGTCGGTCAAAGTGGAAATCGCTTGGACTGTGATTCCCTTCATCATCGTGATCTTGATGGCGCTGCCAGCGACCAAAGCTGTGGTCGCTCAAAAAGACACGTCCAACGCTGACCTGACCATCAAGGCCACCGGTTACCAGTGGAAATGGGGCTACGACTACCTCAAAGGTCAGGGCGAGGGCATTGCCTTCATCTCGACTTTGGACAACGAGCAACGTGAAATGTCCAACAACGGCGCCAAAGGCGTGGACATCGACAACTACTTGCTGAAAGTGGACAACCCATTGGTTGTGCCTGTGGACAAGAAAATCCGCATCATCACCACCGCCAATGACGTGATCCACGCGTTTGCTGTGCCATCGTTGGGTGTGAAGCAAGATGCGATTCCTGGTTTCGTGCGCGATACCTGGTTCCGCGCCGAGCGCACCGGTGATTTCTACGGTCAATGCCAAGAACTCTGCGGTAAGGAGCACGCCTATATGCCGATTCATGTCAAGGTGCTCAGCGCTGAAGACTATGCAGCGTGGGTTGCCGGCGAGCAAAAGAAAATGGCTGCGAAATTGGATGATCCTTCCAAAGTTTGGACCTTGGCTGATATCACCAAGCGCGGTGAGAAGGTCTATGCAGCCAATTGCGCAGCTTGCCACCAGCCAAACGGCAAGGGCATGGGCTCGATCAAACCATTGGACGGCGCGGCTGTCGTTTTGGATGCTGACAAGAACAAGCAAATCAAAGTTTTGTTGAACGGTCAAAACAATTTGACAATGCCTAGCTGGAAGCAGCTCAGCGACACAGACATCGCGGCTGTCATCACTTACACAAAAAACAATTGGTCGAACAAGACCGGCCAGCTGGTTCAGCCTGCCGACGTCAAAGCCGCCCGTTAAAGCTAGCGTTTAGAAGGAAAACATCATGAGCGCAGTACTCGATTCCCACGGCCACGGTCACGATGACCACCACGGTGCGCCACACGGCTGGCGTCGTTGGGTGTATGCCACCAACCACAAAGACATCGGTACCTTGTACCTGTTGTTCGCGTTCACCATGCTGATGATTGGCGGCGTCTTGGCGCTGTTGATCCGCGCTGAGCTGTTTCAGCCTGGTTTGCAATTGGTCAACCCTGAGTTGTTCAACCAACTCACGACCATGCACGGTCTCATCATGGTGTTCGGCGCCATCATGCCGGCCTTCGTGGGATTTGCGAACTGGATGATCCCGTTGCAAATTGGTGCCTCTGACATGGCTTTCGCCCGCATGAACAACTTCAGCTTCTGGTTGATGATTCCTGCGGCTGCCATGCTGGCTGGTTCGTTCTTCATGCCCGGTGGCGCACCTGCTGCTGGCTGGACCTTGTACGCACCGTTGACCCTGCAAATGGGTCCTTCGATGGACGCTGGTATTTTTGCCATGCACATCTTGGGTGCTTCGTCCATCATGGGTTCGATCAACATCATCGTCACCATCTTGAACATGCGCGCGCCAGGCATGACCTTGATGAAGATGCCCATGTTCGTTTGGACATGGTTGATCACTGCTTATTTGTTGATCGCTGTGATGCCTGTGTTGGCTGGCGCGATCACCATGACGCTGACAGATCGTCACTTCGGCACCACGTTCTTTAACCCTGCGGGTGGCGGTGACCCGATCATGTACCAGCACATTTTCTGGTTCTTCGGACACCCTGAGGTGTACATCATGATCTTGCCGGCCTTCGGCATCATCAGCCACATCGTGCCTGCTTTCGCGCGCAAGAAATTGTTCGGTTACGCCTCGATGGTGTATGCCACTTCATCGATTGCGATTCTCTCGTTCATCGTGTGGGCGCATCACATGTACGCCACCGGCATGCCTGTGACCGGTCAGCTGTTCTTCATGTACGCCACGATGTTGATTTCTGTGCCTACCGGCGTGAAAGTGTTCAACTGGATTGCGACCATGTGGAAAGGCTCGATGACTTTCGAGACGCCCATGTTGTTTGCCGTGGGCTTCATTTTTGTGTTCACCATGGGTGGTTTCACGGGCTTGATCTTGTCGATGGCGCCGATTGACACGCAAGTGCAAGACACGTACTACGTGGTGGCTCACTTCCACTACGTGTTGGTGGCTGGCTCCTTGTTTGCCATGTTCGCCGGTTTCTACTACTGGTGCCCCAAGTGGACAGGCGTGATGTACAACGAAACGCGCGGCCAGATTCACTTCTGGTGGACACTGATTTCGTTCAACGTCACCTTCTTCCCCATGCACTTCTTGGGTCTCGCTGGCATGCCACGTCGCTATGCCGACTACCCCATGCAGTTTGCTGACTTCAACATGGTGGCGTCAATTGGTGCCTTCTTCTTTGGCTTTGCTCAGGTTTATTTCTTCTTGTTCGTTGTGTTGCCCGCAATGCGTGGTCATGGCGAAAAAGCAGTTGCTAAGCCTTGGGAGGCTGCAGAAGGTTTGGAGTGGGAAGTTCCTTCTCCTGCGCCTTTCCACACATTTGAAAACCCACCGAAGTTGGATGCGACTGCAACTCGCGTCATTGGCTAAACCATGACGCCAGAACAGCGCAAACAAAACCTCCGCTTGGGCCTGATCTTGGCCTCGGTGGCTGTGGTGTTCTTCGTTGGCTTTTTTGCCAAAGTCGTGTGGTTGAATCGCTGAAATCATGGCCAACGTGCGTAACAACTTGGTGATGTTCAAGAAGCTGCTGGTTGTGGCTGCGGGAATGTTCGCTTTCGGTTATGCACTGGTGCCGATGTACAAGGCGATTTGCGAATTCACCGGAATCAATATTTTGGCTTTGGGTGAGCGAGAGCTGCCTGGTTCAGGCAGTGCGCGCGCCAAATTGACCAATACGCAGGTGGATGCAACACGCACGATTACCGTCGAGTTTGATGCCAATGCCCGTGGGCCTTGGCACTTCAAACCGGCTCAAAGCTCGGTGCAAGTGCATCCGGGTGAAATGACCACGGTCATGTACGAGTTTGAAAACGTACAAGATCGTGTGATGTCGGCACAAGCAATTCCCAGCTATGCGCCCCGCCAAGCGGCCGCGCATTTCAATAAGCTGGAATGTTTTTGTTTTAACCAATACACCTTGGCGCCAGGCGAGAAAAAGCAATGGCCCGTGGTGTTTGTGATTGATCCGAAGTTGTCCAAAGACGTGACCACTATCACGCTGTCGTACACCTTCTTTGAAGTGGGCTCTAAAACACCTGCAGCACCAACTGCTGCATTGGATGCGCCGCGCAAAGCAGGTGTGGGCGCATGAGCACCAAGGGTTCGCTCTTACGTTCTGTGAAAGCAGTGGCGTGGTCATTTTTAGGAATTCGCAAAAGTAGCGATTTCCAAGAGGACATCGAAAAGATCACCCCCTTGCAAGTGCTTGGGGTGGGTCTTGTGGCAGGTTTGTTGTTTGTGATTGGGTTGATCGTTTTGGTCAATCTGGTCGTCGCGAAATAAAGAAGGAGTGGAAATGAGTAGCACCTCACACGGCTCAACGCCTTACTACTACGTACCTCACGCGTCACGCCATCCGGCGATGGCTGCGTTGGGCTTGTTCTTCGTGATCCTTGGCGCAGGCCAGTGGGTCAACGGCGCAGACTGGGGCAAGTACAGCTTGTTCTTCGGTTTGGCATTTTGGCTCGGTGTGCTGTACCAGTGGTTTGGTGACGCTATTTCTGAGAGCGAAGGCGGTCAGTACGGTCACAAAATTGATCTGTCGTACCGTTGGAGCATGAGCTGGTTCATCTTCTCTGAAGTGATGTTCTTCGGTGCCTTCTTCTCTGCATTGTGGTGGGCCCGTGCGCACTCTGTGCCGATGTTGGGCAGCTTGGACAATGCCTTGCTGTGGCCTGATTTCAAGGCTGTGTGGCCTACCGCTGCTGCGGGTATCACGGCTTCGCCAGCGGGCATCATCGAACCCTTCCAAACCATGACACCGTTTTGGCTGCCTACCATCAACACAGCCTTGTTGTTGAGCTCGGGTGTGACCTTGACGATTGCGCATCACGCATTGATTGAGAACAAGCGTGCAACGACCATCAAGTTCATGTGGCTGACGGTCTTGCTTGGCGTGGTGTTCTTATTTGTGCAGGGTTACGAGTACTACCACGCGTACCATGAGATGAACCTCAAGCTCACCTCTGGTGTCTATGGTTCAACCTTCTTCATGCTCACAGGTTTTCACGGTTTCCACGTGTTCTTGGGCATGCTGATGTTGTTGGTGATCACCTTGCGCTTGCAAAAGGGCCACTTCACCTCTGAGAAACACTTTGGTTTCGAAGGCGCTGCTTGGTACTGGCACTTTGTGGACGTGGTGTGGTTGGGCCTGTACATCTTGGTGTACTGGATGTAAGACATCCCCACACAAAGCAAAGGCCGCATGTGCGGCCTTTGTTATTTCCAACGGGTAGGTTTATTGCCCAGCTGCAATGCCTGTGGGTTGGATGTAGCCCAAATGCCACCCAATCAGGACGCAAATGAACAGGATGATTGATAGCCCCACGCGCAAGGCAAGGGCTTTCACCATGTGGCCAGATTTAGTTTGAGTACTGCGTCCGTTACGCATCATGAAGACCAGTGCGGACACCAGGCTGGCCAAAATAGCTAAGAACGCAAGAGCGACAATGAATTTCATGAGCGTCATTATCTCTTTACCTCGTACCCGTGCTTTCGCCTGGGTGACGCTGGCCATGTTGGTCGGGGTCGCGGTGACTGTGCGTTTGGGCTTTTGGCAGCTCTCGCGTGCGGATGAGAAAGAGGCCCGCCATCGTCTCATCGTCGCGCAGCAAGCGGCACCCGTGCTCAGTACCGCAGAGTTGCTGCACCACCCCTCGCAGTTCAAGCAGTTGCATCAACGCGTTGCTTTGGAAGGGCAGTGGCTGCCTCAATACACGGTCTATCTGGAAAACCGGGTCATGAACGGTCAAGCGGGGTTTTATGTGCTCACACCTTTGCAGATCGACTTGGCGACACGTGTGTTGATTCAGCGCGGATGGGTGCCTCGCCACCGGCAAGACCGTACCTTGTTGCCTCCGATCGTGACTCAGCCTGGCATCGTGCATCTTGAAGGTCGATTGGCCCCCCCGCCGTCTCCTTTGTTCAGCTTGGGCTCCAACGATGCCGCCGTTCCTGCCTCAGGGCCATTGAACATTCGGCAAAATCTAGACCTTGACGTGTACGCCGCTGAAACAGGTGCACCGTTGCTAGCCACCGTGCTGCAGACAGATCCGGCGTCGGATGGTTTGTTGCGCGATTGGCCCGAAATTTCTGCCGGGGTTGAAAAAAACCTGGGTTATGCCTTCCAATGGTTTGCGCTGGCTGCTTTGCAGTTGGTGCTCTACTTCTGGTTCCAATTTGTTAAACCTTACCGCCATGCACGACGCTCCTCGCTCTGAATCTCAACATCCTTTAGGGATGACGGTGTACGACTTGCCCAAACCTTCCGAGGTTGCAAGCACGGACGCCAAACGCACCGCCTTGGGACGGTTGCGCATGATGTTGGTGTTGTTGGTGTGTGCTGCGCCGGTGGTCGCCTCGTATTTCACGTACTACGTGGTGCGTCCCGAAGGTCGCCGCAATTTCGGTGAGCTGATCGAACCGATGCGGGCGCTGCCCGACGTCACGGTGCAGTCGCTCGACGGTCGTGCGCTGCCCTTGTCAAGTTTGAAAGATCAATGGTTGTTGGTGAGTGTGGCGGGGGGCGCTTGTGCTGAGGATTGCCAGCGCCATTTGTATTTGCAGCGCCAGATACTCGTGGGCTTGGGCAAAGACCGCCCTCGTACCGAATGGGTTTGGTTGGTATCGGATCAAGCCGAGGTTCCGAGCAGTTTGCTGCCAGGCTTGCAAGAAGCCACCGTGCTGAGAATGGATGCCGAGGTGCTGGCGAAATGGTTGGAGCCTGCGCAAGGTAAGACCCTGTCAGAGCATTTGTATTTAGTTGATCCACAAGGCATGTGGATGATGCGTTTTCCTGCGCAGCTTGACACCACAGGCGCACTCAAGGCCAAACGCGACATTGAACGTTTGCTGCGCGCCGCTGCGGGGTGGGATGAGCCCGGACGCGAGAGTTCTATGAAGTCCACCGCACAATGAACTCGTCGAGTCTGTACAACCTAGGCCCCGTGCTTCACCTTTTGGTGATGGGCGCCTTGGTCGCCATGGTGCCGTTGTGCTGGGTGTGGTTGCGTAATCCGCGCGCCTCCACCGCACGTCGTGTCCAGTTGCTGACCTGGGTGACTTTGTTTTTGACATTCGACTTGATTTTGTTTGGTGCGTTCACCCGTTTGACCGACTCCGGCTTGGGTTGCCCAGATTGGCCGGGCTGCTACGGTCACGCCAGTCCCGTGGGTGCGCAGCAGGCGATTGAAACAGCACAAACTGAAATGCCCACAGGTCCAGTCACCCATACCAAAGCATGGATTGAAATGGTCCACCGTTACATGGCCACGGCTGTGGGCGGATTGATCTTGACCTTGGCGAGCTTCGCTTGGTGGCGCAAGCTGCGTGGAGATGGTGTGAGCGATGTGGCATTGCCGACCTTTACCTTGTTGTGGGTGTGCTTGCAGGGGGCGTTTGGTGCGTTGACTGTGACCATGAAGCTGTTTCCCTTGATCGTCACGCTGCATTTGATGGGCGGTTTGATGCTGCTGGTGCTGTTGACAGTTCAAGTGCAACGTCAGCGTTTGCACAGTGCGTTGGCCACGTCTGTGATGGTGAGCCCCTTGCTTTATCGTTTGGTTTGGCTTGGGCTTGTTCTGTTGAGCCTGCAGGTGCTCTTGGGGGGATGGGTGAGCACCAATTACGCAGTTCTGGCTTGCAACACGTTTCCCCAATGTCAAGGCAGCTGGTGGCCGATGATGGACTTTGCGCAAGGCTTCACCTTGTGGCGCCATTTGGGCATGAATGCGTTGGGCGAGCCTTTGACGTTTGAATCGTTGACAGCAATTCATTACGCACATCGATTGGCTGCTTATGCCGTGTTGGCTTACCTGGGTGTGTTGGCTTGGCAACTGCGCCGTTTGGCGGCCTACCACTCTGCATCACGCGCATTGCTGGCGGTGCTGTTGCTGCAGTTGTTGACGGGGTTGTCGAATGTGGTGTTGGACTGGCCCTTGGTGGCTGCGGTCTTGCACACGGGCGGCGCAGCCGCGTTGTTGGTGATCTTGGTTGGATTGTTATCGGGTGCGCGCGTGTCGCGCACTGTCTTGAATTGATTGTTACGAGTCTTTTGCTATGAGCTCCGCTTCTCCCTCTCTTTCTCGCTGGCGTCAGTTCAATGCGCTGACCAAGCCGCGTGTGATTCAGCTCATTGTTTTTTGTGCCTTGATTGGCATGGTGCTGGCTGTTCCCAACACACCTTCGTGGCCCGAAGTGCAGTTGGGGGCTTTGGCATGTTTGGGTATTTGGTTTGTGGCCGGCGCTGCCGCAGCCTTCAACTGTTTGGTTGAAAAAGGCATCGATTCACGCATGAAACGCACCGCCTGGCGGCCCACCGCCAAGGGGGAGTTGAGCGATCGGGAGACCTTGCTGTTCTCGACCTTGATGTGCGCCATTGGCTCGTGGATTTTGTATGTCTGGGTGAATCCACTCACCATGTGGCTGACCTTTGCCACCTTTGTCGGCTACGCGGTGGTCTACACCGTGATCTTGAAACCGTTGACCCCACAAAACATTGTGATTGGTGGCGCTTCGGGTGCAATGCCCCCCGTGCTGGGCTGGGCTGCGATGACCGGCGAAGTGGGCCCAGAAGCTTTGATTTTGTTTCTGATTATTTTCTTGTGGACGCCACCTCATTTTTGGGCTTTGGCACTTTATCGCGTCGAAGACTATCGCAAGTCAGGCTTGCCCATGCTCCCCGTGACACACGGTAATGAATTCACCCGTTTGCAAATCTTGCTCTACACCTTTGTGCTGTTGGCGGCTTGCTTGATGCCTTTTGTGTACCGCATGAGTGGTTGGTTTTACTTGGTCAGTGCCGTGATTTTGAGCTTTGGGTTTTGTGGCTATGCCTGGGTCTTGTGGCGGAATTATTCAGACGCTTTGGCACGCAAGACTTTTCGCTTTTCTCTTATCCACCTGAGCTTGCTGTTCGCAGCACTCTTGATTGACCATTACCTGTGATGTTTTCTACCACGCGTCGTTTTTGTGCCCTCGCTCTGGCGTCATGCGCTGTGGCGGGCTTGCTGGCGTGCAGCCAAGACAAACCCCAGTTCAAAGCCATTGACATCACGGGCGCAGACTATGCCAAGGGCTTTACCTTGACAGATCACAACGGTCAAACCCGCAACTTGTCTGATTTCAAAGGCAAGGTGGTGGTGCTGTTTTTTGGGTACACCCAATGCCCTGATGTGTGTCCCACATCTATGACAGAGTTGGCAGAGGTCAAACGCTTGTTGGGCAAAGAGGGCGACAAGCTTCAAGGTGTGTTCATCACGGTGGACCCCGCACGCGATACGGCCGAGTTGCTCAAGGCGTATATGGGTAACTTTGATCCCAGCTTCGTGGCGTTCATTCCCACGCCTGATCAATTGGCTGCGGTGGCCAAAGACTACAAGGTCTATTACAAAAAGGTCGATGGCAAAACGCCTACCAGTTACACCATGGACCACTCAGCGGGTAGTTATGTGTACGACACACAAGGTCATTTGCGTTTGTACAGCCGCTATGGCAGCGGTGCACAGGCCTTGGCGCAGGACATTCAAACCTTGTTGAAGACGACGCCTTGACGTCGGCATGAACGCATGAAAAAAGGCCGCATGATGCGGCCCTTTTTCATGCGTGGTGTGTTGCTTAAGCGTAGTCGGCCAAAGCCGCTTTCATCTTCTTCATGGCGGCCACTTCGATTTGACGAATCCGCTCGGCGCTGACGCCGTACTCAGCCGCCAACTCGTGCAGCGTCATGCCGCCAGAACCGTTGTCTTGCACTTTGAGCCAGCGCTCCTCGACGATGCGACGGCTGCGTTCATCCAGTACGTTCAACGCAGCGGCGATGCCGTCGGATGCCAACACATCGCGTTGATGCGCTGCAATCATGGCCGTGGGCTCATGGTTGGTATCGGTCAAGTAGGAGATGGGGCCGAATGTGTCATCGTTCTCATCGTTTGGCGTTGGATCGAGCAGCACGTCGCCACCGGCCATGCGCATTTCCATTTCGACCACTTCTTCAGGTTTGACTTTGAGTTCGCGCGCAACCACCTCCACCTCGTGGGGGTTCAAGGTGTTGCGGTGCATGGCCTCGTCGGTCGCATGGACATCGGCTTTGAAGCTTTGCTTCATCGAGCGCAGATTGAAAAACAACTTGCGTTGCGCTTTGGTTGTCGCGACTTTGACCATGCGCCAGTTTTTCAAGATGTACTCGTGAATCTCGGCCTTGATCCAGTGCATGGCATAGCTCACCAAGCGCACGCCCTGATCGGGGTCAAAGCGTTTGACGGCTTTCATCAAGCCCACATTGCCTTCTTGAATCAAGTCGCCGTGAGGCAGGCCGTAGCCTAAATACTGGCGCGACACGGAGATCACCAAACGCAGGTGCGAGAGCACCAGCTTTCCAGCGGCTTCTAAGTCGTTTTCATTTTTTAATTTACGCGCGAACTCTTGCTCCTGCTCAAGCGTGAGCATGGGCAAGCGATTGGCTGCCGAGATGTAGGCGTCCAAATTGCCCAGAGGCGGAACCATCGACCATGGGTTCGCAACGGTCAAAGATGCATGTGTGTGTGTTGTCATTTTGTAGTCCTTTCGGATACCAATACCGCCATATTAGCACTCGGCGAGTTTGAGTGCTAAACCCTAGTAATTTTAGGGTTTACCCTTTGATTTGTCTGTGTTCAAGACCACAGATGGCGAGGCATGGGCGGGGCTTGGCGAGCATGCAGGGCGTTCAATCCCAAGCAAGCAATGGCCATCAGGCGCAAGGCGATGAGGCCAGGCACCCATTGGAGAGGGGTTTCACTCAAGTTGGCATATGCGTTGAAATAGTCCATCACCAGGGCGGTAGAGGCAATGCCAACATACATGAGGGAAATCTTTTCGAAATACCAATCTTTCAAATAGCTGTAGAGATACACCGCACTGATGGCGATCACAAACAAGGCACGCAACTTCATATAGAAGGTGAGATCAGCGATACCGCTCTCATGATTTGCAAAGTTGGCAATCGCCACATGGGTGAAAAAAAGCAACTTGATGGAAGACGCGCTGACCAATGCCAACAAGAAGAAATTGCGGAACTTGAACCAGGGATCAACCTTGAGCTGTGTGCCTGATTTGTCTGAAGCATTAGGTGTGTTTGTCAGGCCTAGCTCTACAGAGGGCTCTGAATCTAAGAGCGCATGAAGTTCTTCATCTGTGACCAAGACGTGGTCTGCGCGCAATCTGCTCATGTGTGGTTTTCACCTTTGATGGTCCGTGATGGACTCCATCAATTTTAGATCGACTCGATGAAAAAGTAAGCAATACCAACGTTGCTGGTGTGTAAATCTATAAGAAGTCAAAACGATAGCAATCGCAGGCCAGCGTTGACTTGCGCGCTTTACCAGTGCCAACCCAAGCGCCGCAAATGCACTTGAGCAACAAACAAAGGCCCCACCCAAAGGTATTGAATATCTTCAAAAAATGAGGGTTTCTTGCCTTCAATTTTGTGTCCGATGAATTGGCCGATCCACGCCACGACAAACACCGTGCTGCATCCCCACAGCAGATGCTCGCCCATCGCCGCAATTGCTGCAAGCAAGGCCAAACTCCAAGCGCCCATCAACACCACGGCACGCCAAGACAAGCGTGCGTAATAGACCAAGCTGGCCAACAAAAACAACATGGCTGCAACAGGATGGAGCGCATAAATCAAACCGACCAAGCTGAACATGATGAGCGGCACGCAAACGCAGTGAATGGCTTCGTTCACCGGGTTGAGGTGGCTCTCGCTGTAGTGCGCGATCAGGGTCTCAATGCGCGGGGTGAGGTTTTCATCCGTCGGGGTGTTCATGGCTTATCCCAATAAGGCATCCGCAAATTCTTGCGCGTTGAATGTTTCGAGGTCTTCAACGGCTTCGCCAACGCCAATGAAGTACACAGGCACAGCAGCACCAGCTGTCGCACTGCGTGTTTGGCTCCACAAGGCGATGGCCGCGAGCACGCCGCCCTTGGCTGTGCCGTCGAGTTTGGTGACGATCAAGCCGGTGAGGCCCAGGGCCTCGTCAAAGGCTTTGACTTGTGCCAAGCCGTTTTGTCCGGTGTTCCCATCAATCACCAGCAGCACTTCGTGGGGAGCGGTGGCATCGGCCTTTTGCACCACACGTTTGATTTTTTTCAGCTCTTCCATCAAATGAAGCTGGGTCGGCAAGCGACCGGCGGTATCGACCAGCACCACGTCTTTGCCACGGGCTTTGCCGGCAGACACGGCGTCAAAACTCACGGCGGCGGGGTCGCCACCTTCTTGGCTGACGATTTCAACCGAGGTGCGCGTGGCCCAAACGCCAAGCTGCTCTTTCGCGGCTGCGCGAAATGTGTCGGCGGCTGCCAACAGCACAGAGGCGCCGCTGTCGCTCAGATGGCGGGTGAGTTTGCCAATGGAGGTGGTTTTGCCCGCACCGTTGACGCCTGCCACCATGATGACCGTGGGCTTATGCGCACCGATGACGAGCGGCTTTTCAAGCGGTTGGAGCAAATGGGCAATGCCCGCTGCCAGCAAAGCCTTGACGGCGGCAGGCTCTGTGGTGGCTGTCTCTTTGACGCGTTGCTTCAAGTCGCGCAGCAAATACTCGGTGGCTTGTACTCCTGCATCGGCCATGAGCAAGGCAGATTCGAGTTCTTCGTACAGCGCCTCATCAATCTGGGTGCCTGTGAACACGCTGCCAATGGTTTGCCCTGTGCGGCGCAAGCCTTTGCCCAAGCGGGCCATCCAGCCTTCGCGCGGGCGTTCTGCAGGAGCCGATGCGGGGACACTTTCGGCGGTCGCCGCTTGAGATGGGGCAGGTGCCGCATCGGGTGAGATTTTTTTCTTGAAAAAGCTGAACATGTGTGGGTGTTTCTAGAATCAACCCATTCTATGAAAACCACCGCTTCAACTTCTTCCTCGTCTACACCTAGCAAACCGCACAAAGGGGCGGGCGAGGTGCGCATCATTGGTGGCCAGTGGCGCCGCACCAAATTGCCTGTGGCCTTGAAGCCTGGCTTACGCCCCACGCCTGACCGTGTGCGTGAAACCTTGTTCAACTGGTTGGGCCAATCCTTGTTAGGTTGGCGTTGTGTGGATGCGTTTGCAGGCACCGGCGCCTTGGGCTTGGAGGCCGCATCGCGTGGCGCGACCCAGGTGCAACTGTGCGAGCAAGAGGCGGGCTTAGTGCATCAGCTCAAGGCGCAAGTCGAGCGTCTACAAGCGACCACCGTCCAGGTGCAACGCACGGACGGTGTCGCCTTCTTGAAGCAGTTGGGCAGTGCGAGTGTGGATTTGATTTTTCTAGATCCACCGTTTGACAGTGCGTTGTTTGAGGCTGCCTTGCAAGCGGCGGCCAAGGCCGTCAAACCAGACGGTTGGGTCTATTTGGAGGCACCCGTCGTCTGGACCGATGAAGCCCTTGCGCCTTTGGGCCTGCAGCAACATCGGCACCTCAAGGCCGGCACGGTGCATGCGCACTTGCTGCGTCGAATTGCATAATCGTTTCATTGTTTGAGAACCCTGCAGGAGTCTTCCCCATGCGCCCACCCGTGATCGCCATCTACCCTGGTACGTTTGACCCGATTTCCTTAGGGCATGAAGACATCTTGCTGCGTGCCGCGCAAATGTTTGACAAAGTGATCTTGGCCGTGGCAACTGCCCATCACAAAAAGACCTTGTTCACCCTGGATGAGCGCATGGACATGGCCCGCGAAGCCATGGCTGCGCATCCCCAAATTGAGGTGGTTCCTTTCACGGGCTTGGTGCGTGACTTTGCTCGCGCGCACAACGCCAAAGTGATGGTGCGCGGTGTGCGTGCGGTGACTGACTTTGATTACGAATTTCAGTTGGCGGGCATGAACCGCCAGCTCATGCCCGATGTCGAAACCGTGTTTCTCACACCCAGCGCACAGTACCAATTCATTTCAAGCACTTTTGTGCGTGAAATTTCTTTGCTGGGTGCAGAAGGGGACGGCCGCAATTTGGTTTCGCCAGGTGTCTACCAGCGACTGATGGCCAAAAAAGCAGCGGCTTAACCGTCGCGCATGACCGACTTTTTACTCATTCGCCACGGCGAAACCGATTGGAACCGCGAGCTGCGGTTTCAAGGTCAAATCGATGTTCCCCTCAATGACATCGGTTTGTTACAAGCCCAGCGCCTGGAGCAACGTTTTGAGCAACAGCTCAAGACCTGGCAGGCCGAGCAGCGCCACTTCACCCGCGTGATCAGCAGCGATTTGCAGCGTGCCCAACAAACGGCTGAACCGGTCGCTCGCGTGCTGGGGCATGAATGCGTGATCGTTCCCGGTTTGCGCGAGCAATGTTTTGGTGACTTTGAAGGCATGCGCGTTCCTGAGATCAAAGCGCAATTCCCAAGCGCTTGGCAGCGTTGGCTGGACTTTGATGCGGACTATGCGGTGCAGGGGGCAGAAAGCACACGCGTCTTTCACGACCGGGTGATTGCTGCGTTGGGACAGCTGGCGGACCAATATCCTGACGAGCGCGTGGTCGTGGTCACCCACGGAGGGGTGTTGGACATGGTGTGGCGCAACGCCCAGGCCTTGTCACTGCACGGGCCGCGCGTGTGTGAGATTCCGAATGCGGGTGTGAACCAAGTGGCTTGGCGCGATGCAGCGTTGCACATTCATGCTTGGGCCGATACCGCCCACTTGGCTGATATGCCGCCGCAGCCTACGTATCGCCAAACGCAGCTCAAGGCTTGATGCCAACAACCGCGTGAGCAGCGCGGTTGCTGCGGGCGGGGATAATTGCAGATTCTCTTTTGCCTTGTGATGGATTTCTTATGGCCTTGATGATCACCGACGAATGCATCAACTGCGATGTGTGTGAGCCCGAGTGCCCGAACGAAGCCATCTTCTTAGGGCCAGAGATCTACGAGATCAACCCTGATAAGTGCACCGAATGTGTCGGCCATTTCGACGAGCCTCAATGTGTGCAGGTGTGTCCTGTTGCCTGCATTCCAGTGAACCCGCAACGGGTGGAGGGGCGTGATGCCTTGTTGGCCAAATTCCGCGTACTGCAAGCACAAGCGGGTGTGAATCCCACCCCAGATTCAGCGGCTTAAGGCGCAGTCGCTGCGCTGGCTTTGTTGGTCGGGGTTTTCTTCTTTGTCTTTTTCGGCACGCTGCCATCTTTGGCCGTGAAGTAGGGGCTGTCTACATGGCGCTTACCCCGTGTATTCGAGGTAGGGAGCTCCGGTGTGACTTTGCTTTGTGCCAGTGCGTTGTCTTGGGGAAATGCTGGCATCCTCGTGAGGGCTTGGGCGGCCTGACGTTCTGCGTTGACTCGGTTCTTCTCTAGCGCGTCGGCTTCTTTTTGTATTTGCAGCGTCTGGGTGTGCTGTGCTTTTTCTTGCGCCGTATTGCGCGTGTCTTGCAGCTGTGGTGTGACAGCTTTGCTGCACTGGGCGATGGCCGTGTATTGGTCCCCACAGCGGTAGACCGTTTGGGCGCTGGCACTGCTCATGAATTGAATCACAAGCGTTGCAAGGCAGAGATGTGTTTTAAGACGCTGTGGGTGGTTTGGGTGCACCGCTGATCGTTGGCTTTGCATGACCTGTCTCCTCTTGGACGTGCAGCGTTGCCGGCCGAGGTGGTTTGGGCCTGGGCGGCTTGGCTGTGTGGATCAGTTGCGTGGCTTTCACCATATCACCCGACAACAAATGTGGCAGCGCCAATGTGGTGCGCGTGACGCAGTCCTCAATGGCTGTGCGTTGATCGGGTGCTGGTTTTTTCAATACCCAATTCGCAACTTCAGACTTGATACCCGGGTGACCAATGCCCACACGCAGTCGCCAGTATTGGTCTGTGCCGAGCTGAGCGTGGATATCGCGCAAGCCATTGTGTCCGGCGTGGCTGCCTCCGAGTTTGAGTTTGGCTTCGCCAGGTGGGATGTCCAGCTCATCATGGACCACCAAAATTTCTTGCGGTTGAATTTTGAAAAAGCGCGCCAATGCGGCCACTGACTTGCCCGACAAATTCATGAAAGTTTGGGGCTCCAGCAACCAAATGGTTTCCCCTTTCACCGAGGTGCGTGCAACCAGGCCGTGATAAGCCCGATCAGGCTGTAAATTCACTTTTAAGTCACGCGCAACGGCATCGATCCACCAAAACCCAGCATTGTGGCGAGTGGCTTCATATTCAGGGCCTGGGTTTCCTAGGCCAACGAGTAGCTTGATCATGGGGCAAATTATCGGGGCAGAGAACAAAAGCAAAACGGCCCACCGAAGTGGGCCGTTGGCACGAAGGCGAAGAAGAAATTACTTCTTGCCAGCTGCTGCAGCGGCTGCTTCAGCAGGTGTAGGTGCGTCAGCCTTGGTAGCGACCACAGCGACCAACACGGGGTTGGTTTTGCCTTTGGTGACAGCTGTCACGCCAGCTGGCAACTTGATGTCGTTCAAGTGCAGTGAGTGACCTTTGGTCAAACCGCTCAAGTCCACAGCGATGAACTCAGGCAGCTCTTTAGGCATGCAAGAGACTTCCAATTCTGTGGCGATGTGGTTGATCAAGCACTGGTCAACTTTGACGGCTGGCGAGTTCTCTTCACCCGAGTAGTGCAAAGGCACTTTTTTCTTCATCTTGGTGTTGGCATCGATGCGTTGAAAGTCGATGTGCAACACAAGTTGCTTGAAGGGGTGATATTGAACGTCACGCAACAACACTTCGGTGGTTGTGCCGTTGAATTCCATTTGCAACACGGAAGCGTGGAAAGCTTCTTTCTTGAGGGCGTGCCACAAGGCGTTGTGATCGATTTCGATCAAGGTAGGTTCAGCTGTGCCACCGTAAACGATGCCAGGTGTGCGACCCGTGATACGCAGACGGCGGCTCGCACCCGTTCCCTGCTTAGCGCGCTCAAAAGCGACAAATTTCATAATTAACTCCAGTAAGAACCCACCGCGACCAGTGAGGCTCCGATTTTAAAAAGGCTGTTGCCAGCCCGCTTTGATGTTGTCCGATTGAACCGCGTTGTTTAGAACAGCTGGTTTTGATCAGAGAACAAACTCATGACCGACTCGCCGCTGGCAATGCGTTGGATCGTTTCGGCGATCAACGGAGCCACGGTGAGTTGGCGAATTTTTTTACAAGCCATGCCCGCTTCGCTGAGCGGGATGGTGTTGGTCACAACCACTTCGTCGAGTGCATCGCCTTTGGAAATGCGCTCAATGGCAGGACCCGAGAAAATAGGGTGCGTGCAATAGGCATAGACTTTTTTGGCGCCGCGCTCTTTGAGCACTTCTGCGGCCTTCACCAAGGTGCCTGCCGTGTCGATCATGTCGTCCATGATGACGCAGTTGCGGCCTTCGATGTCACCAATGACGTTCATGACTTCCGACACGTTCGCTTTGGGGCGACGCTTGTCGATGATGGCCAAATCGCAACCGAGTTGCTTGGCCAAAGCGCGGGCACGCACCACGCCCCCTACATCGGGTGACACCACGATCAGGTCTTCGTAGTTTTTCGCGCGCAAATCGCCCAGCAAAACAGGCGATGCGTAGATGTTGTCGACAGGGATGTCAAAGAAACCTTGGATTTGGTCTGCGTGCAAGTCCATGGTCAACACGCGAGCCACGCCTGCGGTTTGCAACAAATCAGCCACCAATTTGGCGGAGATGGGCACACGACTAGAGCGTGGGCGACGGTCTTGACGTGCGTAGCCGAAATAAGGGATCACTGCGCTGATGCGTTCTGCTGAGGCGCGCTTCAAAGCGTCGACCATGATCAGCAATTCCATCAAGCTTTCGTTGGTGGGGGCACAAGTGCTCTGCACCACGAACACATCACGGGCGCGCACGTTTTGATTGATTTCAACGGTGACTTCGCCGTCAGAGAAGCGTCCGACGTGGGCTGCACCCACTTCGATGCCAAGGTGTTTGGCAATTTCGGCAGCCATCGCTGGGTTGGCATTGCCGGTAAAGACCATGAAGTCGGGGGTAGGGGTCGACATGATGACGGGTGACTTTCGCTTCAAGATGAATGACGCCTTGGTGCCGTCACTTGCAAACTCTTAGTGCAAACAAAAAAGCACCTCAGTGCTTTTTAAATTTTGGCAGGGGATCGAGGACTCGAACCTCGGAATGCCGGAATCAAAATCCGGTGCCTTAACCAACTTGGCGAATCCCCTACACAGGTCAACGGCCTTTCAGCCGTTTACCGTTAAACGTCGCTGACAGCCCATCCAGCCAATGGGTGAACTGCCAAATTGCTGCACACCTGCATTTGCCACCCGTGAGGCGCGGCATTGAGCAACACACCTTCAGGTAACTGCGCAAAAACCGCACTGCCAGATCCAGTCATGCGTGGTTTTAAACCCAAAGAAGAAAGCCACTGAAGGGCAAGATCAACTTCTGGACACAGCGCCTGAGCCACTGGCTGCAAGTCATTTCGACCAAAGTCAAAAGGATGAACAGCGAAGACAGACATTGTAGCAGCTTCTGTGGCCCGTTCCAAGTTCGGATCACGAAAAATTCTTGCGGTTTCTAATCCCGCATTCGGTTTGAGCACCACAAAGCGACTGGGGGGGAGTTCTATGGGATGAATTTTTTCGCCAATGCCCTCAACCCATGCGTTGTGACCGCGTAAGAAAAAAGGCACATCGGCCCCTAAAGCCAAGCCCAGTGGCAAGAGGCGTGACAAGGGCCAATTCAAATCCCATAAGCGGTTCAGCGCCAAAAGCGTGCTGGCCGCGTCCGATGATCCGCCCCCCATGCCTGCTTGCGCGGGAATGGTTTTTTCAATCGCAATGTGTGCGCCCAAAGATGTGCCGCTTGCCAATTGCAGGGCGCGTGCTGCGCGAACGATCAAATCGTCAGCTGGCAAGGCCACATGGAGGTCTTCACGCTGTAGGACACCGTCATCGCGCACTTCGAAGTGCAGGGTATCGCACCAATCAATCAGCATGAACACCGATTGCAGCAAGTGGTAGCCATCAGCGCGTTGGCCGTTGATGTGCAAAAACAAATTCAGTTTGGCAGGGGCGAGAACGTGGGTGAGGGAGCGCATATGGATCAATCCAATTTGATGCGCAGCGTGACTTCAGGCGCTGGGTCATAGCGACGTGCGATCAGCGCGCCTTGTGGCAGTGCGGACAAGTCGACTTGCCAACCCGGCGCAGAGGTCGGCGAGCCTTGCAGCCAATCGAACAAAGCCGTGACGGGTAAAGCGGCACCGGTCGCTTGCTCGGTCAATGCAGCCAATGAGTCAAAGCGTTGCTGCTGATTGCCCTGTTGCATGTGTGCTGCATGGGCGGTCCAGTTCAAGGCGGCGAGCGTGGTGCCCAGTGGTGAAAATAAATCCAAGCTGCCCTGTTGCGCATGGCCGCGCAGCGAGAAGCTGGCGCTCATCTGGGAGGGGGGCGCTGTTTGAATGCTCACACTCAAACGGCCTTGCCATTCATGCACATCCGCCGATCCGGTTTGGGGCAGACGCGAAGTGCTGGCGCAAGCTGTGAGCAGTGCCGCCACCCCAAATGCAAGCCACACACGCATGTTCAAAGTGCGGGTTTGAGCCGTTGCAGAGTTTCTTGCAAGGTCTCGTTGTTAGGGGCTGTTTCCAGTCCTTGGCGCCAAACCTTGATCGCTTCTTCTTGGCGGTTCATGTGCCACAGCACTTCACCCAAATGGGCGGCAATTTCGGCATCGGCGCGAGCGCTGTAGGCTTTTTGGAGCGAGGTCAACGCAGCCGCAGCGTTGCCCAATCGGAACTCCACCCATCCCAAACTGTCGGTGATGAACGGATCTTCCGGTGCAAAGCTCAGTGCTTTGACGATGAGTTGCTTGGCCTCGGCCAGGCGCAGCTTGCGATCTGCCAGCGAAAAACCGAGCGCGTTGTATGCGTTGTAGTAGCTGGGGTCTTTGTTGATCACGGTGCGCAACAAGTTTTCCATGTCGTCCATGCGATTGAGCTTTTCCGCCAACATGGCTTGCTCGTACAGCATGTCCAAATCATCGGCACTGACTTTGCTCAGCAGGTCATACGCCGCTTGCCATTGGCGATGCTCACGCAGCAATTGCACCTCGGCCATGATGCGGTTGCGCTCTTCTTCCGCATTGGATGCGGGGAGGCGAGCAATCAGTTGGCGTGCTGCATCAAGTTTGCCCTGCCTGGCCAAAATAGCCGCACGTCGGGTTTGCGCCTGCGTGATGCCGCGTGTTGTGTTCTCGTTGGGCGTTTTGGAGGCTAAATCCACATAGCGAACCAGCGAGGCTTCGGCGAGCTTGTCAGCGCCTTGTTCGAACTGCACCGATCCCAACACCAACCAAGCTTCCGCATGTTTGGGATAGCTTCGGGTGATGGCTTGCAGTTGTTCCGTGGCTTCTGCGTAGCGTTGACCTTCGATCAGAACGCGGACATAGCTCATGGCCAGTTCCGGGCTGTCTTGTTTGCGCAGTGCTTGGGTAACCAACGCCTCGGCTTCTTTCACTTGGCGCCCCATCAGCTCCAGCGCTAGCAACGCGGGGGCTATGGCGCTGCTGTCAGCGGCTTGACCTCGCTGCGCCGCTTCCAATGCACCTGCGGTGTTGTCCGCGGCCAGTCGCAGGCGACCCAAGCTGGTCCACGCGGCGGGCGAAGTGGTGGACGTTTGTAAATAGGGCTCTAGCGCTTTTTGCACCACGTGTGCAGCCAGCTTTTTATCTGTCACACGTGCGTAGTGCCTTGGAATCAAGCTGATCGCCACATTGCGTTCGAAGTCTGGCGCCAGGGCCAGTTCTTTCTTTAAAGGCTCCAAGCTTTCGTTGACTTGGTTGAGTGCCAGCAAGATTTGCAGCACGTGCGCATTGGCCTGTCGATCGTGTGGCGCTGCTTGTGACCAACTACGGGCGGCCATCAAGGCGCCGTCCCCCGACCTGGCTTGCAAGGCGATGTCGACCGCACGTGCATAGAGCTGCACATCATTGGTTTTACGTGCGGCATCGAGCAGCAAAGAAAATCCTGCGACCGGTTGGCCTTGGCGTACGTTCAATTCGCCCAGCAGAATTTCGTACAGCAACTCGCCCGTGAGGCCTGAGTTTTCGATCTTGCTGGTGTCCGTTGCGGTTTGCGCATGACCCAACACAGGCATGGCTGCCGAAGCTGCCGCAAAAAAAGCCAAGCGCAAGAGAAATTTCATGTGGCGATCATAATCGCTGACTGTTTTTTCATTGCCTATGCCATGCCCGAATTACCCGAGGTTGAAGTCACCCGCTTGAGCTTTGCTGACCGCATTGCGAATGCCCGTATCCAAGGCGTGCGCGTGGGCAAGCCCTTGCGCTGGCCTTTAGGGCTAGTGCCTCAAACCCTGGTCGGGCGTCGGGTCTTGTCGGTGCGGCGACGCGGCAAATACCTATTGATGGATTTGGACCCAGGCTTGCTTTTGTGGCACTTGGGCATGTCGGGCAGCTTGTGCTTCAGTGACGACCGCAGTGCGCCTCAGGTGCACGATCATTTCGATTTGGACACCGATCGTGGCTTGTTGCGGCTGAACGATCCGCGTCGTTTTGGCGCCGTTGTTTATGCAGCGTCTGAGGACAGCCCCGAAGCGGTCAAGCTGCTGGGGCATTTGGGCGTTGAGCCTTTGGACGGGCAGTTTGAGTTGGTCGATTTCTACCAAGCCTTGCACCAACGCCGCGCGGCGATCAAACAGGTGCTATTGGCTGGCGATGTGGTCGTAGGTGTTGGGAATATCTATGCCTCAGAAGCTTTGTTTTTGGCCGGTATTCGGCCCACCTTAAGGGCCGATCGGCTCAGCAAGCCGCGTGCTGAAAAGTTGCGTCTGGCGGTGATCGATGTGTTGGCGCGGGCGGTCCAAAAAGGGGGCAGCACCTTGCGGGACTTTTCAAGTGCCGACGGCAAAGAAGGTTACTTCCAGCTAGAGGCCAATGTGTACGACCGCGCAGGCCAACCGTGCCGTGTGTGCGGCACAAGCATTCGGCGTTTGGTCCAAGGTCAACGGGCCACTTATTACTGTCCAACGTGTCAAAAGAATTGAGTTCATGAAACCTCTCCATTTTCCTTTTGCACAGACCGTGGTCGCTTGGCAAAAACAGCATGGGCGCCATGACCTGCCTTGGCAAAACACGCAAGACCCCTATGCTGTGTGGCTGTCTGAAATCATGTTGCAGCAAACCCAAGTGGCCACAGTGCGTGACTATTACGCGCGCTTCATGCAACGCTTTCCGACCGTGGCTGATTTGGCTGCAGCGCATCAAGATGAGGTGCTGGGTTTGTGGAGTGGGTTGGGTTACTACAGCCGTGCGCGCAATATGCACCGTGCGGCCCAAGACGTGGTGGCTTTGCATGGCGGGGTGTTCCCGCGCAGCTCGGAGTTGTTGCAAACATTGCCAGGCATTGGGCGCTCCACCGCAGCTGCCGTGGCTTCTTTGTGTTTTGGCGAAGCCATTGCCATCTTGGATGGCAACGTCAAGCGCGTGCTCACGCGCTTCTTGGGGTTCAAGGATGACCTCGCTTCTTCTCGTCATGAACGCGTTTTATGGGACCTGGCCCAAAGCATGCTGCCCCAGCGCGATGTGGCGCGCGCGATGCCGCGCTATACACAGGGCGTGATGGACTTGGGGGCCACCGTCTGCACCCCCAAGCAGCCCCGGTGCATGCAATGCCCGGTGAACGCCGCTTGTGTTGCAGCGCGAGAAGGAGATCCCGAACGTTACCCCGTCAAAACCCGCAAACTCAAGCGCAGCGCGGAGCAGCTGTGGCTGTTGCAAGCGCAAACCCCGCAGGGGCATGTGTGGCTGATGCAGCGGCCACAGCATGGTGTGTGGGCAGGTTTGTATTGCTTGCCTGTATTCGATGACTTCGCTGCATTGAAAACGGCAGTGCCCGCCAAGTATCAAGACCGTTTGGTCGAGGGCGAGGTGTTCAAGCATGTGTTGACCCACAAAGATTTCTATTTGCATCCTGTGCGCCTTGTGTTGCCGGCCTCGGTCAAGCTCAACGAAGGGCAATGGGTGGATGCAAATGCTTGGACCAGTTTGGGACTGCCGGCCCCGATTCGCAAGCTGTTGACAGCGCAGGTCAGCGAAGCGCTGTGAGGTTAGGAGGACGTGCTGACGTCCAGTTCTCGGTGGCGCTTGAGCGTCACCCATTCTTTGGCAAAGCGCTGACTCAGTAACTCCACCAAATACACCGATCGGTGTTGTCCACCCGTGCAGCCAATCGCAACTGTCACGTAGCTGCGGTGATCTTGGTTGAGGTCGGGTAACCAAGAATTTAAAAATTCTGCAATTTGATGGGCCATTTTGTCGACCGGCGCATGCGTTGCCAGCCACTCGGCTACCGGTGCATCGCGGCCAGTCAAAGGACGCAGGGGCGCTTCGTAATGTGGGTTGGGCAACATGCGGACGTCAAACACGTAATCGGCATGCACTGGAATCCCACGCTTGAACGCAAACGATTCAAACATCAGCGTGAGCTGTGTTGCTGGCGCCGAAATGAGTGACTTGATGTAGCCCTGTAGTTTGGTGTTGCGCAGCAAGCTCGTGTCGATGATGTGCGACTCTTCGCGCAGTTCAGCCAGCAGCTCTCGCTCCAGTTCAATGGCTTCTACCAAGTCGCGTTGTTGGTCGCGTGTCACGTCCACATCGTCTTGGCGCGACAGGGGGTGCCTGCGACGGGTTTCAGAAAAGCGATGCACCAAAATTTCGGTAGTAGCGTCTAAGAACAACAAGCGGATGTTGACATCCAAGGCCCGCAAATGGGCCAACTGGGCCGGGACCAAGGGCAACGAGTTGGCGCTGCGCACATCCATCGCAATGGCTACTTTGCTGGCGCGGTGCTGCTGCTCGAGTTGCACAAAAGGCAGCAAGAGTTCGGGGGGTAAGTTATCGACACAGTAATAGCCCGCATCTTCAAGCGCATGCAGGGCGACCGATTTGCCGGAACCCGACATGCCGGTGATGAGGATCAATTCTTGATTCATGCCTGAGCTTTCTGAGCGTGCGTGTGACTGAGCATTTCGCGCGCATGAGCCAAGGTGGTGCTTGATACTTTTTCGCCACCCAACATACGCGCAATTTCGTTGACACGTTCATCGACACCAAGCGCGGTGACTTGACTGGATGTGCCTTGCGCATCGCTGTGCTTAGACACGACCCAATGATGGTCTGCGCAAGCCGCCACTTGCGGCAAGTGCGTGACGGCCATCACTTGACGGTCTTTGCCAAGTTGCTTCATCAAGCGGCCTACCGTTTCAGCCACGGCACCGCCCACACCAGAGTCCACTTCATCAAAAATCAAAGTTTGTGCGCTGCCCAGTTCGCTGGTGGTGACCGCAATGGCCAGTGCAATGCGAGACAGCTCACCGCCCGACGCCACTTTGCCCACTGGACGAGGCGTGCTCCCGGGATGGCCCGCAACCAAAAAGGTGATGCTTTCGAGGCCGCTGGCCGTGGCGTGCTCTAGCTTGTCGAGCTGTACTTCAAAGCGGCCTCCTTGCATGCCCAAGCCCTGCATGGCTTGGGTGATCGCTTGTGCCAACTTCGGCGCGGCTTGGGTGCGTACCTTTGAAATCTGACGTGCTTGCTCTTGATAAGCCGCCGCTGCTTTGGATTCAGCGGCCTCAAGTGCATCCAAATCGCTCGCAGCATCGAGTTGGGATAGACGTGTTTTCCACTCTGCGTACAACGCGGGCAACTCTTGGGGGGGGCGTTTGAAGCGGCGAGCCAAAGACATCCACAACGACATGCGATCGTCCAAGGTTTGCAGTCGATCGGGGTCGAGTTCGGTGTGGCCTAGATAGGTGTGCAACGAATGGGCGACATCGCTCGCTTGAGCGATGCTCGATGCCAACACATCGAGCCAGTTGGCAAATTCAGGGGCAACCGCTGCTTGATCCTGAAGGGCGTGCTCTGCTTGCGAGAGTTGGCGCAAGGCGCCGTGCTCTTCATCTTCCAGCGCCGCGATGGCGCTTTGCGCGGCGTCCATCAAGGCTTGCGCATTTGACAGCCGCGTGTGTTGGCTGTTGAGTTCGTCCCATTCGTCTGCGGCAGGGGCGAGTTTTTCAACTTCAGCCATTTGCCACAGCAGGCGCTCGCGCTCTTCTTGCCACGTGTTTTGCGCATGACGTGCATCTTGCAGGGCTTGGGCGGCCTGACGCCAGTCGGTCCAAACTTGGGAGAGTTTTTGCAAGTTCACGCCTGCATACGCGTCGAGCAAACCGCGAACTGCGTCGGGGCGGGTCAGGCTTTGCCACGCATGCTGGCCATGAATGTCAAGCACGCGATCACCCAAAGCGCGCAGCTGCGTTGCCGTGGCGGGACTTCCGTTGATCCACGCGCGGCTTTTGCCTTGTGTGTCTATCGTGCGTTTGATCAGCAGGGTGTCGTGCTCGCCGATTCCCTCAAAGCCCTCTTCTTCAAGCCAAGCACTGAAGTTGGATGCCTGGTCGAACTCCGCACAAATTTCGGCACGTGCGGCACCTTCACGCACCACACTGGCTTCTGCACGAGCACCCAGCACGAGTTGCAAAGCGTCGATCAAGATCGATTTGCCCGCGCCTGTTTCACCGGTGAGTGCAGTGAATCCGTTGGATAAGTCGAGGTCTAGGGCGCGCACGATCACGAAATCGCGCAAGACGATGTGCCGCAAACTCATGCCACACCCTCGTTCCAGTGCAGTTTTTCGCGCAAGGTGTCGAAGTAGCTCCAACCCCTTGGGTGCAAGAAGCGTGCGGCGTGCTGCGAACGTTTCACGGTGATGCGGTCTCCCAACAGCAACGAGGCAAGAGACTGCATGTCAAAGTTGGCGCTGGCGTCTCGGCCCGCAACCAAATCAATGGCAATTTCGCCCGTGTCTGCCAGCACGATGGGACGATTCGACAAGGTGTGTGGCGCAATCGGCGCCATCACCCATGCGGGGAGGGAGGGGTGCAGCAGTGGCCCGCCTGCTGACAACGAGTAAGCGGTGGAGCCTGTGGGGGTGGCAATGATCAAACCGTCAGCCCGTTGATTCGCCACAAAGTGGCCATCCACTTCCACGCGCATTTCCACCATGCCAGAGGTGGCGCCGCGGTTGACGACCACATCGTTGAGGGCCAGTGCGTCAAACACGCAGTGGCCATCGCGCCAAACCTTGGCGTGCATCAGCGCGCGTTTGTCTTCTTCGTATTCACCACGCAGCATAGGCTTGAGGGTTTCGCTGAAGGCGTTCAGTCGGATATCGGTGATGAATCCCAGACGGCCTTGGTTGATGCCAACCAAAGGCACGTTGTACGCCGCTAGTTGGCGGGCATAGCCCAGCATGGTGCCGTCGCCTCCGACCACCAGCGCCAAGTCGCACGACTTCCCGATGCCTGCCAAGTCCATCACGGGGTAACCCTGTAATCCGCTGTTGGCAGCTGTTTCGTGCTCGAGAACCACCTCGCAGCCTTGCGTGTGCAAAAACTGTGCGATGCTTTCCAACACCAGCCGTGACGAAGGTTTCGAACCACCGGGTTGTGGCAGGTGGTATTTTCCGAGCAATGCGATGTGACGAAACTTGGATTTCATGGGTAAATTACATCACTAAAATTCAACAACAGAATGACCATGCTAGACGATCGCGCCAAGTTGTTGCTTAAAGCGCTGGTAGAGCGCTACATCGCCGACGGGCAACCCGTCGGGTCTCGCACGCTTTCGCGCGCCACGGGCATTGAGTTGTCACCTGCCACCATTCGCAATGTGATGTCTGATCTGGAGGTTTTGGGCTTGATTGCCAGCCCCCATACCTCGGCAGGGCGCATCCCCACAGCGCGCGGCTACCGTTTGTTTGTCGACACCATGTTGACCACAGAGCGTGGCCCCTTGAATGCGCCCAGCCTAGCGCCTGATCAACCCCAAAAAGTCATTGCCAATGCGGCGCATCTGCTCTCTGACTTGTCGCATTTTGTGGGCGTGGTGATTGCCCCACGTCGTACCTCGGTGTTTCGCCACATCGAGTTCTTGAGGCTGTCAGAACGCCGGTTTTTGGTGATCATTGTTTCGCCAGAAGGCGATGTGCAAAACCGGGTCTTGTTCACCGAAACCGACTACACCCAATCGCAGCTGATTGAGGCCTCGAATTATTTGAACCACCACTTTGCGGGTATGGCGATTGAGCAAGTGCGCGAGAAGCTGTTGGCAGAGGTGGAGTCCTTGCGCAGCGAAATTGCGGTACTGATGCAAACCGCTGTGCAAGTCAGTTCTGAAGCGCTGACGCAAGCGCAAGACGATGTGGTCATCAGTGGCGAGCGCAATTTATTGTCGGTGAGTGACTTCTCCAGCGATATGGGCAACCTGCGCAGGGCCTTTGATTTGTTTGAGCAAAAAGCCCAGTTGGTGCGTTTGTTGGATATTTCCGCTCAGGCAGAAGGGGTGCGTATTTATATCGGCGGCGAGAGTCAAATCGTGCCGATGGAAGAGCTCTCGGTAGTTAGCGCACCCTATGAGGTGGACGGTCAAGTGGTGGGCACCTTGGGTGTGATTGGCCCTACACGCATGGCCTATGACCGGATGATTCAAATCGTAGACATCACCTCTAAATTGGTGAGCAACGCACTCAGCCACAAATAAGGCCGGTGCCTCAATGGCGCGCGGTTCTAGCTTTTACGCACACCAAACAAAATGCCGCTGGTTACCAAAGCCAGGCCTGCGATCAAGTTCAAGTGCATCGGTTCGCCCAAGACAGCTACCGCACCTAAAGCGGAGAGCCCGGGCACGAGTGCTGTGATCATGGTGGAGCGCACAGGGCCGTAGTAGCGAATCATCAAATTGAATGTGATGCCCGAGATGACCACCGAGCCAACTCCTTGGTAAATAGCTTGGAACCACATCTCGGTGACGGGTGCTGAGCCCAAGTGACTTGGCACCAGTTCGAAGAACACCAGCGCGCCATAGACAGGCAAGAACGTGACGCATGAAAACGAGGTGATGGCGATGGTGGCGCGCACGGCATCTAAGCCAAAGCGCCGCACCAACACGCTGTACACCGACCAGCAAAACGCGGCGCACATAAACAACAAGTCGCCTTTCCAAACTTCGCCACCCTCCAATGCTTTGAGCAAGCTGGCGCCACCCACCAACAAGTCGCCCGCCACGATGCACGCAAGACCGGTTGCGCGGGCTTTGGAAATGGGGTCATGCAAGATCAAGAACGCCAGCAAAGAAGTCCACAACGGCAAGCTGCCAGGCATCAACACCGATGCATGTGCAGCAGGGGCAAAGAAAAATCCGGAATATGCCAACATGCCGTACAGCAAGCTGCCAAATACGCCAGCCAGCGCGGTGATGCGTAAAGGCAGGGGCGATAAGCCCAGCAATGACCCCACGGCTTGGCCCTGCTGTCGTTGCGAACGCATCAGCCACCAACCCCATGGCAGCAGCACACTGCCCGCACCGATGGTGCGTAAAAACGCGATGTCGAGAGGAAGGAGACTGTGTGACGCAGAGGCACGTGCGATGACGATGAAAGAGGTCCAGATCGTCACGGTGACCACAGCAGCCGCGAGGCCAACGGCGCGAGGGGAGAGTTTCATGCGGGCAATGATACGAGTCAGTGCCTCTACAATCTGTCGCTTCGGTTGGGGCGTTAGCTCAGTTGGTTAGAGCAGAGGACTCATAATCCTTTGGTCGACAGTTCAAGTCTGTCACGCCCTACCATCTTCTTTTGACTTTCTTTGTATCGCGGAAGAACGTTCATTTTTCTGTGCTAGAATCATGGTTTTCCAGGCGGCTGTAGCTCAGCTGGATAGAGTACTTGGCTACGAACCAAGGGGTCGTGGGTTCGATTCCTGCCAGCCGCACCAAATTGACTAAGGGTTTACGTCTTCGGATGTAAACCCTTTTTCTTTTTCCCACTCTGACATACGATTTGCTGATGAAAAAACGCACGACCTATTCGTTACCTGTTGCACTTGTTTGCGCTGCTGTGTTGAGCGGTTGCGCCACGCCGATGGCCAAACCCGCTTTTTATCCGAATGCCCATTACCAAAGTGTCGGCCCTGCACGTGCTGAGGCCGATGTGCAAGCGTGTGCCAATCTGGCCCAGCAGTCTGATGTGGGTGCTGTGAACAAAATGGACGCCGCGCATGCAGGCGCAGCAGGTGCTGCGGGCATTGGCACTGCAGGTGTGGTCGGTTCTGTGCTGAGTGGGCGCAAGCCTGACTTGAAGAACATCGCTGCAGGTGCCGCCGCCATTGGTGCGGGGGGTGCTGCAGCAACTGCAGCAGGACAGTCAGTGAGTGGTAGCAGTTTGTATCGTCAGTTCATGCACCAGTGCCTCGCTGAGCGTGGCTATCAAGTGATTGGCTGGCACTGATTTTTTGCATCTTCTATGAGTAAGGCCTTCACGCGCGAAAGCGACTCAGACGACGAAGAATTCGGCTTGCCACCGCTGCCAGTGGGCGGCAAAAACTACATCACACCTCAAGGGTATGCGGTGTTGCGTGCGGAGCTGTTTGACTTGATTGACAACGAACGTCCTCGCATTGTGGAGATCGTGCATTGGGCCGCGAGCAATGGCGACCGCTCTGAAAATGGCGATTACCTGTATGGCAAAAAGCGTTTGCGCGAGATTGACCGACGCATTCGCTTTTTGACCAAACGCTTAGAGATCGCAGAGGTCACGGACCCCAGTGCGCATCATGGCAAAGATCAAGTGTTCTTTGGTGCTACGGTGACGTATGTCGACGAAGCGGATGTGGAGCGCACGGTGACGATTTTGGGGATTGATGAAGCCGACAGCTTGAAGCAACAAGTCACGTGGGTATCGCCGATTGCCCGTGCCTTGCTGAAAGCACGTGAGGGCGATGTGGTCAAACTGGTCACCCCACTCGGTGTGCAAGAGGTGGAAGTGGTTGAGGTGCTCTATCCAGCACCTACAGCCGCTTAAGGTGTTCGGCCAACGCCAGAGACCACACGCTGCGCCTGCACCACGGAGGTGACGCGTCGCAGATTGCGCAACACACTGTCTAAGTGCGCGGTGTCGCGCACCGAAATCACAAAACGAAGGTCGGTGGCTTCTTGACCGCTCACTTCATCAGCCATGTTGACCAAAGTGATGTCTGCTTCGGCCGATGTGATGGCCGAGGCCACGCGTGCCAGTACACCTTTGCCGTTGCTAACGGTGACGACGACGGCCACTTCAAAATGACGTGTCGGTTCTTCGGCCCATTCCACGGCAATGAAGCGTTCGCTGTCTTTGTGTTTGAGTCGTTGTCCGACTGCACATTGGTCAAGGTGAACCACCAAGCCTTCGCCACGGCCCAAATAACCCACGATGTTGTCGCCAGGAATGGGGTGGCAGCAGGTGGCGTATTGCACCGAAGCGTTCTCACTGCCGTCCACGATCACGCTGCCTTGTGAGACGTTTTCATGAGCGGTGAAACGCTCGCGACTCATCAGCAAGGCATCGGGTTTTTGCCCCATGTCGGCTAACAAATTCGCCAAACGTTTGGCCACGATGCTGGCCACACGTTTGCCCAGACCCAGGTCTACCAGCAGTTCATCTTGCGTTTTACTGCCTGTGAAACGCAGCAGTTTTTCCCACAAAAGATGGTGCGTTTCATCGGTTTGAGGCATTTCTTCAATGCCTTCGGCACGCAGGGCTTGGGCCAATAATTTGCGTCCCAGCTCTTTGGATTCGACTTGTGCCATCGTTTTGAGGTGGTGGCGAATTTTGGAGCGTGCACGTCCTGTGCGCACAAAACCCAACCAAGCGGGGTTGGGCGAGGCCACCGCAGAGGTCACGACCTCCACCACATCGCCATTGCGCAGCTCGGTGCGCAATGGCACTTGTTCGCCATTGATCTTGGCCGCCATGGTGCGGTCACCCACATCGCTGTGCACCGCATAGGCAAAGTCGACCACCGTGGCGCCACGCGGCATGGCCATGATGCGACTCTTGGGTGTGAAGACATACACCGCGTCGGGGAACAGGTCGACTTTGACGTGATCCCAAAATTCGGTCGCGTCGCGTGTTTCGTCTTGGATGTCGAGCAACGATTGAAGCCACTTGTTGCCCAAGTTCTCATTGCCATCGTTGCTGCTGTTTGTTTTGTAGAGCCAATGCGCTGCAATGCCGGACTCCGCAACCAGGTGCATGGCCTCGGTGCGCATTTGAAATTCAACGTTCAACCCGGAAGGGCCCACCAAGGTGGTGTGCAAGGACTGATAACCATTGATCTTGGCAATCGCGATATGGTCTTTGAATTTGCCGGGCACAGGCTTGTAGAGCTGGTGCAGCACGCCCATGGCGGTGTAGCAGTCGATCACATCTGAAAGGATGAGCCGGAAGCCGTAAATATCGGTGACCTGCGCAAAGCTCAAGTGTTTGCTGTCCATTTTTTTGTAAATGGAATAAAGCGTCTTCTCGCGCCCAGAGATGCGCACAGACAACCCCGCTTTTCCAAACGCAGCTTCGACTTCTTGTTGCACACGTTGCATCAAATCACGGCGACGATGGCGGGCTTTTTGCACCGCCTTGCTCAGCACTTTGTAGCGCCAAGGCATCAAGTGCTGGAATGCCAGTTCTTGCAGCTCGCGGTAGGTTTGGTTCAAGCCCAGTCGGTGCGCGATGGGCACATAAATTTCAAGCGTTTCGCTAGAGATACGTCCCCACTTGGCTCGGGGCATATCGCCCATCGTGCGCATGTTGTGGCTGCGGTCCGCCAACTTGATCAAGATGACGCGCACGTCGCGCGCCATGGCCAACAGCATCTTACGGAATGACTCGGCTTGGTTTTCTTCGCGGGTGTTGAACTCGAGTTTGTCGAGCTTGGTCAACCCATCCACCAAGTCCGCGACCTGGATGCCAAAGCGCTCGATCAAATCAGTTTTGGTGATGCCACAGTCTTCCATCGCATCGTGCAGCAGTGCCGCAGACAGCGCTTGTGCATCCAACTTCCATTCCGCACATTGGGCGGCCACAGCGATGGGGTGGGTGATGTACGGTTCGCCGCTGTTGCGCATCTGGCCCAAATGGGCTTCGTCTGCATAGCGGTAGGCACGACGCACCATGTCGAGGCCCTCAGCATTCAAGTAGCTGAGTTTTTCAGTGAGCGCAGCAAAGCTCGCTGCTGCGGCATTGGCGGCAGCAGGGCTAACTGCAACAGGTGCAGTGGGCTTTGAAGAAGGTTTGACAGCGCTCATGAACGTAACTTTACCCGCAATAAAAAAAGCACCGACAAATCGGTGCTTTTGTTGGGGGGTGTTTCGGAATTAACCTGGCACTTTTTTCAGCATTTCCAAACCAATTTGGCCTGCAGCGATTTCACGCAATGCAGTCACGCCGGGTTTGTTCTTGCTTTCAACCTTGGCGGTATGGCCTTGGCTGAGCATGCGGGCACGGTACGTGGCGCACAGCACCAATTGAAAGCGGTTTGGAATCTGTTCGAGACAGTCTTCAACGGTAATACGTGCCATGTGGATACTCCAGAATTCAGGTGATGTTCAGGGCTTGAAAGATATCAGCCCGAGCCCGGCGCTGTGCCAGGTATTTGAGGCGCTGTGCATGAACGATCGCTTTCAGGTCGAACAAGGCAGTCTCAAACAGCTCATTGATTATAACGTAGTCAAATTCTTTGGCCTGAGCCATCTCTTCGGCTGCATTTTTCAGACGCAACTCAATGATGTCATGCGCGTCTTCGCCACGGTTGTGCAGCCGCGACTTCAGTTCTTCCCAGCTGGGCGGCAAGATGAAGATGAGCACTGCGTTGGTAAACAGCTTTTTGACTTGAATCGCGCCTTGGAAGTCAATTTCCAAAATCACATCCGCGCCCTGGGCAATGCGGTCTTCAATCGCTTTGCGCGAGGTGCCGTAACGCTGACCATGCACATTGGCCCACTCCAAGAAGGCATTGGAGGCGACCATTTGGTCAAACTCAGGCGGTGACACAAAGAAGTATTCACGGCCATGCTTTTCTTGGCCGCGTGGCTGGCGTGTGGTGTGCGACACGGAAGGGCGCACTTTGGCGTCGAGCTCCATCAAAGCTTTGACGAGGCTCGATTTGCCAGCCCCGCTGGGGGCTGCGACCACAAAGAGGTTGCCTGGGAAGTTGTCCATTATTCGATGTTCTGTACTTGTTCGCGGAGTTGTTCGATCAACACTTTCATGTCGACCGAAATACGGGTCATTTCCATGGTGGCCGACTTCGAGCCCAAGGTGTTGGCTTCGCGGTGCAGCTCTTGAATCAAGAAGTCGAGGCGCTTGCCTACGCCTTCGGCTTTGCCGCCTTTGGCGAGCAAGTCGTCCATCTCGTCAAAGTGCGACACCAAGCGGGTCAGCTCTTCGGCGACATCAATGCGAATCGCAAACGAGGTGGCTTCGGTCAAGGCACGGTCTTGCGCGGCTTCGGGGAGGGCGGTGCCTTCGGTCAATGCCATGGCTTCACGCCAACGCTCTAAAAACTTCAGGCGCTGCTGCTCGACCAATTGCGGGACCAGCGGGGCTGCTTGGGTGGCTAAAACACGCAATTGGCTCAAACGGTCACGCAGTGTTTCAGCCAGTCGTGCGCCTTCACGTTCACGGCCAGCACTGAGTTGTTTCAAGGCGGTTTGAGCCAGTTTCAGCACCGTCGGACCGATGTCTACGGGAGGAGCGGTTTGCGCTGTCGTGAGTCGCAGCACGTCTGAGACCGACAGTGGATTGGCTTTGGGCAGCCAAGCATGCACCGTATCTTGAAGGGCGGAGAGCCTTTGCAGCATACGAGGGGTGGGGTCTGCAAAGGTCGTGTCGGCAGTGCTCTCAATATGGGCCCTGACCTCCACTTTGCCGCGCTTGAGGTGTTTCGTGACCAATTCACGCAATGCCGCTTCGTGCTGCCGCAGTTCTTCAGGCATTTTGAAACTGAGGTCCAGAAAACGGCTGTTGACCGAGCGAATTTCTAGCCCAAGGCGCAATGCGGGGCCTGCTGGCGCAGCGTTTTCTGTGGTGTCGGGATGCAGCTCGTCTTGCGCGCTGGCATAACCCGTCATGCTGTAAATGGGCATGGTGTGGTGTTTGGTATCAAAGGCGTGATTATCTCAGGGACCAATAGGCCCCTGGTGTCGGCTTAACGTCCACCTTCACCGACCAGTGCATAAGGGGCCCAGTAGGTTGGGTGTGCAAAACGCTGCAGTTTCATTGTTGCTAGCATGGCTTGGCGCAAGGCTTCGGCGCGCCGCACATCTGGATCTTTTTTGTAAGCGGCAAAGGTTTGTGTCGTGAGCAGCATGGCGCTTTCCGATTCAACGGACCAATGCGTTACCAGCATGCTTCGGCTGCCTGCATAGAAGAAGCCTCGGGCCAATCCGCTCAGAGCCTCTTCGGCGCGGCCGTCTGCACCAGCGGTGTTACATGCGGACAAAACCACCCAGTCTGCATTGAGTTTGAGTCCAAGCACATCCTCAAGCGTGAGTAGAGGTGATTCGCCAGGAGCTGTTGTGCCCGCCATCGCCAAGGCGGGCTGATTCAAGTTCGGCAGATCACCTGCTAACAAACCGTGGGTAGCAAAAACCACCACTTGCTTGCGACCTAGTTGGCCTGATGCACTGCTTTTGAGTACCGATTGGCGTGTGGCTTGCACGCCCAAAATCACATCGTCTTTAGGGTTGGCTGCCAAAATTTTGGCCAGTTCTAGCACCTCGTCACGTGTTTCAGGTAGGTTGGGCAGGCGGCTGTAATTCAGGAACGTTTCGGCCTCCAAGACGTTGCGTCCCTTGAGGTCGATAGACCTCAGCATCCCGCTCGATCGCACCACGGAGCCAGTCTCTGCTGCCGCGATCTGTTGCTGTACGGCTTTGGGATCAAATGTGGGGTCTCCCCACGCAATCATGGCTTCTGGGCTGTGCGGTGTTTTTCCAAAACGTTTCAGAGATAACCAGCCACTGGCGTTAGGCACATGGCTGACAGCAACGTCCTTGATCAACCAAGGTGCTTTGCTGGCATCGGTTCCGCTGTAGTTTGTGCGAGTCAGAACAGCAAAAGGCAGTTTGGCCATTGAACCTGAAGACGAAATCACCAAATGCCGTTTGCCGTCGATGTGTGCGTCGAAGGGCGCAAACAAATTTTTGTAAAGCGCGTGTGCACTCGCGTAATCAAAGTTTGGTGCTTTTGAGCCGAGTTCGGCCACATCCAAAGTTTTGCGAATTTTGTCGACCAAACTGGCCACATCGCGTTCGGAGATGGCTGCGTTATGGAATCGCACCTGGCCTTGTGCGTCGATCGCCCAGATATAAGTCTGCTCTTCCATGGGGATGATTGAGAGAAACAACTCGTCGGGTTTGAGTTGTTGTGCAATCTCTGCGTGGCTGGGTGACTTAGGCTGTATCAGCTGGAAATACTCGGGATAACCTTTTTGAATTTGTGCTTTGTAGTCCTTGCGTTGTCCTTCAATCTCTTTCAAACGCGCCCGCATCTGCTCAATCACTTGTGGGGTTTGCTTGCTGCTCTCCGCACTGTCTTGGCCTCGGATGTAGCTTGTGAGTGTGGCAATTTCGTTTTTCGCATCTTGTTCTTTACGGATGATGTCGGCGAGGCCAGGAATCGTGACCCCCGAACGTACGGCCGCTTCTGCCAAGGCTTGTTGCACAGAAGATGTGTTGAGTTGATCGGCGATCTTGAACAACTTTTCGGCATCTTGTGGATTCGTTTTGGCATTGCTGGCCAGCAACTTCGCGTAATTTTGAAAGATGTAACGTTTGACTTTGCGCAAATAAGCGGTTTCGGTCATGTCGCCAGTCAAGGCTTCGGGTGAAGTGATGTGTTGAACCGATTGTTCGAAGTTTGCACGTGCAGCGTCTGTCTGCGACTGACCTGCCATGGCCACTGCTAGCAAACCTTGAGTCAATGCCGTTTGGTGGTGGGTTGGACCTAAGTTGGCTTGTGTCCAGCGAAGGCTTTCACTCAAAAGCTGCGCTGCTTCGGGATATTTTTGATTACGTAAATACACCATACCTCGCACATCGGACTGGTGCGCCGAGGTGGTGTTGAGCTTGACTTCGGCGATGGCTTTGTCAATGCGATCGAAATTAGCAAGCGCGTCATTCCAGCGTTCTAAGCCTGCCAGTGCCATGTTGGCGCGTAACTGGGTGCTGAGCCAGACCCCAGAGCCCAGCAAGTAACCGTTCTTGAGAACAATATCTTCGCTGCGTTGTGCGAAGGTGATGGCGTCTTTGTACTGTCCCGTGGCGTTGTACAAATCAGCGACGGTTCCATAAAAACCAGCCATCTGTGTTTCATTGAATCCAAATTTCTTAGCCAGTTGGTACACCTCACGCAGTGAAGATTCGGAATCGGTGTAATAACCTGCGGCTGTTTGTTCAATGGACAACAGCATCAAGGCGCGCAATGCGTTGTTGCGCCCCATAAAGCGGTGACGCTCGTTGGTGATGTCTTCACTTTTGATTTGCGCACGCGATTTCTCAACAGCCAATTTGGCACTCGTGATCGCTTCGGTGAGTTTTCCTGAGCGCAAGAAATATTTCGAACGCGTGGTGAAAAGCAATAAGTCGGTGTCGCCGATCAAATAAATCCCAGTTCCGTCGCGTGCTGAACGAGAGGTTGTGCGCAAAATGTTTTCTGCTTCGGTCAACATGGCATTGGCTTGTTGCAAATCGCTGTCGTCGATATAGCTGTCGGCCATGAAGATACGCATCCGCGCAACAGCAGCCGGCCAGCGTGTCTTTTTGATAATGTCGTAACCAATCTCGTAAGACTCTGCGCGACGTTCTGTGCCGGCCAAGTAGTTACGTAAAATCCATGCGCCATCTTCATCCAGCTTCATCCACTCGCGCAGATTTTTCTCACGTGCTGCTGTGTCTCCTAATGCGACAGCCGCCAATTCCTTTTTCTTGTGAAGTTCGATCTTGCTGCTGTTGAGCAAACCAGGATCAATTTCAGCATCCAAAACTTGGCGTAGGCGCTGGACTTCTGCGGGGTCTAACTTGATGGGCGGTGTGTCTCCAAATTGTGCCCAGCTGAAGCTCGCGCTAACGCTCAAGATCAGTGCGAATAAATGGCGCGTCCAAGTGAATTTCAGGTCTGCAAGCATGGTATTTGCTCAGATATAAAGTTGACCAAAGTTTATAGCCTTCGCTAGATTGCCTGACAATTCATTCCTTCTCGATCTTTCACTGCCAAATCCATGACGACTACCTTGCCCGATTCTCGCCACACCCGTGCTGCCGACCAACTGCGTCCCGTGCGCATCACCCGCAACTACACCATGCACGCCGAAGGCTCGGTGCTGATTGAGTTTGGCCACACCAAAGTGCTGTGCACCGCGTCGGTGGAAGAAAAAGTGCCGGGCCACAAAAAAGGCTCGGGTGAAGGCTGGGTCACCGCCGAATACGGCATGCTGCCCCGTGCCACCCACACCCGCAGCGACCGCGAAGCCGCACGCGGCAAGCAATCGGGCCGCACCCAAGAAATTCAACGCCTCATTGGCCGCTCGATGCGCGCGGTGTTTGATTTGAAGAAGTTGGGCGAACGCACCATCCATCTCGACTGCGACGTGTTGCAAGCCGATGGCGGCACACGCACGGCCAGCATCACTGGTGCGTTTGTGGCCGCACAAGACGCGGTGAACAAGCTCATGGCCGCAGGCAAGATTTCTGAGAGCCCCATCACCCAAGGCGTGGCTGCGATTTCGGTGGGCATGTTGGGCGACTTGCCTTTGCTCGATTTGGAGTACACCGAAGACTCCGCCTGCGACACCGACATGAACGTGGTCATGACCAGTGCCGGCCACTACGTGGAAGTGCAGGGCACGGCCGAAGGCCTGCCCTTCACACGCGACCAAATGAACGCCTTGTTGGCCTTGGCCGAAAAGGGCGTGCGCGAACTCATCGCCATGCAGCAAGAAGCTTTGACTGCCTAACCGCATGACTGCACCGATGAAGCAAATCGTTCTCGCCTCTAACAACCAAGGCAAGCTTGCCGAGTTGCAAGCCATGTTTGCGCCGCTGGGTGTCGAGCTGGTGCGCCAAGGCGATTTGCACATTGGCGAAGCCGAAGAGCCGTTTCACACCTTTGTAGAAAACGCCTTGGCCAAAGCTCGCCACGCCGCGCGTGAAAGCGGCTTGCCCGCCGTGGCTGACGACGCGGGCCTGTGCGTCGACGCCTTTGGCGGCCTGCCCGGCGTGCAAACCGCGTACTACGCCACCCAGTTTGGTTACGAAAAAAGTGACGACAACAATGTGCGCGCCTTGCTGGAACAAATGGCGAACGTGGACAACCGTCGCGCAGCTCTAGTCAGCACCCTTGTGGCCGTGCGCCACCCCGACGACCCCGAGCCGCTCATTGCCGTGGGCCGTGCGGTGGGCGAAATCACCCGTGCGCCTGTGGGCGCGAATGGCTTTGGCTTTGACCCCATCATGTTCATTCCGCGCTTTGGCAAAACCTTTGCCGAGCTGCCCATCGAGGTGAAAAACGCCAACAGCCACCGTGGCCAAGCTGCGCAGCAAATGTTGGCGCTCATGCGTGAGCGTTGGTTCGCTTGACCTTTGCTTGAAGCCACTTCAATGACCCAAGACATCCAACACCTCATGCGCCCCGGCACGCTGTCGCTCAGCAGCTTGCCGCCGCTCTCGCTGTATGTGCATTTGCCTTGGTGCCTCAAGAAGTGCCCGTATTGCGACTTCAACTCGCACGAAGCACAAAGCAGCGTGGGTGGCGAGCTGCCCGAGCAGCGCTACCTCGACGCCCTGTGTGCCGACCTTGAACATAGCCTGCCCCTGATTTGGGGCCGCAGTGTGCACAGCCTCTTCATTGGCGGCGGCACGCCCAGCTTGTTTTCGCCCGCTGCGATTGAGCGCCTCATCAGCGACATGCGGGCGCGTTTGCGCCTAGAGGCCGATTGCGAAATCACGCTAGAAGCGAACCCCGGCACGTTTGAAAAAGACCGCTTCCGCGCCTTCCGCGCCGCAGGCGTGACCCGCTTGTCGGTGGGCGTGCAAAGCTTCAACGACCAACACTTGCAAGCCCTAGGCCGCGTACACAACCGCGACCAAGCCATTGCTGCCGTAGAAGAAGCGCGTGAAGCCTTTGACACTTTCAACCTCGACCTGATGTACGCCTTGCCCGGCCAAACGCTGGCGCAGTTGGACGAAGACCTTGATATGGCTTTGTCGCTTGCACCCCCGCATTTGTCGGTGTACCACCTCACCATCGAGCCCAACACCGTGTTTGCCAAATTCCCGCCCCAAGTGCCGGAAGACGACGACGCCTACGCCATGCTCGACCGCATCACCGAGCGCACCGCTGCCGTGGGCCTGCACCGCTACGAAGTGTCGGCCTACGCCAAAGACAACCACCGTTGCTGGCACAACCTCAACTATTGGCAGTTTGGGGACTATTTGGGCATTGGCGCTGGCGCACACAGCAAACTCAGCTTTGCCCACCGCGTGCTGCGACAAGTGCGCAACCGCGACCCGCGCCTCTTCATGGACCACGCGCTAGACAGCAGCCGCACAGACCGCGCCGTGGCGCAAAGCACCGAGGTGTCGCGAGCAGAGCTACCGTTTGAGTTCATGCTCAATGCCTTGCGCCTGCGCCACGGTTTTTCGCTGGCCGACTTCACCGACCGCACGGGCCTGCCCGTGACTGCCATTCAGGCCGCGCTAACAGAGGCCGAAGCCAAGGGCCTCATCACGCGTGACTTTCAGCGCGTGGTGCCCACTGAACGCGGCTTTGATTTCTTGAGCGATTTGCAATCATTGTTTTTGTCTGAGACCTGAACGCGAAAAACAGGGCAAAGGCACATTACAATACTGGCAGATTTCAACTCGGAAGCTTGGCAGAGCGGTTGAATGCACCGGTCTTGAAAACCGGCGAGGGTGTGAGCCCTCCGTGAGTTCGAATCTCACAGCTTCCGCCAGATACCCAATAAAAACGCCCCTTTCGGGGCGTTTTTCATTTTCCGACACCCAACAGCGTGACATACGCTGTGTGGCGTATTGAACATTTCAATGCATCACCTCAAAATTCCTTCTGTTCAACAAACGTATGAAGGATTGAGGATGTTTGAGCAGAATAAACGCGAGCTGCTTGGCAAGATCCATGCGATTTATCCGCAATTGGAAGAAGCAAACATGGCGCTGTTTAAAACGAAAACTACAGAGTGTGAGCGCAAGGTGAGGCTCTTAGAGGAACAACTCAATGGATTGATTGATGAGTTGATTGCCTATGAGTGTGATTAGGGCGCCATTCATTTGGCTTCGTGTCTTTGCAAACTAAACTATAGACTTAGATGGTTTCTGCGGAGCCAATAGCGATGGGTGTTTGCTCTGGTGTGTTTCTCGGGCACAGCAGAGTTGATTCCAAAGACAGCTTCCGCCAATTTTCAAAGCCAACTGTGTGCAGTTGGCTTTTTCGTTTTCGTGCTCTGAAGGCACAAAGGTATCAATGTGTTTAAAAATGTGATGGTCTATCGAATCGGGGATGGCTGGAGCCCCACCTTAGAGCAAGTTGAGCTGGCGTTAGACGCTGAGCGTTTTGTGCCCTGTAGTGCAAGCCAAGAAAAGGCGATGGGTTGGGTTGAGCCGCGGGGCGAAGCGCACGGCCCATTGGTGGAGGCTGTGAATGGTCAGCGCATTTTGAAGCTCAAGATGGAGACGCGTGGCGTGCCCGGGTCGGTGGTCACGCGCAAGGCCAAAGAGCGCAGCGCACACATCGAGGCGACCACAGGCCGCAAGCCGGGCAAGAAGGAAATGAAGGAAATCAAAGAAGACGTGAAGATGTCGTTGATGCCGATGGCCTTCAGCAAAGAATCGTCCGTCTTGGTATGGATCGATCCGCAAACGAATCTGTTGGTGATGGATGCCGGCAGCCAAGCCAAAGCCGATGAAGTGGTCACCCTGTTGGTCAAATCTTTGGCGGGCTTGAGTGTGACTTTGCTCAACACCGAAATGTCCCCCCAGTCGGCCATGGCTTCGTGGCTGATATCCCAAGAGCCACCCGCTGCGTTCAGTGTGGATCGTGAATGCGAGTTGAAGGCTGCGGATGAGTCCAAGTCGGTGGTGCGTTACGTGCGCCACCCCTTGGATACGGATGAAGTCAAACAACACGTTGAAAGCGGCAAGTTACCCACGCGTTTGGCGTTGACCTGGGAAGGTCGTGTGTCGTTTGCATTGACCGAGGCCTTACAACTCAAGAAGATTGCTTTTTTAGATGTGGTGTTTGAAGCCATGGCCACAGAAAAAGACGAAGGCTTTGATGCCGATGTCGCCATTGCCACAGGCGAGTTGCGCAAGCTCTTGCCTGATTTGTTGGAGGCATTGGGCGGCGAGGTTGTGCTCGCTTAAGCTGGCGGCCTTGGCATCATGCGGATCAACTTAGTCACACCATTTGCTGAAAAAGAGGCGGCGAAGGCCCTGGGTGCGCGCTGGGATGGCGTGAAAAAGGTTTGGTACATCGTCGATGTAGAGGACCTCACGCCATTCATGCGCTGGATACCTAATTTAGAGGTTGCTCAAAGCTCAGGTGAGGCGGGGCCTGTGGTGGCAACAAAAACGGGTGTTTCCAAAACCAAGCTCCCTGTTTTGGCGCCATCTACGCGGCAGGTGCCGCACTGTGGGTGCGCTGTGCTGCCTTGGGACGACTGCGTGCACACGTCCCGCACGTAGTCAACGAGGCCTCAAATCAAGGCCTTTTGAGCACCTTATTCGACAATCAGTTGTGCAGCCAAGCGTCGTGCGCGATGGTCGACGTAATAGCCCCCAAACTCGGTGTAGCGCAGCACATGTTGCTGGCAACGTCCACAGGCAAAAACGTCACAACGGTTGTAGGGGAAAAACTTCAAAGCCACAGGCGCATCGGCTGATTCATAGCGTGTGCCGTTGGGGTGATGCTCTTCGAATGTGGGTTCGTAGGCCTCTGGGTCGCGCAGTGTGGCCAGGTGTTGCATGTGTGAGGCGGGCCACTCGGTGTCGTTGACGCTCTCCCAGCCTGCGCAGCGTTGCAGGTTGCATTGGCAAGGTGTGCTGGGTTGTGCGGCGAGGGCACGCAGCGCCTCAGGGGTATTTACAAACGGGACAGAACTCATAGCGGCAGAGCCTACCACTGCCATCCACAGCGCGCGCTTTAGAAACGAAAAAGCCCCGCTAAGCGGGGCTTTTTCTGTCGCCAACATGTCGTTGGCGATGGGGCTGTGGGCAATTACTTGCGCTTGGCCAATGCCTCGACGTTGCGGTGAGCCGAGCCTGTGAACAACTGACGTGGACGACCGATTTTGTACTCGGGGTCGCTGATCATTTCGTTCAGCTGAGCAATCCAGCCGACGGTACGAGCCAAAGCGAAGATGCCGGTGAACAGGTTCACTGGAATGCCAATGGCGCGTTGCACGATGCCAGAGTAGAAGTCGACGTTGGGGTAGAGCTTGCGCTGAACGAAGTAGTCGTCTTCCAAAGCGATCTTTTCCAAAGCCTTGGCCAACTTGAACAAGGGATCGTTCTCGAGGCCGAGTTCTTTCAACACTTCGTCACAAGTTTCTTGCATCAACTTGGCACGTGGGTCGTAGTTTTTGTAAACGCGGTGACCGAAGCCCATGAGCTTGACACCAGAGTTCTTGTCTTTGACCTTCTCCATGAACTCGCCCACTTTAGAGACGCCGCCCATGGCTTGGATTTCTTCCAGCATGTTCAAGCAAGCTTCGTTGGCGCCGCCGTGTGCGGGGCCCCACAAGCAGGCCACGCCCGCAGCGATGGCTGCGAAGGGGTTGGTGCCTGACGAGCCGCACAAGCGCACAGTCGATGTCGACGCGTTTTGCTCGTGGTCTGCGTGCAAAGTGAAGATGCGGTCCATGGCGCGCTCGAGCACGGGGTTGACCACGTATTCTTCGCAAGGTGTGCCGAACATCATGCGCAAGAAGTTACCTGCATAGCTCAGGTTGTTCTGTGGGTACATGTAAGGCTGGCCCACGCCGTATTTGTAAGCCATAGCCACAAGCGTTGGCATCTTGGCGATTAAGCGGATCGCAGCGATTTCGCGGTGCTCTGGGTTGTTGATGTCGGTGCTGTCGTGGTAGAAGGCCGACAAAGCGCCCACCAAGCCTGTCAACACAGCCATAGGGTGTGCATCACGTCGGAAGCCGCGCAAGAAGAATTGCATCTGCTCGTTGACCATGGTGTGGTTGGTCACGGTGTGCTCGAACTCAGCTTTTTGGGCGGCGTTGGGCAATTCGCCCTTCAACAACAAGTAGCAAGTTTCGAGGTAGTCGCAGTTGGTGGCGAGTTGTTCGATGGGGTAGCCGCGGTACAGCAACTCACCTTTGTCGCCGTCGATGTAGGTGATGCCCGATTGGCAAGACGCAGTCGACAAGAAACCTGGGTCATACGTGAACATGCCGGTTTGGCCGTACAACTTACGGATGTCGATGACGTCAGGACCGACGCTGCCGCTGTACACGGGCATGTCGATGCTGGGGCTGCCGTTGCTGAACGACAGGGTGGCTTTGTTGTCTGCAAGTTTCATGGTGATTCCTAAATGTCTTTTTAAAAGCTGTGTTCGGTTCAGTGTCTCAACATTTTTAGCACTTCGAGTGCTTCGTCTTGAAGGGGGGTATCTGGCTGTTCTTTGCGTCGCAAAAGCAAGTCAAGCAAATCGTTGTCAGACAAATCCATCAATGCATACATACCGCGTGCATGGCCCACAGTTAAGCGAGATTCATGCCGCTCGAAAAATTTTTGAATGAACAAATCATTTTCGAGCAGGCCGCGCCGGCTACGCCAGCGCAGTTTGCTGAGGGCTCGTTCGCCAAGCGCTTGCTTGCCGTCTAAACCGTCCAGCAGCGGGTCACCGACAGAGGTGTCGCGAAATGGTGCGTCCGCGTCCATGTTGGTGCTCCGCGTGATGTGTTCTCGTGCCTTAAACGGCGCGACGAACCATCAATTCTTTGATCTTGCCGATGGCCTTGGTGGGGTTCAAACCCTTGGGGCAGACGTCGACGCAGTTCATGATGGTGTGGCAACGGAACAGACGGTAAGGGTCTTCCAAGTTGTCCAAACGGCCAGCGGTGTCTTCGTCGCGGCTATCGGCAATGAAGCGATAGGCTTGCAACAGACCAGCAGGACCCACGAACTTGTCTGGGTTCCACCAGAAAGAAGGGCAGCTGGTGGAGCAGCTGGCGCACAAGATGCACTCGTACAAACCGTTCAACTCATCGCGCTCTTCAGGCGACTGCAAACGCTCTTTTTCGGGCGCTTGGGTGTCGTTGACCAAATAAGGTTTGATGGAGTGGTATTGCTTGAAGAACTGAGTCATGTCCACGATCAAGTCGCGGATGACAGGCAGGCCTGGCAGCGGCTTCAACACGATCGTGCCGGGCAGCGTGCGCATGTTGGTCAAGCAAGCCAGACCGTTTTTGCCGTTGATGTTCATCGCGTCGGACCCGCACACGCCTTCACGGCATGAACGACGGAACGAAATGGTGGGATCGACAGCTTTGAGTTTCATCAAAGCATCCAAGAGCATGCGCTCGTTGCCATCCAATTCGACCTCGATGGTCTGCATGTACGGCTTGGCGTCGGTGTCTGGGTCGTAGCGATAAATTTGGAACGTGCGTTTTGTCATGGTGTTTACCTGATCAGAAAGTACGGGTCTGGAGCTTGACGCTCTCGACGGTCAAGGGCTTCATTTGCACGGGCTTGTAAGTCAGCTTGTTGCCTTCTTTGTGCCACAGGGTGTGCTTGTGCCAGTCTTGGTCATTACGGCCGTTGGGGTGCTCTGGGGTGTCGCCGTAGTCGTTCACGGTGTGAGCGCCGCGGCTTTCTTTACGAGCAGCAGCAGACACGATGGTGGCTTGCGCGGCTTCGATCAAGTTTTCGACTTCCAACGCCTCGATACGCGCTGTGTTGAACACCTTGGACTTGTCTTTCAAACCAATGTTGTTCACGCGCTCGCGCAGAGCCGCGATTTGCTTGACGCCTTCGTCCATCAACGCCTGTGTGCGGAACACGCTGGCGTGTGACTGCATGGTGTTGCGGATGTCGTTGGCCACGTCTTGTGCGTATTCGCCCGTGGCGTTGGCTTCCAAACGTGCCAAGCGTGCCAAAGAAATGTCTGCTGCGTTGGCTGGCAAAGGCTTGTGCTCTTTGTTCTTTTGGTTGAACTCAACGATGTGGTTGCCAGCTGCGCGACCGAACACCAGCAAGTCAAGCAAAGAGTTGGTACCCAAGCGGTTGGCGCCGTGTACCGACACGCATGAACATTCGCCCACTGCGTACAAACCGTTCACCACCACGCTTTCGTTGTTCGCGTTTTGTGTGACCACTTGACCATTGATGTTGGTCGGAATACCGCCCATTTGGTAATGGATGGTGGGGATCACAGGGATGGGTTCTTTGGTGATGTCGACGTTGGCGAAGTTGTGGCCAATCTCGAACACCGAAGGCAAACGCTTCATGATGGTCTCAACGCCCAAGTGGGTCATGTCGAGGTTGATGTAGTCCTTGTTAGGGCCGCAGCCACGGCCTTCTTTGATCTCTTGGTCCATGCAGCGTGACACGTAGTCGCGTGGGGCCAAGTCTTTGTAAGCGGGGGCATAACGCTCCATGAAGCGTTCGCCATTGCAGTTGCGCAAAATCGCGCCTTCGCCACGGCAACCTTCGGTCAACAACACGCCAGCACCAGCCACGCCAGTGGGGTGGAATTGCCAGAATTCCATGTCTTCCAATGGGATGCCAGCGCGTGCTGCCATGCCCAAGCCGTCGCCGGTGTTGATGAAGGCGTTGGTCGACGCTGCAAAGATGCGACCTGCACCGCCGGTGGCCAACATCACGGTTTTGGCTTCCATGATGTAAAGCTCGCCTGTTTCCATTTCGAGCGCTGTCACGCCCACGACGTCGCCTGCGTCATCGCGGATCAAGTCGAGCGCCATCCACTCCACGAAGAAGCTGGTTTTGGCCTTGACGTTTTGTTGGTACAGCGTGTGCAACATGGCGTGACCGGTACGGTCAGCGGCAGCACAAGCGCGCTCCACAGCCTTTTCGCCGTAGTTGGCGGTGTGGCCGCCGAAGGGGCGTTGGTAAATGGTGCCGTCTGGGTTGCGGTCGAAAGGCATGCCCATGTGCTCCAAGTCGTACACGACTTTAGGAGCTTCACGGCACATGAATTCAATCGCGTCTTGGTCGCCGAGCCAGTCGGAGCCTTTGACAGTGTCATAGAAGTGGTAGTGCCAGTTGTCTTCGTTCATGTTGCCCAAAGAAGCACCGATACCGCCTTGCGCTGCCACGGTGTGTGAGCGTGTGGGGAACACTTTTGACAGAACGGCAACGTTCAAACCCGCACGAGCGAGTTGCAACGATGCGCGCATGCCGGAGCCACCGGCGCCGACGATGACCACGTCAAACTTGCGACGGGGAATAGAGCTTTTAACTGTCATGACTTAGAGCCTCCAGAGAACCTGAATGGCCCAGCCGAGACACGACAGCAGCCAAACCAATGTGAAAACTTGCAGAACCAAACGCACACCCACGGGTTTGACGTAGTCCATCCAAATGTCGCGAACGCCGACCCACACGTGGATGGCAAGCGCGATGAATACTGAGAAGGTCAAGGCCTTCATGAATTGGGTGCTGAAAATGCCAGCCCATTTGTCATAGCTGATTTCGCCGCTGGTCAACAGCACTTGGCCCAAAACGGCCAAGGTGAACAAAACCATCAAAACACCGGTGACGCGCTGGGCGAGCCAATCGCGCAAACCATAGTGCGCGCCCACGACGACGCGCTTGGAACCGTAATTTACGGACATCTTGTTGCTCCTAGGAAATCAGTAAAGGCCAAACAACTTGGCACCCAGCGCGGCGGTCAGGCCCAGGCTCAACACCAAGGTGACGACAGCGGAAGACTTGCCGAACTCTTTCGTGACGGCATGGCACACGTCCATGTACACGTGACGAATACCAGCAATCATGTGGTGCAGGTAAGCCCAAATCAGGGCCAACGCAACCAACTTCACCAACACGCCTGGCACAAAGCCCAAGCCCACGTTAAAAGCAGCGCTGAATTTGGCGAAGGAAATTTCTGAAGAAACGGAAGTGTCAAACATCCAAATGATGAATGGCAACAACAAGAACATCAACAAACCGCTGATGCGGTGCAAGATGGACACGATGCCGGCCGCAGGAAGGCGGTAGGTCGGAAGGTCCGTTAATGCGTTGATGTTGCGGAACTCAGGCCGCTTTTTGGCAAGCTGGGTCATTTGGAATCTTTCTTCGGGTTTATCTGTATTTCAAAAGAACATTTCATTCTATTTCACTTCGTCAAACTGACATGAGGGTTTCACATGTCAGCTCAAAACATTTCTGTAATGGTGTGTGTCCGTGCGGTAGAGGCCGCGTCGCAGCTCCATTGGCGTGTCGTTGTAGGTGTAGGCCACGCGTTCAACGCTTAGCAGAGGTGTCGCCATGGCTACTTGCAGCAGCGCCGCTTGTTCGGTGTCGGGGTTGACGGCTCGGATGCTTTCATCCGCACGCACCATGCGCACGCCGAATTCTGTTTCAAACAGGGCGTACATCGGCCCGTTGTAATTACTTAAGCGTTCGGCGGTGAGGCCCTTGAAGGGCGCCCCCGGCAACCACAGGTCTTCCAAGATGGTTGGGACGCCTGAGAAGGACAGCACGCGACGCACTTGCAACACGGGGTCGCCACTGCGCAGGCTCAGCGCGCGTGCGATTTCGGCGCTGGCACGCAGACGCTTGCAATCAATGATGTTGCGTGCGGCAGGGCCTTCGCTTTGCGTGTCGCCGTTGTCGGGTTGCAGCTTCAAGAAGCGGTATTGCACTTGTTGCTCTGCATGTGTGGCCACAAAGGTGCCTTTGCCTTGACGGCGCACCACCAAGTTTTCCGCTGACAGTTCGTCAATGGCTTTGCGCACGGTGCCTTGGCTCACGCGAAAGCGGGCAGCCAAGTCCATTTCGCTGGGGATGGCTTCACCAGGTTTCCATTCGCCCGATTGCAAGCTTTGCAAGATCAGCCCCTTGATTTGCTGATACAGGGGGCTGAAGGCAGGCGTCAACCCGCCCAGACTCAGCGCATCGCCGCCAGACAGGGGCGCGGATGAGGCTTGAGGGTAGAAGGGGGCGGGGGTGGAGGCCATTTTTAGATTGAAGTGCAAACGCGTCAGGTCGTTGTCAACCTCGGATCATATCTTCTATAAGACATAAGACAGTCCACCCGAGGGTTTTCGAGGGTAAACTTGTCGACATCCTTTTTTAATCACTACTTGGAGTTTTCCTCATGAGCAAGAAGCCTGTTCGCGTTGCCGTCACTGGTGCAGCTGGTCAAATTGGTTACGCACTGTTGTTCCGTATCGCCTCTGGCGAAATGTTGGGCAAAGATCAACCCGTCATCTTGCAGTTGTTGGAAATCCCTGACGAAAAAGCACAAAAAGCGCTCAAGGGCGTGATGATGGAACTCGAAGATTGCGCGTTCCCCTTGTTGGCCGGCATGGAAGCCCATGGCGACCCCATGACTGCATTCAAAGACGTCGACTACGCTTTGTTGGTCGGTTCACGTCCACGCGGCCCAGGCATGGAGCGCGCTGAATTGCTCGCCATCAACGGCGCCATCTTTACCGCACAAGGTAAGGCTTTGAACGCTGTGGCTTCACGCGACGTGAAAGTTTTGGTGGTCGGCAACCCAGCCAACACCAACGCTTACATCGCCATGAAGGCTGCTCCAGACCTCAAGCCAGGCAACTTCACTGCCATGCTGCGTTTGGACCACAACCGCGCTGCCTCACAAATCGCTGCCAAGACTGGCAAAGCCGTGGCCGACATCGAGAAATTGTGCGTGTGGGGCAACCACTCGCCAACCATGTACGCCGACTACCGCTTCGCCACCATCAAGGGCGCGTCTGTCAAGGCCATGATCAACGACCAAGAGTGGAACGCCAACGTGTTCTTGCCAACTGTGGGCAAGCGCGGCGCGGCCATCATTGACGCACGTGGTTTGTCTTCAGCCGCTTCTGCTGCCAATGCTGCCATCGACCACATGCGCGATTGGGCTTTGGGCACCAACGGCAAGTGGGTGACCATGGGTATCCCATCGCAAGGCTGGTACGGCATTCCAAAAGACGTCATGTTCGGTTTCCCTGTGACCTGCGAAAACGGCCAATACAAAGTTGTTGAAGGTTTGGAAATCGACGCATTCAGCCAAGGCTGCATCGACAAGACTCTGAAAGAGTTGACCGACGAGCAAGCTGGCGTTGCCCACTTGATCTAATTCTCAACAGAGAACTAGAGTGAGCCATCCGCGCGACGTTCTGTTGGGTTCGCAAGCAGGTAGCGTTCAGCTACCCGTTTGTGACCACTACAGCGGTGTCGAAGCGCGGATGCGCAAAAGCTTGCAACTGCAAGCTGAGATGACGCAAGAGTTTGGAACCTGCGTCTTTGATGTGACCCTAGATTGTGAAGACGGTGCCCCCGTGGGCGGCGAGGCAGAGCATGCCGCGCTGGTCACCGAGTTGGCATTGAGTGCCGCACCCGAGGCCCGTGTGGCCGTGCGTGTGCACCCCGTAGATCACCCCAGTTTTCAAGCAGACATGGCCACCATTGCGGGCCAAGCTGCTAAACGCTTGACGCACATCATGGTGCCCAAGGTCGAGTCAGTGGCCGATGTGCAACTGGCCGAACAAGCCTTGATTCAAGCCGGTGCCAAAGATTTGGCCCTCCATGTATTGATTGAGTCTCCCGCTGCAGTGCACCGCGCGTTTGACATTGCCGCGCAGCCGCGCGTGCAGTCGCTCAGTTTTGGTTTGATGGACTTTGTGTCCGCCCATGGTGGTGCAATTCCTGCACATGGCATGGGCGCGCAAGGCCAGTTCACCCACCCGCTGGTGGTGCGTGCCAAGCTGGAGATTGCCAGCGCCTGTCATGCGCATGGCAAAGTCCCGTCGCATTGCGTGGTGACCGAGTTCAACGACACAGCGGCCATGCGTGCCGCAGCCCAGCGTGCCGCGCACGAGTTTGGCTACACCCGCATGTGGAGCATTCACCCCGCGCAAATTCGCCCCATCCTCGAGGCCATGGCCCCTGATGCAGCGGCCATTGAAGTGGCCAGCGAGATTGTGTTGGCAGCGCGTGCGGCCCAGTGGGCGCCCATCAGCCACAAAGGTCAGTTGCATGACCGCGCCAGTTACCGATTCTTTTGGCAAGTGTTGGAACGTGCGCACAGCACGGGCTGTAGCTTGCCAAGCGAAGTCCAGTTATTCTTCAAAGATTAATCAGGAGATGGACATGCGCTCATTACTCATTGCTTTTTTGATGTTGCCCGTATGGGCTTGGTCAGCAGTGCCTGACGTGGCGACGCCACACAAACCCAAACCGGCAACCAAACCTGTGGCCAAGCAAGTCGTGAAGCATGCACCTTCACCTGTGGCAAAAACCAAACCTGCCGTTGCGTCTAAGGCCTCTGCTGTACCGGCCGCTGCTCCCATGGTGCCTTCAGATGTGGCGGTTGACGAACATCGCACGGTGGTGGCCGAACAAGTTCACACCGGACGTATGGTGTGTGAGCTGGGTAACTCGGTCACGGTGACGCCTGATACCCAAACCCAAGGCAGCTTTTTTGTGCAATTGCGTCAGCACCGCTATCACATGACGCCTGTGGTTTCGGCAACAGGTGCGATTCGTCTGGAAGACGCACAAGCAGGTGCCATGTGGCTGCAATTGCCGAACAAATCCATGCTGATGAACAGCAAGCTTGGCCAACGTATGGCCGATGAATGTCAAAGCCCCGCCCAAATGGCGGTGGCTGAAGCCATGAAGCTGGGACCTGCCTCCACCTTGCTGGACGGTCCTAGCGTGGCCAAAAAGTAACCCCCTCAATTTTGATTTGATAGACCGGAGAAAACCATGTTGAAAGCCTACCGTGACCACGTAGCCGAGCGCGCAGCGCTGGGTATCCCACCCCTGCCTTTGGATGCCAAGCAAACGGCTGAATTGATCGAGCTGATCAAGAACCCACCCGCAGGCGAAGACGCAGCGTTGATGGACTTGTTGACACACCGCGTGCCACCAGGCGTGGACGATGCAGCCAAAGTGAAGGCGTCTTTCTTGGCCGCTGTGGCTCACGGTGAAGTCAAGGTGGGCTTGATCTCTAAGTCCAAAGCCACTGAGCTGCTGGGCACCATGGTGGGTGGCTACAACGTGCACCCCCTGATTGAATTGCTCGACGACGCTGAAGTGGCTGCTGTGGCCGCTGAAGCGTTGAAGAAAACTTTGTTGATGTTTGACTTCTTCAACGACGTCGCCGACAAAGCCAAGGCTGGCAACGCCAAAGCCAAAGAAGTGATGGAAAGCTGGGCCGAAGGCGAGTGGTTCACTTCACGTCCTGAAGTCGAGAAAAAAATCACGGTTACCGTGTTCAAGGTGCCAGGCGAGACCAACACCGACGACTTGTCTCCAGCGCCTGACGCATGGAGCCGTCCAGACATTCCATTGCACTATTTGGCGATGTTGAAAAACACCCGCGAAGGCGCAGCGTTCAAGCCTGAAGAAGATGGCAAGCGCGGCCCGATGCAGTTCATCGAAGACCTGAAGAAAAAAGGCCATTTGGTGGCTTATGTGGGCGACGTGGTGGGTACGGGTTCTAGCCGCAAGTCGGCCACCAACAGCGTGATCTGGGCCACAGGCCAAGACATTCCATTTGTGCCCAACAAGCGTTTCGGCGGTGTGACTTTGGGCGGCAAGATTGCCCCCATCTTCTTCAACACCCAAGAAGACTCGGGCGCATTGCCCATCGAAGTGGACGTGACAAAGCTCGAAATGGGTGACGTCATCGACATCTTGCCCTACGACGGCAAGATCGTGAAAAACGGCGCGACTGTGACTGAGTTCAAACTCAAGAGCGATGTGTTGTTTGACGAAGTGCGCGCCGGTGGCCGTATTAACTTGATCATTGGTCGCAGCTTGACTGCCAAGGCTCGCGAGTTCTTGGGTCTGCCAGCATCTACCTTGTTCCGTTTGCCCACAGCGCCTATCGCCACCAAAGCCGGTTTCACATTGGCTCAAAAGATGGTCGGTCGTGCGGTCGGTTTGCCAGAAGGCCAAGGCGTTCGCCCCGGCACTTACTGCGAACCCAAGATGACCACCGTGGGTTCACAAGACACCACAGGCCCCATGACACGCGACGAGTTGAAAGACTTGGCTTGCTTGGGCTTCTCGGCTGACATGGTCATGCAATCGTTCTGCCACACAGCGGCTTACCCCAAGTCGGTCGACGTCAAGACGCACCGCGAATTGCCAGCCTTCATCAGCAACCGTGGCGGCGTGGCCCTGCGCCCAGGCGACGGTGTGATTCACTCTTGGTTGAACCGTTTGTTGTTGCCTGACACCGTCGGTACAGGTGGTGACTCTCACACCCGTTTCCCTATCGGTATCAGCTTCCCCGCCGGTTCTGGCTTGGTGGCCTTCGGTGCAGCCACAGGCGTGATGCCTTTGGACATGCCTGAGTCTATTCTTGTGCGCTTCAAAGGCGAAATGCAGCCAGGCGTGACCTTGCGTGACCTGGTGCATGCCATTCCCTTGTACGCGATCAAGAAAGGTTTGTTGACTGTGGCCAAGGCCGGCAAGATCAACGAATTTTCTGGCCGCATCTTGGAAATCGAAGGCTTGCCAAACCTCAAGGTCGAACAAGCGTTTGAATTGTCTGACGCGTCTGCTGAGCGTTCAGCCGCCGGTTGCACGATCAAGCTCAACAAAGAGCCTGTGCAGGAATACCTCAAGTCCAACGTCGTTCTGATGAAGAACATGATTGCCGATGGCTACGCCGACGCACGCACCTTGGCTCGCCGCATTGAGAAGGTGGAGCAATGGTTGGCTGCGCCTAACCTGCTCGAAGCCGACAAAGACGCCGAGTACGCACACGTCATCGACATCGACTTGGCCGACATCAAAGAGCCCATCGTGTGCTGCCCGAACGATCCTGATGACGCCAAGTTCTTGTCTGAAGTCGCTGGCACCAAGATCGACGAAGCCTTCATCGGTTCTTGCATGACCAACATCGGTCACTTCCGCGCAGCTGCCAAGCTGCTCGGTGGCCAGCGCGACATCCCCGTCAAGTTGTGGGTGGCACCTCCAACGAAGATGGACGAGAGCGAGTTGATCAAGGAAGGTCACTACGCGGCCTTCGGCACAGCTGGTGCCCGCACTGAAATGCCAGGCTGCTCGTTGTGCATGGGTAACCAAGCGCAAGTGCGCGAAGGCGCGACGGTGGTGTCAACCTCCACACGTAACTTCCCCAACCGTTTGGGCAAGAACACCAACGTGTACTTGGCTTCTGCCGAGTTGGCTGCCATCACCTCGAAGATGGGCAAGTTCCCCACTGTGGCCGAATACCACGAAGCCATGGGCGTGGTGAACAAAGACGGCGAAGCCATCTACAAGTACTTGAACTTCAACCAGATCGACGAGTACGTTGAAACTGCCAAAGGCGTGACCGCATAAGCTGTCTGCGTCTTCACCCCGCACTTCGGTGCTGGGGTGACCAAATAAAACCCCGCAAAGCGCGAGCCTTGCGGGGTTTTTGTTTGGAGCGTTGTGTCGCTTAGAACATGCGCGCTAACAAGCCGCCTTCAGCCGGGCCATCCACAGGAATCCACACATGCGTGGGGCTGCCTGCCGCCACATCGATGGACGCGCCGTTTTTGTCTTTCATCTGCGCCAGCTTGACCTTGCGGTTGCCGCTGGGGTGAATGATCTCAATCGTGTCGCCGACTGAAAATTTGTTTTTGGTTTCAATCTCAGCCCAGCCGTCATTCACACCACGCACCTCACCCACAAACTGGCTGCGGTGGGCAATGGAGTGACCGGTTTCGTAGTTTTGGTAGTCGTTGGCAGGACGGCGGTCCATCAGGCCTGCGGTGTAGCCACGGTTGGCCAAGCCTTCGAGTTCGGTGATGAGCTCGGGGTTGAACGGGCGGCCTGCCACGGCGTCATCAATCGCACGGCGGTACACCTGCGCGGTGCGTGCCACGTAATACAGGCTCTTGGTACGGCCTTCGATCTTGAGTGAGTCCACGCCAATTTTGGTGAGGCGCTCCACGTATTCGACAGCCCGCAAGTCTTTGCTGTTCATGATGTAGGTTCCGTGCTCGTCTTCCATGATGGGCATGAGTTGGCCGGGGCGACCTTTTTCTTCGAGCAGGTAAATGTTGTCGGCCGCAGGGTGGCGCTCACCGTTGCCGCACGACGAGAAGCTGGACTCGGCTTCTTGTTGTGACTTGGCAAAGTCAAAGTCGCCTTCCATTGGGATGGCCATGGCTTCACCGGTGTTGGGGTCGGTGGCGCTGGCTTGTGTGCCATAGCTCCAGCGGCAGGCGTTGGTGCAGGTGCCTTGGTTGGGGTCGCGGCGGTTGAAGTAGCCCGACAGCAAACAACGGCCTGAGTAGGCAATGCACAGCGCGCCGTGCACAAACACTTCCAGCTCCATGTCTGGGCACTCTTGGCGGATTTTTTCAATCTCGTCAAAGCTAAGCTCGCGCGACAAGATGATGCGCTTCACGCCCACGTTTTGCCAAAACTTCACCGCCGCCCAGTTGACGGTGTTGGCTTGCACCGAGAGGTGAATGTCCACCTCGGGCCACTTCTCACGCACCATCATGATCAGGCCAGGATCGGCCATGATGAGGGCATCTGGCTTCATCGCGATGATGGGCTCGATGTCACGTATGTAGGTGCGCACCTTGTCGTTGTGCGGCAGCAAATTGCTGGTCAAAAAGAACTTTTTGCCACGTGCATGGGCTTCGGCAATGCCGATGCCAATTTGCTCAAGGCGGAATTCGTTGTTGCGCGCGCGCAAGCTGTAACGGGGTTGGCCGGCATACACGGCGTCAGCGCCGAAGTCGTAAGCGGCGCGCATTTTGTCGAGCGAACCTGCGGGCAGCAGGAGCTCGGGGGCTTTGAGTGTGGTCATACAGGTGTGCTGCTGACAGGGCAGCTAAAAAATCATTCAGGATCGATTTTCGCATCCCGCACGACTTTTGCCCAACGTGGGGCTTCTGCCTTGATGAGCGCTGCAAATTGCTCGGGTGTGCCGCCGCCCACCTCGTTGCCTTGGCTCAAGATTTTTTCTTTCACCTCCGCCGTTTGCAGGGCTTGGTTGCAGACGGTGTTGAGCTGCTTCACCAACTCAGGCGACACGCCTTTGGGGCCAATCAGTCCTTGCCAGTTGAGCACCTCGACCTCTGGGAAGCCTTGTTCGCCCATGGTGGGGATATTGGGTAGCAAGGGGGAGCGCTTTTTGCTGGTGATGGCCAGCGCACGCATGCGGCCACCTTGGATAGAAGGCATGGCCGCATACATCTGCTCAAACATCATGTGCACTTGGCCGCCCATCAAATCGGTGGCGGCTGCAGAGCCGCTTTTGTAGGGGGCGTGAATCATGTCAATGCCAGCCGCGTGTTCAAACAATGCGCCGCTCAAATGGTGTGAGCCACCAATGCCGCCTGAGCCATAGCTGAGTTTGCCGGGCGCAGCTTTGGCAGCCGCCACGAGGTCTTTGACAGTTTTGTAGGGCGAGTCGTTGCGCACCATCAAGATGAGTGGGCCACGCTCAATCAAGCAAATAGGTGTGAGGTCATTCAGCGGGTCGAAGTTGAGTTTTTTGAACAGGGCTTGATTGACAGCCAAAGGTGCGAAGTTGCCCATGCCCAAGGTGTAGCCGTCAGGTTTGCCGCGTGCAATCGCTTCGGTGCCAATGTTGCCGCCTGCACCTGCTTTGTTGTCAATGATGATGGGCTGGCCAAGAAGGGTGCCCATGGCTTTGGCGACTTGGCGCGAACGGCTGTCAGCGTTGCCGCCTGCGGCATAGGGGCAAATCCACATGATGGTTTTGGCCGGGTTGGGGTATTTGTCTTGTGCTTGGGTCAACAAAGGAAACAAGCTGGCACTCGTTGCGGCTTGAATGAGGGTGCGTCGTTTCAAGAGGTGTCTCCTTCGCGTGGTGATTCGGTGTGATGAAGTCTTCGGTGGATCATAAAAGCGGATGAGGCCATGCACAATCTGGACATGACGAAATCGTTGCTGATCGCAGGTGGGGGCATTGCGGGTATGGCTGCAGGGTTTGCTGCGGCGCGAGCGGGTTGGCGCGTTAACGTGTTTGAACGCGCAGCAGCCTTCTCCGAGGTGGGCGCAGGCATACAGCTAGGCCCCAATGTGACGCGTATTTTGCAAAACTGGGGTTTGGCTGATGCCTTGCATCAAGTAGCGGCATTTCCTTCAGGGCTGCATGCTCGCAACATGCAAACTGGCGAAGTCTTGGCGACCTTGCTGGTGCGCGATGCTGAGTCGACTTATGGCGCCCCTTATGTGACGATCCATCGCGCCGATTTGCATGATTTGCTTTTACGTGCAGCGCATGCGCAAGGGGTGTCGGTGCACGGAGGCGCCGCAGTGCAAGCGGCGACATGCACGGCTGATGAGGCTGTGTTTGACGTGCTGGAAAACAACCAACCGCAACGTTACACCGCAGATGCCGCAGTGGCTGCCGATGGGGTGTGGAGCCCTTTGCGTCAGCAGTTGCTGGGTGATGGATTGCCTGCATTCACAGGGCATATCGCGTATCGCGCGTTGGTGGCACAAGCAGATCTGCCCACGCATTTGCGTACCCATGACATCCATGTGTGGATGGGGCCTGATGCGCACGTGGTGAGCTATCCCGTGCGGGGTGGCGAATGGCTGAACGTGGTGTGTTTGGCAGAGGGGCGCTTGCTGGATCAAGATGCCAACAGCTTGCAGGCTTTACAAGCCTGGAACGCGCAAAAGTCGGAAGCACAAACACGCGTCGAACTGCGCCGTGCATTGCAAGGGGCCTGTACCGCATTGACTGAATTGATCGAGGCTTGCAGCGACTGGCGCTTGTGGCCCTTGTGCGGTCGTCCCGCCATGCGTGGTCCGCAGGAGCATGTGCAAGGACGCATTGCGTTGTTGGGAGATGCTGCGCATCCCATGCTGCCGTATTTGGCGCAAGGTGCGGGCATGGCCGTGGAGGATGCGGCTGTGTTAGGGGATCAACTTTCTGTCGCGAGTGGGGGCGGAGATGTCCCGACGTGTTTGCAGCAATTTGCCCAAGCCCGTTGGCAGCGCAATGCGCGTGTGCAAATGCGGGCGGTGCGCAATGGCGAGATTTTCCATGCACGCGGTCCTCTGCGTTGGGGGCGCGATGCAGGTTTGCGCGTGATGGGTTCTACATTGATGGATGTGCCGTGGCTTTACAGCGCACGGTTTTAAGCAGAAGGCGTGCTGAGTTCAGGTAGCCCTTGACGCCTGCGTGCGTGCTGGCACGCATCGCTGCCTTCTTCAAACTCTCGGCAAGGGGAGGGGCGCCATTCGTAAATGCCGCAGGTGGCTTTCTCGCCCACTGTGCCACTCAAGGCGGCACAGCGTGGGGGCGAGTAATCGGTGCCACGCATGCGGCACATGGTGGACGTGAGCTCTTGGCCTAAGCCCGTGGGCACAGAGCCGCCGTGCGTGTCCATTTCTTCCACGCTGAAGTCCACCCGAAAACTGGCGCAACAGGCGCCGCAACTCGTGCAGGCAGACATCACTGACGTCCGAGCAGCAGGTACTCCATCAGCGCTTTTTGCACATGCATGCGGTTCTCGGCCTCGTCCCAGACCACGCTTTGTGAGCCATCGATCACATCGGCTGACACTTCTTCGCCACGGTGGGCCGGCAAGCAGTGCATGAAGAGGGCATTGGGTTTGGCCACGGCCATCATTTCGCTGTCCACGCACCAATCGGCAAATGCTTTTTTACGCGCTTCGTTCTCGGCCTCGTAGCCCATGCTGGTCCAGACGTCGGTGGTCACCAAGTCAGCGCCTTGGCAGGCTTGCATGGGGTCGTTGAACACTTTGTAGCAGTGGGTGTTGGTGATGCCTGCGATGGCAGGGTCCACTTCATAGCCGTTGGGTGTGCTCACGTGCACGGTGAAGCCCAGCATGTCTGCCGCTTGCAACCACGTGTTGGCCATGTTGTTGCCATCCCCTACCCACGCGACCACTTTGCCTTTGAGGCAATCGAGAGGATGGGCGGTCAAGCCGCGGTGTTCGATGAAGGTGAACAAGTCCGCCATGATTTGGCAGGGGTGAAATTCGTTGGTCAGCCCGTTGATCACCGGCACGCGTGAGTTGGCCGCGAAGCTGTTGATCTTGTCTTGACCGTAGGTGCGAATCATCACTAAGTCGACCATGCGGCTGATGACTTTGGCGCTGTCCTCGATGGGTTCAGAGCGACCCAATTGGCTGTCACCGGTGGTCAGGTGCACGACTGACCCCCCGAGTTGGTACATGCCTGCTTCAAAGCTCACACGGGTGCGTGTGGATGCTTTTTCGAAAATCATGGCCAACGTACGGTCTGCCAGCGTGTGGTGCTTTTCGTAGGCCTTGAACTTCTTTTTGATCAACGCCGCACGGGTGAACAGGTAAGCGTACTCATCGGCCGTGAGGTCGGTGAATTGCAGGTAATGTTTGAGCGTTTGGGTCATGCCGCTTCTGCCAAGAAAGTTTTGATCAAAGGCACGACGATGCTGACCACTTCATCCACTTCCGCTTGGGTGATGATGAGCGGTGGCACCAAGCGGACGACGCTGTCTGCCGTCACGCTCAAGAGCAAGCCGGCATCCAAAGCGCGTTGCATCAAAGCACCGCAAGGACGGTCCAGGTCAATGCCCAACATCAGGCCTTGACCGCGAATTTCTTTCACGCCTTTGACGCCAGCCAGTTCGCGCTCTAAAGAGCTGCGCAAATGTGCGCCCATCTGGGTCGCGTTGTTGAGCAAACCGTCTTCTTCCATGATTCGGATCGTTTCAACACCTGCACGCATAGACAGCGGGTTGCCACCAAACGTTGTGCCGTGGTTACCAGGCTGAAAAATGTGGGCGGCTTTGGGGCCTGCCACCACCGCACCGATGGGCACGCCCGAACCCAGTCCTTTGGCCAGAGGCATGACATCCGGCACGATGCCGGCCCATTGGTGGGCAAACCATTTACCGGTGCGACCCATGCCGCATTGCACTTCATCAATCATCAGCAACCAATCGCGTTCATCGCACAGTTGGCGAACTTGCTGGAGGTAGTTGATCTGCATCGGCGTCACGCCGCCTTCACCCTGGATGGTTTCCATGAACACAGCCGCCACATTGGGGTTGCCTTCGGTTGCCTTTTTCAAGGCGTCGATGCTGTTGACCGGTACGCGGATGAACCCCTCTGGCAAAGGACCAAAGCCTTCTTTGATTTTTTCGTTGCCAGTGGCAGCCAGCGTGGCGATGGAGCGGCCGTGGAAGGACTTTTCATAAACCACGATCTCTGGTTTTTCGATGCCTTTGCTGTGTCCGAATTTGCGGGCCAGCTTCAGCGCCGCTTCGTTCGCCTCTAGGCCGCTGTTGCAAAAGAACACATTGGTCATGCCCGAGAGCTCCACCAACTTGGCCGCCAACGCTTCTTGGTTGGGGATGTGATAGTAGTTGCAGCTGTGGATCATCTTGCCGATTTGATCTTGCAGCGCTGGCGTGAGTTTGGGGTGGGCGTGGCCCAAGGTATTCACTGCAATGCCTGCCAAAGCATCCAAATAGCACTTGCCATTGGTATCCCACACGCGCAGACCTCGGCCATGGGACATGGCCACAGGCAGGCGGCCGTAGGTGTTCATGGTGTGGGGCGATGCAGCAGCGGTGGTCATGTGTTCTCCAAAAGAAAACGACCCAACGAAGGTTGAGCCGTTGAGATGTGATTTTAGAGGCATCGATATGACAAAACGAAGACCTGATTCGGGTACGTCAAAGGGCTTCAAGTCTTATATAAGATACAATAGTTGCAACATTCGCGACACGGGCAGATCCCCAGTCGCAGTCCTCAAGCAATCAGCCTCTACCCGATGGTTTCTCCCTCCGCCAAAGAAGTTTTTATCCTGGGTGTCACCCAGGATGGACGCACGTTCCGCCCCAGCGATTGGGCCGAGCGTCTGGCCGGCGTGATGAGCCAATTCCGACCCGGCGGAGCCGTTCCTGGCAGCCACTTGAGTTATTCACCTTGGTGTGTGCCCAACACACTGGATGGCAAAAAGTGTGTCATTGTTCACACCGATCTGCGTGACGAAGAGCCGATGGCTTGGAGTTTTGTGATGAACTTCGCCAAAGACAACGGCTTGCAAGTCATTGAAGCTTGCTTGTTACCCGAACATCCACCTCAAGCTTGATCTCTCAGCCCTGACTTGAAAAAGTCCAGGCGACAAAAAAGCCGCTTTGCAGCGGCTTTTTGCTTTTTCTTTGCTGACAGCGCACCCGTTACAAACGGCGGTCTGAACATTCAGACCGGGCTGTTTGCCTAATGAATTAGGCGGCGAGTGCCAAGGCTTTGACCTTGGTCGACAAGCGGCTCTTATCGCGAGCAGCTTTGTTCTTGTGGAAGATGCCTTTGTCGGCAACCGTGTCCACCACAGCTTGCATCTTGGCAAACAATTCGGCGGCTTTGGTTTTGTCGCCAGCCAAAACGGCTTTCTCGACGTTCTTCACCGCAGTGCGGTACTTCGAGCGCAACGAGGTGTTGGCGGCATTGATTTTGATGTCTTGACGAACGCGTTTACGGCCTGATGCCAGGCGCGGGTTCTTTTTCTTGGGTTTGGCTGATGCCATGATAATTTCCTTAAGTGTCTGAGGATGTTGTCAGCAAAGCCTGCGATTGTAGCGCTAAACACGTCTAGACCCACTTTGCCTCGCTACACTCCCAACGTGTCACTGTTTAAATCTGCCTCTATCGTTTCGGGTTTGACCCTGATTTCCCGCATCACGGGCCTGATGCGTGAACTGTTGATCGCCTCTACTTTCGGGGCCAGCGCCTTGACAGACGCTTTCAATGTGGCATTTCGTATTCCTAATTTGTTTCGCAGGCTTTTCGCCGAAGGTGCGTTTAGCCAGGCTTTTGTGCCAGTGTTGGCCGCCAGCCGCCAGCAGCATGGCGATGAAGCAACCCATGTGTTGATCAACCAAGTGGCCACCTTGCTGGTTTGGGCTTTGGTCTTGACGTCTATGGTGGGTGTGGTGGGAGCGCCTGCGTTGGTTTGGGCGATCGCCAGCGGTTTGCAGCAATCACCCGACGGTTTTGAGGCTGCAGTGGTGATGACGCGCTGGATGTTCCCCTACATCGCCTTCATGTCTTTGGTGGCTTTGGCCGCAGGGGTGCTCAACACCTGGAAGCGCTTTGCCGTTCCTGCCGCCACGCCCGTTTTGCTGAACATCAGCATGATTGCTGCCGCTTGGTGGGGCGGTCCTTGGTTTGCACGTCTGGGTGTTGCGCCTATTTATGCGCTGTCTGCCGGCGTGATGTTGGGTGGCGTTGCGCAGCTCGCTGTACAGCTGTGGGCTTTGCATCGTTTGGGCTTGTTGCCTCGGGTTGGCTTGGGGTGGACGGCAGTCAAAGAAGCTTATCAAGGGGATGGGCCTAAACGCATCTTGCAACTCATGGCACCTGCGTTGTTAGGCGTGAGCGTGGCGCAAATTTCCTTGTTGATCAATACCCAAATTGCCTCCCATTTGTCCCCTGGCAGCGTGAGTTGGTTGAGCTATGCCGACCGTTTGATGGAGTTTCCCACTGCGTTGTTGGGTGTGGCTTTGGGGGTGGTGTTGATGCCCCAGCTCTCGGCAGCCAAGGCGGCGAACGACACGGCCAAGTATTCAGACATGCTCGATTGGGGCTTGCGTTTGGTGGTGGTGTTGGCCTTGCCCTGCGCGTTGGCGCTCTTGGTGTTCTCGCCTGCGTTGGTGGCCGTGCTCTACAACTATGGCGCATTCAGCGCGCACGATGTGCAGCAGACCACTTTGGCGTTGATGGGCTATGGCGTCGGTTTGTTGGGATTGGTTGCGATCAAGGTCCTCGCGCCCGGTTATTACGCCAGTCAAGACATTCGTACACCTGTACGCATTGCGGTTGCTGTGTTGGTGATGACGCAGTTGTTCAACTTGGCGCTGGTTCCTTATTTGGCGCATGCCGGATTGGCGTTGTCGATTGGTTTGGGGGCGTTGGTGAATGCCGCTTGGTTGTTGCTGGGTTTGCGTCAAAAAGGCGCCTACCTGCCCAGTGCCGGGTGGACACGATTTGTCTTGCAAGTGTTGGCTGCATGTGTTGTGTTGAGCGCATGGCTGGCATGGGCGGTTCGTTACTGGGATTGGACGGCATTGCATGCCACGCCTTTGTTGCGCGTCGCGTTGATGACGGGCGTTTTGGCGGTGAGTGCGCTGCTCTACTTTGTCAGTCTTACCTTGTTGGGGTTGAAGCTGCGCGCCTTGTTGCGTCGTTAAGAGGCGAAAAAGATGGATTTCAAATTAGAAGTTCCTACCGCGTTGGGCTACTTTGCCTCATTGGTGCAAAGTGATGAACATTTCCCTCTTCTGGAAGCCGCCGCGAGCTTGGCACAAGATGAATACCCGGAATTGGATATTCAACAAGTGCTTGATCAAGTGGATCAATTCAGCAACAAGCTCAAACAGCGCTTGCCTGCAGATGCCGGGTCTTTGCACAAATTGCGTTTGTTGAATAAGTTCTTCTTTGAAGAGCTGGGCTTTGCAGGCAACCTCAACAACTACTACGACCCAGACAACAGCTACTTGCATGTGATGCTGCGCACCCGCCGCGGTATCCCTATCAGCTTGGCTGTTTTGTGGTTGGAACTGGCGGCGAGCTTGGACTTAGATGCCAAGGGCGTGGGGTTCCCTGGACACTTTTTGGTCAAAGTGCGCTTGCCGTTTCCGCACGAAGGCCAGGTCGTGATCGACCCGTTCACGGGGCAATCTCTGGGTAAAGAAGATTTGATGGAGCGCCTCGCCCCCATGCATGCTGAATCAGGATTGATTCGTGATGGTGCTGTTTCGGACGAGTTGCTGCAGCACTATTTGCGTCCAGCCACATCGCGCGAAATCGTCGCGCGCATGTTGCGCAATTTGGAAGAGGTTTATGCCACCCACAACGATGTGGGCAGCGTCGCGCTGATTCAAAAGCGCTTGGCTGTGCTGCTGCCTCAAGTCGACGAAGACGAAGAGGACTGATCTGTCGCGGGTGCTTTAAGCCACCACCACCGCAGCGCCATCGCCACGTTCGGCAATCACGCCAATCGTGTGCACTTGCTCGCCGTGGGCGCGCAGCACCTTGGCACAAGCGTCAGCGTGCACAGCGTCAATGACCACCACCATGCCAATGCCGTTGTTGAACGTGCGGTTCATTTCGATGTCGTCAATGCCTGCGGTGTTTTGCAACCAAGCAAACAGCTCGGTTTGCGGCCAGCTGCCTTTGGTCAGGTGAGCGGCCGTGCCTTCGGGCAACACACGTGGGATGTTTTCGAGCAAGCCGCCGCCGGTGATGTGAGCGAGGGCTTTGATGGGCGTTTCGGCCAACGCCGCCAACACGCTCTTCACGTACAAGCGGGTGGGGGCCATGATGGCCTCTTTGAAGGGCTTGCCGTCCAAGGTGGCGGGGGCATTTGCACCTGCACGCTCAATCACCTTGCGCACGAGTGAGAAACCGTTGGAGTGCACGCCGGCTGAGGCCAAGCCCAACACCACGTCACCTGGCTTGACGTTTTGGCCGGTCAAGATTTTGGACTTTTCCACCGCACCCACGGCAAAGCCCGCGAGGTCGTATTCGCCGTTCGGGTACATGCCGGGCATTTCAGCGGTTTCGCCGCCAATCAAGGCACAGCCTGACAGCTCGCAGCCTTTGGCAATGCCGCCCACCACCGCAGCGGCGGTGTCTACGTGGAGCTTGCCGCAAGCAAAGTAGTCGAGGAAGAACAGGGGTTCAGCGCCTTGCACCAACACGTCGTTCACGCTCATGGCCACCAAGTCGATGCCCACGGTGTCGTGCATTTGCCATTCAAAGGCCAGCTTGAGCTTGGTGCCCACGCCGTCGGTGCCGCTCACCAGCACAGGTTCTTTGTAGCGCTTGGGCACTTCAAACAGCGCGCCAAAACCGCCGATGCCTGCCAACACGCCCTCGCGCATGGTTTTCTTGGCCAAGGGTTTGATACGTTCGACCAAGGCATCGCCTGCGTCGATGTCGACACCGGCGTCTTTGTAGGAGAGGGGTTTGTTCATAGTGAAGAGGTGCTGGGGCGCTGCCTAGATGGGCTTGGATTGTGCGCCGATAGAATCAAACTGTAATTTTAAAGCCAACCCCTCCACACGCTGTATGCAATTCACCCCCGCACAACGTCACGCCTTCGCTTGGACGGGCCTCTGCGCCTTGGCTGCGCTTGTTTTGTGGCTGCTGGGGCCCGTGTTGATGCCGTTTGTGGTGGCTGCTGTGCTGGCGTATGCCTTGAGCCCTTTGGTTCGGGCTGTCCAGCGTGTCTGCGCGGGCCGTTTGCCGCGCTTGGTGGCCGTGGTGCTGGTGGAAGCCGTGTTCCTGTTGCTGCTGGTGGCTTTGTTCACCTTGTTAATTCCTATCCTGGCGCACGAATTGCCGCGCATGCGCGATCAACTGCCGGTGTTGGTGGAGCGTGTGCAAACTGACCTGGTGCCATGGCTACAAGCCAAAGGCATTCACGTGGTGTTGGACAGCGCCAGCATCAAAGCCTTTGTGCTGCAAGCCTTCAATACTTCGTTTGACGACGGCTTCAAACAGGCCCTCACATCGTTGCGCATTGGCGGCAGTGTGGCTCTGGCGGTTGTTGGCAACTTGGTGCTGATTCCTGTCGTGCTGTTTTATTTGTTGGTGGATTGGCAGCGTTTTGTCCGTCATGTCGAAGCTTTGGTGCCCATGCCTGCGCGTGGTGTTTATGACCGGTTCGTGGCTGAGTGTGATGAGGTGCTGGGTCAATATTTGCGAGGTCAGCTGTCGGTGATGGCTTTATTGGCCATTTATTACAGCGTCGCGATGTGGGCGTTCGGTTTGGACCTGGCTTTGCCGATCGGCGTCTTCACAGGATTGGCCGTGTTTGTGCCTTACATCGGTTTTGGTTTCGGCTTGGTGCTGGCGCTGCTTGCCAGTGTCTTGCAGTTTGCTCCTGCGGAGGCCTTGTTGATGGTCACTGTCGTGTACGGGTTGGGTCAACTCATTGAGAGTTTTGTGCTCACACCCCGTTTGGTGGGCGAGCGCATTGGCTTGCACCCGCTGCATGTGATTTTTGCGTTGATGGCCTTTGGTCAGCTGTTTGGTTTTGTCGGTGTGCTGATTGCTTTGCCTGCCAGCGCCGTCTTGCTGGTGGCCATTCGCCGCTTGCGTGCGCAGTACCAAGCCAGCGCTTTGTACCGTGGTGTTTGAGTGCAGATGAAGCAAATCGCACTCGACATCGGTTTGGCCCCAGGCCCAACACTCAACAACTTTTTCGCAGGTCCCAACCAAGCCGCACTGCAGCATATGCAGCTGTGGGTGGGCAGCGACAAACGCTCGCCCGTGCCCACCTATGTGTGGGGCGAAAGCGGCAGCGGAAAAACCCATTTGCTACGCGCGGTGCAAGCCGCCTTGCGCGATCAAGGGTGCGCTGTCGGCTGGATGGATGCCTCCGTGGCCGAACCCTCCGCGTTTGACGAGTCCTGGCGCGTGGTCATCTTGGACGATGTGCACCTTTACACAGCGGTGCAGCAGCACGCTGCGTTCAACTGGTTTGTGAATGCCACCACGCCCAGCGACGGTCAGCAGCGTTGGGTGCTGGCCGCTGGCAGCGTGCCGCCCAGCGACTTAGCCCTGCGCGAAGACTTGCGCACCCGTTTGGGCTGGGGCCATATTTTTCAATTGCAGGTGCTCAGCGAGCCTGAGCGCCGTGCCGTGCTGCGCCAACAGGCCGACGATCGAGGCGTGTTCTTGAGCGATGAGGTGATGGACTTCATGCTCAACCGCTTCAGCCGCGACCTCAGCAGCCTCATTCAACTCCTCGACCAACTCGATGGCTACGCCTTGCAAACGCAACGCGCCATCACCATCCCGTTGATCAAAGCCATGCTGGAAGCCATGTGATGAAACTCGCCTTATTCGACCTTGACCACACCTTGCTGCCGATTGACTCTGACCAATCGTGGGGCGAGTTCACCGTGCGTTTGGGTTGGCACGCGCGGGATACGTTCATTCAGAGAAATGACGAGTTTTATGCCCACTACCAAGCGGGCACCTTGGATATTCATGAATACGTGCGTTTTGCTGCCGAGGCCTTTTGCCAGCGTAGCCCCGAAGTCGCCGCTCAAGCCCATGCGCAATTCATGCAAGAGGTGATTCAGCCGGCCATCCGCTCAGAAGCGCAGGCGTTGGTGCAAAAGCACCGTGATGCGGGCGATCGCATCATCATCATCACCGCCACCAACGAGTTTGTGACCCGCCCCATTGCCAAAGCCTTTGGTGTGGACGACTTGATCGCGGTGGAGCTGGTGCGTGATGCACAAGGCTGGTTCACCAATGAAATCAGTGGTGTGCCCACCCTGCGCGAAGGCAAAGTGCAACGTCTGCAACAATGGCTCACACGCGAAGGCTTGGACTGGGCCGATGTGAACACCACGTTCTACAGCGATTCCCGCAACGATTTGCCCCTGTTGGAGCGCGTCAACCACCCCGTGGCGACCAACCCCGACGACACACTGCGCGCCGTGGCCTTAGAAAAAGGCTGGCCGATTTTGGAACTCTTCCCAAAACAATGATCAAACAATTCATCAACAAGCTGATGGGCAAAGCACCCGCCAGCAGCAAAACAAGCCTTGGCAAGCGCCATGTGGTGCCTGCCAAGGTGCACGGCATCAACGTCGATTGGGTGGACGAACGCGCTTTGAATGTGGTGCGTACTCTGCAAGATCGTGGCTTTGAGGCCTACATCGTGGGCGGCGCGGTACGCGACTTGTTGTTGGGACTCAAACCCAAAGACTTTGACGTGGCCACCAACGCCACGCCCGAACAAGTCAAAGCGGCATTCCGTCGCGCCTTCATCATTGGTCGACGCTTTCGCATCGTGCACGTGGTGTACGGCCGAGGCCGCGAGCACGAAGTCATTGAGGTGTCCACCTTCCGTGCCCACCTCGACAACGCCGATGCAGAGCAAGTTAAAGGCAACGAGCGCAGCAGCAAGCAAGAGCTGGCCGGCATGAAGCACGCCGTGGATGCCAGCGGTCGTGTGTTGCGCGACAACGTGTGGGGCCCGCAAGACCAAGATGCGGCGCGACGCGACTTCACCATCAACGCCATGTATTACGACCCCGAAACGGGCAACGTGATTGATTACCACGGCGGTATTGCCGACGCGAAGAAAAAAGTCATCCGCATGATTGGCGATCCTGCGTTGCGTTACCGCGAAGACCCGGTGCGCATCATCCGTGCCGTGCGTTTTGCGGCGAAGCTTTCGGCTTTGGGGTTCAAGATGGAATCCAAAACTGCTGCGCCATTGAAGCGTGCGGTGAAGTTGTTGGTCGATGTGCCACAAAGCCGTTTGTTTGACGAAATGCTCAAGCTCTTGCAAACCGGTCACGCGCTGGCCAGCATTGAGCAGCTCAAGCAGCAAGGGTTGGCCAAAGGGATTTATCCGCTGCTCGACATCGTGGTTGAGCGCGCCGATGAAGCGTTTGTCCAAACCGCGCTCAAAGATACCGATCGTCGTGTGGGGGAAGGCAAGCCTGTGGCACCTAGCTTCTTGCTGGCGTGTGTGTTGTGGTCTGACGTGCGTGAAACTTGGGCGCAGCGGCGCATCAAGCAACCCCCATTTCCTGCGCTCCAAGATGCGATTGATGAAGTCTTTGAGTCGCGCATTGGCGACGTGTCAGGTCGCGGCAAATTAGGCGCAGACATGCGCGAAATTTGGATGATGCAGCCCCGCTTTGAAAAACGCGTGGGCAGCGGTCCTTGGAGCTTGGTGGAGCAAGCGCGCTTTCGTGCGGGTTTTGACTTCATGCGCCTGCGCGCCGATGTGGGGGAGATCGATGAGGTCTTGGCCGACTGGTGGCAGGAGTTCAGCTTGGCCGATGACGCCAGCCGTGAGGATTTGTTGCAACAAGTGCGTCAAGAGCAGCAAAAGTCCCAGCGTGCGCCACGCGTGCACTCGGTACGACGCGCTGAAAAGCCTGCCGAAGATCCAAGATTCCGTGACGTAGAACCTGCGCAAGACGCGGGTGACGATGAAGGCGGGGCCGGTCCTGCCAAAAAGCGTCGCCGTCGCCGTCGCAAACCCAGTGGTGGCGCGGCGGGCAGTGCGCCCGCTGCGGATTAAGCACAACCCCCGCCATGCTGACGCAACCCGTGATGGCATGTGTGGCCTTGGGTGCCAATTTAGGGGATGCTGTCGCGACTGTTCAGCGCGCGATCACTGATTTGGCGGCTTTGCCCAGTACGCATGTGCGTCGTGTTTCATCGCTCTACCGAACGGCGCCTTTTGAGGCGCAGGGTCCTGACTTCATCAATGCGGTGGTCGTGATGGAGACGCAGCTCGAGCCCTTGGCATTGCTGGATGCATTGCAAAGCTTGGAGTTCAAAAGCGGTCGTGAACGTCCTTACCGCAATGCGCCGCGCACCCTTGATTTAGATTTGATTTTTCACGGCGATGCGCAATGGAACACTCCGCGTCTGACGCTGCCGCATCCTCGATGGGCTGAGCGTGCTTTTGTGGTGATCCCCTTGGCCGAGGTATCTCCTGAGCGGGTGCCCCAAGCATTGAGAGAGGCTGTGAAAGACCAAGCCATTCAACGATTGGCGGGATTGCCTTTGCCTTGATTTTTCCTACCTTGCCTTGATGGTGTGTTTGTTGAAAGAAGTGATCACCTGAGCGGTATTCATGCTGTTTTCGGTGTTTTTTCTCAACGAACGACACAAACTGAATGATTTGTAGGCGGGTCTGTGCATCGTGGGCTCGGTTTATTTCAGCTTCCGAGCGTGAGCTGCGATTACACTTTGCCCGTCATTAAAACGTCATAAATTTGTTCGTTCACAGGAGAACCCCATGCTATTTGGGAAGCTATTGCCCACAGAAGGCAATTTTTTTGTCATGTTCAATCAACATGCAGACCGCATTGTTGAGGCCGCACACGCGTTTTCTCAATTGGTGGCGAACTACAACGATCCCATCTTGCGTGACAAGTTCAACCAAGACGTGGACAACGCAGAGCGTGCTGCTGATCGCGTGACCCACGATGTGAACCGTGCAATCCATCAAACTTTCATCACCCCCATTGACCGCGAGCAAATTCACTCGTTGATCAACACCATGGACGATGTGGCTGACTTGATTCAAGACTCCGCAGAAACCATGGCCTTGTATGACGTGCGCCACATGACGGAAGAGATCGTTCGTTTGACCGATTTGAGCGTCAAGTGCTGCGAGCGTTTGCGCGATGCCGTCAAATTGCTGGACAAAATCGCGGATCAAGCCACGGCAGAAGCCGCCCTCAAAACGTGTGAAGAAATTGACCGTTTGGAATCAGACGCTGACCGCGTGATGCGCAGCGCCATGAGCAAGCTGTTCCGCGAAGAGCCTGATGTGCGCGAAGTCATCAAGCTCAAAGCCATCTACGAGTTGTTGGAAACCATCACCGACAAGTGCGAAGACGTGGCCAACCTGATCGAGGGCATCGTCCTCGAGAACTCTTAATCACGAGTCCCGTATGGAATCCGTACAAACTGCCTTTTGGGTAGTCGCTCTGCTGGTTGTGTTGGCCTTGATGTTTGACTTCATGAATGGCTTTCACGATGCGGCGAACTCGATTGCCACGGTGGTTTCCACCGGTGTGCTCAAGCCTGCGCAAGCTGTGCTGTTCGCGGCATTCTTTAACTTTGTCGCCATCTTTATCTTCCACTTGAGTGTGGCAGCGACGGTGGGCAAAGGCATCGTCCAGCCTGGCATTGTGGACACCCATGTGGTGTTTGGCGCCTTGTTGGGTGCGATCACTTGGAACGTGATCACTTGGTATTACGGCATTCCCAGCAGCTCGTCGCATGCGTTGATTGGCGGCATCTCTGGCGCTGTGATTGCCAAGTCAGGAACGAGTGCTTTGGTGGCCGCTGGTATTTTGAAAACCGTGGCTTTTATTTTTGTGTCTCCTTTGTTGGGGTTCACGCTGGGTTCGCTCATGATGGTGGCGGTGGCTTGGATTTTCCGAAGCTTTCGCCCCTCGCGCGTGGATAAATGGTTTCGTCGCTTGCAGCTGGTGTCCGCAGGGGCTTATAGCTTGGGCCACGGCGGCAACGACGCACAAAAAACCATTGGCATCATTTGGATGCTGCTATTGGCCACGGGTTATGCGTCATCCGAAGACAAATCGCCACCGAGCTGGACCATCGTCAGCTGTTACATGGCGATTGGCTTGGGCACCATGTTCGGTGGCTGGCGCATTGTGAAAACCATGGGTCAGAAAATCACCAAGCTCAAACCTGTCGGCGGGTTTTGTGCCGAGACTGGCGGAGCCATGACCTTGTTCTTGGCCACGGCCTTGGGTATTCCTGTGTCCACCACGCACACCATCACGGGTGCGATTGTGGGTGTGGGCTCTACGCAACGCGCCAGTGCCGTGCGTTGGGGCGTGGCTGGCGGCATTGTGTGGGCTTGGATCTTGACGATTCCTGCTAGCGCTTTTGTGGCTGGCGTGGCGTACTGGATCAGCCTGACCTTGTTCTAAGGCATTCGCAATAAGGTCAGCGCGGCCTTATTGCGATATCTTTTGGGCCTCTTCGATTTGGTATTCGAAGTAGCGCTGAAAACTGAACACGATGCTTGACATCAACACCGTGGCGCCAATCAGTAACGACACCACAATGGCCCCAATGGTGGCCCAGTTGGTTTGACCTGCGGGTGCCTCCGGGGCGGCGGTTGGGTTGAATTTGGCGTTCCAGACCTCGGGTGTCATCAAGGCATACACAATGGCATTCAAAGCGCAAGCAGCAACTGTGAAGCCGAGCAGGGGGATGAGCCACCAGCTGGCCATGTCGTCTAAGCCATGTTGTTTGACTCGCTCGATACCGTAAAAGCCCAAGGCGGTCGGGATGGGGAGCAGCCAGCCCAACGTGTCCCAGAGACCGAAAAGGTAAAAACGATGCAGACCCAAAGGGCCTCCCATGAAGGTCAACCAAGCGGCAATAGTTTTGTTTTTCATAAGGTGCAGTGTAGACGGCTATAATGGAGAGCTTTTCAGCGTGTCGCAGGCCGGGTGGCCTTTAGCGCGTGTCTCAAACGTTGAAAATACCAACCACCCGAAGGATTCATCATGGTCGTTATCCGACTTTCCCGCGGCGGCTCTAAAGCCCGTCCGTTTTTTAACATTGTTGTGGCTGACAAGCGCGTTCGTCGCGATGGTCGCTTCATCGAGCGCATCGGTTTTTACAACCCTATCGCCAAAGGCGGTGAAGAAGGTCTGCGCATTGCGCAAGACCGTCTGACGCACTGGACTGGTGTGGGCGCTCAATGCTCACCCACTGTGGTTCGTTTGATCAAGCAAGCTTCTAAAGCTGCTGCTTAATTGACCCACAAAGTATGGCCATAACGCTCGGCTTGGATGCCGCAGAACTTCCTGCGGATGCCATCGAAGTTGGGCGTATTGCCGATGCTTGGGGCATCAAAGGCTGGTTCAAAGTCTTGCCCTATAGCGCTTCTCCGGAAGCGCTTTTTTCTTCTAAGCGTTGGTTTTTACAACCCGCTGAAAAAGGTGCCAAAACTTTTGCAGGCACCGTGCTTCTCAAAGTCATTGAAGCCAAAGATCATTCCGATACCGTTGTTGCGCATGCGCAAGACATCCCCGATCGCAACACGGCAGAGTTGTTGAAGGGCGCGCGTATCTTTGTTGCACGCTCCAGCTTTCCAACCCCCGAGACGGATGAGTACTACTGGGTCGACCTGATTGGCTTGGATGTGGTCAACCGTGAAGGCGTGGCGCTGGGCGCCGTGCGTGAATTGCTGCACACAGGTCCTCAAACCGTGTTAGTGCTCGCTTACGAAGAAGAAGGCAAAGCCAAAGAGCGAATGATTCCCTTCGTGTCTGCCTACATCGATGCGGTTGATTTGGCCGGTCGACGCATCACTGCCGATTGGCAACCTGACTACTGACGTGCACGCGAAAGGCCTTGCCGTGCGTTTTGACGTCATCACTCTTTTTCCCGAACTCTTCGAGCCCTTTCTTCAAAGTGGTGTCACGCGTCGTGCGTACGCGTCGGGTTTGGTCCACGTTCGTTTGTGGAATCCCCGTGACTTCGCGGAAGGCAACTACCGCCGTGTAGATGATCGCCCCTTTGGCGGAGGCCCTGGCATGGTCATGATGGCCGAGCCTTTGGCTGCTTGCTTGAGTGCGATTCGTGCCGATCGTGGACAAGGACGCGACGTGGCGCCCTTGGTGTTGTTCTCGCCGATTGGCGAAACCTTGCGCCATGCCGCTGTGCAGCGCTGGTCTGACAGCCAAGGCGCAGTTTTGTTGTGTGGTCGCTACGAGGGCATAGACCAGCGTTTCATCGACACCCATGTGGATTTGCAAATCAGCTTGGGTGACTTTGTGCTGTCGGGGGGTGAGCTGGCAGCGATGGCTTTGCTCGATGCCGTGGCGCGTTTGCAGCCTGGCGTGCTCAACGACGAAGGCAGCCATCAGCTGGATAGCTTCAACCCTGCTTTGGATGGCTTGTTGGACTGCCCGCACTACACCCGACCCGAGCAATGGCAAGGGCAGAACGTACCTGCCGAGCTCATGTCAGGACACCACGTCAACATTGAACGTTGGCGCCGTGACCAGCGTTTGCTGTTGACCGCGCGCTTGCGTCCCGAACTGATTGATGCCGCGCGCGCCGTTGCCAAACTGAGCCCGCAAGACGAGGCTGTTTTAAAGGCCCAAAAATCGCTATAATGGTGTGCTTTTCGATCCTCTGGTCGGCCGCTTTGGACACGGTGTTCTGAATTTGAACGCTGCGTTTTAAGGCCTTTTGTGTAGCGCGATCAAGATCTTTAGAGGAAAACATGAACCTGATCCAAACTCTCGAGGCAGAAGAAATTGCCCGCCTCGGCAAAACCATCCCCGAATTCGCACCTGGCGACACAGTCATTGTGAGCGTCAACGTGGTTGAAGGTACACGCAAGCGTGTGCAGGCCTACGAAGGTGTGGTGATCGCCAAGCGCAACCGTGGCCTCAACAGCGGCTTCACTGTGCGCAAGATCTCTAGCGGCGAAGGCGTGGAGCGTACGTTCCAAACTTACAGCCCATTGATCGCCAGCATCGAAGTCAAGCGTCGCGGTGATGTGCGTCGTGCCAAGTTGTACTACTTGCGTGACCGCAGCGGTAAGTCGGCTCGTATCAAAGAAAAATTGGTCAGCAAGTCGGCCGCAGCTTCCAAAGCTGCAGCAGCCGCAGCCGCTCAGTAAGCTCAACGCTCGCTGTTGCGAACCCAGAAGCCACCCCAAGTGCAAACTTGCGGTGGCTTTTCTTATGTCTAAACTTCCTCTCTTTGATCCCCAACAAGTCCCCGTTGCGCGGGTCGATCAGCACTTGTTGGCTGTGCCTTCAGATGCGTTGCGTGAATCGGCGTTGCATGCACGGTTTGCCAATCCTCCCCCATGGACCCCTGAGCTGGTCCGCGAACGTCAGTTTCTAGACCGTCAGCCCGCGCATGCGGCGGTGTTGGTGGGGCTGGTCATGCGTCATGATGAACCCTATGTGTTGCTGACCCAGCGGCCATCGCACATGTCCACCCATGCCGGGCAAATTGCCTTTGCAGGAGGGAAATGTGATCCACAAGACCAGGATGTGGTGGCGACGGCTCTCAGGGAGGCGCATGAAGAAGTGGGGCTTGATGCCTTGCATGTGACCGTCTTGGGCAACTTGCCCACGTATCACACAGGGTCTGCGTTCCATGTCACACCCGTGGTCGCGTTGATCTCGCCAGAGATGACCTTGGTTCCCAATCCGCAAGAAGTGGCCGAGGTGTTTGAAGTCCCCTTGTCTTTTTTGATGAATCCCGCGCACCACCGATGGCATGTGTTTGAGCACGAAGGCGTACGTCGCGAATGGCTTTCTATGCCGTACCAAGATGGCCCACATTTGCGCTTCATATGGGGCGCTACGGCCGGTATGTTGCGAAATTTCTACCGTTTCTTGTCTGCTTGAAGGTCTGAAGCCGCACAGCGTGCCGCTATCATCCAACTATGAGTTTTCTGGCCTTACTCTTTGCATTGTTCATTGAACAAGCCCGTCCGTTGGCAAACGACAACTGGGTGCATCGCAGCTTGCGTGCGTGGACCACGTGGCTGAGTCAAAACCTGGATGCTGGCCATGCCCGTCTTGCATGGACCACATGGTCTTTGGCCGTGGGAGCGCCCACAGTGCTTGCGCTCTTGGTGCATTGGTCGCTGATGTTTTTCTTTGGCTGGCCGATTGCGATCTTGTGGAGTGTGGGCGTCTTGTACGCATCGCTTGGTTTTCGTCAGTTCAGCCATCACTTCACCGATATCCGTGATGCTTTGGATGTGGGCGACGAGCGTTTGGCGCGCGAATTATTGGCTGAATGGCAGCACGTTGCGGTCGGAACTTTGCCACGCAGCGAGTTGTTGCGTCATGTGATTGAGCACTCTGTGTTGTCTGCGCATCGCCATGTTTTTGGTGTGTTGACTTGGTTTTCTTTGCTGGCCGCTTTAGGTCTGGGGCCTGCCGGTGCGGTGCTTTATCGCATGAGCGAATTGGTGTCTCGTACTTGGTCTGTGCCACTGGGCGCGTCGCCCGGATGGGTCAGCGAAACCTTGCAAACAACAGGGCGCGAGGCTTGGCGCAAAGTGGATTGGCTGCCAGCTCGGATGACTGCTGTTGCATTTGCCGTGGTGGGGAATTTTGAAGAAGCCATCGATTGCTGGCGCAACCACGCGCAGCGTTTTCCCGATGACAACGATGGTGTCGTGCTGTCTGCAACATCGGGGGCTTTGGGGGTGCGTTTGGGGGGCGAGGCGCTTCGCTCGGAAACCGATGGCGTCACCCTTCACTCCGGGGCTGATTTGCACGAAACCCAAGACAGCGAAAGCACACCGGGGCGTGAACCAGAGTTGGCACATTTGGCCAGCGTGGTGGGCTTGGTGTGGCGTACGGTGGTGCTTTGGATGGTTTTGCTGGCCTTGCTGACCTTGGCCCGTTTGTTGGGCTAAACCGCCTCAATAGTTGGGCGGTTGGCTCAATTCAGCAAATAACAAACCGTATAACTTGTAGCGCGATGCGCTGATGTCTCCCGCCGTGACGGCGGCTTGCACGCCACAACCCGGCTCGTGCAAATGCGTGCAGTTGTAAAACTTGCAATTCGCCACATGCGGTTTGAAGTCTGGCATATAGGCCGCCAACTGCATGACATCAATGTGGTGTACGCCAAACTCTTGAAATCCTGGGGAGTCAATCAATCCGGTTGTGCGCTCTGCGTCGACCCAATGCCATGTGGTGGATGTGGTGGTGTGTTTGCCGGAATTCAGAGCTTGCGAAATTTCGGCGGTTGCCACGTTGGCGTTGGGCACGAGTGCGTTGATCAGCGTACTTTTCCCTGTGCCTGAGGGGCCCAGTACCAAGGTGGTTTTGTGCTTCAAGCGTTCGGGCAAGTCAGACAGTTCGCCCTGTTTGAAAGCGCCTTGCAGCACGGTGTAACCCATTTTTACGTAGGGTTCTAAGCGCGCCAATGCCCGGGCAAAGGGCTCGGTCAAATCATGTTTGTTCAGGGCGATGACCGGCGTGATGTGCTCGGCTTCTGCGGCGATCAAAGCTCGCGTGAGCTGCATTTCTGAGAATTCGGGTTCTGCTGCGATCAAGATCAGCACTTGGTCTAAGTTGGCAGCAAATGATTTGGTGCGAATTTCGTCTTGTCGATAGAACAAATTCCGGCGTGGTTCTACTTTTTCAATCGTGCCTTCGTCTGTGCTGGCCAACCATTGCACGCGATCGCCCACCACCACTTGGCTTTTTTTTCCACGTGGGTGGCAAATGCGACGCTCACCATCCGGTGTTTCCACCACGCAGTGACGTCCGTGGCTGGCGACCACCAAGCCGGTTTGTTTCATGCGGCGATCCGTGCCAAGCGTTGCGATGCTGGAGGGTGTGAGTAGTAGAAGGCTACATACCAAGGGTCTGGTGTGAGCGTCGACGCGTTGTCTTGGTAGAGCTTGAGGAGCGCGCTGCCTAAGGCTTGGCCATTGCTATGGGATGCGGCGTAGGCATCGGCTTCAAATTCGAATTTGCGCGAACGCCTGGCTGACAACGGAGATACAAAAAAAGTGAACAAAGGCAACACCAGCATGAACAGCAACAAAGCCAATGCATTGTTGCCGCCACTCAAGTTGGGCATCACTCCCAACCCTGTGTAGAACCAGACTTGCTGTGACAACCAACCCAGCAAGGCCAATCCCGCCAAGCTGACGGCAAAGCTGGTGACCATCATTTTCAGAATATGACGGTGTTTGAAATGTCCCAGTTCGTGGGCCAACACCGCTTCCATTTCATCGCCATTGAGTTGGGCCAGCAAGGTGTCAAAGAAAACCACCCGCTTGGCGGCGCCAAAGCCAGTGAAGAACGCGTTCGAGTGGGCAGAGCGGCGACTGCCGTCCATCACAAAGAAACCTTTGGCGGTGAAGCCCGCACGTGTCATCAGCGAGGTGACACGTTCTTTGAGCGATGCATCTTCCAGCGGCGTGAATTTATTGAACAACGGCATGATCACGTTTGGAGCAATCCACATCACAAACAATTGGTAGACCACCAAGGCGCACCAGGCATACAACCACCACAAGCTGCCACCTGCTTGCATCAGCCAAAGCACGAGCCACAGAATGGGTAAGCCCAGCACGAGGCCCACCAGCAAACCTTTGACCAAATCGCTGGCCCACAGTTTGGGCGTGGTGTTGTTGAAACCAAAACGTTGTTCAATGCCAAAAGTTTGATACAGCGACAAAGGCAGGCCAAGCAAGCCTCCCACCAAGGTAAAGCAAAGCACCAGCACGATTTGCTGCGCTATGTCTGGTTCCATCCAGCTCAGCGTGAGCTGGTTGAGAGCGTCCAAACCGCCTAGCAATGTCCAGCCCAAAAGGGTGACGGCATCAAGCGCCAAATCGATCAAGTTCACGCGGGATTTGGCCAGTGTGTAGTCGGCTGCTTTTTGATGCGCTTCGAGCGTGATGGTGTGTGCAAATGCTGCTGGCACTTCCGCGCGGTGCTGCGCCACATGACGCGTTTGTCGCGCGCTGAGCCAGAGTTTGGTGAGTAAGTTGGCCACCAGGATCAGGGCCAGTGCCAAGGTCATGGCAAGAGAAGGGTTCATCATGGCCGGGAGTTTAGATGAAGGCGGGGGCGGGCGATGCGCGACAATGCGCCCCTATGTCTGAAGCTTCTACTTCCCTTGCTGCGCCAACCTTGGCGAAATCCGATCTCAATTTGGTCTGGCTCGATTGCGAAATGTCCGGCCTGGACCCCGAACGCGAACGTTTGTTGGAGATCGCTGTGATCGTCACCAATCCAGATTTGTCCGTGCGCATTGAAGGCCCCGTGTTTGTGATCCATCAAAGCGATGAAGTCTTGAACAAGATGGACGCTTGGAACAAAGGCACGCATGGCCGCAGTGGCTTGATTGACAAAGTCAAAGCATCCACCGTCACAGAGGAGCAAGCGCAAGAAAAAATCATTGCATTCTTGAAGCCCTATGTATCCAAAGGTGTGTCGCCCATGTGTGGCAACACCATCGGTCAAGACCGTCGATTCCTGAACAAATACATGCCCAAGCTCGAAGCATGGTTTCACTACCGCAACTTGGATGTGAGCACGCTAAAAGAGCTATCACGTCGTTGGAAACCCGAAGTGCTCAATGCCTTCAAGAAGGCGCAAAAGCACACGGCCTTGGCCGATGTGCATGAATCGATCGACGAAATGCTGCACTACCGAGAGCATTTTTTGAAGCTCGACTGAGCTGAGATTGAAAAGGTATTAGGTAAAAACCCGAATCTGTGCCATAATTGCAGTCTTCGCTACAACAACGTAGCGAATTTGTACATCTCCCTTCATTCACCGGGCTCGCCAAATGAGCCCCAAGCACTGAATAAACCCCTAGCGGGTCAGAGCAGGTTCCGTTTGATGGTTGATGTTTTTTAACCTAGAACGGAGCAGCCGCACAACTTGCGGCGCTCACGTGCGAGAAAAAATCATGACTGACACTTTGAATGTGACAGGCGAATTTGCGCCTGCCGAAACTATTTCTATTCCTGCTCAAAACGCAGTTGCCACTGAGGGCATTCACACACCCGAAGTCGCCCACGCTGAAGCTGAAGCACCTAAAGTCGATGCGCCTAACGGCTTCGTCGAGTTGGGTTTGGCCCCTGAGTTGGTCCAAGCCGTGGGCGATTTGGGCTACACCCAACCCACCACCGTTCAGCTCAAAACCATTCCATTGGCTTTGCCAAACGACAACGCGGATGCCAAAGCTGGCTTCATCGACTTGATGGTGTCTAGCCAAACAGGCAGCGGCAAAACAGCCGCCTTCTTGTTGCCCGTGTTGCACACCTTGATTCAACAACAAGCCCAAGCCGAAGCTGCTGACAAAGCCGCTTGGGACAAGCTCGTGGCTGATGCAGCCGCCAAAGGCGAAGAGCCACCTAAGCGCGCCAAGCGCAAAGACCCCACCAGCCCACGCAATTTCAAAGCGCCAACACCTGGCGCCTTGATCGTTTGCCCAACCCGCGAATTGGCACAACAAGTGGCGCATGACGCCATCGACTTGGTCAAACACTGCCGTGGTTTGCGCGTGGCCAACGTGGTGGGTGGCATGCCTTACCAGTTGCAAATCGCCAAGCTGCAAAACGCTGACTTGGTCGTGGCCACACCCGGCCGTTTGTTGGACCTGCAACGCTCCATGCAAATCAAGTTGGACAAAGTTCAATTCTTGGTGGTGGACGAAGCCGACCGCATGTTGGATCTCGGTTTCTCGGACGACTTGGCTGAAATCAACCAACTCACCATCGACCGCAAGCAAACCATGATGTTCAGCGCCACGTTCGCGCCGCGCATTCAGCAGTTGGCCACGCGCGTCATGCGTCAACCCCAACGCGTGCAAATTGACTCACCTCAAGAAAAGCACAACAACATTCGTCAAGTGCTGCATTGGGCGGACAACGCGCAGCACAAGCGCCGCTTGTTGGACCACCTCTTGCGCGACACCACCATCAACCAAGCCATCATCTTTGCCAGCACTCAAATCGAGTGTGACGGCTTGGCCAATGACTTGCAGCAAGATGGCTTCTCGGCCGTGGCATTGCACGGCGCGTTGAGCCAAGGCTTGCGTAACCGCCGCTTGATGGCTTTGCGCCAAGGTCAAGTGCAGTTCTTGGTGGCAACCGATGTGGCCGCTCGCGGCATTGACGTGCCCACCATCACGCACGTGTTCAACTTTGGCTTGCCCATGAAGTCTGAGGACTACACCCACCGCATTGGTCGCACGGGTCGTGCTGGCCGTGATGGTTTGGCCGTGACTCTGGCCGAGTTCCGTGACAAGCGCAAAATTTTCGACATCGAAGCCTACACACGCCAGCAGTTCACGGCTGAAGTGATTCCAGGCATGGAGCCCACACAACGCCTCGAACAACGTGGCGGCGGTCGTGACTACGACCGCAAAGGTGGCGGCAAATTTGGCGGCGGTGGTCGTGGCGGTTTCGGCGGCGGCAATAAGTTCGGTGGTGGCGGTGGACGCTTTGAAGGCAATGGCCAAGGCCGCTTTGAACCACGTTCTGAAGGCCGTTTCGAAGGTCGTCAAGAAGGTCGCTTCGAAGGCCGTCAAGACAACCGATTTGAGGCCCCTCGTGGCAACTTCGGCGACAGCCGTGGCGCGCCTCGTGGCAACTTTGGTGAAGGCGCGCCACGCGGTAACTTTGGCGCTCCACGTAGCTTCGAAGATCGCGCGCCACGCAGTTTTGACGACCGTGCCCCAGCACGTGGTCCACGCCAAGTGTTTGAAGCCGGCCGTACCCCGTTTGACAAGCCAGGCCGTCCAGCTGCCGGCAAGTCGTTTGGCGGTGGCTTTGATGCCAAAAAGCGCACACCCAAGCCACGTACGCCGCGTTAAGCAATAACGCACAGAACGAGACGTTCATCCAATTCGTTGCAAAATAAAGCAATGCGTTGGATTGAACGTCTTTTTTTTGGTGCGTTGATGGCTTCTGCCGCCGGCTCTGCATTGGCTTGGAGTCAACACGCGCTGGGTGCGTGGCAAGCGCTCCACGCGATGCCTGAGGTGCGTGCAGAGCCGCCGGTCAAAGTCGAGTCGCTGGCTAAGTTTCTCAAAGACCAAGGTGCCGCGATTGAAGGACTGCTTCAGCATGAAGAGCAATGGGCCCGTGGTCGGGTGCGCAACTATCCTGCACGCCCCGAAATCTTGGCTTACCGCCACGACAAAGATGCAGATCCTGTGGAGTTGCGCCATCGGTTTTTAACGGCCTTGCGCGTCAACCCGAATATCCCACTCCCGCTTTATTTGCAACTGCAGCCCACACCCGCTGCGCTTGCTGAAAATCAACGTCCTCTCATGGCGTGGCAAGACATCACATGGGTCAAAGATGCGGTATCTCCCCATCAAAAATTTGTGAGCTTGCGTGAGGGCGACATGGTGTCCGTGTTGGAGGTGATTGCCAGTGCGGTGGATGAGCCGGACTATGGCTTGGACATTGGGCTATGGGAAGACAACGACACCGAGTTCGGTCGTGTCTATGGCTTTGGCAAACAACCGTTTGGCAACCCCAAACTGAGCTTTGGTAGTCAGGCGCCGTTTCACATGGGCTTTTTTCATGAGTCGCCCATCATCTATGCCGCCGCAGGTTTTCTACGCCGTACCTACCCCGAGTACCGCATGCACCTGTGGCAAACCTTGGCCCGTCATGCGTTGCTTTCTGGGCATACATACTGGGGCTGGCGCTTTGCTGGATGGGCCATGCACTATGCGCAAGACTTGACGCAGCCCTATCACGCCAGCGTTTTGCCTGGCACCAGTGTGGCTGGCATGTTGTGGATCAATGCATTAGACCTGGCCGGCGTCTCCAAGGCCAAACACAACGCGGTCACCTTTGTCTCCAACCGCCATTTGGTGATGGAAAACTTTCACCAACACAGCTTGCTTGTCCCGCTGGAAAAGGGCGAGCTGGATCATCCGAATTTGACCGCTTTTGCCCAAGTTGCGAAAGACAAAGAGCGCATGGTGTTGACCGAATTCGGTTTGCGCGATGTGGTCACCCAACGCGCCCACGATGTGGCAGATGAGGTGGATGATTTGTTGGTCAAAACCTTTCCGGCGACCTATGTGAGCGACCCACAGTTTGATGTGGGCGCCAATGGACAAAACATCAATTTCTACAGCCTGATGTCACAGCAAAACCCTGCAGCGCGTGACGTGCTGGACCGGCGCTTGCGTGATTTGTCGAGTGACTTTGGCAGCGTCACTCGGGCTTTGTGGCGACGCTTGCGTTGAATCTCTCGATTCGGTTGAACGCGTGCTCAGCGTTGTAAATGGCGAGCAACAAAATCGAGTCGGTCCTGCCCCCAATACATCTGATCCTCGATGACATAGGTGGGGGCCCCAAAGATACCCACATCGATTGCGCTTTGTGTGTATTGGGCGTAACGGGCTTGAACCTCAGGCGTCGTTGCATGCGCCAAACAAGCCGCATCTAAGTGTTGCTCAGCCAACAGTTCGGCCAACACTTGTGTATCGGCGATGTTGCGTTCTTGAGCCCATACCGCGGTCAAGATCGCGCCCGTGATGGCCATAGCCGCTTGCGTGCCGTGGTGCATATCCACCGCAATGATCACACGTGCTGCGTCATCGCCAGCCACGGGAAAGAACTGAGGCTTGAGGTGAATGGGCATGCCCAAGTGCTGGCTGAAACGTTCCATCTCGACCAGTCGATAGGCTTGACGTTGTGGCGCACGTTTGCCAAGTGGCAGGCCTCCTGATACGGGAAAGACTTGGCCCAAATCGACGGGCATCACGCGTATATGGGCGTTGGTTTGTTTAGCCAAATCCCACATGCGTTGATGTCCCAAATAGGTCCAAGGACTTTGGGGAGCAAGGTAGTAGTCAATCGTGTGTGACATCAAAGAGCCTCTTCGGTTCAAACAAAAATCAGCGACAACATGGCTGCGTCATCGATCAAATTCAAGGTAGCGTAGGTTGCCAGACGATACAGCGTCAGGGTTGCCATTTCCGCCCACTGCGGCATTTCAGTGGCATCCATGCGTCAGTAGTGGGGTGGCAACTCATCGCGCAAACTGCGGAATGAGCCTGAGCCGCCATCGGGCACTTGTTGGTGCAATTGGCTGACTTGGCGAATCAACGCATCGATTTGTTGCTGCTGTTGAAAAATGGTTTGGTTCAGTTGCTCCACCAAATCCTCGGTGAAGCTGGCCTTGATTTCTAAGTCCATCAGGCGTTGTTCGATGGCTTGGGATGTTGTGCTCATGTGTCGGTGTCTAGGGTGGCGAGTTTGGCACGGATATTTTCTAGCTCACGCTGATAACCTTCGGCATCCCCGTAGTCCAGAAACCCGATGTAATGTGGGTGAGCTTGCATCACTTTACGTGCGTGCTTGATGGGGCACCAGTATTGTTCTGTTCGGCCGACGACTTCGCGTGCATAAGACATCAGACCATTGCCGTAGGAGCAATAGGCGCAATTGATTTTTTCCACCACATTCAAATAGGCGAGGTGGGTGCGGTCGTAGACAAAATGAGAGCGACGTCTCACCCGTGGGATGCCATAGATCGGAAAGCACACCCATTGGTAAAGCGTCACAAACGCATCCAAAACCAGCATGGGCAACAGCACGGAGTAAATGATGGGCGCAGTGAGTACGACCAGCCAATTGGCGGTGAGTACGTATTTGATCAACCCCGTTTTGAAACGACGCTGTTGGGCCAACACCTCTTCCTCGAAGCGAATCCGTTTTTCCTCGAAGTCCGCTTGCAGCTCGGAGCGCCGTTTTTTGACCTCTTGCTCTATTTCGGACTCGATTTCGCGGATGCGATCGAGCAGTTCGTTGATTTTTGGATTCATAAACGCCTTTGTTTCAGCAGATTATGCGGGGGTAGGGCGTGAAACTGGGGTCAACCTGTGGCCTAATTAGGGTTTTAACTCTTTGTCTGGAAAATTAAATGGGCAACAAAATCGTCACCGAAGCCGACCGCAAACGCACTCCCGCACCAACTCCACTGCCTGGCACTGTGCTGCGCACAGGTGGCCGCGGACAACGCGTCAGTCTTGAGCGCGGTGTCGCCACTCGCAGCAAGAAAAATCCGGGCAAGCGCTCGAACAAAGGCGGTTAATTCGCTGCAGTCTGCGAAGACAAAAAATAAAGCGTCCCGAGGGACGCTTTATTTTTGGGTGATGCACAGTGCTTGTGCGTCATTCCTTTTCTATGAGGCCTTAAGCCGCGTCGGGCAACTCAATCTTGACTTCCAAGACTTCGAGGTTGTCGTGACGCTCTAGGTTGACCTTGATGTCATCAGGATTGATGTTCACGTATTTGGACAACACGGCCACCAAGTCGCGTTGCAAGGCAGGCAAGTAGTCTGGCTGTGCGTTGCGACCTGTGCGTTCATGCGTCAGGATGAACTGCAAACGTTCTTTTGCAACGTTCGCCGTTTTCTTTTTTTCGCCGAGTAAAAAAGACAGTAATGACATGGCTTATTTCCCGCCAAAAATGCGCTTGAGCAAGCTTGGCTTGACGTGTTCTGTGAACCGCATGGGCACGTCTTCGCCCAAGAAACGGCTGATCACGTCTTTGTAGGCCTCAGACACATCGGTGTTGTTCAGGTGCACGGCTGGCAAACCTTGGTTAGAGGCGGTCAACACGGTTTCTGATTCAGGAATCACGCCGATCAAAGGAATGCGCAAGATGTCTTGGATGTCTTCCAAGGACAGCATGTGACCTTCTTCCACGCGGCTGGGGTTGTAGCGCGTGATGAGCAGGTGCTCTTTGATCGGGGTGTCACCATCGATGGCGCGTTGTGTCTTGCTGCTGAGCATGCCCAAGATGCGGTCAGAGTCGCGCACCGAAGACACTTCAGGGTTGGTGACCACCAGCGCCTCGTCGGCAAAGTGCATGGCCATCATGGCGCCAATTTCGATACCGGCAGGGGAGTCGCACACGATGTAGTCGAACTTCATTTCTTTGAGTTCGTTCAACACGCGCTCCACGCCGTCTTTGGTCAGGGCATCTTTGTCACGTGTTTGCGAAGCCGCCAAAACAAACAAGTTATCGCACTGCTTGTCTTTGATCAAGGCTTGGTTCAAGGTGGCTTCACCGTTGATGACGTTGATGAAGTCGTACACCACACGACGCTCGCAACCCATGATCAGGTCCAAGTTGCGCAGGCCGACGTCGAAGTCGATCACGACTGTTTTGAAGCCACGCAGTGCCAAGCCTGAGGAAAAACTGGCGCTGGTCGTGGTCTTGCCCACGCCGCCTTTGCCAGAAGTCACCACAACGATTTTTGTCATGAAAAGAGCCCTAAGTTTTGTACTGAAAGTTAACCGCCAAGTTTACAGCCGTTGCATGACCAACTTGTCGCCCAGCAATGAGATCTGGGCGGCTTTGCCAGCGACCTCGGGGGGCAATGGGGTGTCGCTGGTGCGGTAGGTGCCGGCGATGGAAATCAGCTCGGCTTCGAGGCATGAGGTGAAGATCCGCGCCTCTTCGTTGCCACGTGCCCCTGCAATCGCCTTGCCCCGCAATGGTGCGTACACATGGATGTGTCCATCGGCCATGATTTCGGCACCTGGATTGACCATCGCCAGCACGATCAAGTCGCGTCCCTTGGCATACACGTGTTGGCCCGAGCGAAGCGGTTTGTCGATCACCATGGCAGATTCGCCTGGCCCTTGGACTTCGCGCACGACTTCCACCTCCCGAATCACTTCTTGAACCACGGTTTCCACGCGTGTGGCTGCGGGGCTTTGAATGCTCAGATCTCGCGCCTCAAACAAACCCGCCTTGTGGGCGTTAATCAATTGGTGTTCATTTGCACCCCGCACGGCCACAGGCACCATACGATGAGTGCGCAGCAGCAGACACACCGAGGGCAGGTCGAGCTGCGCATCAGGGTCTTCCAAGGCGCTTAAATCGATCACCACGGGATCGTTGTCGAAGAAGTCTGGGGTTGGCCCCAGTCGACGGCTTAAGTCGGCTTGTAAGGCGGATGAGTCCGGTGTTTTCAGCAAGAAAGCAACCAAAGGCAGCGAGGCGCTCTTGATTTCATAGGCGTGTGGCGCGGCAGCGTGGCTCATGGGGCGTGACAAGAAAATAAAACCCGAACTTTACACGGCAAGGGCTTTCATCCCCCGGTAAACTTTTTACGATGAATTCCTCACACTTTGCGTGCCGCATGCGCGCTGCCCTGCTTTTGCTCAGCGCAACGGGATCGGCATGGTCACAACAAGCGCCAACGACCGACATGGGACGGGTCGAGATCACCAGCGGTCGTGACAACGACACCCAACAACGCCGTGAATCCACAGCCAGCAAGATCGTCATTGGGCGTGAAGAAATCGAGCGTCAAGGCGACTCGACGGTGGGCGAAATTCTCAAGCGCATGCCTGGCATCACCATGGGCGGAGTGCCCGGTCGAGGCGGTGGTATTCGCATGCGTGGCCTGAGCCAAGGCTACACACAAATTTTGCTCGATGGCCAACGTGTACCGCCCGGGTTTTCGATCGAATCGATCACGCCTGAGATGGTGGAGCGCATTGAAATTTACCGTGCCCCTACCGCTGAGACGGGAGCTCAAGCGATTGCGGGCACCATCAACATCATCACGCGCGAGGGGCGTCGTGGGACACCTGGGGAGTTGAAATTAGGCTCATCTTTTCAAGGCGGCTTTGCTTCTCCAAATGCTTCGGTAACGCAATACAAAGAGACTGAGACCTGGAGCACAAACTACACCCTATCGGTTAACCGCTACGCGGCCCCTGACCACAGCGATACCCAGGTGGTTCGTAAATTCAATCCCGATGTAAATAATCCGGGTGAATTTTTAAATACCTTAGATCGAAAACGAACTAACGATAGCCATTACGAGCGTGTTGGGACCAATGCCTCTGCCCGCTTGCAATGGAAGGGAGATCCTGGCGAAAGTATCACTTTGATGCCATTTGTGGCTTTGTCTCAAGGATCAACACCAGGTCTGGTTCAGTTAGACCAAAGTTTGAATGGCGCATCCCCACGCCTTTTTGACACCGCAACGACAAATACAGACAACCATTTTGGTGTTGCTCGTTTGAATGGTCAGTGGCGTCGGAAGGTTTCTGCTGACAGTAATTTGGAGGGGAAATTCAATGTGGGTGGGTGGGATAGTCGGAGCAATTTTGTACAAACGCGTACAGGTACGGGTACTGCTTTGTTGCCAAACATCGCTGAAGATTCGATAACCAAAGATCGTTCTCTCACTTTCAGTGGTAAGTACACCAATGTTCTAGGTGGTGGTCATCAGTGGGTTAGTGGTGCGGAAACAGAGTTGGTACGTCGTACGCAAGTCGCTGCATCTTCATATTCTGAAGGTGATGCGAACCTAAAAGCCAGCTCGATGCGTTACGCTGTTTATTCGCAAGATGAGTGGCAACTTAATCCAAGCTGGTCTGCGCATGCAGGTGCGCGGTATGAGCAACTTACGACCGAGGGTACGAGCAGCGCTGGGGATGTGATTAATCGAAGTAGCGTTTTTACTCCTTTAATGCACGCCATGTGGCGCCCTAATCCTGAGAGCCGTGATCAAGTGCGCATGAGCTTGACAAAGAGTTTTAAAACGCCGGGTATGGCTACTTTGTTAGCCCGTCGTATCAACTCACGTGATGATCCGAGTGCGGGCGGTAATGGTCCAACCAATCCTGATCGAGTAGGAAACCCAAATTTGAAGCCTGAACTAGCCACAGGTATTGATGTGGCTGTTGAGCGCTACTTGCCACAAGGTGGTGTACTGACCGCCGGTGTGTTTCATCGGCGGATACAAAATTTGATTCGCAACGTTGTCGCCCAAGAAGGCGATGCCAGTAGTCGTTGGGTCTCTACACCCCAAAACATCAGCGAAGCCATCACCGAAGGGGTGGAGTTAGAAGCTAAGTTCCGTCTCGACCAGTGGATCACCGATGCGCCGCCCGTCGATGTGCGCAACAACCTGAGCTTCTTCCGCTCGCGTGTACTCAGCGTGATGGGGCCGGACAACCGACTCGATCAGCAACCCAGCATGACCGCCAACTTGGGGGCCGATTACCGCTTGCGCAGTCTTCCCCTCACGGTGGGCGGCAACTTCAACTACAACCCGGGCTACACCACGCGGACCAGCGATGTGCAGTGGCTCACGGTGTCGCAAAAGCGGGTGTTGGATGTTTACGGCTTGTGGCGCGTGGATAACACTACATCGTGGCGTTTGACCTTGAGCAACTTAGACCCGCGTTACTACAACACGGGTAGCCTCTACAGTAGCCCCAGTGTGGTTGAAAACAGCCAAACTCAAAACCGCAGTTGGACCAGTGTGCAAATTCGTTTGGAGAAAAAGTTATGACCCATCCCTTGAGCGTTCCTCAACAAGACGGTGCGTGGTTTGACCGCATGTACAACAACCGCGCGTTGGTCCCTGAATTTGCGGATCACTTCGCGCATTGGCGCGATGCCTCAGCGCAAACGCGTGCCACGCACCGCAACTTTCAAGATGTGGCCTATGGCCGTGGTCCAAATGAGTCTTTGGATATTTTCCCCAGTGCGACACCTGCGCCCAAAGCTGGCGCGCCTGTGTTGGTGTTCATTCACGGGGGCTATTGGCGTTCGCTGGATAAGTCGGAGCATTCATTTGTAGCCCCCGCATTCACATCACAAGGTGCATGCGTGGTGGTGCCCAACTACGCGCTGTGCCCCGCCGTCACGGTGTCCGACATCAGCTTGCAAATGGTCAAGGCCGTGGCTTGGGTGTATCGCAATATCCACCGATTCGGCGGCGACCCCAGCCGCATCAGTGTGCTGGGCCATTCGGCAGGCGGGCATTTGGCCACCATGCTGATGGCGTGCGATTGGCATGCCTATGCCAAAGATTTGCCAAAAGATTTGGCCAAGCACTTCATGTCCGTTTCGGGTTTGTATGAGCTGGAATCGGTGCGCGCCACGCCGTTCTTGACCGATAGCCTGCGCTTGACGGAACAAGTCGCTGTAGGCAATAGCCCCGCATGGATGCCAGCACCTGCACAAGGCACGCTCTATACCGTGGCGGGTGCTCTGGAGAGCCCTGAGTTTGTGCGGCACAACCAGTTGATGCAGCGCGCTTGGGGTAAAAAACGTGTGCCTGTCGCCGAGATACAGCCTGGCTTGCAGCATTTCAGCATCGTTGAAGCCTTGGCCACACCCGGCCACCGTGTGCATCAGTTGGCCAGCGATCTGATCCGTTAACAGGCGATCAACCCGCTTCTGGTTGGCTAAAAAAACAGTCTGTGCGCTTCATGCGTCACAGGCTGTTTTTTTGGGTTGAACCGGGTTTACATCAACAGATGTTCGCCTGCGTTGTCGCCACCCAAGATGACGTAGTTCACCTTGCGCACGTCCATCAGCTTGGTGCCACCGGCATAGCTGATGGAGCTTTGCACGTCTTGCTCCATCTCAATCAGCGTGTTGGCCAACTTGCCCTTGACCGGCTCGAGAATGCGCTTGCCTTCCACGTGCTTGTATTCGCCTTTGTTGAAGTCAGAAGCCGATCCGTAATACTCTTTGAACAACTCGCCGTTGACTTCCACCGTCTTGCCTGGCGACTCTTCGTGGCCAGCAAACAGCGAACCAATCATCACCATGCTCGCGCCAAAGCGGATGCTCTTGGCAATGTCACCGTGGCTGCGAATGCCGCCGTCCGCAATGATGGGCTTGGTGGCCACGCGGGCACACCATTTGAGCGCTGACAACTGCCAGCCGCCAGTGCCAAAACCTGTTTTGAGCTTGGTGATGCACACCTTGCCGGGACCCACGCCTACTTTGGTCGCGTCAGCGCCCCAGTTTTCGAGGTCAATCACGGCTTCAGGCGTGGCCACGTTGCCCGCAATCACGAAGCTGTTGGGCAGTTTGGACTTGATGTAGCCAATCATGTCGCGCACGCTGTCGGCATGGCCGTGGGCGATGTCGATGGTGATGTATTCAGGTGTCAGGCCCGCCGCAGCCAATGTGTCGACTGTTTCGCGGTCTGGGGCTTTCACGCCCAAAGAGATCGAGGCGTAGACGCCTTTGGCGTGCATGTCTTTGACGAATTGGACATTGTCCAAATCGAAGCGGTGCATCACGTAAAAGTAATTGTTTTGCGCCATCCACAAGCAGATGCTTTCATCCACCACGGTTTTCATGTTGGCGGGCACGACAGGCAGGCGGAACTTACGGCCACCGAGTTCAACGCCGGCATCGCATTCAGAGCGGCTTTCCACGCGGCACTTGCGTGGCAGCAACAAGATGTTGTCGTAATCAAAAATTTCCATATCCCAAGCTCCAGAAAATAACGTTCGAAGATTGAGCGCTTGGCTTGGCCGGTTTTTCAGGCGCAAAGTGCAGACCAAAAAAAACCGAGCGCAAGAATCTTGGGCCCGGTGGCTGATTCTAGCAGCTTGTATACAGTTTTCCAGGTGAAACTGTTTTGGGGCTTGGCTAAACCTAAAATCTACCTATGCATTCTTTTGACGGGTTTGACACCCAACCGGCTTCGGTCACACCCCACACTTCCCCCTTGCTCCAAGGCCTCAACAACGAACAAGCGGCGGCTGTCACGTTGCCGCAGGCGCATGCCCTCATCTTGGCCGGTGCGGGCTCGGGCAAGACGCGGGTGCTGACCACGCGCATTGCGTGGCTCATGCAAACGGGGCAGGTGTCGCCCGGTGGCATTTTGGCGGTGACGTTTACCAACAAGGCCGCCAAAGAAATGCTCACGCGTTTGTCGGCCATGCTGCCTGTGAGCGTGCGCGGTATGTGGGTGGGCACGTTTCACGGGCTGTGCAACCGCTTTTTGCGCGCGCACTGGAAGCTGGCCAACTTGCCACAGTCTTTTCAAATCTTGGACACCCAAGACCAGCTCAGCGCCATCAAGCGTTTGAGCAAACAGTTCAACGTGGATGACGAGCGTTTCCCGCCCAAAGAAACCATGCGCTTCATTGCCGGTTGCAAAGAAGACGGCCTGCGCCCCAAAGACGTGGTGGCCCGCGACCCCGATGACCGAAAACGTGTGGAACTGTACGAGCTCTACGAAGCCCAATGCCAACGCGAAGGCGTGGTGGACTTTGGCGAACTCATGCTGCGCTCGTACGAGCTGCTGCGCGACAACGACCCTCTGCGCGAGCACTACCGCCGTCGCTTTCAGCACATCTTGGTGGACGAGTTTCAAGACACCAACAAGCTGCAATACGCATGGCTCAAACAGCTCGCTGGGCCTGTCGATGGTGGCGGCGGAGCCATCTTGGCGGTGGGTGATGACGATCAAAGCATTTATGCCTTCCGCGGCGCACGCGTTGGCAACATGGCCGACTTTGTGCGCGAGTACAACGTGACGCACCAGATCAAGCTCGAGCAAAACTACCGCAGCTTCAGCAACATCTTGGACAGTGCCAACCACCTCATCAGCCACAACAAAGGCCGCTTGGGTAAAAACCTGCACACCACGCAGGGTACTGGTGAGCCTGTGCGTGTGTATGAGTCGCCCACCGACTTTGCCGAAGCGCAATGGATGGTGGAAGAGATGAAGCAGTTGTTGCGCGATGGCCAAAACGGCGATGGCACGAATGGCGTGCAACACCGCAGCGAAATTGCGGTGCTTTACCGGAGTAACGCGCAAAGCCGTGTGATTGAAACTGCCTTGTTTAACGCTGCCATGCCTTACCGCGTGTACGGCGGTTTGCGCTTCTTCGAACGCGCCGAGATCAAACACGCCTTGGCCTATTTGCGCTTGCTAGAAAACCCACGCGACGACACCAGCTTCATGCGCGTGGTGAACTTTCCGCCGCGTGGCATTGGTGCACGCAGCATCGAGCAGCTGCAAGACGCCTCGCGCGCCATGGGCTGCGCCATGAGTGACGCCGTCACTGCGGTGGCTGGCAAAGCAGGCGCCAACCTCAGCGCTTTTGTGGCCAAGATTGATGTGCTGCGCGAGCAAACGCAAGGCCAAAACCTGCGCCAAATTATTGAGCTGTTGCTCGACCATTCGGGTTTGATCACCCATTACCAAGGCGAGCGCGAAGGCCAAGACCGCATTGAAAACTTGCAGGAATTGGTCAACGCCGCCGAGAGCTTTGTCACACAAGAAGGCTTTGGCCGCGATGCGGTCGCTTTGCCCATTGACGAGCATGGGCAGCCTGTGGCCACGGATGGCAACACACCCGCCACACCCCAAACCATGATCAACGCCGACACGGGGGAAACCTTATCGCCCTTGGCTGCCTTCCTCACGCACGCTGCGTTGGAGTCGGGTGACAACCAAGCCCAAGCAGGTCAAGATGCCATTCAGCTGATGACGGTGCATGCATCCAAAGGCTTGGAGTTTGATTGCGTGTTCATCACGGGTATGGAAGAGGGCTTGTTCCCCCACGAAAACTCGATGAACGACTTTGACGGCCTTGAAGAAGAGCGTCGCCTCATGTATGTGGCCATCACGCGTGCGCGCAAGCGTTTGTATTTGAGTCATTCGCAAACCCGCATGTTGCATGGCCAAACGCGCTACAACCTGAAAAGCCGTTTCTTCGAAGAGCTGCCAGAGCACACCCTCAAATGGATCACGCCTGCGCGTTCAGCCTTTGCAGATGCCATGCCAACACGCCGCGATGCATGGCAGAACAACAACGGCTGGCAAAACAACGCCTGGGGTGGCGGTGCAGCCACAGCGGTTGCACCTAAGCCTGTGCCTCAGCGTGCCGCGCCTGTGACCAGCGGCCCCAACGCCTGGGTGCGCAGCGGGGTACAGGTGTTCCACACCAAGTTTGGTGAAGGCACGGTGGTGAGCATTGAAGGCGTGGGTGACGATGCCCGTGCACAAGTGAACTTCCCGCGTCACGGCACCAAGTGGTTGGCGCTGAGTGTGGCCAAGCTGACCCAGGTTTAGCCCGTGCTGACAAGACCTCTCCGCGCAGGATGCGCGGTGAGCGACGTGGATCGCTCAGGCGTACAGCGTTTCTGACACAAAGCAGTCGCGAAAGCTGAAATAGGTCGAGCAAAAAAACATCGCAGCCAGCATCAGCATGGCAGGCAACATCGCCAGCGATGCGAACGAGGCATCTCCCATCAAACCTGAAATCAGTGTGAGCACCAAGGCCGTGGACAAAAAGATGAACGACCACATCAGGCCAAACACCAAAAATGCGCGCCAATTGCTCAGGCACGCAACCGTGCTGAAAAACAAACTTTTCACGGCCGGCACGCTGTGCCAATGCACCAATGCGGGGGCATGCCAAAACACAGCGGACAACGGCATGTACAGCAGCAACGACAGCCACATGGCATTTTGAAACTCGGGTTTCATCAACGTCTCGGTATCGAGCGAGCCGCCGACCAAATACAACTTGGCAAAGTCGCCCCCATCCACCAACGCTGACAGCCCCATCACGCCAATGAAACCGAAGGCGTAGAGCACACCCAAGATCAACATGTCGCGTTTGCGTTCTTTGCCTGCGCGAAAACCTGCGGCTAAAACGATCGGCATGGGGAACTTTCCCAGATCGACTTCACGCGTGGCCGCCATCAAGCCCAAGCTTGCTGCAGGCAACAAAGCCAAGGCTGCAAAGCTGCCAATCACAGGGACCAGCGAAGACACCGACATGATGGCCATGAACATGAAGAACAGGCCGCTCAAGGCAACGGGCTGCTTCCAAAAAGTACGGATGCCTTGACGCACCCATTCAGAACCAGTTTTAGCGGGAACAACGTTGAGTTTCATAGGTCAGAGTGTGACAGGGTGCGTCACACGCTCGCGCAACACGCGTTCGAAGTGCGTCGGATCATGTGGCTGCAACATGCTGGCCTCACGGGGCAAATGGAAATCCCATAGGCGCGATGTCCAAAAGCGCAAAGCGCCGGCACGCAACATGGGGTTGAGCAATTGACGCTCTGCCACCGTCAAAGGACGCACCGCTTGGTAGGCCTTTAAAAAAGCCTGCGCTTTCGAGGCTTCATGGCGACCGTTGTCATGCGTGATGCACCAGTCGTTCAAGCACACGGCCACATCAAACAGCCACGTGTCCACGCCTGCAAAATAAAAATCAAAGAAGCCGCTGAGTTCGGGTGTTTCAGGCGAACCATCAAACATCACGTTGTCACGGAACAAGTCGGCGTGAATCGGGCCACGAGGCAGCGCGGTGTAGGCCGCTGATGCAGCGATGTGGTTTTGGTAAGCCAACTCGGTTTGAATGAGTGCGGCTTGCGATTCGTTCAAATGCGGCAGCACCACAGGCACTGTGTCGTTCCACCAAGGAAGCCCACGCAAATTAGGTTGTTGGCGGTTGTAGTCTTTGCCCGCCACATGCATGCGAGCCAGCATGTCGCCTACGGCGGCGCAATGCATGGGGGAGGGGGCGAGTTCGCTCTTGCCACGCAAGCGGTTGACCACGGCAGCGGGTTTGCCTTCGACGGTCAACAAGATGTCACCATGTTTGTCAGACACAGGGTCAGGCACCGGAATGCCGCCTTGGGCCAGATGTTTCATCAAGTACAGATAAAACGGCAGTTGCTCGTGCGTGAGGCGCTCAAACAGCGTGAGCACGTATTGGCCTGTGCTGCTGGTGAGAAAGTAGTTGGTGTTCTCAATGCCGCCTTGGATGCCTTTGAGTTCAACCAACTCGCCAAGTTTGAGTTGGGTCAGCAGTTCTTGCGCGGAGGACTCTGAAACTTCGGTGAAAACTGCCATGACTGCCAAGGTATTAAAAGTTGGTGTTCATTGTAGTTGGCGAGGGTTTTGTTTTTGCTGGGCTCGCTTGGGGGCTGAGGGATGAGCGGGTTCCTCATGCTGGGGTACCAGAAATAGTCACCCGCTCACCCCTCAACCCCCAAGACTTCGGACTGCTTTGTTGTGGCTCCGCTGTCGTGATTGCCACATCGCTTCAGGTACGTGACCTTGGGTAGGCTTGGCAATGTGCCAAAGGCACGAGCCATGCATGCAGGCATGAACTAAAGCAGGTCGCAGACTGGGCGTGGCTGGTGGGCGTCGCCATGATTTCTGGTACTCCAGCATGAAGCAGCGACGCCCCCCAGTTGCGTCCAGCGAGCCCAGCAACAAAAAACACACAAGGCACAATCCATAGTTATGAGTGAATCCAAGACATTGCTGCTGGTCGACGGCTCCAGCTACCTGTACCGCGCCTTCCATGCCATGCCCGATTTGCGTGCTGTGCCAGGCGACCCAACGAGTGCGGCCACCGGCGCCATTCGCGGCATGATCAACATGATGCAGGCGCTGCGCAAAGAAGTACCCACCCAGTGGGCCGCGTGCGTGTTTGACGCCAAAGGCCCCACCTTTCGCGACGAGATGTACCCCGAGTACAAGGCGCACCGATCGCCTATGCCCGACGATTTACGCTCGCAAATCGAACCCATCCACGCCATGGTGCGCATGTTGGGCTGGACGGTGCTGGATGTGCCGGGGGTCGAAGCCGACGACGTGATTGCCACCTTGGCCGTCACTGCCGCCAAACAAGGCGTGACGGTGATGGTGTCGAGTGGTGACAAAGATTTGAGTCAATTGGTGAACGAACACATCACCATCATGGACACCATGAATGGCAAAAAACGCGATGTGGCGGGCGTGACTGCTGAGTTCGGCGTGCCCCCCAGTTTGATGATCGACTACCAAACCTTGGTGGGCGACACGGTAGACAACGTGCCCGGCGTGCACAAGGTGGGGCCCAAAACAGCGGCCAAATGGCTGCTGGAATACGGCTCACTCGACAACTTGCTACAAAACGCCAGCGCCATCAAAGGTGTGGCCGGCGAGAACTTGCGCCAAGCGGTGGAATGGTTGCCCACGGGCCGCCAGCTGGTGACCATGAAAACCGATTGCGATTTGTCGGCCTATGTACCGGGTTTGCCCGCGCTTGACGCGCTGCACTTGGCCGAGCCCGACAAGCCCGCACTCAAAACCTTTTACGAAACCTATGGCTTCAAAGGGCTGGCCCGCGCCATCAGCGAAGGCACCGATGTGTTGACCTCGGCACCCGCAGGTGCATCGCCCAAGCCCAAGTTTGAACCCAACCTTGGCTTGTTTGACGAACCCGAACCCACCGTCTCGTCTGTCAGCGACAAAGCTTATGACTGCGTGCTGACGTGGGAAGCCTTTGACACCTGGCTGGCCAAGCTGCAAGCTGCCGAGCTGGTGGCGTTTGACACCGAAACCACCTCACTTGACGCCATGCGCGCCGAGATTGTGGGCTTGAGTTTTTCGGTCAAACCCGGTGAAGCCTGTTACATCCCGCTCGCGCACAGCTATGGTGATGCACCCACGCAGCTGCCCATGAATGAAGTGCTGGCCAAGCTCAAGCCTTGGTTTGAAAACGCCGACATCAAGAAGCTAGGCCAACACATCAAATACGACCGCCACGTCATGGCCAACCACGGCATTGAGGTGAAGGGCTACGCGCACGACACCCTGCTGCAAAGCTATGTGCTGGAAGTGCACAAGCCTCACGGCCTGGCTAGCTTGGCCGAGCGTCATGTGGGCCGCAAAGGCTTGAACTACGAAGACTTGTGTGGCAAGGGTGCCCACCAAATTCCGTTCTCGCAAGTCGATGTCGCGCGAGCCACGGAGTATTCGTGCGAAGACTCCGACATGACGCTGGACGTGCACCAAGTGCTGTGGCCACGTTTGCAAGCCGACGACAAACTGCGCTTCATCTACGACCTAGAAATTCAAAGCAGCGAAGCGCTGTACCGCATCGAGCGCAACGGCGTGTTGATTGATGCCCCCACACTGGCCGCACAAAGCCACGCGCTGGGCCAACGCATCGTGCAGCTCGAAACTGAAGCGTATGACATTGCAGGGCAGCCATTTAACTTGGCCAGCCCAAAGCAACTGGGCGAAATTTTCTTTGACAAACTGGGCTTGCCCGTTATCAAAAAAACCGCCACCGGCGCACGCAGCACCGACGAAGAGGTGTTGGAGAAATTGGCCGAAGACTACCCGCTGCCTGCCAAAATTTTGGAGCACCGCTCGTTGAGCAAACTCAAAGGCACGTATACCGACAAGCTCGCGCTCATGGCCTTGCCACGTACTGGCCGTGTGCACACACACTATGCGCAAGCGGTCGCCGTCACGGGGCGTTTGTCGAGCAACGACCCCAACTTGCAGAACATTCCAATCCGCACCGCTGAAGGTCGCAAAGTGCGTGAGGCTTTTGTGGCCCCCGTTGGTTGTGTGATTGCCAGCGCCGACTACAGCCAGATCGAGCTGCGCATCATGGCGCACATCAGTGGTGACGAGGCCTTGGTCAAAGCCTTTCACGATGGCTTAGACGTGCACCGTGCCACCGCGGCAGAAGTGTTCGGTGTGGCTGTGAGCGATGTGAGCACCGAGCAACGCCGCTACGCCAAGGTGATTAACTTCGGCCTCATCTACGGCATGAGCGCCTTTGGTTTGGCCAAGGCGTTGGGCATCGACAATACCGCCGCCAAGAACTACATCACCCGTTACTTCGAGCGCTTCGCAGGCGTCAAGCGCTACATGGACGAGACACGCGAACAGGCCAAAGCCCAAGGCTATGTCGAGACCGTGTTTGGCCGCCGCTTGTACTTGCCCGAAATCAACAGCCCCAACGGTCCACGCCGCGCAGGCGCAGAACGCGCAGCGATCAACGCGCCCATGCAAGGCACAGCCGCCGACCTCATCAAGATGAGCATGGTGGCCGTGCAACAAGCCATTGACCAACAGCAACGCCAAACCAAAGTCATCATGCAAGTGCACGATGAATTGGTGTTTGAAGTACCCGAGTCAGAAGTGGCATGGGTCCGTACTGAAGTGCCACGCCTGATGGCCGAAGTGGCGCAACTGAAAGTGCCGTTGTTGGCTGAGGTTGGGGTGGGGCCGAACTGGGACAAAGCGCATTGATCCAGTGGGATATGGGCTCAAGCCCGATAATCAAGCGATGACCCTGATTTCAATTCTTGTCGGCACCTTGATCGCTGGCATGGGCAGTGTGTGGTTGGCGGCGTTGCTGGCTTATGCGCTGCTGTCTCGTTTCACCCAGCATTTGCTCAGCTTGGCAGCTGGCGCTTTGTTGGCGACTGCGTTCACACGTTTGTTGCCCGAAGCGTTTGAGCTCTCAGTCGGCGCAGGCGTGTCGGCGCAAGCTTTGTTTGCAGCCTTGTTGGTGGGCTTGGTGTTTTTCTTTTTGCTCGACAAAGCCGAGCTGTGGCATCACGGGCATGAACATGGCCACGACCACACAGACGCCGAAGTCCATCACGCACACGACCACGACCACGGGCATGCGCACGCCCATCACGCCCATGGACACCCCGCAAACGATGAGGGCCATCACGGGCACAACCACCACAGCGGAGGTTGGGCGGTGTTGTTGGGCGACAGCGTGCATGCGTTTGGCGATGGCATTTTGATTGCAGCCGCCTTTGTGGCTGACCCACGTTTGGGTGTGGCTGCCGCACTGGCGGTGATGGCGCATGAAGTGCCACACCATGTGGGTGACTTGGTGGTGCTCCGTCAGACCTTGAGCAATCCGCGTGCTGCACTGCTCAAGCTCACCTTGGCAGGGAGCGTGACTGCGATTGGCGGCTTGATCGGTTACCTCTTGGTGGGCGCCTTGCATGAGTACTTGCCGTTTTTCTTGGTGGTCGCGGCAAGTAGCTTTATTTATGTGGCGCTGGCGGATTTGATTCCGCAGTTGCAAAAACGCTTGTCACCTAAAGAGACAGCCGCTCAAGTGACCTGGCTGTTTGCAGGCATCGCCTTGGTCGCCGCTTTGGGCGAGTGGGCTCAGCACTGAGTTAGGATTTTTCGCAGGGCAGGCCGGGCGTGTTGCACCATTCGCTCCAGCTGCCTGCGTACAGCGCTGTGCGCCCCAAACCCGCCACTTCCATCGCCAGCACATTGGGCACGGCACTCACGCCACTGCCGCAGTGATGCACCACGGTGTGTGCGTCAGCTTGGCCAAGCAAGGCCTCAAATTCAGTGCGCAGTTCATCAGGACTTTTGAAGAAGCCCTGTGCGTTGAGGTTGGTATTGAACGGGCGGTTGAGTGCGCCAGGAATGTGCCCAGCCACAGGGTCCAGCGGTTCGACTTCGCCACGATAGCGCGGCGCGCCACGTGCATCGACGATGGTTTGCTGTCCCGTCGTCAATGCGTTGGCGACGGTCGATGTGTCGACCAATTTCACCAACGGTGCGCGCAAGGCAAAGTTGCCTTGTGACGCCTTGTTGGCTGTTGTGCTTGCGTGACCCGATGCCACTGCGCCACCTGCTGCTACCCAAGCCTGTAATCCGCCATCCAACACGGCGACAGCCTCGTGGCCACACCACTTGAGCATCCACCACAGGCGTCCGCAGTAGTTCATGCCGTTGCGGTCATACACCACCACTTGTGTGTCATGGTTCACGCCCACACGTTGCAGCCAAGCTGCGAATACCTCGCGTTGAGGCAAAGGGTGACGGCCGCCGTTGACGCGTTTGTCAGCATCGTGGGTGGCCAAGTGTTGATCAAGGTCTGCATGCTGCGCACCGGCAATGTGCTGCTCGGTGAATTGGGCGTGGCCTGCCGGTGGGTTGGTCAAATCAAAGCTGCAATCAAACACCGACAGCGGTGCGCCGCTGGCCTGCAAAGCTTGAAGTTGTGCAACGCTGACGAGGGTGGTGTACATGCAAAGCTCCTGAGCGATGTGGGTGTTGAAATCAGTGTTCTTCAGCGGGGGCATTGGGCGCTGCGCGAGACCGCAGCAAGGTGGCGGTCATGCCGCTGGCAACAATCAAGGCCATCCCCATCCAGCCGATGAGCGGAATGTTGTCGCCAAACAGAAGCAGGCTGTAGAGCGCTGCAAACACAATGCCCGAGTACTGCAAATTCGCCACCACCAAGGTGGCGCCTTGGCTGTAAGCGCGTGTCATGCAGAGTTGACCCAGCGATGCAAATACGCCCACGGGCAGCAGCCATACGGCGTAATCCCAGTTCCAATCCGACACGCCGGCAAAACCCATGCCGATCACACCGGCCACGGCCGTGCCAATGGCGAAATAAAACACGGTGCGCGTTTCAGGTTCGCCCAAACGGCCCAAGGCCATGACTTGCATGTAGGCGAAGGCCGCGACGAAGCCAGACATCAAACCAATCAATCCGGCAAAAATTTGGTTTTGTTCCACCGTCGGACGCAGCATCATCACCACACCGGCAAAACCTGCAATCACACTCAAGGCCAGAGGGCCTTGCGACCAAGCGCTGCGCCCGTCTTGTGGGTTCCAGTTGATCAAGGCCCCACCCACCAAAAAGGCCGCCACCCACACACTGCTCATGTAGTTGAGCGTCATGGCCGTGGCCAATGGCAGATGGGCAATGGCATAAAACCAAGCACTGAGCGACAGCACGCCGATGGTCGAGCGCCATAAGTGCATGCCCGGGTATTGAGTGCGTAGCGAAACCTTTTTTTGGCGCGCGATGACCAGCAAAAACACAATGCCGACGATGCCTCGGTAGAAGACCAATTCAGCCGAGTTGAAGTGGGCCGAAGCGAATTTGACGCAAACCCCCATCGTGGCAAAAAAGGCTGCGCCCAGCAGCATCCAAAGAGCTTGCATGACCGGTCTTTAAAAGTGGAGCTTGCCGCGGTACCACTCGTGAAAGTGCTGCATGCCGTCTTCCATGGGGCTTTGGTAGGGGCCCACTTCGTTGTCGCCGCGTTGCATCAGGGCTTTGCGGCCTGCGTCCATGCGTTCAGCGATTTCGTCGTCTTCGATGCAGGTTTCCATGTAGGCCGCTTGCTGGGCTTCAACAAACTCCCGCTCAAAAGCGACGATTTCTTCGGGGTAGTAGAACTCCACCATGTTCAGCGTCTTGGTCGGACTGATGGGGTGTAGGGTCGACACGGTCAGCACATGCGGATACCACTCGACCATGATGTGGGGATAGTAGGTGAGCCAGATGGCACCACGCTCTGGCAATTCGCCATTGCGGTACTTCAGCAGCATCTCGTGCCAGGTTTGATACGTGGGTGAGCCTGGCTTGCCAAAACCTTCCGAGACACCGACGGTTTGCACCGAGTAGTTCTCTTTGAATTCCCAGCTCAGGTCATCGCAGGTGACAAACTGGCCCAGACCTGGATGAAACGGACCCACGTGGTAATCCTCGAGGTAGACCTCGATGAAGGTTTTCCAGTTGTAGTTGCATTCGTGGAGTTCGACGCGGTCAAGCGCAAAGCCTGTGAAGTCCAAGGCTGCGCGCGGCCCCATGTTGGCCAAGTCAGCTTCAATGTCCACGCCGTTGTCTTCAAACAGCAAGCCATTCCACTCACGCAGTTTGTAGTTGTTGAGGTTCAGACACGGGTCGTGCGAGAAGTGGGGCGCGCCCAGCAATTCGCCCGAGGGGTTGTAAGTCCAACGGTGCAAAGGGCACACGATGTTCCCGCCCGCAGACCCTGGCGCTTGGTCTTGCAGTGAGCCACGACCTTTGAGCATCACCGCTTGGCGGTGGCGGCACACGTTGGAGATCAGTTCTACGCCTTGGGCCGAGCGCACAAGCGCACGCCCTTCGCCTTCATGTGGCAAAGCGTAGTAATCGCCCACATGGGGCACGGCAAGTTGATGACCCACATAACGTGGACCTTGCTGAAAGATGGTCTCCAGTTCGCGCTGAAACAGCGCCTCATCAAAGTAACTGGTAACTGGTAGTTGGCTATGAGCCTGCTGCAGTTGAAGACTTAAATCAGACATGGGTGACCTGACCTAAAGACTCCCCACAGGGAGGTAAGTGGACAAAATAAATGGCCCTCAGGCCAATTCAAGGATTCCCATTGTACCCAAGGGGCCAAACTTCAAGCCCAGAGCGGCCTAAAATGCTTGGCTTATTGATCATTCAACACCGGATTCCGAACAGACATGCCCAAGGCCAAATCATCTTCTAGCGCGACAGACTCCGCGCCCGTCAGTTACGAGGCGGCCTTGCAGGAGTTAGAGGGCTTGGTGGCGCAAATGGAGTCAGGTCAGCTTCCGCTCGCGCAATTGCTGTCGGGCTATCAGCGCGGCGCCGAACTTTTGGCTTACTGTCGTGCGCAACTCGATGCGGTCGAACAACAAATCAAAGTGCTCGACAATGGTGCACTCAAGCCTTGGACACCCACGTGAACGCATCGACAAAGCGCATGAATCCTGCCGAACTCGACCAATGGAGCAACCGTTGCTTAGAAGATGTTGAGCAAGCGCTGTCGCGTTGGATCAGCCCCACTGCGCCTGCAGGTTTGGGCGAGGCCATGCGCTATGCCGTCTTGGATGGCGGCAAACGTTTGCGTCCTTTGTTGGTCCTGGCTGCACGCGAAGCCGTCGCTCACGGTCATCCAGATGCCGCGTTGGATGAAGCGGCTTTGCGTGCCGCCTGTGCGGCAGAGTTGATCCATGCCTACTCGCTGGTTCATGATGACATGCCCTGCATGGACAACGATGTGCTGCGCCGTGGCAAGCCCACGGTCCATGTTCAGTTTGGTGAAGCGCAAGCCCTGTTGGCCGGCGATGCTTTGCAAGCCTTGGCCTTTGAATTACTTACCCCCGATGCCTCGGCCATCCCTGATGGTGTGCAAGCGCGCTTGTGCCGTTTGTTGGCGACGGCGGCTGGGCATGCCGGCATGGCGGGTGGTCAAGCGATTGACTTGGCCAGTGTGGGCGTGGCATTGAACGAAGAACAATTGCGTCAGATGCATCGCCTCAAAACAGGCGCTTTGCTTGAAGCTAGCGTGATGATGGGTGCTGCCTGCGGTGTGGCTTCAGCGCAAGCGCTGCGCGGCTTGCAGGCTTATGGCCGTGCTTTGGGGTTGGCCTTTCAGGTGGTGGATGACATTTTGGATGTCATCGCCGATTCAGCGACGCTAGGTAAAACCGCAGGCAAAGATGCTGCGAACGACAAACCGACCTATGTGTCTTTGTTGGGTTTGGAAGAGGCAAAGTCTTATGCGCAGTCTTTGTTGCGTGAAGCGTTGGATGCTTTGCACAGCACGGGCTTGATGCACACCCACACCTTGGCCGCGTTGGCAGAGCGTGTGGTGAACCGGAATACTTGAAGATGCCTAATTTATTGCCCTCTATCAACTCGCCTGCCGACTTGCGCGCATTGCCGCGTCATCAACTCGGCATCTTGGCCGATGAGTTGCGCTCTTATCTCTTGCACAGTGTGGCCAAAACAGGCGGGCACTTGAGCTCCAATCTCGGCACGGTGGAGCTGACGGTGGCGTTGCACTATGTGTTCAACACGCCGCACGACCGCATCGTGTGGGACGTCGGCCATCAAACGTATCCGCACAAAATTTTGACCGGTCGTCGTGAGCAAATGAGTACTTTGCGCCAACGTCATGGTTTGAGCGGTTTTCCGCGTCGTGACGAAAGTGAGTACGACGCTTTTGGCACGGCCCATTCATCCACCAGCATTTCTGCCGCTTTGGGCATGGCCTTGGCTGCTCAGCAAAAAGGCGAGCATCGCCACGCGATTGCAGTCATTGGTGATGGTGCGATGACAGCGGGCATGGCATTCGAGGCGCTCAACAACGCAGGCGTGGCCAATGCGCGTTTGCTGGTGATCTTGAACGACAACGACATGTCCATTAGCCCACCCGTGGGTGCGCTCAACCGTTACTTAGCGCAGTTGATGAGTGGCAAGTTTTATGCGGCCGCGAAAGAGGTGGGCAAACAAGTGCTCAAAGGCGCGCCGCCTCTGTTTGAATTGGCCAAACGTTTTGAAGAACATGCCAAAGGCATGGTGGTGCCCGCCACGTTGTTTGAAAAATTTGGGTTCAATTACATCGGCCCGATCGACGGACACGACTTGGACTCCCTGATTCCAACGCTCGAAAACATCAAGCATTTAGAAGGCCCGCAGTTTTTGCACGTGGTCACTAAAAAAGGCCAAGGCTACAAGCTGGCCGAGGCCGATCCCGTGGCCTACCACGGCCCTGGCAAATTCGATCCTGCTGTGGGTTTGGTACCCGCCACGACGCCCGGTAAAACCACCTTCACGCAAGTGTTTGGCCGTTGGTTGTGTGACATGGCTGAACACGATCCTTTGCTTGTGGGCATCACCCCTGCGATGCGCGAAGGCTCTGGAATGGTCGAGTTTCATCAACGGTTTTCCGAGCGTTATTACGACGTGGGCATCGCTGAACAACATGCCTTGACCTTTGCCGCGGGCCTCGCCTGTGAAGGTGTCAAACCGGTGGTTGCCATCTATTCCACCTTTTTGCAGCGCGCTTATGACCAAGTGATTCACGATGTGGCATTGCAAAAGTTGCCCATGGTGCTGGCACTGGACCGCGCAGGCATTGTGGGCGCGGATGGCGCCACACACGCTGGTGTGTATGACATTCCCTTCATGCGCTGTATTCCCAACGTCAGCGTGGCATGCCCGGCCGACGAAAACGAATGCCGTCAGCTGTTGACCACGGCGTATCAGCAAGACCATTGCGTCGCCGTGCGTTATCCCCGTGGCGCTGGTGTGGGTGTGCCAGTGCAAACGGGCTTGCATGCCTTGCCTTTTGGCAAAGGCGAGGTGCGTCGTCAAGGCAAGCGCATCGCCATCCTCGCGTTTGGCACTTTGTTGTACCCCGCATTGCAAGTGGGTGAGGCGCTGGATGCGACGGTGGTGAATATGCGCTGGGCCAAGCCCTTAGATACGGAATTGCTCGCACAGATTGCGGCGTCACATGAGGCCATCGTCACCGTGGAAGAGGGCGCCGTGATGGGGGGCGCAGGCTCGGCGGTGCTCGAAGCTTTGCAAGCCCTCGATTTACCCAAGCCGGTGCTGACTTTGGGTGTGCCCGATGTGTTCACCGAGCATGGCGATCCTGTTCAACTGTTGGTTGAGTTGGGTCTTGATGCTGCGGGCATTCAAGCTTCAATTGCGAAACGCTTTCCAAAGCTCTTAGATTGAAGTAATTTCACGCGTTGTGAAGTGTTTTGAATTCATATTTCTTCGGGGGAAAACCCGTGAAATCACGATTGAAAGCCTGCATACAATCTCGCCACGTCGTTTGTCATGTGGGCGTCACCTCATGCATTGACAAAACTGTTTTTAAACTCAAGGGAGTCTTCTATGGACCGTCGTTCCGTTATTAAAAACGCAGGTATTGCAGGTATCTTGGCTGCTGGTGCAGCACCTGCAGTGCATGCACAAGCTGCTATTCGCTGGCGCATGGCTTCGAGCTTCCCTAAGTCGCTCGACACCATCCACGGTGCTGCGGATACCTTCGCACGTGCTGTCAAAGCCATGTCCGGTGGCAAGTTTGAAGTGTCCGTGCACGCTGCTGGCGAAATCATGCCTGCTTTGGGTATTGTGGATGGCGTTCAGCAAGGCTCTGTGGAAATGGGTCACACCTGTGCTTACTACTACTTCGGCAAGGATGAAACCTTCGCCATGGGTACAGGCATTCCCTTCGGCTTGAACAGCCGTCAAATGACATCTTGGATGTACGAAGGCAATGGCTTGAAGCTGATGCGCGAGTTCTACGCCAAATACAACATCATCAGCTTCCCAGGCGGCAACACGGGTTCGCAAATGGGTGGTTGGTTCCGTAAAGAAATCAAATCTGTTGCAGACATCAAGGGCTTGAAGTTCCGCATTGGTGGTTTCGGTGGCAAGGTGATGGAGCGTTTGGGTGCTGTGCCCCAAAACATCCCTGGCGGCGATATTTACCCTGCTTTGGAAAAAGGCACGATCGACTCCGCCGAGTGGATTGGCCCTTATGACGATTTGAAATTGGGCTTCAGCAAAGTGGCGCCTTTCTACTACTACCCAGGCTTCTGGGAAGGTGGTCCACAGGTGGACTTCTTCATCAACGACAAAGCGTTCAACGCACTGAGCCCTGAGTACAAAGCCATCGTGGAAGCTGCCGCTGCCCAAGCGCACTCGGACATGCAAGCCAAGTACGACGCGCGCAACCCTGCTGCTTTGAAGCAGTTGGTGGGCTCGGGTACCAAGCTGCGCGAGTTCCCCAAAGACGTGATGGCTGCTGCGTTCAAAGAAGCCATGGCGTTCTACAACGAAATCTCTGCACGCAACGAAAACTGGAAAAAGGTCTACACCGACCTCAACAAGTTCCGTGCAGACCAGAACCTGTGGTTCCGTTTCACAGAAGCCAAGTTCGATTCGTTCATGCAAGCCCAAAAGCTGTAATTCAGCGTCTCGGCTTTGCCCACAAAAAACCGCGCTCTCGGGCGCGGTTTTTTTATGGTCGTCTGGTTTTTACATTTGACGAAAAGCTTGCAGCTCTTTCGACAAACGTTCACATTCGGCCATCACCACTTTGTCCGTCACATAAAACACCGCAAACTTGCCCATGAGTGTGCGCACATAAAAGCGCGGAGCCATGAACCATTCGAGGCCACGCACCCGAATCAGCTTGGCATAGGCCAGTTCATCGAATGCCATGTGTTTGTCCCAAATCCACGTTTGATGCAGCCCCTGAGCGTCAATGCGCGCTCGGCTGTGCATGACATGCCACGCTGTCCAGGCTAACAAACACCAACCCAGGATAAACCACCCTGCTGCGCGCAGGCCATCCATGCCCGTGCTGCCGCCAAATTTGCCTTGTTGCCACAAAGTCAAAAGCCAATACCCTGACCCCACCACGGTCAGCAAGGTGATGGCCTGAAACGCCCGAGAAAAAGCAGGGCCCTCGACCACTTCCGTGGTGGGTTGAAAGCGAAAGGGGGCCGGGCCTAGGCTGGGTGTAGAGGTATCGTTCATGGGGCTTTGGTGGGTTGTGTGTGCTCAAGAAAAAGCCCCTCTCGGATAGGCCGGAGGGGCAGTGTGTTCAAGGGGTGGATCACTTCTTGAACAAGTCGTCCATTTTCTTTTGCTCGTCAGCAGCGCTTTGCGCTGCCGTTGGCGCTGGACCGTCGAGCTTGAGCTCCGCATCGGGGACTTCTTGCTCAGATGGCATTTCAATCACCACCTTGTCGAGATCGACCTTTTCTTCTTTGTCCAAGAACATGGTCACCGTCTCGGGCACGAAGATCACGATCACGACCAAGACAATTTGCATGAGCACCCAAGGAATGGCGCCCATGTAGATGTCATTGGACTTGACCGGTTTTTCGATGCGGCCTTCTTTGAACAGCGTGTCGGCAATGCCTCGCAAGTAGAACAGCGCGAAGCCAAACGGTGGGTGCATGAAACTGGTTTGCATGTTCACGCACAGCAGCACGCCGAACCACACCATGTCGATGCCCATCTTGTCAGCGACGGGGCCAAGCATGGGCAAGATGATGAAGGCGATTTCAAAGAAATCGAGGAAGAAGGCCAAGAAGAAGATGAAGATGTTCACCACAATCAAGAAGCCCACTTGGCCGCCTGGCAAGCCAGTCAGCAAATGTTCCACCCACTTGGCACCGTCCACACCTTGGAACACCATGGAGAACACGCGTGAACCAATCAGGATGAACACCACCATCGCGGTCAGGCGCATGGTGCTGTGCATGGCTTCCCAAATCAGGTCTTTGTCCAAACGGTTGTGGATGGCCGCCAAGATCAAGGCACCCACGCAACCCATGGCACCGGCTTCGGTGGGGGTGGCAATGGCGGTGTTAATGCCAGGCAATCCGCCCATGGAGCCCAACACAGCAAAGATCAAGAAGGCCGACGGGATGATGCCGCGCAAGCATTTCATCCACAGGTGGAAGCCATCGGCTGTGCGTGCTTCTTTGGGAATGCCAGGCACATGGTCTGGTTTGACCAGGCCCAATCCAAAGGTGTACAGGGCAAAGATCGCGACTTGCAAGATCGATGGACCCCAAGCGCCTTTGTACATATCGCCCACGGAGCGGCCGAGTTGGTCCGCCATCACCACCAACACGAGTGAGGGTGGCACCAACTGGGTGATCGTGCCCGAGGCCGCCAGCACGCCGGTGGCGTAGCGCATGTTGTAGCCGTAGCGAATCATCACAGGCAGTGAGATCAAGGCCATGGCAATCACCTGGCCAGCCACCGTACCGGTGATCGCACCCAAGATGAAGCCAACGATGATGACCGAGTAGCCCAAACCACCGCGCACGGTGCCAAAGAGCTGGCCCATGGAGTCGAGCATGTCTTCGGCGAGGCCACATTTCTCAAGAATGGCACCCATGAAGGTGAAGAAGGGAATGGCCAGCAACAAGTCGTTGCTGAGAATGCCAAAGATGTTCAACGGCAAGTTGGACATGAAGCTCGCGGGGAACCAGTCCATGCTGATGGCAAAGAGGCCACAAGCCAAACCCAAAAACGCCAGAGAGAAGGCGACGGGGAAACCAATCAACATCGTCAGCACAAGGCCGCCGAACATGATGGGTGCGAAGTTTTGCATTTCCATGGTGTGGGGTCCTTATTGCACAGGCTTTTCGTAGTGCGTGTCCATTTCGAACTTGCCTTGCAAGTAAGACACGCGCTTGATGATTTCGCTCACGCCTTGCAGGAAGATCCAGCCAAAGCCTAAGGGGAGGAGGAGCATGGCAGGCCAACGGATCAAGCCGCCTGCATTGCTAGACATTTCGTTGGTGACGAGCATCTTGACGAACAGCGGAAAGCTCAACCAAGCCAGCATGCCCATCACAGGCAGCAAGAAGACCACCAAACCAAACAAGTCCACGTACACAGGACCGTTGCCTTTGAGCTTGCCGTAAAGCAAGTCCACGCGCACGTGTTCATTGAGTTTGAGCACCAAGGGGGCGCCCAACATGACGGTCGCGGCAAACAAGTACCACTGGATTTCGAGCCAGCCGTTGGAGCTGATGTCAAAGCCGTAACGGATGAATGCATTGCCCGCTGAAATCACAGCGGCCGCCAGTACGCCGAATGCTGCAAGGTGACCAATTTGTTCACTGATGCGGTCAACGGCTAATGCAAATTTAAGAAGTTTTGACACTGCGTGCCTCCATTTTTTGCCAACCCGAGATCCTACCAAGCCAGGGGTGTGTTTTGCCTGTTTTTCGAATGAACTTTGGCCTGGTGTTTTGAAATTACTTCACGGATTTTTTCGAATTAATTCTTCACTTGCAAGCCCGAGCCGGCCTGTACAGAGCCAATCACTGCTGCGCGTTCAAAACCTTCGGTGTGAAAGATGTTCAACACGTCTTGCACGCAGCTTGGATCACAGGTCACCAACAAACCGCCCGAGGTTTGCGGGTCGGTCAACAGGGCTTGGTCGGCGGCTGCAAAGCCTGCGGGCAAATGAATTTCTGAGCCGTAGCTTTCCCAGTTACGTCCAGAGGCGCCGGTGACAAAACCTTGCGCGGCCATGGTATGTACGCCATCGACCAGCGGGACGTTGGCCCAATCGATGGTCACTTGGGCATTGGCCCCCCGGGCCAGCTCCAGCGCGTGGCCCCCCAGGCCAAAGCCGGTGACGTCGGTCAAGGCATGCACGCCGTCCAATGCGGCTAGGGTGATGCCAGGGCGGTTGAGTTGTGTGGTGTAGCGAATCATGGCTTGGTAGCCCGCATCGCTGAGTTGTTCTTTCTTGAGCGCTGCAGACAACACGCCCATGCCGAGTGGTTTGCCCAGCACCAACACATCGCCGGGTTTGGCGCCGTTGTTGCGTTTGATGCGTGAGGGGTGCACTAGGCCTAAGACGACCAAGCCGTAAATCGGTTCCACCGAATCGATGGTGTGGCCGCCTGCAATCGGGATGCCCGCATCGCGGCAGACATCTTGGCCACCTTGCAAGATGCGCGCAATCGTAGGCAAAGGCAGCACGTTGACGGGCATGCCCACAATGCCCAGCGCCATGATGGGCGTGCCGCCCATGGCGTAGACATCGCTGATGGCGTTGGTCGCGGCGATGCGACCAAAGTCGTAGGGGTCGTCCACGATGGGCATGAAGAAATCGGTGGTGGCAATCAGCGCTTGGTGTTCGTTGAGTTGATAGACCGCCGCATCGTCTGCGGTTTCAATGCCGACCAACAACTGCTCCGGCACGGGCATGCCGTGTGTGCCTTGCAAAATTTCGCGCAAGACACTGGGGGCAATCTTGCAACCGCAACCGCCGCCGTGTGAGAGCGAGGTCAGGCGAGGGGGTGTTGGGGTCAGCGTGGGGGAGTTTGTAGAAGCCATGTCTCGATTATCGGTGGTGGCTTTGCCGCTTCGTTCGTGATTACCCGCCTTTTTTGGCCCGTTTGAACGTCCACCAAGGCAGCAAGGCGCTGAGCGATTGGACCTCTCCGCTGTGGTCCGTTTGATAGCCCGCCCAGGCATTGAGGGCGTTGTGCCATTCCGCGCTTTGCAGCACCTCGCGCAGGGCCACGGTGGCGGGGCTGTCGAGGGCTGATTTCAAACACACCAAATGGAAATGCTCTTGCATCAAAGGCACAAAGCCCAAGCCTTTGGATTTGGCGGTGCTCTCAATCCCGAGACCCACATCGCAGCGCCCGGACGCAATGGCTTCGGCCAATGCCACGTGGGATGGCTCGTCGCCTGGCACATTGTTGAGGTCTGCGAGTGCCAGCTTGTCTTGTGCCAACAAATCGTCCAACAGCACGCGTGTGCCCGTGCCCAAGCTGCGTTGGACGAACCGAGCGCGGGTGCGTGCGGCATCAGGCAAGTTTTTCAATTGCAATGGATTGCCAGGCGCCACGATCAAACCCTGTGCGCGCGTGGCAAAACCAATGACTTTGTGCAAACCCGGCTTGAGCAAGTCGCGGTAAGCCTCTGCTGTGTGCGAGCTCGCAGCGGGACGTGTTTGGGTGTGAAAACCGGCCAAGGTGCAGCGGCCTTCGTTCAAGGCGCGAATCGCATCCACGCTGCCGCAAAAGCGAATGTCCAAATGCAAACCCGACTCTGCGGCATGCTCGCGCAAACGGGGCAACGCATCGTCGTGGCTGGCATACAGCGTGAGAACGTGGGCCTTGGGATCGAAGGCGACGGCGAACGTGCGCTCAAGGTCGGCACGCAAAGCCTCGATTTGTGGCGCCAGGCGGGCTTGGGTTTGTCGTTCGGCCCACATGAGCTTGTCGCCAAATTCGGTCAAGCGGGCCGATTGGCCTTTTTCCCACACGATCAACTCGTGGCCCATCACGTCTTCCCAGCGCTTGAGCTCACCCCACACATGGCGGTACGACAAATTGAGTTCCCGTGCCGCTGCAGAGATCGATCCTTGTTGCGCCACCGCTTGCAACAAATCCATCAAGGGATGGCGCAGCAAAGGCACGTCAGCGCTGGGACCGTCTTTCTCGTCGCGATGGCTCAGTGTGTAATTAAGTTTGATGCTATGCACAAGGTTACATATGGTGGGGTTTTTAGGTGGTGGCTACGATAACCGAAGCTTTATTGTCTTATGTCCTTTTTATCTGATAGCGCACTGTCCGCGCTCCAACTCCTCTTTCAATTTGATCCCGTGTTGTGGTCCATCGTGGGCCGCTCGTTGTGGGTGAGTGTGCTTGCCAGTGCCATCGCGTGCAGCGTCGGCGTCGCCCTCGGCGCGTGGTTGGGTGTGGTGCGGTTCAAAGGGCGTGGGGTGTTGCTGACGGTGCTCAACACCTTGCTGGCCTTGCCCTCGGTGGTGGTGGGCTTGTTGGTTTATTTGTTGTTGTCACGCAGTGGGCCGCTTGGTTTTTTGGGATGGCTGTTCAGCATCAAAGCCATGGTGTTGGCGCAAGCTGTGTTGGTGCTGCCTGTGGTCACCGCGCTCACGCGCCAGTGCGTTGAAGATGCCGAACGTAACCACGGCGAGCAATTGCAATCGCTGGGTGCTTCGGCATGGATGCGCAGTGTTTTGTTGGCTTGGGATGAGCGCTACGCCTTGCTCACTGTGGTGATTGCTGCGTTTGGTCGTGCGGTGTCCGAAGTGGGCGCGGTCATGGTGGTGGGCGGAAACATCGAGGGCTTCACCCGTGTCATGACCACCGCCATTGCATTGGAAACCAGCAAAGGTGATCTGCCCTTGGCCTTGGCGTTGGGCGCTGTGCTTTTGTGGGTGGTGTTGTGCTTGAACATTTGCATTTCAGCCTTGCGTCGCTGGCGCTTGCGCCACGATGGTGCCGCTTCTGAACCCATGCGTGAGGTGCTGGCATGAGCGAGGTGCTTTGTTTGCAGCAAGCCAGCGTGCAGTTCGGTTCGCAGCAGGCATTGCGTGGGGTGAATTTTTCGCTCCAGGCAGGGGAGCGTGTGGCTCTGGTGGGCGCGAACGGCTGTGGCAAAAGCACTTTGTTGCGTGTGGCGCATGGTTTGTTGCCTGTCACACAAGGTCATGTTCGTACAGCGCCTGCGGTGCGCCAAGCCATGGTGTTTCAGCGTCCACACATGTTGCGCACCACGGCCCTGCGTTGCGTGGCCTTGGGCGTTTGGTTGCAAGGTGTGTCTTGGCGTGATGCCCTCGAACAAGCCATGCAGGCCATCGTCCGTGTGGGCTTGGAGGACTTGGCCCATCGATCGGCTCGCAACTTGTCTGGGGGGCAACAACAGCGTTTGGCTTTGGCCCGTGCGTGGGCGTTGCAACCGCAGTGTTTGATGTTGGATGAGCCGACGTCAAGCCTAGACCCGCATGCCAAACGCGATGTGGAGCGCTTGCTTCACGAATGGGTGGAATCCACCGGCGTGACCTTGCTGTTCAGCAGTCACAACCTGGGACAGGTCAAGCGCTTGGCCACCCGCGTGATTTATCTAGAGGCCGGCCGCATCTTGGCGGATTTGCCTGTGCATGATTTTTTCGAGCAACCTTTGGCTCAAAGCCATCCGGAAGCCCATTTGTTTCTTAAAGGAGAGTTGGTATGACACGTCGTTCGCCTATCGTTTCGTGGGTTCGTGTGGTGGCCTTGACCTTGGCTTTGGGCGCACACGCGGTTCAGGCGCAAACGCCGAGCATCGTGATGGCGTCGACCACCTCAACCGAGCAATCAGGCTTGTTCTCGCACCTCTTGCCGGCTTTCAAACAGGCCAGCGGCATCGACATCAAAGTGGTGGCTTTGGGCACAGGGCAAGCGCTGGACATGGGGCGTCGGGGGGATGCCGATGTGTTGTTTGTGCATGACCAAGCGGCGGAAGAAAAGTTTGTCGCCGATGGCTATGGCGTCAAACGCTTTGCTGTGATGTACAACGATTTTGTGTTGGTCGGTCCTGCCAACGATCCAGCCAAAACACGTGGCAAAGACATTGTGGCGGCCTTGCAAAAAGTAGCCAGCACACAAGCGAACTTCGTCTCTCGTGGCGACAAGAGCGGCACACATGCGGCTGAGCTGCGCTATTGGAAACAAGCCGGCTTAGACAACAAAGGCGCTGGCTACAAAGAGTGCGGCTGTGGCATGGGGCCTGCACTCAACATCGCGTCGTCAACGGGCGCTTATGCCCTGACGGATCGCGGCACTTGGTTGAATTTCAAAAATCGCCAAGACTTGCAAGTGCTGGTCGAGGGGGACAACCGCTTGTTCAATCAATACGGGGTGATGGTCGTGAACCCGGCCAAGCATTCCCATGTCAAAGCTGATTTGGCGCAAAAATTTGTTGATTGGGTGGTCTCACCCGCCGGGCAAGCCAGCATCTCGGCCTACAAGGTGGGCGGCGAAGTTTTGTTCTTCCCCAACGCCACCAAATAAAGCGTGCCTTAACTGCGTTTGGTGGGCGACAGTTTGCGATACAAGGTCGCACGGCTGATGCCCAAACGCTTCGCAGCTTCCGCCACATTGCCACGGGCTTGTTGCATGGCGCGGCGAATCAAATCAGATTCCACTGCTTTGAGTGGGGGTGCGACCGCAGTGGGTAACCGCGAGGCGAGCGATGAAGAGGCGGCTTGTGCTTGCACACGCAAGCCAGACCAAAGCGGTGCGTCCATGCTTTGTCCGTGCTGAGGCAAGTCAAACAAGGTTTGCCAGGCAATCGCAAACACGTCGCTGGCGTGCAGTGTTTCGTGTACCTGCAAACCCAACATTTGACGCGCTTGCACGTTGGCACCAACGATCAGCCCCTCGGCATCTAAACCAATCAAGCCATCGTTCTCGCTGCCTTGCAAGTTGCCCGGCCAATTCACATGCAAGAGCAACTCGGGTTTGCTGCTGCGTAACAAAGCGTTTTCAATGCTGCGTGCCGATTGCGCCGCCAAGTGTTTGAGCTCAGGACGTTCGGGGACATCGACGCCTGTCAAATCGAGCATCCCCACACATTGGCCTTGCGGGTCAAACACCGGTGCGCCTGCGCAGCTGTAAACGTGGGTGTTTTGAAAAAAGTGCTCACCCCGGTGCAGCCAAATCGGTTGTTGCTCGGCCAGCGCGGCACCAATGGCGGTGGTGCCGATGCTGCGCTCTGACAAGTCCAAGCCTAAGCGTGCAATGTCTTTGGCTGAACGGTCCAGGGCATCGATGTCGCCGCGTTTGTCTATCACGGTGCCTTGCGCATCGGTCAACAGCGCGAAATAGCGTGTGCCCGCAATGGCGCGACTGAGTCGGTCGAGCTCTGCACTGGCCGCATGCACCAGGTGCTGGTTTTGATCTTGCACGCGACGCACATGCGCATCGCTGACCGAGCCAAAACTGACCGCCGTTTGAGGTTGGTGTCCCCACGACAGGCAACGTTGCCAGGAGCGTTCAATCCAGCTCTCAACCCAGGGAGACGTTAGGGCGCGCCCCTCGCCAAGCACCCATTGACGGGCTTGTGCGATGCGTGTCAGTCGGTCTTTGGCGGCACTCAAACTTTGCATGGGGATGATTTTGTCGAGATTCTTGATGTTTCGCTGACGCCTCGTCTCAACTTGAGAAATTCTGTGAATAAACCTCATAAATCAAGGGTTATTCCTTAGGAGGCGTTTTGCATGCGCTTCTCAAAATCCTATGCAAATACATTCATAGCCAACTGGAGACCCAGATGCAAAAAATCCTGCACATCAACCCAGACAAATGCACGGGCTGTCTGCAATGCGAGATGGCCTGTTCGTTTGAGAACTACGGCACCTTCGCCACAGCCAAGTCGCGCATCAAAGTGTTTGACTTTCATGAGACGGGCAAAAAAGTGCCTTACACCTGCACGCAGTGCGATGAAGCTTGGTGTTTGCACGCCTGCCCCGTGGAGGCGATCACCAAAGACAAAGTCACGGGCGCCATGGTGGTGAATGAAACCACCTGCGTCGGTTGCAAGGTGTGCACCATCGCTTGCCCCTTCGGCACTATCAACTACGTGCAAGAGACCGGCAAGGTGCAAAAGTGCGATTTGTGCGGTGGCGATCCTGCCTGCGCCTCTGCTTGCCCCACCGGCGCCATCACCTTTGTGGACGCCAACTGGACCGGCCTCGACAAGATGAAGCAATGGGCCGACAAACTCGGCAACCAGCCTTCCGCCACTTAAACCCGAATTAGGAGCACACATCATGACTTGGGCTGGAAAAATTCTCCGCATCAACTTGACCACAGGCACGGTCAAAACCGAACCCCTCAACATGCAATGGGCCCGCGACTATGTTGGCTCGCGCGGCTTGGGTTCTAAGTACCTCATCAGCGAAATCGACCCGAAGGTGGATCCGCTGTCACCCGACAACAAGATCATTTGGGCGACGGGCCCTTTGACAGGCACGATGGCGTCGACCGGTGGTCGTTACACCGTCATCACCAAAGGTCCGCTGACAGGGGCCATCGCTTGCTCTAACTCGGGTGGCTACTTTGGCGCCGAATTGAAGATGGCAGGCTGGGACATGGTGATTTGCGAAGGCAAGTCACCCACGCCGGTTTATTTGTACATCAACGATGACCAAGTGGAACTGCGTGACGCCTCGGGTCTGTGGGGCAAGAGCGTTTGGGAAACTGAGCACGAGTTAAAGAAAACCCTGCAAGACCCGCTGACCCGTGTGTCATCCATCGGCAAAGCCGGTGAGAACCACGTGTTGTACGCGGCCATCGTGAACGATTTGCACCGCGCCGCGGGCCGCTCAGGCGTGGGCGCTGTGATGGGCAGCAAAAACCTCAAAGCGGTGGCGGTGCGTGGCACCTTGGGTGTGGGCAATGTCCGCGATCCCAAAGCTTTCATGAAGGTCACAGCAGAGAAGAAAAAGATCTTGGCCGACAACGCGGTGACTGGCCAAGGCTTGCCCGCGTACGGCACGCAAGTGCTGATGAACGTGATCAACGAAGTGGGCGCCTTGCCCACCCGCAACCACCGCGATGTGCAGTTCGAAGGCGCCAAAGACATTTCAGCGGAAGCCATGGCCACCCCGCGTGAAACCGATGGCAAGAAGCACTTGGTGACCAACCAAGCGTGCTTTGGTTGCACCATCGCCTGCGGTCGCATCAGCAAGATGGACGAGACCCACTTCACCGTGCAAAACAAGCCGCAATACTGGGGCGCATCGGGTGGTTTGGAGTACGAAGCTGCGTGGGCGTTGGGCGCTGCCAACGGCGTGAAGGATTTGGAAGCGCTGCAATACGCCAACTTGCTGTGCAACGAAGAAGGCATTGACCCCATCAGCTTCGGTGCGACCGTGGGCGCGGTGATGGAGTTGTACGAAATGGGCGTGCTCACCCAAGAGCAACTTGGCATCGATGCCAAGTTTGGTTCGGCACAGGCGCTGGCCTTCTTTGCCGAAGAGACGGTCAATGGCCGCGGCTTTGGCGTTGAAATCGGCCAAGGCTCTAAGCGTTTGACCGAAAAATACGGCCACCCTGATCTGAGCATGAGCGTGAAGGGCCAAGAGTTCCCCGCTTACGACGGTCGCGCCATTCAAGGCATTGGCTTGGCCTACGCCACATCCAACCGTGGGGCTTGCCATTTGCGTGGTTACACCATCGCATCGGAAGTGTTGGGCATCCCAGTCAAGACCGATCCGTTGGAGCACGAAGGCAAGCCTGAGTTGGTCAAAGCGTTCCAAGACGCGACGGCTGCGTTTGATTCGTCGGGCCTGTGCATCTTCACGACCTTCGCTTGGGGCTTGGCTGACTTGGCCCCCCAAATGCAAGCCGCTTGCAACGAGGACTACACCACCGAAGAACTCGAAAAAATTGGCGAGCGTATTTGGAACATGGAGCGCGAGTTCAACAACGCCGCAGGCTTTACCGCCAAAGACGACAGCTTGCCCAAGCGGTTGCTCACCGAAGCCGCCAAAACGGGCCCCGCCAAAGGCAAGGTCAGCATGTTGCCAACCATGTTGCCCAAATACTACAACGTGCGTGGCTGGGACAGCGAAGGTCGTCCGACGGCTGAAACCAAAGCCCGTTTGGGACTCTGAGGTTCAGCACCATGACACATCACGTCATTCTTGGCGCCGGGCCTGCTGGCGTGATCGCTGCCGAAACCATCCGCAAACACGCGCCCAACGACCGCATCACCCTTGTCGGTGATGAGGTCGAGCCGCCGTATTCGCGGATGGCCATTCCTTATTTGCTGATTGGCAACATCGACGAGCGCGGCACGTATTTGCGCAAGAACGCGGGGCACTTTGAAGCACTCAAGGTCACGCAAGTGCGCGCACGAGCCACATCCGTAGATACCCAAAATCAACGCGTGCAACTCGACAACGGCGAGGTGTTGGCATTTGACAAGCTGTTGATCGCCACAGGCTCACGCCCTGTGCGCCTGCCAATTCCCGGCATCGATAGTCCTCAGGTGCATCCTTGCTGGACCTTAGACGACGCGCGCGCCATCATGGCCTTGGCCAAACCGGGTGCCCGCGTGATTCAAATGGGTGCAGGCTTCATTGGTTGCATCATCATGGAAGCCTTGGCTGCGCGAGGTGTCAACCTCACCGTGGTGGAGATGGGCGACCGCATGGTGCCTCGCATGATGGGCCCCGTCGCTGGCGGCATGATTCGTGATTGGTGCGAAGCCAAAGGCGTGCAGGTGTTCACCGGCGCCAAAGTGGAGGCGATCGTGCCTACAGGGGGCGCCCACGACACGGTGGATGCACCGTTGATGGTTCGTCTCTCCAATGGTCAGCAGCTGCCCGCCGATTTGGTCATCAGTGCCACAGGTGTGAAGCCCTGCATCGACTTTTTGAAAGACTCTGACATCACCTGTTTGCAGGGGGTGTTGACCGATGAACATTTGCAAACGCATGTGGCCGGCATTTATGCCGCGGGCGATTGTGCTGAAGCCTTCGACAAAGTCAGTGGCACCACCATCGTCAGTGCCATTCAACCCAATGCGGCAGAGCAAGCCCGTGTGGCGGCACTCAACATGGTGGGTCAACACGCCAGCTTGAAAGGCGTGACCCAAATCAACGTGTTGGACACCTTGGGGTTGATTTCTACCAGCTTTGGCAATTGGCAAGGTGTGCCAGGCGGGGACCAGGTGTCGCTCACCGGCGATGGTCGTCATTTGAGTTTGCAATTCAAAGACGATGTGCTCGTGGGCTGCAACAGCGTGGGCTGGACGGAGCATGTCGGTGTGATGCGCGGCTTGGTGGAAGGCCAAGTGCATTTGGGGGCGTGGAAAGAAAAGCTCAAGCACGACCCCACCCGACTCATGGACGCTTACCTCGCTACCGCACAAGGTCAGGGCGCTTGGAGTGGGGCAGGCGATACGCGCAGACGTTGATCGTGTAGCCTTGTCGCATGCAGATCACCTTCAAGCTATTCGCCACCCTCACAGACTATTTGCCGCCCGAGGTGCGTCGCAGCAATTTGATGAGTTTGGATGTGGCCACCGATGCCACCATCGCTCAAATCATTGCGCCTTTTGGGATGCCAGAGAAATTGGTGCATTTGGTGCTGGTCAATGGGACCTTTATTCCTCCTGAGCAACGCATGACCAAGACGCTGACCGAGGGCGATGTCTTGGCCATTTGGCCACCCATCGCGGGCGGTTGACGCGCTGAACTGTGCAATCGCATTACGCTGTTTCTTTTTCGCGTGAGATGGGCTGTACCGAGCGTGAATGGCTGGGTTGGTTGCCTGCCGCCATCGGTGAGCACCGGTGGCACCCAGACGCCGCATGTGTGCACATTGAGATTCAACAAGAGGATCAAACGCTTGGTCATTTGCGCATCACGTGGCGTGTTGGTGAGCCGCGTGTGATTGCCTTGGCACGCATCCCACGTCTGTTGGTCGACTTTGCTTTTGAGGGCTTGAACGAGGCTCAACGTTATCGTTTCATGCGTCGCTTTGATCTCTACATGCAGCGTGGCGGCGGCTAGGATACGCGCATGAGTTTGGAATCGTTTGCTGAGATGCGGGTGGGCGATGCGGCCAGCGCGCAGGCTATGTTTTTATTGGGCTTGGCCTTGGCTCAAGAGCAGGCGCTGACATTGCGCACGCCACCGCCCGAGCCCACCACGTGTTGTGGTCGTGGTTGCAATGGTTGTGTGTGGGAAGGTTTTGTTGCCGCCGCCACGTACTGGCGCGAAGACGCGTTACTTATTTTGCAAGCAGCGCAAACGTCTTGAGACCCGCGACGGTCATGGCCAAAGACCCCAGCAAATGCAGGCCTGCGGTGACCAAGGCCAAGCCATAGCGGGCTTGGCTCATCATGGCCACCACTTCAGCAGAGAAGCTCGAGAACGTGGTCAAGGCCCCTAGAAAACCCGTGATCAACACCAAGCGCCATGCTGGATCGAGTTCGGGCTGTGCGTTGAACAAGGCCACGCAAAAACCGACCAAGTAGCCGCCAATCAAGTTGGCCGCCAAGGTGCCCCAAGGCAGCAGCGCTTCGCCTGTGTTGAGCCACAGTCCGAGTTGCCATCGGGCCAAGGCGCCAACGCAGGCACCGATGCAAATGGCTAAAACTGGCGTCATAGGTCTGTGCACCTTAAGGTTTGGCTGCTTGAAAGGGCTGGCCATTGACCGTCAGCCCTTGTTCCGAGAATTGTTGTGCTTTGGCATGGCGCAAACCAGCGGTACGTTGCATCAGGTCTTGCCAGCTTTGAAACGGCGCTTGCTCACGGGCTTTCAAGACCTTGGCACTGAGCGCTGGCCCCATGCCTTTGAGTCCATCCAATTCGGCCACATTGGCTTGATTGACTTCAAGTGCCTGCGCTCCCACGGCAAGCAGCATGAAGCTCCAAGCCATCAGTGCGGGGCGGATGCAAGCGGTCATGTGTTGCTGCACGTTCGCGTTCAGGATTTGGCCAAGGTCGCCATGTACTGCGTCACACCGCTTTGCACATCGGCAAAAGCACGGTCGCAACCGCTGGCGCGCAGATTGGTCAAGTCGGCTTGGGTGTAGCACTGGTATTTGCCACGCAAGGCATCGGGGAATGCGACGTATTCGATCAAACCCGCTTGTGCCGCACCGGCCAAGTCGAGTGCCGCCTCACCTTTGCTGGCACGCATGGCGTTGACGACCGACAAAGCCACATCGTTGAAGGGTTGTGCACGGCCTGTACCAAGGTTGAAGATGCCCGACTTGTCGGGGTTGTCCAAGAACCACAGGTTCACCGCCACCAAATCGTCGATGAAGACGAAGTCGCGCAGTTGCGCGCCTGGGGCATAGCCGCCGTATTCGCCAAACAACTTCACTTTGCCTTCCGTGTTGAATTGGTTGAATTGGTGGAACGCCACGCTGGCCATGCGGCCTTTGTGTTGCTCGCGTGGACCGTAGACGTTGAAGTAGCGAAAGCCCACCACTTGGCGCTTGAACTTCTTGAAGTTGTTGCCGCATTCGCGGCGCATGCGTTGGTCAAACAGCAGCTTGGAGTAGCCGTAGACGTTGAGCGGTTGCTCAAACTCAGGCGTTTCGCGGAAGGTGTCGCTACCGCCGTAGGTGGCGGCAGAGGAGGCGTACAAGAGGCGTGTGCCCGCTTGCTGGCAAGCGTTGAACAAACCGCACGACAAGGTGTAGTTGTTGTCCATCATGTACTTGCCGTCGCTCTCCATGGTGTCGCTGCACGCGCCTTCATGGAACACGGCTTCGACTTTGCCAAACGCGTTTTCGGCAAACAGTTCGTAGAACACATCTTTGTCGAGGTAGTCGGCAATCTTCAAGTCAGCGAGGTTGCGGAACTTGTCGCCTTCGGTCAAATCGTCGACGGCGATGATGTTGTCGATGCCTCGGGCGTTCAAGCCCTTGATGATGTTGCTTCCAATGAAGCCAGCGGCTCCGGTGACGACGATCTTCATGCGAATAACTCCTGATAACTGACGGTGGCCGTGCCAAATTTGCCCACCACCACACCACCGGCCTTGTTGGCCAAGGGCATGGCGTCGCGCAAGCTCAGGCCAGCGGCCACCAAGGCGGCGAGGGTGGCGATGACCGTGTCGCCTGCGCCGGTGACGTCAAACACTTCACGCGCTTGGGCTGAGACATGCAACTCGCCTTGGGCATCAAACAAGGTCATGCCTTCTTCGCTGCGGGTGAGGAGCAAGGCGTCGAGTTGCAACGCTTGGCGCAAGGCGTGGGCTTTTTGATTCAACTCGGCTTCGCTGGACCATTTGCCAATGACCTGCTCCAGCTCGGCGCGGTTGGGTGTGATGCAGGTGGCGCCGCTGTAGCGCGAGTAGTCGCTGCCTTTGGGATCGATCAACACGGCTTTGCCCGCGGCACGGGCGGCGGTGATCATTTGTGTGACGTGGGCCAAACCGCCCTTGCCATAGTCGGAGAACAACACCACGTGGTGGTGGTCCAAGAGCTTTAGAAATTGGTCGGTTTGTGAGGCCAGCACTTCGTTTTGCGGGGTGTTCTCAAAGTCCACGCGCAAGAGTTGCTGCTGGCGACCAATGACACGCAGTTTGACTGTGGTCTTGAGTTGTGCATCGCGGCCTAAATGGGGCGTGATGCCAGTTTTGGCCACCAAGTCTTCGAGCAAATGGCTGGCGTCGTCGTCGCCCACCACGGACAACAACGAGGCTTGGGCGCCCAAGCTGACCACGTTGTAGGCCACGTTGGCGCAGCCGCCCAAGCGGTTTTCTTCGCGGGTGATGCGCACCACGGGCACGGGCGCTTCGGGGCTGATGCGGTCCACCGCTCCGTACCAATAACGGTCGAGCATGACATCGCCCACCACCAGCACGCTGGCATGGCTGAGCTGTTCGGGAGACACAGAGATCAATGAGGTGTTCATAGTTCTTCGACGCGGCGCGCGGGGTAGCTGTCCCAGGCTTGGCAGCCGGGGCATTGCCAGAAATGTTGGGTGGCCTCAAAGCCGCACGCTGCGCAGCGGTAGCGCTGCAAGGGCTTGGCGGCACGTTCTAAAGCGCGTTGCACTTGGGGGTGAAATTGTTCGTGCTCAAACTTCTCGTTGGCAATCCACTGCGTGGCGGCAACCAGAGAGGGTTCGCGCTCCAAGTGCTGGGCATACCAATGGCTGGTGTCTGATTCGCCTTGCGCTGCGTGCAAGCTGACGATGGCGTTGAGCACATCGAGCGAGGCTGTTTTTGCATAAGCGGTCTGTAGCAAGCCTAAGGCATGGTCTATGCAATGCAGCGACTGGGCCAAGCTGGCGAGTTTGGGGGCTAGCAGGGGCCATGCGCTAGGCACTTGCTGTGCCAAGGCCTCCAGGGTGGTGTAGGCCTCAGGGGCGCGATGTGTTTGTTCGTAGGCGTGTGCCAAGGCCATGCGCGCGCGCGCGGCCTGGGGGGCAGCGTCAATCGCTTGTTTGAGCAGAGCCACCACTTCGGATGCGTTGTTGTTCAGGTCTAAGGCTTGTGCTTGTTCGCACAAGTAATGGGCTTGACGACCTTGGAAACTGCCTTGTCCCGCATCGCTGAGTTTTTGTGCGATGGCCGATGCTTTGGCCCAATCGCGTGAGCGTTCATAGATGCTCAGCAAAGCGAGGTGGGCTTGTGTTTCGTGGGCGGTGCCATCGAGTTTATTCAAGGCCTCTTCGGCGCGGTCGAGCAAGCCGGCTTTGAGATAGTCCAATGCGAGTGCGTGTTGTGCACGGTCACGATCGGCTTGTGTCAGATCACCGCGCGACAACAGGTGTTGATGCACACGCACCGCGCGTTCGTATTCGCCGCGGCGGCGGAATAAATTGCCCAAGGCAAAGTGCAGCTCAGAGGTGTCGGGATCGTGTTGTACCGCTTCGATGAAGGCATCGATCGCTTGGTCTTGCTGTTCGTTCAGCAAATGATTCAAGCCTTTGAAATAAGCCTTCGGTGTTTGGCGGTTCTCCAGTCGAAGCTGGCGCAAGTCCATGCGCGAAGCCAACCAACCCAAGCCAAAAGCGAGGGGAAGGCCAAACAAGATCCAGCTGAGATCAAATTCCATGTGGGGTATCCGCAGAGTTTGCGCTGTTGAGTTCTGTGTTCGTGGTGGCAGGTGGCGTATCGCTGCGAGCTTGTGTGGCCAAACGGCGGTGTTTCCACCAACGCGGCACCATGCCGAGCACGCCGACAGCAACACCCAATACAAACGCCACCAAAACAATCAGCACCATCGGCGCATGCCAAGCGGTACCAAAAAAGAAATGGACAACGGCTTCGTGCTGGTTATTCAGCGCAAAGGCGAACAGGGTAAAAAAAATGGCTGCTTTCAGTGCAAACTGAAGCAGCCACATGAGGTTTTTCAAGGCAACTCCTCTGTGACAAGGAGAATTTTAGCCCTGCCTCTGAATTAACTTTTGTTCGTTGACGCCGCCATGATTTCCTGGGTGCGCGCATCCACCGCTTCGCGCAGGGCTTTGCCTGGTTTGAAGTGAGGCACACGTTTCTCAGGAATCGCCACGCTTTCGCCGGAACGCGGATTGCGTCCCATGCGAGGCGGGCGGCGGTTGATCGAAAAACTACCAAAGCCACGCAACTCAATGCGGTGCCCACGCACCAGCGCGTCGCTCATCGCGTCAAGAAGGGTCTTGACAGCGAATTCGGCATCGCGGTGCGTGAGCTGCCCAAAACGGGCAGCCAGCTCTTCGACCAAGTCTGAACGAGTCATCAGTTGTTGTTGTCGAGCTTAGCGCGCAACAAAGCGCCCAAGCTGGTCGTGCCAGCGTTCTCACGCGAAGACTGTTGCGACAAGGAAGCCATGGCTTCTTGTTGGTCCGCTTGGTCTTTGGCTTTGATCGACAACTGGATGTTGCGGGTCTTGCGATCCACGTTCACCACCACGGCAGTCACTTCGTCGCCGACTTTCAACACTTGGCTGGCGTCTTCCACGCGGTCACGCGAGATTTCGCTGACGCGCAAGTAGCCGACGATGTCTTCGCCCAGGTCGATCTCAGCGCCCTTGGCATCCACAGTCTTGACCTTACCTGTGACGATCTGGCCTTTGTCGTTGACCGACACGAAGGTGGTGAATGGGTCAGAGTCGAGCTGTTTGATGCCCAAGCTGATGCGCTCGCGGTCCACGTCCACAGCCAAGACCAAAGCCTCAACTTCTTGACCCTTCTTGTATTCGCGCACGGCGTTTTCGCCGGTTTCGTTCCAAGACAAGTCAGACAAGTGAACCAAACCGTCGATGCCGGCAGCTAAGCCCACGAACACGCCGAAGTCGGTGATCGACTTGATCGGGCCCTTCACGCGGTCGCCGCGCTTGGTGTTTTGAGCGAAGTCTTGCCAAGGGTTGGCTTTGCATTGCTTCATGCCCAAGCTGATGCGGCGCTTGTCTTCGTCGATCTCGAGGACCATGACTTCGACTTCGTCACCCAAGGACACGATCTTGGAAGGAGCCACGTTCTTGTTGGTCCAGTCCATTTCAGACACGTGCACCAAGCCTTCGATGCCGGGTTCGAGTTCCACAAACGCGCCGTAATCGGCGATGTTGGTGATCTTGCCGAACAAGCGAGTGCTTTGTGGGTAGCGGCGGTTGACGCCCATCCAAGGATCGTCGCCCATTTGCTTGAGGCCCAAGGACACGCGGTTTTTCTCGGTGTCAAACTTGAGGATCTTGGCGGTGATTTCTTGACCAGCCGTGACCACTTCAGAGGGGTGACGGACACGGCGCCATGCCATGTCGGTGATGTGCAACAGGCCGTCGATGCCGCCCAAGTCCACGAATGCACCGTATTCGGTGATGTTCTTGACCACACCGTGAACGATGGAGCCTTCTTTCAAAGTTTCCATCAACTTGGCGCGCTCTTCGCCCATCGAAGCTTCCACCACAGCGCGGCGTGACAACACGACGTTGTTGCGCTTGCGGTCCAACTTGATGACCTTGAATTCCATGGTCTTGTTCTCGTAAGGAGACAAGTCTTTGATCGGACGTGTGTCGATCAATGAACCAGGCAAGAAGGCGCGGATGCCGTTGACCAACACGGTCAAGCCACCCTTGACTTTGCCGCTGGTCGTGCCAGTGACAAATTCGCCAGATTCCAGAGCTTTTTCCAAGCTCATCCACGATGCCAAACGCTTGGCAGTGTCGCGGCTCAAAATGGTGTCGCCGTAGCCGTTTTCAACGCTACCGATCGCGACCGACACGAAGTCGCCAGCTTGGACTTCGAGTTCGCCCTTGTCGTTCTTGAATTCTTCGATTGGCACGTAGGCTTCAGACTTGAGGCCAGCGTTCACCACAACGTGGTTGTGCTCAATGCGGATCACTTCAGCAGTGATCACTTCGCCTGTGCGCATTTCGGAGCGCTTCAGGGATTCTTCAAATAGGGCGGCAAAAGATTCGGACATTTTTTTCCTTGTGTCTAACCACGGGAAAGAGGACAGCGACATTGCTGTGCCACATGGGCCTGCGGTTAGCGGTGGGTTGTGGCGTGAGCCACGGGTTAAGTTTTAGATCCGTTGGGCCAGTGCGCCAATGCAGCGCGAGGAGAGCCAAACGGGCCAGGTGTGCAGCTTGCTAAAGACTTAGAAAGGCTGCTTGCTTTGCCACCAGTTCAAGACCTGATCCACCGAAGCTTCGATAGAGAGCGAGGAGTTGTCTAGCAGCACCGCATCTTGTGCCGGTTTCAGAGGTGCCACGCTGCGCGATGAATCGCGTGCGTCACGGGCCTCTAAATCGGCGCGAAGACTGTCGAGTGTAGTCGAAATACCCTTTGAAATCAATTGCTTATGACGACGTTCGGCGCGTTGCGCGGCACTGGCAGTCAAAAACACCTTCAAAGGCGCATGGGGAAAGATGACAGTGCCCATGTCGCGTCCATCGGCCAAGAGGCCAGGCAGACGTTGAAAACTGTGTTGCAGCGCCACCAAAGCAGTACGCACAGTCGGCAAAACAGACACTTTAGAAGCATTCATACCGGCTTGCTCGGTGCGAATCGCGTCACTCACGTCCTCATTGCCCAGCCACACGGTCTCGCCCTCAAAACGTACGGGCAGGGTGCGGGCGAGGTCAGCAATGCGGGCTTCGTCGTTGGTTTCTAACGACAGGCCAGCTTGCAAAGCGGCATAAGCGGTGACGCGGTACAGCGCACCTGAGTCCAGGTAGTGGTAGCCCAAGGCCTGCGCGACACGGCTGGCCAAGGTGCCTTTGCCTGAGGCGGTGGGGCCGTCGATGCAAATCACGGGAATGTGGTTGGCGTTTGTATGCGCCACAGAGAACAAGGCCTCGAAATAATCTGGGAAGGTTTTGGCTACGCACTTGGGGTCTTCAATGCGCACGGGCACTTGGTCTGCGTTGAAAGCGGCAAGCGAGAAACACATGGCGACGCGGTGGTCGTCGTAGGTGTGGATGCTGGCGGCTTTCCATTGGCCTTGAGCCGAGGCATTGGCATGTTTGCCGTTTGGTAACGGGTGAACCGTGATCCAGTCTGGGCCTTCCTCGACCGTGGCGCCCAATTTGCGGCATTCGGTGGCCATGGCCACGATGCGATCGGTTTCTTTGACGCGCCAGCTGGCGATGTTGCGCAGCGTGGTGGGGCCGTCGGCGTACAAGGCCATCACAGCCAAGGTCATGGCGGCGTCGGGGATGTGGTTGCAGTCGAGGGTGATGGCTTTGAGCGGCCAAGCGCCACGCTTGATTTCGAGCCAGTTCGGACCGCTGGTGATGTGTGCGCCCATTTGTGCAGCCGCATCCATGAAGCGGATGTCGCCTTGGATGGAGTCTGCGCCCACGCCTTGAATGCGGATGCCGTCACCCTGCGAGCCCTTTGACGAATTGCCTTCGGCAATGGCGCCCAGCGCAATGAAGTAGCTGGCGGATGACGCATCAGCCTCGACGTGAATCGTGCCGGGCGACTGATAGCTGCAACCTTGTGGAATGGTGAAGCGCTGCCAGCCATCGCGTTTGACCGCAATGCCGTAACGCGCCAACAGGTTGAGCGTGATGTCGATGTAGGGCTTGCTGATGAGTTCGCCCACCACGTCAATCACGATGTCTTGCGTCTTCGCCGCGAGGGGCAAGGCCATCAACAAGGCGGTAAGAAATTGGCTCGATACATCGCCGCGCACTTGAATCGGCGCGTCCAGTTTGAGCGAAGGTTGGCCAATGTGCAGTGGCGGGAAGCCGTCGTTGCCCAAGTAGTCAATCTTGCAGCCGAGCAAACGCAGTGCGTCGACCAAATCGGCAATCGGGCGCTCGTGCATGCGGGGCACGCCTTTGAGCGTGAAGTCGCCCCCCAGCACAGCGAGTGCGGCGGTGAGTGGACGCATGGCGGTGCCTGCGTTGCCCATGAAAAACTCAATCGCGTCGTGGTGCTTGAGCTGCCCACCCAAGCCCGTGATGGTCACGGTCGTGCCTTGCACGTCTACGCCGCAGCCCAGTTGGCGCAGCGCGGCCAACATCACGCGGGTGTCGTCAGAGTCCAGCAGGTCATGCACGACGGTGGTGCCTTGGCACAGTGCCGAGAGCAACAACACACGGTTGGAAATGCTTTTAGAGCCGGGCAGGGTGACAGTGCCAGAGGCACCTTGCAGCGCGGGGAGGTCGAGGAAGGCGGTGGAGAACATGGTGATTAATAGGAAAGAACGCCCGTGACGCTGCTGCTGCGTATGGTCACGAACGTTGTTCTTCAGAGGCGGTGTTGCATGCGTTGCCCGCTTGCAGCGTCCAAGCCGAGCGCACATCGCTGGCTTGTTGAATGAGTTCTTGCAACGCTTGGTTGTCGCCTAATTTCAAGGCCGTTTCAAATTGATCGAGCGCTGCACGAAAGTGCGTGATTTGTGTGAGCACTTCAGCATAGTTGGCACTCAAAATATCGCGCCACACCGCAGCATCGCTGGCGGCGATGCGAGAAAAATCTCTGAAGCCTGGGCCCGCCATTTCTAAAAATTCAGCCCCTTTGCGTTGCGCCACCAAACCGTTCACGGTGGCGAAGGCCAACAAATGTGGCAAGTGGCTGACAGCGGCAAACGTGGCGTCATGCGCCTGGGGCGTCATGGTGCTGACATGGCTGCCAATGGCCGCCCAGACATCGTGTGCGGTCTGTAGGCGATGAATGCCCGTTTTGGGCAAGGGGGTGAGGATGGTGCGGCGTTGTTGGTACAAGCTGCTTTCCGCATGCTCAATGCCCGCGACTTCTTTGCCTGCAATCGGGTGAGCCGGCACAAAGCAAGACAGGCGTTCGCCCAAAGCAGCTTGCGCGGCGGCGATCACATCGCATTTGGTCGACCCCACATCCATCAGCAAGGCGCTGGGGTGCAACACATCGCGCATGGCTGCAAAGCTGCTGTGCATGGCGCCTACGGGGACGGCGAGCAAAACCAAATCAGCGTCTTGAACGGCTTCGGCCACGCTGGTGCAAGCTTGGTCGATGACCTTCAGTTCGACCGCGCGTTGGCGGGTTTTTTCAGAAGCGCTGAAACCGGCGATGGTGTGCACAAGACCCGCCTCGCGCAAGGCGAGCGCAAACGAGCCGCCCATCAGGCCACAGCCGATCAGAGCAAGCCGTTGGAACCTCATTCAACGGTCACTCTGAAACGGGGTAAGACCCCAAGACCTTGTAGAACGCGCACAGGCCTTGCAGCTCTTGCAGCGCTGCCGCCACATGGGGCTGGCTGACGTGGCCTTGGATGTCGATGTAGAAGTAGTACTCCCACTGGCCCGATTTGGCCGGGCGCGACTCAAAGCGCGTCATCGACACACCGTTGTTTTTGAGGGGCACCAACAAGTCGTGCACGGCACCCGGACGGTTGGGCACTGACACCACCAAGCTGGTGCAGTCGTTGCCCGAGGCGGGTGGCGTTGCCAAGGTTTGAGGCAGCGCGATGACGGCAAAGCGTGTGCGGTTGTAGGCCTCGTCTTGGATGGCGTGGTGCACGATGTGCAAGCCAAATTGGCTGGCAGCGCGCTCGCTGGCCAAGGCGGCCCATGCGGGGTTGCTGGCCGCCAAACGAGCGCCTTCTGCGTTGCTGGCCACGGCACGACGCTCGACATGTGGCAAGTGTTGGCTCAGCCAACCTTGGCACTGAGCCAAAGCTTGGGGGTGGGCCATGACCACTTCAATCCCGGCATCAGAGTTGGCCTGGCGCAGCAAGTTGTGGCGCACCAGCAGGCTGACTTCACCCACCACGTGCACGGGCGAACGCAAGAACAAATCGAGCGAACGGGCCACCACACCTTCGGTGGAGTTTTCCATGCCGACCACGCCATATTGGGCGGTGCCCGCCGCAGTGGCGTGGAAGACTTCGTCGAAGTTGGCGCAGTAAATCAGGTTGGCCGCGCTGCCGAAAAACTCAATCGCGGCTTGTTCGCAAAACGTGCCTTGAGGGCCGAGCACGGCCACGCGTTGGGGCGCTTCCAGTGCAAGACAAGCCGACATGATTTCGCGCCAGATGGACGCGATGTGTTCGTTCTTCAATGGGCCGGGGTTGGCTTGGGTGATCTTGTCGATCACTTGCGCCACGCGGTCGGGACGGAAGAAGGGCGAACCTTCCGCGCGTTTGATCTCCCCGACTTGTTCGGCCACTTTCGCGCGGTCATTGACCAGTTGTAGCAACTGTTTGTCGAGTGCATCGATTTGCACGCGCAAAGCGGCAAGGGCGTCAGACTGAATGGGTTGTTGGCTCATGGCTGTGTTGCTCGCTAAGGGTGCTCAATCAAGCCTGTGTTTTTTCAAACGCGCGCAGGTAGTCCACCAGTGCTTGCACGCCTTCGATCGGCATGGCGTTGTAGATGCTGGCGCGCATGCCGCCGACCGATTTGTGGCCTTTGAGCTGCAACAAACCTGCAGCTTTTGCACCGGCCAAAAAGGCATCGTTGCGTGATTCGTCGGCCAAGAAGAAGGGCACGTTCATGCGCGAGCGGCAGTCGTGCGCCACCTTGTTGCTGTAGAAGCTGGAGCTGTCCAAGAAGTCGTACAGCAGCTGGGCTTTGGCGATGTTGCGTTGCTCCATGGCGGCGACACCGCCTTGGCGTTTGAGCCATTGGAAGGTCAGACCTGCCATGTAAATGCTGTACGTGGGCGGCGTGTTGTACATCGAGCCGTTGTCGGCCACGGTTTTGTAGTTGAACGCACTGGGACAAACTTTGAGCGCGTGGCCCAACAAGTCTTCACGAACCACCACCAGCGTGACGCCCGCAGGGCCAATGTTCTTTTGAGCGCCACCAAAGGCCACGCCCACTTTGGACCAGTCGATGCTGCGCGAAAGCACGTGGGACGAAAAGTCGATCACCAGTGGGGCATCGCAGCCCAAGGCTTTGAGGTCAGGCAGGGCGTGAAACTCCACGCCATGGATGGTCTCGTTGGTGCAGATGTGCACGTATTGCGCGCTTGGGCTCAACTGCCAGTGCGCAGGTGTGGGCAGGGTGGTGAAGTGACTGTCCTCGCCCGTCGCTGCCAAATGCGGCGTGCAATATTTGCTCGCCTCTTTGTAGGACTTCCCGCTCCAGCTGCCGGTGACCACCACGTCGATGGTCTCGCCACGCGACAGGTTCAAGGGCACGATGGCGTTTTCTGCAATGCCGCCACCTTGCATGAACAAGATCTTGAAGTTGCTGGGGATGGCCAGTAGCTCGCGCAGATCGGCTTCCGTTTGTTCGTAAATCGACACAAACTCTTTGCCGCGATGGCTCATTTCCATCACGCCCATGCCACTGCCGTGCCAGTTGGTCATTTCAGCGGCGGCTTGCTCAAGCACTTCCAGCGGCATGGCCGCAGGGCCCGCCGAAAAGTTGTACGGACGTGTGCTCATGGACGCTTACTCTTCGCTGGGCGTGTCGGTGGCGTCTGCTTCGCCTTCTGCGTCACCTTGCACTGCGGCGTCGTTTTCAACGATGCGTTGCAAGCCACTGAGCTTGGCGCCTTCGTCCAGACCGATCAAGGTCACGCCTTGGGTGGCGCGGCCGAGTTCGCGGATTTCAGACACGCGTGTGCGTACCAAGACGCCCGTGTCGGTGATGAGCATGATTTCGTCTTCGGCATGCACCAAAGTCGCGGCCACAACTTTGCCGTTGCGCTCAGACTGCTGGATGGCAATCATGCCCTTGGTGCCACGGCCGTGGCGTGTGTACTCCGTGATGCTGGTGCGTTTGCCGTAGCCATTTTCGGTGGCTGTGAGCACGCTGGCGCGGGTGGCGGAATCGCCTGTGGCATGGGGGTCTTCTTGTTCGGCCACTAGCATGGCGATCACGCTTTGGCCGTCTTCAATCATCATGCCGCGCACGCCGCGGGCGCTGCGGCCCAGCGGACGTACATCGTTTTCATCAAAGCGCACGGCTTTGCCGCCGTCGCTGAACAGCATCACATCGTGCTTGCCGTCCGTCAGTGCGGCGCCCACCAAGAAGTCGCCATCGTCCAAGTTGACGGCGATGATGCCACCCTTGCGTGGGTTGTTGAACTCGTCGAGCGATGTCTTTTTGACCGTGCCCATGGAGGTGCCCATGAACACATAGTGATCGCTGGGGAAGGTGCGCATGTCGCCCGTGAGGGGTAACACGACGTTGATTTTTTCGCCTTCTTGCAAGGGGAACATGTTGACGATGGGACGACCGCGTGAACCGCGTGAGCCCGCAGGCACTTCCCAGACCTTGAGCCAATACAGGCGACCGCGGTTGGAGAAGCACAAGATGTAGTCGTGCGTGTTGGCGATGAAGAGTTGGTCAATCCAATCGTCTTCTTTGGTGGCTGTGGCTTGTTTGCCGCGGCCGCCGCGTTTTTGGGCGCGGTATTCAGACAGGGGTTGGCTCTTGATGTAGCCGCTGTGGCTGAGCGTGACCACCATGTCGGTGGGGGTGATCAGATCTTCGGTGGCCAGGTCTTGGGCGTTGTGCTCAATCACGCTGCGGCGTGCGCCGAGCTTGCTTTGGCCGAATTCATTTTTCACCACGGTCAGCTCGTCACCAATGATGGTGGACACGCGCTCGGGCTTGGCCAAGATGTCGAGCAAGTCGTCGATCTCAGCCATGACGTCTTTGTATTCGTTGACGATCTTGTCTTGTTCCAAGCCGGTCAGGCGTTGCAGACGCATCTGCAAAATTTCTTGGGCTTGGGTGTCGCTCAAGCGGTACAGACCATTGCTGCCCATGCCGAATTCTTTTTCCAAGCCATCGGGGCGGTAGTCGTCGGCGTTGATCACGCCACCATCGGCACGGCTGCGGGTGAGCATTTCGCGCACCAGTTGGCTGTCCCACGACTTGGTCATCAACTCGGCCTTGGCCACGGGGGGCGTAGGCGCATTGCGGATGATGCGGATGAACTCGTCGATGTTGGCCAAAGCCACAGCCAAGCCTTCCAGCACGTGGCCGCGTTCGCGGGCTTTGCGCAGGGTGAAGATGGTGCGGCGTGTCACCACTTCGCGGCGGTGACCCAAGAACACAGCAATCAAGTCGCGCAAATTGCACAGCTTGGGTTGACCGTCAATCAAGGCCACCATGTTGATGCCGAAGGTGTCTTGCAGCTGCGTCTGTTTGTACAGATTGTTCAGCACCACCTCAGGCACGGCGCCGCGCTTGAGTTCAATCACCAAACGCATGCCCGATTTGTCGGACTCGTCTTGGATGTGGCTGATGTCTTCGATCTTTTTCTCGTGAACCAACTCGGCCATGCGTTCTTGCAGGGTCTTTTTGTTCACTTGGTAAGGCAGTTCGTCCACGATGATGGACTGTCGCTGGCCTTTGTCGATGTCTTCAAAGTGGCACTTGGCGCGCATCACCACACGACCACGGCCGGTGCGGTAACCGTCTTTGACGCCGCTCATGCCGTAAATAATGCCGGCGGTCGGGAAGTCGGGGGCGGGGATGATTTCCATCAACTCATCGATGGTGGCCTCGGGGTGACGCAGCATGTGCAAGCATGCGTCCACCACTTCGTTCAAGTTGTGCGGCGGGATGTTGGTGGCCATGCCCACGGCGATACCAGAGGAGCCGTTGACCAATAAGTTGGGGATGCGGCTTGGCAAGACCAACGGTTCTTTTTCGGAACCGTCGTAGTTAGGGCCGAAGTCGACGGTTTCTTTGTCGATGTCGCTCAACATCTCGTGAGCGATTTTGGACAAACGGATTTCCGTGTATCGCATGGCCGCAGCGTTGTCGCCGTCGACCGAGCCGAAGTTACCTTGACCGTCCACCAACATGTGGCGCAACGAGAAGTCTTGCGCCATACGCACGATGGTGTCGTACACCGCGCTGTCGCCGTGCGGGTGGTATTTACCAATCACGTCACCCACGATACGGGCTGACTTCTTATAAGGACGGTTCCAGTCGTTGTTGAGCTCGTGCATCGCGAACAAAACGCGGCGGTGCACAGGCTTCAAGCCGTCACGCGCATCGGGGAGGGCGCGGCCCACAATCACGCTCATGGCGTAATCTAGGTAGCTGCGGCGCATCTCCTCTTCAAGGCTGATGGGCAAGGTTTCTTTGGCGAACTGGGTCATGAAAGAGGCCGTAAAGCGGGAAAACCGAACATTTTAGGCTTTTCTCGATGCTCGCTAGTTGTGGCTCACTTGCAACACCTGCCACATTGATTCACTCTGTGCGCCAGCGCTTGGGGGTAACACTAAATAGATATGGCACAATAAATCCAGCGTTATGGTGTTTGCACCTTGAATGCCTTGAATCGCAGCGTGGTCTGCGGCTTTTAAATCCCTCAGAGGTGAATCATGAAAAACTTGAAGAATTTGGCAGCTTTGGTTGCTACCGCTGCATTGGCAACTGCTGCTGTTGCTCAAAACGTTGACAACTGGCGTAACGCTTCTGGCGACGCTTGGAAGAGCGGTACCGGCCTGTGCTGGCGCGATGCAAGCTGGACTCCAGCAACTGCCGCCAAAGATTGCGACGGCGCTGCTGTTGCTGCCCCAGTGGCCGCTAAAGCTGCTCCAGCACCTGTGGCTCCTAAGCCAGCTCCAGCCGCTGCCAAAGTGACTTACGCTGCTGATGCTTTCTTCGACTTCGACAAGTCGGTCTTGAAGCCCGCTGGCAAAGCCAAGTTGGATGACTTGGTTGGTAAAGTCAAAGGCATCAACTTGGAAGTCATCATCGCTGTGGGTCACACTGACTCCGTCGGTACTGACGCATACAACCAAAAATTGTCTGTGCGCCGCGCTGAGTCTGTGAAGGCTTACTTGGTGTCTAAGGGCATCGAAAAGAACCGCATCTACACCGAAGGTAAAGGCGAGAAGCAGCCAGTGGCTGACAACAAGACCAAAGAAGGTCGCGCTAAGAACCGTCGCGTTGAGATCGAAGTTGTTGGCACACGCGCTAACTGATCTTCTCTGATCTCCTGACAAAACCCCGCCTCGGCGGGGTTTTGTTTTGGCGCTTTCATTTTCTGTATCGGCGACAATGGTCGGATGCAAACCACTGCTCATTCCAACGTCGATCCGGCCGAATTGGCCAAATTTTCTGATCTTGCTCACCGCTGGTGGGATCCTGAGAGCGAGTTTCGACCGCTCCACCAAATCAATCCTTTGCGCTTGGATTGGATCAACAGCATTGCGCCTTTGCAGGGCAAGCAAGTCCTTGATGTGGGTTGCGGTGGCGGCATCTTGACCGATGCCATGGCCCGTTCCGGTGCCACAGCCTTGGGGATCGATTTGGCGACCAAGTCGCTCAAAGTTGCCCAACTCCACGCTTTAGAAGCTCAAACTCCGAACGTTCAATACCGTGAGGTGAGTGTGGAAGCTTTGGCTGAGGAACGCCCTGCCAGTTTTGATGTGGTCACCTGCATGGAAATGCTGGAACACGTGCCAGACCCTTCGTCAATCGTGCGCGCCTGTGCCAAGCTGGTGAAGCCGGGTGGTCATGTGTTCTTTTCGACGCTGAACCGCAATGCCAAGTCATTCTTGTTTGCCATCGTGGGGGCTGAATATGTGTTGAACATGTTGCCGCGTGGCACCCACGAATACGCCAAGTTCATTCGCCCCAGTGAGCTTGCACGTGACTGCCGAGAGGCGGGCCTTGATTGGCAGCACACGCGTGGCATGGAATACAACCCGTTGACCCGCCGTTACTGGTTGAGCCATGACACGAGCGTGAACTATTTGGTTGCCACGCAAAAGGCGCTGTGATGCTGCAAGACATTCGTGCCGTGCTGTTCGATTTAGACGGCACGCTCATTGACAGCGCGCCTGATCTTGGTGCTGCTGCTGACAAAATGCGCATCGACCGGGGTTTGCCTTCTTTGCCTTATGAGTTATATCGACCACTCGCTGGTGCCGGGGCGCGGGGCATGCTCAAAGTGGCTTTTGACATGACGCCTGAGCATCAAGATTTCATGGCCATGCGCGAAGAATTTTTTGCCAATTACGAGGCGGCGATGACCGTGCATACCTATGTGTTTGACGGTGTGCAGGACTTGATTGCCTCCTTGCAAGCCCAATCTTTGGCTTGGGGCGTGGTGACCAACAAAATGGCGCGATTCACAGATCCACTGGTGCAAGCCATGCCTTTGTTTGAGTCTGCCGCGGCCATTGTGAGTGGTGACACCACGCCGCATCCCAAGCCACATCCTGAGCCCTTGTTTGAGGCTGCACGTCGTTTGGGGTTGTCTCCTGAACAGTGCTTGTACGTTGGCGATGACGAGCGCGACATCGTGGCCGGACGTGCGGCAGGCATGCCTACCGTGGCTGCGACCTACGGTTATTTGGGTGAAAAGACCGATGTCAGCAGTTGGGGGGCAGATTTACAGATAGATTCTCCAATTAAGCTCTTGCAATTCTTGGTTGAGGCCTAAAATAGGAAGCTTGGGGCTGCACTGGTTTCGACATGGGTTCGGACGCGTGGCAGGGCATGTCGAGGTTCTGTTACCTCGTAAAACAGCAGAA